>Ga0302320_10003681_pt1 | contig 35366 bp, 32 predicted proteins | sample Bog_T0_3_FD_202130 | JGI IMG/M metagenome (GOLD analysis project Ga0302320, IMG submission 202130) | Peat permafrost microbial communities from Stordalen Mire near Abisko, Sweden - Bog_T0_3 | ecosystem: Environmental > Terrestrial > Soil > Wetlands > Peat | place: Sweden: Abisko, Stordalen Mire...
TGATTGAGACAGTGGGGCTGGTGGCGATGGTGCAGGCCACCGATGCGATGCTGAAGGCCGCCAGCGTACAGTTTGTGGGCTGGAACAAGATCGGCAGCGGATTGTGCTCGGTGATTGTTACGGGCGATGTGGGCTCAGTGCGCGCGGCGGTGGATGCAGGCGCCAGCGCGGCTCGCGCCGTGGGTCAGGTGCAGAGCGTGCTCGTGATCGCGCGCCCGCATGGAAACCTTTCAACAGTGCTGCCCAAGTAGCCGGAAGCCGGGACGTTTTTTCAAGCGCGGGTTGTGAGGTGAGCCGGCATGTTTATTGCAAAGGTTATCGGCAATGTTGTTTCCACCCAGAAGAACGCGAAGTTTCTGGGCATGAAGCTGCTGCTGATTCAGCCGTACATCAGCAGAGACGGCAAGATGCAGATCTCGGGCAGCTCGGTGGTCGCGGTTGATAGCGTCGGCGCTGGCGCCGGGGAGTGCGTGCTGTTTACGCAGGGCAGCTCGGCGCGGCTGACGCCGGCCACCAAAGATGCGCCGGTTGACGCGGTGATCGTAGGCATTGTGGATGCGATCGAAGTAGACGGCGCGGTAGTGGAGAAGCCATAAATGCAGATTCAGGAAGCAGTGTCGCAGCAAGTGATTGCGGAGATTGCCAAGGAAGTTGTTGCGCGCTTGCGGGTGCAGTTGCAGCAACCGCAGAGCGCTGCCGCGCCCGCTGCCAGTGCATCGCGCGACGGTGTTTTCGCGACAGTGGATGAAGCTGCCAGCGCGGCGTTTGAAGCGCAGAAGAAGGTTGCGGCCATGAGCCTGGAAGAACGCGGGCGCATGACGGACATTATCGTCCGCATCTGCAATGAGCGCCGCGAAGAGCTGGGCCGCATGGAGATGGAAGAGACCAAGGTTGGCCGCCTGGACCACAAGATTCTGAAGCTGACCAACATGCGTTATGTGCTGAGTGTGGGCGCCATGCGCAGCGATGCGCGCACCGATACGACGGGCCTCTGCCTCATTGAGCGTGCGCCGTGGGGCGTGATCGGCATGATGCTGCCGGTGACGCACTCGGTGCCGACCATGGCGTCCAACGCGATCAATATTCTGGCAGCGGGCAACACGGCGGTGTTCGGGCCGCATCCCTCCGGAGCCAAGGTGGCGCAGTACGCGCTGCAGCTGTGGAACCGCGAGATCGAGCGCGAACTGGGCGTTGCCAATGTGCTCACCACCACGCGCGATGCGAGCATCGAAAACGCCGAGCAGATTTTCCACCATCCCAAGATTGCGCTGCTGTGCGTGACGGGCGGAGCCGCTGTAGCTCGTGCCGCCGCCAAGTCCGGCAAGCGGGTGATTGCGGGCGGCCCGGGCAATCCGCCGGTGGTTGTCGATGAGACAGCCGATCTTGATCGCGCTGCACAGTGCATCATTGCCGGCGCGTCGTTCGACAATAATCTCTTGTGCATCGGCGAGAAGGAAGTGTTTGTGGTTGCCTCGGTGGCCGATGCGTTCATCCAGGCCATGCGCCGCGCGGGCGCGTTCCAGCTGGATGCGGCGGCGATTGATCGGCTGACGAAAGCCGCGTTCACGTTTGAAGGCGGCGGTGGCGGTTGCGCGCGGGCTCACGTGAAGAAGGACCTGGTGGGCAAAGACGTTGCCGTGTTGGCCGCGGCTGCCGGTGTGCACGCGCCGTCAGGAACAGACCTGCTGTTTGGCGAGACGGATGAGAACCATCCATTTGTGGTGGAAGAACAGATGATGCCATTTGTGCCTGTGGTTCGGGTGCGCGACGCGGATGCGGCGATTGCCGCGGCGGTGAAGGCTGAGCATGGCTATCGGCACACGGCGATCATCCACACGCAGAATGTGGAGACAGCGACGCGCATGGCGCGAGTGATGAATACGACGCTGTTTCTTCATAACGCCGCTTCGCCGGCTTCGCTCGGTGTTGGCGGTCCCGGTTTTTTTTCCCACACCATTGCCACACCGACTGGGGAAGGCGTGACCACGCCGCTTACCTTTACGCGGGAACGGCAGATGATTGTGGGCAGCGCATTGCGGATTATCTGACCATGTTTCTGGCGCGCATCCGCGGAACGGTAGTTGCGGCGGTCAAGCATCCGACACTGGATGGATGCAGGCTGGTGATTGCGCAACGGCTGGAGCCAGATGGCAGCGCGGCGGCGGAGCCAATTGTGGTGGTGGATTGGATGGGATCGGCGAATGGTTCAACGGTGCTGGTTTCAACGGACGGTGACATTGCACGGGTTAAGCTGGGAAACACAACACCGGCGCGATTAGTCGTGGTGGGGATTGTGGACTCTGCGCAAGGGCAAGTTGGAGCAGGAGCGGAATAACTGATGAGGCTCGGGATCGTGCGCGGACATGTAACGCTGAACCTGGCGGTTGCTGCGTTCAAAGGCAAGCGGCTGGTGATGGTGGAGCCGGTGACGATGCAGCATCTATGTGCCGCCAATGGGTTAGGCGGCGGCAAGGCTTTAGTTGCCGTGGACGAGTTAGGCGTGGGAGTTGGGCAGATGGTGGCATTTACCGAGGGGCGGGAAGCAGCGAATCCTTTCTGGCCGGATCTGGTACCCGTGGATGCGTACTGTGCGCTGATTGTCGATTCGGTCAATATTCATTCGTTGTAAGTTGTTCTTGAATCCGAGGTGGATAAGTGAAGAGCGATTTGAAGAGTGTAGATATCTCCGGCCGCAAGCTTGTGGCGATGCGCGACGTGCAGGATGCGGCAGCTGCAGGCGCTAATCAGGTCGTTATCGGAGCTAACTCAGTTGTTACTCCGTCGGCGCGCGACTTTCTGGCGCAGAAGAACATTGCGATTGTGTCTGGTGGCAAGACGAGCGGGGGGAGTTCCGCGCCCAAGACGAGCGCAACGACACCTGCGGCGAGTCAGCTTGAGGCTTTCAAAGATGCGGTGATCAATCGGCCGACGGCGAATCCGAAGCTTTTTTGGACGCCTGAAGCCGATGCCATCAAGCAGGAGATCTGCGCGGTGGGGCGCAAGCTGTGGATGCGGCAGTTTGTCGATGGCAACGGCGGCAACATCTCCTTTCGCATCGGGCCCAACGAGATTATCTGCACGCCGACGCTGGTAAGCAAGTTCGACCTGAAGCCGGAAGATCTTGCCATGGTGGACCTGGATGGGAAGCAGATTGCCGGCACAAAGGCGCGCACCAGCGAGATTCTTCTGCACCTTGAGATCTACAAGGCGGTGCCCGAGGCAAGGTCTTGCGTGCACTGCCATCCGCCGCATGCGACGGCCTATGCGATCACTGGACGTGTGCCACCGAACCTGGTGATTCCGGAGTTCGAAGTGTTTGTAGGCAAGGTTGCGATTTCTCCGTATAAGACGCCGGGGACGATCGAGTTTGCGCAGACGGTTGTTCCGTTTGTGAAAGAGCACAATACGGTGCTGCTGGCGAACCATGGGATTATCTGCTGGGCGGACACTGTCACCCATGCGGAGTGGTATGCCGAGGTGCTGGAGACTTATTGCTGGACGTTGACGATAGCCAACCAGCTCGGCGCGCCGATCTCGCATATTACCGAGCAGCAGGGAGCGGATCTGCTGGCGATCAAGAAGACGCTGGGTCTGCCGGACATTCGCTTCGACACGTCGAAGATGAAGGAGTGCCAGTTATCCGATCTGGACGCTCCGGGATCAATTGCGCTGGTGCCGAATGCATGCGAATCGGGGACAGGCAAGCCGGGAATTGCGGATCTGGAGGCACTGGTAAAGGCGATCACCGACGAAGTGATGAAAGAAGTAGCGAAGAAGTAAGACGGGAACTGGTCCGCTTGCTATGCCAGGATGTAACTCACGTTGCGACCGGCGAGTAACTGCTGATGTTCTTCGGATAAGTCGTGATCAGAGATGATCTGGTCGATCTCGTCGAGGTCGGCGACATGGACCATCGCCTTTCTGCCGAACTTGGTATGGTCGGCTACGATGACTACGCGCTGAGCGCTCTTGATCATGGCGCGGATGGACTCGACCACCAGCGTACTGCTGTCGCTGAGTCCTTCGGCAGTGATGCCGCGAATGCCCATGATGGCGACATCTGCAGAAATGCTGTGCAGCATGCGTTCGCAGATAGGGCCGAATTGAATACCGAGGCGCGGATATAAGTAGCCACCTGTCATGGTAACTTCAGTTTGCCTGCACTCCCAGAAGATCTGCGCAACCGGGATGGAGTTGGTGATGATCTGAATGGGGCGGTCGAGGAGTTGGGCGGCCACCTCGGCAACGGTCGATCCCCCACCTAGAATAATGGTTTGCCCGTCCTCGACGAGGTTTGCCGCGGCGCGGCCGATGCGGGATTTCTCTTCGTGACAGCTGACAGACAGGCGGCGGAAGTCCAATGCTTCTTCGCGGGATGCGGTGGACATGGCTCCGCCGTGAACGCGGCGGATGTTGCGGCTGCGCTCGAGCTCAATCAGATCGCGGCGAATGGTCGCCCTGGAGGCATCAAGCCCCTTGCACAGGTCCTCCAGGCTGACAAAGTCCTGCCGTGACAAGGCGTCCTGAATATAGCGGAGGCGTTCCACCTGATTCATAAATGAAAGATTACACCATATTCGAAGTTATGCAGCGATGATATGTGCCAGATACACGGTAAACAACATGGTCCTGCGTCCGACGGCAATCTGTGTGAAAGTCCGCGCACCTGCGCGCGGGGGTTAGGGGAGTTATACGTAAGCGGCTGTAAAGATGAAAAGACGCTGGGATTTGGTCTTGCGGATGAGCCGCATATGTGGCCCATACACCTGGTCGAGTTGAGTGGTCCATAAATATGCAACCATGCGCAGAAATGTGTAGAATGATTTGAATTACGAATGGCAGGCAATGTGGCAGGCAATGAATACTTCGGCTTTATCTGCGATTGATTTTGCGAGGCTCGAGCGGCAGGCAGCGCGGACGCGGATTCGCAGCCTGCAGATGGTGCATCGGGCAAGACTCGGCCATCCGGGTGGGGACTTTTCTTCCACGGATATTCTGACTGCGCTTTACGGCGCCATTCTGCGCGTGGATCCGGCCGAGCCGCGCGATTGGGAACGAGACCGCTTCCTTATGAGCAAGGGGCACTGCTCGGGCGCACTCTATGCGACGCTGGCGGCGGCGGGATTTCTGACCGACGCCGATCTCGATACTTACATGGAACCTCTGTCGAGATTGAACGGGCATCCGGACCGAAACAAGGTCGAAGGCATTGAGGCGAACACCGGTCCGCTGGGGCATGGTTTGCCCATTGCAGTTGGATGTGCGCTGGCTGCGAAAGCGAGCGGCGCAGCGTGGCGCACATTTGTCCTGGTTGGCGATGGCGAGTTGCAGGAAGGAAGCAACTGGGAAGCAGCGATGTGCGCGGCGCAATACAAGCTGGACAACCTGGTTCTGATAATCGATCGGAACGGCCTGCAGCAAGGTGATTTCACCGAAAAGACCATTCGCATGGAGCCGCTGGCGGAGCGCTGGCGCGCGTTTGGCTGGGATGTGCGTGAGACGGACGGGCATGACATGCACGCGCTGGTGGAGTGTTTTCAGGCGGCGCCTTTCGCCCAGGGGAAACCGAGTTGTGTGGTGGCGCGAACGATCAAGGGCAAAGGCGTGTCGTTCATGGAGAATCGAGCCGAGTGGCACCACCGTGTGCCGACTAAGGATGAACTCGCGCGCGCGATTGCCGAGCTCGAAGGGAGCAGAGCGTGAGGGGGCTGTGCGATTGCCGCGACGCCTACTCGAAGACGCTGGAAGAGATGGCGCAGAGCGATGAGCGCATTGTCGCCGTTGTGAACGACTCCGTGAGTTCGGCCAAGTTGAAGGGGTTTCAGGCGAGGTATCCCGAGCGCTTTTTCAATGTCGGGATTGCCGAACAGAACATGGTGGGCGTGAGCGCGGGGCTGGCTAATGGAGGCAAGATTCCTTACGTGTGCGGTGCGGCCTGCTTCATCACGGCCCGCGCCATGGAACAGATCAAAGTGGATCTGGGCTACTCGAATCACAATGTGCGGTTGGTTGGGATCTCCTCTGGTATGGCTTACGGGGAACTGGGGCCGACCCATCACTCGATCGAGGATGTGGGCTGGATGCGGATCATTCCCAACATGACGATCGTTGTCCCCGCCGACGCGGTCGAGACTCGAGCCGCGATGGAATATAGCAGGACGTATGTTGGGCCCATGTTTCTGCGTATCAGCCGCCTTCCGGTGCCGGATGTTACTCCGGCGGCCGGCCGGTTTGAGCTGGGCAAAGCGGTGCGGCTGCGCGAAGGAAAAGACGTTACGCTGATGGCCAACGGAGTGATGGTGTGCCGCGCGTTGCAGGCGGCGGAGCTGCTTGCGCAGGCTGGGATTGAAGCACGGGTGGAGAACATGTCGAGTGTGAAGCCGATTGACCGCGTGGCGATTGAAGATGCGGCACGGAATACGGGCGGTATTGTGACAGCGGAAGAGCATTCGATTTATGGTGGACTGGGCGGCGCTGTGGCCGAGATCGTGGTGCAGACGCATCCGGTGAAGATGCGCATTCTCGGAGTGCCCGGCGTTTTTGCTCCCACTGGTTCGGCGGAGTTTCTGCTGGAGCATTTCGGGCTGACGGCTGAGGGCATCCGGACAGCGGTGGTTGAGCTGCTGGCATCGAGGTAGAGGATCATGCGTGGCGAATATGTTCTTGCGTTGGACCAGGGAACCACGAACACCAAAGCCGTGCTGGTGGACCGCGCAGGGAAGATTGTGTTTCACGCATCGGTGGGCATGAGCGTGACGACTACAAGCTCGGGCCATGTGGAGCAGGACGCCCATGAGATATGGAGTGCCAGCCGCGAGGTGACCCGAGCGTCTGTTGAGAAAGCCGGCGTGGGCGCGGTTGCGGCAATCGGCATCACCAATCAACGCGAGACGGTGATCTTGTGGGACCGGCACAGTGGCGAGCCGTTAGCACCGGCGGTGATTTGGCAATGCCGCCGCTCAGCCGCGCGTTGCGCGCAATTGATGCGCGAGGGGATTGCACCGCTGATCGAGAGCCGCACCGGGCTGCGCGTGGACCCGCTGTTTTCCGCGAGCAAGGTTGAGTGGCTTCTGGATCACACCGAAGGTCTGCGGGCTCGTGCCGAGGCGGGCGAGGTGTGCCTGGGCACGGTGGATAGCTGGCTGATTTTCAAGCTGACGGCGGGCCGACTGCACGCGACGGACGCGAGCAACGCTTCGCGGACGCAACTGCTGAACCTGACGACTGGGAAGTGGGATGAGGAGATGCTGCGGCTGTTTCGCATTCCTGCGGTCATGCTTCCAGTCGTGATGGAGTCAAGCGGGGTGCTTGCGGAGACAGCGGCGGTTGACGGCGTGCCGCAAGGGATTCCGATAGCCAGCGCGATCGGAGACTCGCACGCCGCGCTTGTGGGGCACGGCGTGTTCGCTCCAGGACCGGTGAAGGCGACATACGGAACTGGCTCTTCGCTGATGACCTTGAGCGAGGACAATGGAAGCGGGAACGGTGCGCTGGCAAGAACGATTGCGTGGGGATGCGCGGGCAGATTGCAGTATGCGCTGGAGGGCAATATCACCATGGCGGGCGCCTCGGTTGAGTGGGTGGGCGAGTTTCTCAAATCGGATACGCCGGTGGCGACGGCGGTGGCGCTGGCCCATACGGTGAAGGATGCCGGAGGCGTGTACCTGGTTCCGGCAATGAACGGATTGGGTGCGCCCTACTGGGACTCGGAGGCACGCGGAGCGATCTACGGGCTGACGCGGACTTCGACTGTTGCCCACCTGGCGCGTGCTGCGGTGGAGGCGATTGCTCATCAGATCGCAGATGTTTTTAAGGAGATGCAGAAGCGGGCGCCGGGCATGGCGGCGGCGCTCTATGCGGATGGAGGGGCAAGCGGAAACAGCGAGTTGATGCAGTTACAGGCCGATCTGCTGGGACGGACAGTTCTGCGATCGAAGAGCAGGGAGCTCTCCGCGCTGGGGGCTGCGTTTCTTGCGGGGCTTGCGGTAGGCAGGTGGAGTTCGTTTGCCGAGCTGGCGTCGATGGCGCCGGAGCGAGACGTGTTTGAGCCGATACTTGATCCCATTGCGAGAGAGACGATGCGACAGGGTTGGCGCCAGGCTGTTGAAAGCACGCGCGGGCTAGCGGGCCGCACCAGAGAAGGGCGCCCGGGCACGACAGTGCCGGATTAACTTCTATGTCACGCCAGGATGAAATGCGCCTGATGGCGAAGGTAGCGCGAATGTACTACGGACTCGGCATCCGTCAGCAGGAGATTACCGAGCGGCTGAAGATTCATCAGTCGACGATCTCGCGTTTGCTGAAGCGGGCCAGAGAGGCGAATATTGTTCGCATCAGTGTGAGCATGCCGTCGGGAATGTTTCCCGAGTTGGAAGAAGGACTGGAAGAGAAGTTCGGGCTGTTGGAGGCCATCGTGGTGGATTGCCTGCCGGATGAACAGCAGATGGTGAAAGACCTGGGGAACGCAGCTGCGTTCTATCTGGAGACAACGATCGGAGAAGGCGAGGTTGTGGGCATCTCGTCGTGGAGCCGCAACCTGCTGGCGATGGTGGACTCTTTGCATCCGACGCGGCGGGGCAGCGGTGGAAAGGTGATTCAGATCTTGGGCGGCATGGGAAGTCCGGATGCGCAATCGCACGCGACAAGCCTGACGCAGCGGCTGGCGGCGCTGATTGGGGCGACGGCGGTTCTGCTGCCGGCGCCGGGAGTTGTGGGATCGCCGGATGCGAGGCGAGTGCTGGAGAAGGACAGCTTTCTGCGACAAGTGATTGGCTTGTTTGCGAAGGTGGACACGGCGCTGGTGGGTATTGGTTCACTGCAGCCGTCGCGGCTGCTGGCGAGCAGCGGCAATACATTTTCGCAAGAAGAGATTCGCCAGTTGCAGGCACTGGGCGCGGTGGGCGATATTTGCTTGCGATTTTACGATGCGCAGGGAAAGCTTGTGTCGACGCCGCTGCACAATCGCGTGATTGGGATGGAACTGGAAGCGCTGAAGTCGGCAAAGCGGGTTGTGGGCGTGGCCGGTGGGGAGCGCAAAGAGGCTGCGATCCGCGGCGCTCTGCGCGGGGGATGGATCAATGTGCTGATCACCGACAAGCAGACGGCGGAGCTGCTGCTGCGAGGCGAAACAGCGCGTGGATTGGCGGATCGGCCTGCTGCGACAGGTACGGCCCAGAAGATGAGAGGCAAGCGGGCGGCGAAGTAATTGCTTGGGGCGGAAGGAAGCGTGCATGCCAGCGACGGAGGAACGAACGACGGCGGCCAGTGGGGAGATTATCCTCGAGGCGCGCGATGTTGTCCGCAAGTATCCGGGCACCACGGCGCTGAAGGGCGTGAACTTTTGCGTGTATCGGAACAAGGTGAACGTGCTGATTGGCGAGAACGGCGCGGGTAAGTCCACGCTGATGCGGCTGCTGGCGGGCGCGGAACAGGCAACGAGTGGAGAACTCATTCTGGAGGGCCGGCCGGTTGTGTTTGCGGATACGCGGTCTGCCGCAAAGCAGGGCATTGCCATGGTGCATCAGGAGCTGAGCGTGCTGCCCAACTTGTCCGTTGCGGACAACGTGTTTGCGGGCCGCGAGCTGTGCAGCCGCGCGGGCGCGGTGCGGGATGCAGAGCAAAGAGAGCGCAGCATGGATGCGCTTGAACGGCTGGGCAGCGCAGTGGACGCGCGTGCGATGGCGGGGCTGTTGCCGCTGGGGCAACAGCAGATTGTGGAGATTGCCCGCTGCCTTGCGCATCGCTCCAGCATTCTTATTCTGGATGAGCCGACCTCTGCGCTGGGCGCGGCGGAATGCGAGCGGCTGTTCGGCGTGATTCATGAACTGAAACAGCAGGGAGTGTCGATTGTCTACATCTCGCACCGGCTGCAGGAGCTGATGGAACTGGGCGACCACTTTACCGTGCTGCGCGATGGACGAGTGGCCGGCGAGTGTGACCGCACTGCCGTGAGCCGGCGATGGATTGTGGAGCGGATGACGGGGAGAACAGCACAGGCTGCTGCCGCACCAACGAAGGCGATTGCGCGAGGTGAAGTGCTGCGCACGAATGCGCTGACTCTGCACGGGCGCGATGGACGCGTGGTGCTCGATAACGTGAGTTTGCGCATTGCGCCGGGAGAGATTCTTGGGGTCTATGGGTTGCTTGGCTCGGGTAGAACGGAGTTGTTGGAGACGCTGGCTGGCGCGCGCGGTGGATATAGCGGCGAGATTCTGATGCATGGGCGCGTCTGCCGATTTTCTTCCGTTGCGGATGCTATGAGGCACGGAGTTGCCCTTGTTCCTGAGGATCGCAAGCGGGATGCGCTGGTGCCCGATCTTTCCATTCGCGAGAATATCAGCCTGGCGGCGCTGCGCAAGTTTGGGCGCTGCTTTGTGTCGCGAGGCCAGGAAGAGGAACGGGTAGGGAAGCTGGCCGATGAGTTGCGCATCAAGACGCAAGATCTGGAGCGGCCGGTGTCGATGCTGAGCGGAGGCAATCAGCAGAAGGTTGTAGTTGCCCGCTGTTTGATGTGCGAGCCCGCGCTGCTGCTGCTGGATGAGCCGACGCAGGGTGTGGATGTGGGCGCAAAGGCGGAGATCTATCAGATCCTCGCGGAGCTTGTGGCGAAGGGCATGTGCATTCTGTTCACATCATCGGAGATGGAAGAGGTGCAGCAACTGGCGCATCGGGTGGCGGTGTTGTCGCGCGGCGCGATTGTGGATGAGTTCGATGCGCAGGCTGCGAGCGAGGATCGGCTCTTCCATGCTGCATCGGGAGCGCGGATGGCGGGGAGGGAAGAGGCATGAGCCAGACCATGACGGACGCGCCCAAGCTGCCGGTCCCGCGGACGAGAAGCGCGGGCAGGTCCATTGCCGGGTTGCTGCTCAAGCTGCGATCGGTGTTGGCGCTGGCCATGCTGGTGATTCTTTTCTCGAGTATGACTTCGAGTTTTCTGACGGCCAACAACCTTTCCATTCTGACCAAGCATGTGGCCATTACCGCGCTGCTGGCGGTCGGGACTTCGTTCGTGATTCTCGCCGGAGGGATCGATCTCTCCGTGGGGTCGGTCGCCGGGCTTTCGGGAATGATTGCCGGCTATTTGATTGTGCATGGGATTGTTTTCGGCGGCGGCGATGCGCATTTTCTTCCGGTGTGGGCGGTGGTGCTGGCCGCGCTTGCCGGTGGCGCGGCGGTTGGCTGCGTGAACGGATTGCTGGTGACGCGGTTTTCGATTGCGCCGTTCATTGCGACGCTGGGGACGCTCTACGTGGCGCGGGGCGCGGCGATGCTGATCTCGAATGGCCGGACGTTTCCGGACCTGGCCGGAGATGCGGCGCGGCATAACACAGGGTTCCCCGCACTGGGCCAGGGTTATCTGTTCGGCGTGCCTTCGCCGGTGTGGATGATGGCTGGCGTAGCGCTGGCGGCGTGGGTGCTTGCGTCGAAGACCCCGTTCGGACGCCACGTGTATGCGGTTGGAGGCAACGAACGCGCGGCGCTGCTGTGCGGCATTGAAGTGGGGCGCGTGAAGGTTTGGACGTATGCGATCTCCGGCGTGTGCGCGGCGCTGGTGGGCGTGATTATCGCCTCGCAACTGGAGGCGGCGCATCCGGCGACGGGACAGTCGTTCGAGCTGAACGCGATTGCGGCGGTGGTGCTGGGCGGGACGTCACTGCTGGGAGGACGCGGCTCGATCGGCGGCTCGTTGATTGGAGCTTTCGTGATCGGCGTGCTTGCCGATGGGCTGGTGATGCTGGGCGTGTCCGAGTTCTGGCAGATGGTGATCAAGGGCGTGGTGATCATTCTTGCCGTCGCTGTGGATCAATTGCAGATCAGGATTCAGCTGCGCATGGCGGGGGCGGGCAAGTGAATCGGCGCACTGCTGCCATGGCTGCACTGCTGCTATTGCCCGCGTGTTTGCTGCTGGGATGCAGGCGCGAGGGAGCTGCGCATCGCAGGTTGATTGCAATCATTGTGCCGTCTCAGGACAATCCGTTTTTTCAAGCGGAAGCGGTGGCAGCGGCGGCACGGGCGCGGGCGCTGGGGTACGACGTGCGCATCGACGTGCACAATGACGACGCGTATGAGCAGGACAACCTGATCGACGTGGCGATTGCCAGCAATGCGTCGGCGCTGATTCTGGATAACGCCGGGACGGACGCTTCGATCTCCGCGGTGCGGCGTGCGGCCAAGGCAGGAATTGCGTGCTTCCTGATCGATCGCGAGATTCACGCGTCGGGGATCGCGAAGGCGCAGATCATCGCCGACAATGCGGGCGGCGCGGAGCTGCTTGGCAAGCGCTTTGCGGAGACGCTGGGCGGGAAGGGAAATTATGCGGAGCTGCTGGGCCGGGAGTCGGACACGAATGCGCAGATCCGGACGAAGGGTTTTCACGCAGAGCTCGACCGGCATCCGCAGCTTGTGCTCGTGGCGGCGCAGAGCGCGAACTGGAGCCAGGCGGAGGCGTTCCAGCGAACGGAAACGATTCTGCAGGCGCACGGGGATTTGAACGGAATCATCGCCGGTAACGACACCATGGCGCTGGGGGCGCTGTCTGCGGTAAAAAATGCGCGAAATCGCACGGTCACAATTGTGGGGTTCGATGGAAGCCCCGATGCGCTGGCGGCGATTCGTGCGGGGACGCTGGATGCGACGATTCTGCAGCCGGCTGTGAAGATTGCCGGCATGGCTGTGGATGAGGCGAATCGCTATCTGAAGACCGGAACAACCGGGTTGCCGGAGCGGCAGCCGGTGCCGTGTGAGTTGGTGACGAAAGAGAATGTGGGCGAGTTTGGAAATTTTGAACGAGTGAAACCGGAGAAAGCAAGGGAGTGAGCATGGCGAAAGATGTTTTGGCAATCCTTATTGGCAATCGCGATTTCTTTCCAGACGTGCTGGTGGGTGAGGCGCGCAAGGATTTGATCAAGCTGCTGGGCGAGCTGGGCATTGAAACGGTGATGCTTTCTCCGGAACAGAGCAAGCTGGGCGCGGTGGAGACGTGGGCCGACGCCAAGCGCTGCGGCCAGCTGTTCAGGAAACATGCCGAGCGCATCTCGGGCATCCTGGTGTGTCTGCCAAACTTTAGCGATGAGAAGGCTGTGGCGGATTCGATTCGTTTGTCTGGCCTCAACGTGCCGATCCTGGTGCAGGCTTCGCCGGACGATCTCGATCAGTTTGGGCTCGACCGGCGGCGCGATGCGTATTGCGGCAAGATTTCCGTTTGCAACAATCTTCGCCAATATGGCTTTCGCTACACGCTTACCTACGATCACACGACGAGCATTCTGTCTGATGGATTTCGGCGCGATCTGCTGAAATTTCTCGAGGTGTGCCGCGTGCGCAGGGGATTGCATCGGACGCGGATTGGTGCGGTTGGCGCACGGCCGAACGCGTTCAATACGACGCGCTACAGCGAGAAGCTGCTGGAGCAAGCGGGGATCAGCGTGAACACGATTGATCTGTCGGAGGTGTTCGGGCGCGCGGCGGGGCTGGCGGATTCGGATGGCCGCGTGACGCAGCGAGTGCAGCAGATCAAGGAGTATGCGGACAGTTCGGCTGCGCCCGCGGAGTCGCTTGTGAAAATGGCGAAGTTCGCGGCGGTGGTGGATGCGTGGATGGACGAGCTGGGGTTGGAGGCAACGGCGATCCAATGCTGGAGCTCGATGCAGAAGAACTTCGGCGTGAATGTGTGCACGATCATGAGCATGATGAGCGAGCGGCTGATGCCGAGCGCGTGCGAGGTGGACATTGCGGGCGTGGTTTCAATGTACGCCCTGCAACTGGCTTCAGGGCGGCCAAGCGCGCTTGTCGACTGGAACAACAACTACGGCGGCGATCCGGACAAGTGCGTGTTTTTCCATTGCGGCAACTGGGCGAAGGAGTTTCTGCCCGACATTCGCATGGGGACAGCGCCGATCTTGGGCACGACGCTGGGAGAAGCAAACACGGTCGGCGCGCTGGCTGGAAGGACCCCGCGCGGGCCGCTGACCTATGGGCGGATCAGCACGGACGATTTGACGGGAACGATTCGCGCGTATGTCGGCGACGGGGCGTTTACGGACGATCCGCTGGATACGTTTGGAACTAAGGCAGTCGTCGAGATTCCGCAGCTGCGAACGCTGATGCAGTACATCTGCAAGCAGGGGTTCGAGCATCATGCGGCGATGAATGGGTCGCATTGCGCGGGGAGTGTGGCGGAGGCGCTGGGAAATTATATGGGGTGGGATGTGTACCGGCACGGCCCGGGGGCTTGAGAGTGCGCGGTGGCGTTTGTCGTCTCCCACCCATTCCGTAAGGAGCGCGGAATGGATGGGGCACGGGAGCTCGCTGCCTTTCCCCGAGCGCGCTTCTAGGCCAAGGCGCGGTGAAGGATGGGCTGGGTTTCGGCGTTGGCGGTGAGGTAGGCGTCGATTGAGGCACCGGCTTTGCGGCCTTCCGCGATGGCCCAGACGACGAGCGACTGGCCGCGGCGCATGTCGCCGGCTGCGAAGATACCGTCGACCGAGGTCATGTAATCGGCGTTGGCGGCGATGTTGCCGCGGTTGTCGAGCGCAAGGCCGAGCTGCTCGATCATGCCGGCGCGGACGGGGCCGAGGAAGCCCATGGCGAGCAGGACGAGATCGACTTCGAGGATGTGCTCGGAGCCGGGGATGGGCTCGAACTTGGGCGGCGGCCCGACGCGGACGAGGTGAAGCTGCTTGACGTTGCCGTCGTCGTCGCCGGTGAACTTGATGCTGTTGATGCTCCAGTCGCGGATGCCGCCTTCTTCGTGCGCGCCTTCGGTGCGGAGTTGCAGGGGCCAAAGCGGCCACGGAGTGGAGGCGGCGCGCTGCTCGGGGGGCTTGGGCATGATTTCAAACTGATGAACGCTCTTGGGGCCCTGGCGATGGCTGGTGCCGAGACAGTCGGCTCCGGTGTCGCCGCCGCCGATGATGACCACGCGCTTGCCTTCGGCGAGGATGGCTAGCGAGGAGTCCTCGGTGTCGCCCTCGCAGCGGTGATTTTGCTGGGGAAGGAACTCCATGGCGAAGTGAATGCCTTTGAGCTCGCGGCCCGGGATGTTGAGGTTGCGCGGCTGCTCGGCGCCGCCAGCCAGCAGAATGGCGTCGTAGTGGTCGGTGAGGGCCTCGACGGGGACGTTGACGCCAACGTGGGCGTTGGTGATAAAAGTTACGCCTTCTGCGCGCATCTGGTCGATGCGGCGATCGAGGACATGCTTTTCCAGCTTGAAGTTGGGAATGCCGTAGCGCATGAGGCCGCCGATGCGGTCGTTCTTCTCATACACTGTGACGGAGTGGCCGGCACGGCGCAACTGCTGCGCCGCAGCTAGACCAGCAGGCCCGCTGCCGACGATGGCCACGCGCTTGCCGGTGTTGAACTCGGGCGGCTCGGGCTTGATCCAGCCTTCGTCCCAGCCGCGCTCGACCACCGAGCGCTCGATGAGCTTGATGGAAACGGGCGGCTGATCGATGCCGAGGACGCAGGCGGCCTCGCAGGGCGCGGGGCAGATGCGGCCGGTGAACTCGGGGAAGTTGTTGGTGGCGTGGAGGCGGCGAATGGCGGCCTCCCAGCGGCCGTTGTAGACCAGGTCGTTCCAGTCGGGGATGAGGTTGTTGACCGGACAGCCGGTGTGGCAGAAGGGGACGCCGCAATCCATGCAGCGCGCGCCCTGCTCACGCTGCTTTGCTTCCGTGAAGGGCTGGTAGATTTCGAACCAGTCGTGGACGCGCTCCTCAACGTTTCGGCGGGTGGGCTGCTCGCGTTGAATTTCCAAAAAGCCGGTATCTTTACCCATGCTGCACCTCGGTGGCCGCGGCGATTGGCGACGCGATGATAGGAGGACAATAAACGTCGTCAACGCGTGCGATGCCGAGCACGCGCTTGTATTCGTGCGGGAAGATTTTGATGAAGCGCGGCTGCGCGTCGGTCCAGTGCTCGAGGATCCAGGCTGCGCGTGGGCTGCCGGTCAGGTCGCGATGGCGCTCGAGGAGCTTGCGCACAACGTCGATGTCTTCCGAGAGAGCGAGCGCTTCGAGATCGACGCTGGCTTTGTTGCAGCGGCGCGAGGAGAAGTCGCCGCGGTCGTCGAAGACGTAGGCGATGCCGCCGCTCATGCCGGCTGCGAAGTTGCGGCCGGTGTCGCCGAGCACGACGACGGTGCCGTTGGTCATGTACTCGCAGCCGTGATCGCCAACGCCTTCGACCACCGCGGTTGCGCCGGAGTTGCGGACGGCGAAGCGCTCGCCGGCGATGCCATTGAAGAAGGCTTCGCCGGTGGTTGCGCCGTAGAGCACGACGTTGCCGACGAGGATGCTTTCCTCGGGCAGGAAGCTGGAGGTCTTGGGCGGATAGGCGATGATGCGTCCGCCGGAGAGGCCCTTGCCGACGTAGTCGTTGGCGTCGCCTTCAAGCTCAAGGGTGACGCCAGAGGGTACGAAGGCTCCGAAGCTCTGGCCTGCTGAGCCGCGGAACTTGAAGTGGATGGTGCCTTCGGGCAATCCTGCCGAGCCGTAGCGGCGGGCGATTTCGCCGCCCAGCATGGCGCCGACGGTGCGGTGCACGTTGCGGATGGCGAAGCTGCCGGTGACGGGGGTTTGCGATTCGAGAGCCGGCGCGGCCTTGGCGATGAGCGCGTGATCGAGCGCGGCGTCGAGGCCGTGATCCTGGGCCTGCATCTTACGGCGGGCCACACGCGAAGGCACAGTGGGCGAGTAGAGGATGGAGGAAAGGTCGATGCCCTTGGCCTTCCAGTGCGCGTCGGCCAGGACGGCGTCGATTTTTTCAACGCGGCCGACCATCTCGTCGACGGTGCGGAAGCCGAGCTTGGCCATGTGTTCGCGGACCTGCTCGGCGAGGAAGAAGAAGAAGTTGATGACGTGCTCGGGCTGGCCGGTGAAGCGGGCGCGGAGGACGGGGTCTTGCGTGGCGATGCCGACTGAACAGGTGTTCAGGTGACACTTGCGCATCATGATGCAGCCCATGGTGATGAGCGGCGTGGTGGCGAAGCCAAACTCTTCCGCGCCAAGCAGCGCGGCGATCACGACGTCGCGGCCGGTTTGCAGCTTGCCGTCGGTCTGCACCTTGATGCGCGAGCGCAGGTCGTTGAGCAAGAGGACTTGCTGCGTTTCAGCGAGGCCGAGCTCCCAGGGAAGGCCGGCGTGCTTGATGGAACTCAAGGGCGAAGCGCCGGTGCCGCCCGTGTCGCCGGAGATGAGCACCACGTCGGCATGGGCTTTGGAGACGCCGGCGGCGACGGTGCCCACGCCTACTTCAGACACGAGCTTGACAGCGATGCGCGCCTTCGGGTTGACGTTCTTCAGGTCGTAGATGAGCTGGGCGAGATCTTCAATGGAGTAGATGTCGTGATGCGGCGGCGGAGAGATCAGGCCGACGCCGGCGATGGAGTGGCGGGTCTTGGCGATGACTTCATCGACTTTGTCGCCGGGCAACTGGCCGCCCTCGCCGGGCTTGGCGCCCTGGGCCATCTTGATCTGGATCTCGTCGGCGTTCACAAGATAATTCGTGGTCACGCCGAAGCGTCCGCTGGCGACCTGCTTGACGGCGCTGCGGCGCAGGTCGCCGTCCGCGTCGCGGGTGAAGCGCTCTTCGTCTTCGCCGCCCTCGCCGGTGTTGGACATGCCGCCGATGCGGTTCATGGCGATGGCCAGGGTCTCGTGTGCTTCCTTGCTGATGGAGCCGAAGCTCATGGCGCCGGTGGTGAAGCGCTTGACGATCTCCTTGGCCGGCTCGACTTCATCAAGCGGAATGGGCTCGTCGGCGTACTTGAGTTTGAGCAAGCCGCGCAGGGTGCAGAGGTTGCGGCTCTGATCGTCGATCAGGTCGGTGTACTCCTGGAAGGAGGCGGGATTATTCTGGCGCACGGCGTGCTGGAGCTTGGAGATGGTCTGCGGGTTGAGCAGGTGATACTCGCCCTCGGTGCGGAACTGGTACTGGCCGCCGACGAGGAGGTCGGTTTCCGAATCCGTGAGCGGCTGGAAGGCGTAGGTGTGCTTGATCTGTGCTTCGCGGGCGAGCACGTCAAGCCCGACGCCTTCAATGCGCGAGGCGGTGCGAGCGAAGTATGCGTCGATGAGGGATTTGTTGAGGCCGACGGCTTCAAACACCTGCGCACCGCGATAGCTTTGCAGAGTGCTGATGCCCATCTTGGAGAAAGTTTTGAGCAGGCCCTTGTTGATGGCCTTGATGAAGTTCTTCTCGGCGTACTCGGCGGTGACTTTTTCCGGAAGCAGGCCGCGGCGCTTGAGGTCGTGGAGGGACTCGATGGCCAGATAGGGGTTGATGGCGCTGGCGCCGTAACCGATCAGCAGGGCGAAATGCATGACTTCGCGGGGCTCGCCGCTCTCGATGATGAGCGCGACCTGGGTGCGGGTCTTCTCGCGCACCAGGCGATTGTGGACGGCGGCCATGGCCAGCAGGCTGGGGATAGGCGCGTAGGTGGCATCGACGCCGCGGTCGGAGAGGATGAGCAGGGTGTAGCCGGAGTGGACGGCGTGGGCGGCGCGGGCGCTCAGATCGTCAAGCGCGTGCTTGAGGCCCTTTTCGCCGTCGGCGGCGCGGAACAGGGCGGGCAGCGTGGTGGCCAGCAGATCGCCGGAAGAGATGCGGCGCAGTTTTTCGAGGTCGCGGTTGGTGAGGATGGGGTGGGGCAGCTTCAGGGTGTGACAGTTCTCCGGCGCTTCGTCCAGAATGTTGCGCTCGGTGCCGATGTAGCTGATCAGCGACATGACCAGTTCTTCGCGGATGGGGTCGATGGGCGGATTGGTGACCTGGGCAAAGAGCTGCTTGAAGTAGTTGAACAGAGGCTGAGGGCGGTCGGAGAGACAAGCCAGGGGTACGTCGGTGCCCATGGAGCCGATGGGCTCCGCGCCCGTTGCGCCCATGGGGGTGAGCAGGACTTTGAGGTCTTCTTCGCTGTAGCCGTAAGCGCGCTGGCGGCGCAGCAGGGTCTCGTGATTGGAAGCGATCACGCGCGAGGGCTCGGGGAGCTGATCGAGCGAGACCTGCTGCTCCTGGAGCCAAGCGGCGTAGGGTTGGCGGCCGGCCAGCTCCTTCTTGATCTCTGCGTCGGAGATGATGCGCTTCTGTACCGTGTCGACCAGGAACATGCGGCCGGGTTGCAGGCGGCCCTTCTTGCGAATGTCTTCAGCGGGCACGTCGAGCACGCCGGCTTCGGAGGCCAGAACCACCAAATCATCTTTAGTCACGATGTAGCGGCCAGGCCTGAGGCCGTTGCGGTCGAGCGTGGCGCCGATGACCTTGCCGTCAGTGAAGGCGATGGCGGCAGGGCCGTCCCAGGGCTCCATGAGCGAGGCGTGGTACTCGTAGAAGGCACGCTTTTCCTCGTCCATGTCGGGATTGCCGGACCAGGCCTCGGGGATGAGCATGGCCATCACATGCGGCAGGGAGCGGCCGGAGAGATAGAGGAACTCGGCGGCGTTGTCGAGCGAGGCCGAGTCGCTGCCCTCGGGCGTGATGACCGGGAAGAGCTTGTCGATCTCTTCGCCGAAGAGCGGGCTGGCCAGCACGGATTGGCGGGCGTTCATCCAGCTCACGTTGCCACGCACGGTGTTGATTTCGCCGTTGTGGGCCACGTAGCGGTAGGGGTGGGCGAGCTTCCAGCTGGGGAAGGTGTTGGTGGAGAAGCGCTGGTGGACCAGGCAGAGAGCGCTGGTAACCAGCGGATTGGCCAGCTCGAAATAAAACTTCTCAATCTGCGGCGCCAGCATGAGGCCTTTGTAGATGATGGTGCGGCAGGAGAAGGAGGGGATGTAGAAGCTCTCCTTGTCCTCGATGTCGGAGGCGGCAATCTCATTTTCTGTGCGGCGGCGGACGAGATAAAGCAGGCGCTCGAAGGCATCCTCGTCCAGGCCCTTGGGGCGGCTCACGAAGAGTTGCTCGATGTAGGGCTGGGAGGCGCGGGCTTCGCGGCCGACGGCGTCGCCGTTGACCGGGGTGTCTCGCCAGCCGAGAACGGTGAGGCCCTGCTCCTGGGCGATGCGCTCGAAGACGCCTTCGCATTGCAGGCGGCTGTGCTTTTCCACAGGGAGGAAAACCATGGCCGCGCCGTAAGCGCCGGCTTCAGGCAAACGGATTCCCAGCTCGCCGCACTCGCGGGCGAAGAAGACATGGGGGAGTTGAATGAGGATGCCGGCGCCATCGCCCGTCTCCGGATCGCAGCCCGCTGCGCCGCGATGAGTCAGGTTGATGAGCACCTCAAGCCCCTTGCGGATAATGTCGTGGCTCTTCTCGCCACGGATACTGGCGACGAGTCCCATGCCGCAGGCATCATGTTCATTGCGCGGGTGATAGAGCCCTTGCGGCGTTGGAAGCTGGTGAGGAGAATCCAATGTATGCATGGCAACCTTCTCAGTGAACTTTGTTGGTGCAGAATGCGTTGCTGAGCCGGGGTACACAAACCCGTCGCGATCTTCGTCAACGAAAATCGCCTAGCCGTGGATGAGTAGGCCTGCCGGGCAGGCCTGGCCGTGAAAGGGACGTGGCGGAACACTCTAGTGTACCGAAAATTTTGGTTCCTTGTTGAACTTCCTTTGGGGAGGCGGCCGCCGGTGTCAGTTGGCGGGATAGCGGAGCCGTGGCGGCCGCCGGAGGGCGATGGAAATTGAGGGCGCGGATGCGCGCGGAAAGCTGGATAACTTGCTGGATTCGGAGTGGGATAAAGACCGTTGCCTGGGAGTGTTTGCCCTTCCATCGAGGGCCTATACTGATAGCTCGGAGAGGATGCATGCAGGATTCCATACTCGTCACGGGCGGGGCAGGATTCATTGGCTCAAATTTTGTTTTGAGCTCGATGGAGAAGACAGCGGCGACAATTGTGAATCTGGATCTGCTGACTTACGCGGGGAATCCGGAGAATCTTGCATCGCTCGAGGGGGACGCGCGGCACCTGCTGGTGCGGGGCGATATATGCGATGCGGAGCTGGTTGCCGCGCTGCTCGAAAGGCATCGGCCTCGTGCGATTGTTCACTTTGCGGCCGAGAGCCATGTGGACCGGTCGATTGTTGCGCCGGAGGCTTTTTTGCGCACCAATGTGCATGGAACCTATGTGCTGCTGGACCAGGCGAAGAAGTACTGGTCGGGATTGAACCAAGCGGACAAGGGCGCGTTCCGGTTTCTGCATGTTTCCACCGATGAGGTGTATGGATCGCTGGGGCCGGACGATGCCGCCTTCTCCGAGACCACGGCTTACGCGCCCAACAGCCCGTATGCGGCGTCGAAAGCGGCCTCCGATCATCTGGTGCGGGCTTATCATCACACCTTCGGGCTGCCGGTGCTGACGACCAACTGCTCGAACAACTATGGGCCGTTTCAGTTTCCGGAGAAGCTGATCCCACTGATGATTGTGAATGCGCTGGAACAGAAGCCGCTGCCGGTTTACGGCGACGGGATGAATGTGCGCGACTGGTTGTTTGTGGAAGACCACTGCGCGGCGATTCGCGCTGTTCTCGAACGCGGGCGCGTGGGCGAGACCTATAACATCGGCGGAAGCAGCGAGCGCGCCAACATCGATGTGGTGACGACGATCTGCGACCTGGTAGACGAGATGCGTCCCGCGACGCGCGGCGGGCGGCGCAGGGATTTGATTACGTATGTGAAAGACCGGCCGGGCCACGACCGGCGCTACGCCATCGATGCTGGGAAGCTCAAGCGCGAGCTGGGATGGCAGCCGGCGGAGGAGTTTGAGAGCGGGCTGCGCAAGACGGTCTGCTGGTATCTCAACCATGCCGAGTGGGTGGAGCGGGTGCGGACGGGCGCGTATCTGGAGTGGATCAACAAGAACTACACGGAGCGGGTTGCGCTATGAAGGGAATCATTCTGGCTGGCGGGTCGGGCACGCGGCTTTATCCGGTGACGCATGTGGTTTCAAAGCAACTGCTCCCGGTGTACAACAAGCCGATGATTTATTACCCGCTGAGTACGCTGATGCTGGCGGGACTGCGCGATCTGCTGATCATCTCTACGCCGCAGGATACGGGGCGCTTTGCGGAGCTGTTGGGCGACGGCGAGCGCTGGGGGATCAACATAAGTTATGCGGTGCAACCGAGTCCGGACGGGCTGGCGCAGGCGTTTTTGATTGGGCGCGAGTTTATTGGCGAAGAGGCGAGCGCGCTGGTGCTGGGCGACAACATTTTTTACGGGCAGGGATTCTCGCGGCAGTTGCAGGCGGCTGCGCAACTGAAGCAGGGCGCGACGGTGTTCGCGTATCCGGTGGAGAATCCGCAGCAGTACGGGGTGGTGGAGTTCGACGCGAGCGGGCGCGCGGTGAGCCTGGAAGAGAAGCCGGCCAGGCCGAAGTCGCGCTACGCGGTGACCGGGCTTTATTTCTATGATCGAGATGTGGCGCGGATTGCGGCGGAGCTGAAGCCCTCGGCACGCGGAGAGCTGGAGATTACCGACCTCAACCGGAAGTATCTGGAAATGGGCAAGCTGAACGTCGAGATCATGAGCCGCGGCATGGCGTGGCTGGATACGGGGACACACGAATCGCTGCTTGAGGCGGGCCTATTTGTGCACACCATCGAGCGGCGGCAAGGGTTGAGCATCGCATGTCCGGAGGAGATTGCGTACCGGCAGGGATTCATTACCGCGGAGCAGTTGGAGGCGCTGGCACAGCCGGTGATCAAGAGCGGCTATGGGCAATACCTGCTGGCGCTGCTGCGTGAGCCGCACTTTGCCGCCAGGGCAGGTGAGCTGTGAAGGTATGTGAGACGGCGCTGCCCGGTGTTCTGCTGCTGAGCCCGAAGATGTATCGCGACCAGCGCGGCGCTTTCTTGGAGACATACAACAGCCGCGCGATGGCTGAGGCTGGGCTGCCTACGGCGTGGGTGCAGGATAATTTTTCGCTCTCGAAGAAGAATGTGCTGCGCGGAATTCATTATCAGATCACGCAGCCGCAGGGAAAGCTGGTGCGGGTGACGCATGGCGCGGCGCTGGATGTGGCCGTGGATTTGCGGCGCAGTTCGGCGGCGTTTGGAAAGCATGTTGCTGTGGAGTTGAGTGCGGGGAGGGGCGAGTTGTTGTGGATTCCGCCGGGATTTGGGCATGGGTTTCTGGCGCTCACGGACGAGGTGGGGTTCGCATATAAAGTTACAGACTATTATTCGCCTGCGGCTGAACGAACAATCGTATGGAACGATGCGGAGCTTGCGATTCCGTGGCCGATTGAGACCGCCGATGCGATTGTGTCGGAGAAGGATCGTGCTGGGGCCAGGCTGCGAGACGCGGAAGTTTTTTCTTAGCGAAATCGAGGCCTGATGCACCCGCCGTTTACGGCTTCACAGCTTCCTGGGAAAAGGGAGGGTACTTCGGAAACGGCGCGGGCGGAGCCACGGGGAGCTCGTGGGCTTCGCGTTCGCGGTCGAGTTGTGCTTGCTTGGGGACCTCGAACAGGTCTTGGCTGCGTGCGCCGCGGCGGACTTCTTCCAGTGCCTTTTCCAGTGGGTTGGTGACGAGCTGTTGCATTGTCTGGCTCCTTGTTGTGATGGTGCGGTGACCCGGCTATGCAGGATCACGGGTTGATGGATCCGCCGGGCGCAGTGTTGTGCGCTTGCGTTGAGACATAAACGCAATGGGGCGGATGTAGGGTTTCTACGCCGCGAAAATGCTAGCGCGACTTGATGAACTCTTTGCGGCGGAAGCGGAGGCCGGTCCAGTCTTCATCGATGGCGATGGAGCGGACGGTGTCAAAGCCGGCGGCGTTGAGCCGGGCCCAACCAGTGTCGCGGTTGAAATCGCATTTGAAGTTCTTTGACGAGCCCTTGGGATAGGCAAACCAGAGGGCTGCGTCTCCCTGGGCGCGTGGGACGATTTTGGCAGTGAGGGTGTCGACTTCGGCCTGTTTGGTGACAAAGGCAAGCGAGAAGCGGATCACGGGGAGGGCCTCGAGATTGCGGTGAATGTGCAGGACGGGCAGATGCGATAGTTCGCTTTCGAAGCTGGCGGGGGCGTTGAGAACGAGGATCTCCTGCTGATCTTTGAGTTGCAGTTTCTCGTAGAGGGTCGCCATGGATTTTTATGGTAGTTGATCTGCGTAAATAATCTGCAAATGTTTTTTTTGGGGAGGGGTGTTGTGGGCTCCTACCCTTTCACGATGAGGCCGTGAAAAGGATGGGGCACGGATAGGCTACAGAATGAACGAGATGCAACCGCAGGTCCTTCGACTCCCCTCGCTGCGCTGCCGTCGCTCAGGATGACAGCGCGCCGGTTGGATGAGAGAGCGTAGCGGTGGGATTCACGGGGCAGTCCGCTCACTTTGTTTGGCGTAGGCGGGGAAGATGGACTCGATCAGGACGGTGCGGAGGGACTGGCGCAGATCGGTTCCGGGGTCGGGCTCGGTGTTGGATTGAGGATGAAGCGTGGCCGGCTCGGGAGCGGCGGTGTCAGTGGTGTTAACCGCGAGCATGGTGGCGCTGCGGCCGTCGGGGTCGATGAGCAGCTCGGAGGAGAAGCCGCCCTGGTCGCCGTCGTGATAGATGATGCGATGGCCGCCGGACTCGACGATGAAGAAGCCGAGACCCATCCTGGGCTGCGCGCCGTGGGATCTGGAGGTATAGGGCGTGAGCGGTTGGCCGGGCTCGGCGACGGGCAGGACGCCGGTCCACATCTCTTCGAGCGAGCTGCGTTTGAGCACGATCTGGTAGCGCGGGTTGGCGAGGTCGCCGATGAGGAAGCGGAGGTACTTCACCATGTCAGGGATGGGAGCTTTGAGGCCGCTGTTGGAGGTGGTGATGCCGGTATCGAAGTTGAAGGGCTGCGGGGTGAGTTTGCTGCCCGAGCGGAGATAGCTGGCCGATAAATGGCTTTCAAGAAAATACGGCGCGCGGTCGAAGTAGCTGGAGTGCATCTCGAGCGGCTTGAGGATGTTCTTGTCGATGTAGACTTCGAAGTCGTCGCCGGAGAGGCGCTCGATGATCTGGCCTAGGAAGACGTAACCGAGGTTGGAGTAGGACCAGCGGCTGCCGGGCGCAAAAGCAATGTGGGTGTAAGGCAGCATGGCGGCGACCTGGGCCCAGCCGGTGGGCTCGAAGGGCTGCCAGTCGCAGTTGGCGGGGTCGTCGCAGTCCCAGGGCCAGGTGGGATTGCGGAAGCCGGCCGAGTGGGTGAGCAGATTGCGGATGGTGATCTGCTCGATGGGACCGAACTCCGAGTGGACCTGGCGCAGCTCGGGGACGTAACGCACGGCGGGGTCGTCGAGCGAGAGCAGGCCGCGGTCGCGCAGTTGCAGGATGGCGATGGCGGTGAAGGTCTTGGTGATGGAGGCCCAGTTGTAGGCGGTCTCGGCGTCGATGGGCCGCGAGGGGTGTTGCTGTGCGTGGCCGAAGAAGAATTGGGTGGCGGGAGCTGGGCCGTGGACGAAGGCGAAGCCGCCTCCGAGGACGCCGTGGCGGGTGAGGGTCGTTTCAAAGCGGGGCTGGAAGGCGTCGATCTGGGCGTGGGAGGGGGCGGAAAAGAAGAGGGCGGCAGTGGCCAGCGTGAGAGCTCGCTTCAGCATGGGTTGATGATAAACCGGGGTTGAGAGCGCCGTTGAGAGGCCCCCAGGCGTTCGCCCCCAGCAGAACGAAGCCCACTCTGTCCCGTTTGGTGATTTGCATCACAGTATACTGAGCAGTTACGCCTATAAGGTGAAGAACGATATGTACCTGCTCTGGCTTCGAGTTGCGGCCATCCTCTACGCATCGGCGAGTGTCGCCGTCTTCCCCGCCGTTCTCTACAAAGAGGACCGCTGGCGGCGCTGGTGTGTCCACCTGGGCGGCATGGCCTGGTTCTTCCATTTTGTCTCTGCGGTGGAAATGCTGGTGCAGGCGCATCACTGGGTTCCGGTGAGCGCGCGGGAAGTGCAGTCGCTGCTGGGCCTGGCCATTGTCTCAGTGTTTTTCCTGGTGTGGTGGATCTATGACGCCATCTCCCTTGGTTTGTTCGCTTTGCCGGTCACCTTTTTCATGGTTTTGATCCCCGCGCTGGGGCCGGATCGTTATACATTCCCCTCCCAGGGTGTGCGCGTGAGCTGGCTGGTGGCGCACATTGCGGCGCTGCTGCTGGCCTACGTGGCGCTGGGCTTCAGTCTGCTGGCCTCGATTCTTTACCTGGTGCAGGAGCGGCGCTTGAAAGCCAAGCCCAAGGCGCTGCTGCTTGCGGCCGAGAGCTCACGCTGGGTCCCACTGGACTGGCTGCCGCCGCTGGACACGCTGGAGCGGATTTCTGAAGCCATGCTGGAGTTCGGCTTTCCCTGCATGACGGTGGGGCTGGTGATCGGGATTTTTCTGGCTCAGGAGACCGCGTTGGGTGCGGCTTATTTCCTCGATCCCAAGATCATTGCGGCCTTTGTCAGCTGGGCAATTTATGTGCTTTTGCTGCTGCTGCGCCGGTCCGCCGGCCTGCGCGGGCGCAAGGCGGCGTATCTTTCCGGGGCCGTGTTCGCGGTGATGGTGGTGGTGTGGACCGCCAACCTATTCAGCCACGTCCACAGGTTCGGTGCCCAATGACGCTGGCTCTGGTTGGCGTGAACTACAAGACGGCGCCGATTGCGCTGCGGGAGCGGATCGCCATCAGCCGCGACGAGCTGCCGGAGACCACCCGCGCACTGGCCGCTGTTGAAGGCGTAATGGAGTGCATGATCGTCTCCACCTGCAACCGCGTGGAGCTGCTGGCCGCGGTCGAGTCGCCGGAGACCGACCTCACGGGTTTTCTGCACCGGCATTTTGGCCTGGACCGCGCGCTGCTCGAGCCGCACATCTACCAGGAACGGGATCGCGACGCGGTGCGGCACTTATTCCGCGTGGCCGCCAGTCTGGATTCCATGGTGGTGGGTGAGCCGCAGATTCTGGGCCAGGTGAAAGAGGCCTTCGCCGTGGCGCGGGCCGCCGGCACCATCGCCGGCCAACTGGAACACCTGCTGCAAAGCACGTTTGCCGCCGCCAAAAAAGTTCGCTCGGAGACGGAGATCGGATCAAGCTCGGTTTCCATCGCCTCGGTTGCCGTCGATCTGGCAAAAAAGATCTTCGGCTCGCTGCAAGGGCGGACGGTTTTCCTGGTGGGCGCGGGCAAAATGAGCGAGCTGGCGGCGCGGCATTTGGTGCAGCAGGGAGCCGGCGCCATCCTGGTGAGCAACCGGACGCAGGAGCGCGCCAACCGCATGGCCGAGCAGTTCAAGGGCCGCGTGATTCCCTATGAGCAGCTGTATGAGGCGGCCAGCGATGCGGATATCGTGATCAGCTCGACCGGCGCGCCGCACCCCATCTTCCGCCGCGAGCACGGGCAGAAATTCATGCAGCGGCGGCGCAACCGGCCCATGTTCTTCATCGATATTGCCGTGCCTCGCGATGTGGACCCGGAAATGGGCAAGCTGGAAGGCCTGTTTGTCTACGACATTGACGATCTGCAGGCCGTGGCCGCGACGCACATGGCCGAGCGCAGCCGCGAGGCCAGCGACGCTGAGACTCTGATTGCCGGCGAGGTGGAGCGGTTCCACGCGCGGCAGCGGACGGTGAACGTGGCTCCGGCAATTGTGGCGCTGCAGCGGCAGGCGGAGGAGATTCGCCTGGCCGAGCTGAAGCGGATGCAGGCGCGGCTGGGCGGACTGACCACGGAACAGATTGCCGCCGTGGAAGCGCTCACCCGGGGCCTGGTGAACAAGTTTCTCCATCCGCCCATGCAGGCGCTCAAGCAGGCCGCGCGCGAGGGCGACCAGGTGAAGCTGGATGCGGTCTGCGAGGAGTGGTCGGTGAGTGTGCAGACTGACCGGGACGCGGGCAGGGATGCTGTTGCGGCGAAGATTGAACTGAAGACCGATGAGCAAGCTGCGGGCGCGGGGTTGAGCGCGGCCGGCGTGGAGACCCACCAATGAAGCTGCGTATTGGAAGCCGTGGATCGCAACTGGCCCTGTGGCAGGCCAACCATATTGCCACCTTGCTGCGCGGCCAGGGCCACGAGGTCGAGATCGAGATCATCAAGACCACCGGCGACAGGCTGCAGGAGGTGACCTTCGCGCAGGTAGGCTCGAAGGGCATGTTCACCAAGGAGATTGAAGAAGCATTGGCCGAGGGCCGCGTGGACCTGGCCGTGCACTCGCTCAAAGACCTGCCCACCGAGCTGCCCGAGCCCTTCGCGCTGGCGGCGACGCCGCCCAGAGTAGACCCGCGCGATGTGTTTGTGTCGGTGAAGTACGCCAATCTGGCAGCGCTTCCGCAAGGCGCGCACGTGGGCACCAGCAGCCAGCGCCGCCGCGCGCAGTTGAAGGCGCTCCGGCCGGATATTGAAGCAGTCGAGTTCCGCGGCAACGTGGATACCCGCCTGCGCAAACTGGCCGAGGGCCAGGTGGACGCAATTTTGCTGGCCGCCGCCGGGCTCGATCGCCTGGAAAAGACCGAGTGGGTGCGCGAGCGGCTGGAGCCCAAGGACTTTTGCCCCGCCGCCGGGCAGGGCTCGCTGGGCATCGAGACGCGGAAGGGCGATGCCGCAACCATGGCTGCAATCGCCTTCCTCGATGACGCTGCGACCCGCTTTGCCGTGACGGCGGAGCGCGCCGCGCTGGCCGAGCTGGGCGGCGGCTGCCAGGTGCCCATCGGCATCCACTGTCGGCAACGGCCCACGGAAGCGTGGCAAGCCACCGGCACTGCAGAGCCTCAGGTTGAGATCTTCGGTGTTGTGGCCGCGCCGGAGAGCGGGGCAGCGGTGCGCATCTTCCATCGCGCGCCGCGTGGCGCATCTGGTCCGGCCGCGCTGGGACAGCTCGCCGCGAAGATGCTGCTCGACGCCGGCGCCGGGCCGCTGCTCACTGCTGTAACAGGCGAGGCCGCGCGGTGACGCTGGCTGGCCGCCGTGTGCTGGTCACCCGCGCCGCGCACCAGGCCGGCAAGTTGAGCGACGGGCTCCGCAGGCTGGGCGCCGTGCCAGTCGAGGTTCCGGTGCTTGAGATTCGTCCGCCACAGAGCCTGGAACCCCTTGACGCCGCGCTCCGGCAGCTTGACTCCTAAGGATGGCTGATTCTTACCAGCGCCAACACGGTACGTGCTCTGGCCGAACGTGCGGCTGCGCTGGGCGTCAACTTTGATGAGTTCACGTCGCTGAAGGTCGCCGCGGTTGGCGCGTCCACTGCTGCTGCGGCGGAGAAGGCCGGCCTCGCCGTCGCCTTGATTCCTGAATCGTATGTGGCGGAGGGGCTGGTCGAGATTCTCGCCACCCAGGCAAGCGGGCAGAGAATCCTGCTGGCGCGTGCAGCCGTGGCGCGGGACGTGATTCCGGATGCGCTTCGCGCAGTAGGCGCTCAGGTCGATGTGGTTGACGCCTACCGCAACGTGATGCCGGCGGCCTCTCCAGAATTACTGCGCCGCGCCCTGGAGCTGGGAATCGACGCAACCACATTCACCAGTTCGTCCAGCGTGACGCACCTTGCGCAAGCAGCCCGCGCAGCCGGCATCGCGTGGCCATTCGCGGGGGTTCCGGCCATCTCGATCGGCCCCATCACCAGCTGCACGCTGCGTGAGCTGGGCTGGGAGCCGGCCATCGAAGCGACCATGTCAGATATTCATGGCCTCATCGCCGCCGCTGCTCACTTGCTGGCTCGCTAATTCGTGGGTGGGCCCAACTTGTTGCCGAGTGGAACTTTTCCCAGCCGTGCCGCGTACAATGGAGAGCGATGAGGGGCTTTCGCCGCGCACATTCGATTGTCTTCCGGCTGCTGTTGGCTGTCGCCGCAGTTTGTTTCGCTGCGGCGCTGACGGCCCAGCGGGTTGCCGACCTGCCTAATCCCACCGACTATGTAAGCGATCTGGCTCACGTGCTTTCGCCTGAGGCGATTGCGCGGATCGACCAGGTTTGCGCGCAGCTCGACCACTCCCAGGCCAACTCTCAGGTGGCCGTTGTGACCATCCAGACGCTCGACGGCGAAGACGCGGCAGAGTACTCTGACCAGCTTGAGACCAAATGGAAGATCGGCCGCAAGGGCTCGGACAAGGGTGTGCTGATCCTGCTGGCGGTGGGAGACCACCAGCGCCGCATTGAGGTGGGCTACGGCCTGGAGGGTATTCTGCCCGACGGCAAGCTGGGCGACATTGGCCGCGCTATGGTTCCCGACCTGCGCGCCAGCGACTACGACGGCGCCGTCACCCAGGCCGTTGACCAGATTGCGCAGGTCATTGCCGCCGACGCCAACGTGACGTTGACCGAACAGCCGGCCATGATGGCCCAGCCGGTGCGCCACCAGCAACAGGCCTCCGCAGGGCAGGTCATCCTGATCATTATCGCGGTCATCTTCTTTGGAGGCTTCTTCATTCTGCGTCTGCTGATGAGCTTTGGCATGTTCTTGGGCGGCTGGGGCCGCGGGCCATGGATCGGCGGCGGCGGCTTTGGCGGCGGAGGGTTCGGCGGCGGAGGAGGAGGGGGGGGCGGCTTCAGCGGCTTTGGCGGAGGCAGCTTTGGCGGCGGCGGCGCCGGCGGAAGCTGGTAAGCAACTTCAGGTTTTGTTGGAAGGGATTCGCCATGGCGGATCGGAGGAGAAGGGAACTCGATGAGCAAAGGATTGTTAGTCACCCTGGGAATTGTTGGCGTTCTGCTCTTGGCCGTTGTGGTCGGATTTTTTAGCTATCAGGGCTCCAAAAACCAGATGGTTGCCAAGGACCAGACTGTCAAGGCGCAGTGGTCTGAGGTGGATGTGCAACTGGAGCGGCGCGCCGACCTGATTCCCAACCTGGTCGAGACAGTGAAGGGATTCACCAAGGAAGAGAGCACCGTTTTCGGCGATATCGCCAACGCCCGTGCGGGCATGTTGAACGCACAGGGTCCGTCGGCCAAAATTGCGGCCAACGGGCAACTGGACGGGGCGTTGGGACGGCTGCTGCTGCTGACGGAGAACTATCCGCAGTTGCGTTCGAGCGAGCAATTCATGCGCTTGCAGGATGAATTGTCGGGCACGGAGAACCGCATTGGTGTGGCGCGCAAGCGGTACAACGACGCCATCCAGGACTACAACACTTTCATCCTGCAATTTCCCAACAGCATCTGGGCAGGCATGGCCGGGTTCAAGCAGAACGACGCCTACTTCAAGGCCAGCGAGAGCGCGCGGCAGGTGCCAGGGGTGAAGTTCTAAAGGTGCGCTGCATCTAAAACAGAGAAGGCCATCCGCCGGGGCGGGTGGCCTTTCAATTCTGGGCTCGGGCGGGGGCGCGAACCGGACAGGATTACTTGTAGGAGGCGATGGCGCTGGCCTCGTCGTCGTAGATGTCGAAGACGGTGTACAGCTTGGTGAGTTGCAGAAGGTCGTGGACCTTCTTGGTCAGCTTCAGCAGCTTGAGCGAAGCGCCCTGATTCTTGGAGGTGGTGAAGGCGCTTACCAACTCGCCCAGCCCGGAGCTGTCGATGTAGTTGACGTCGCCCAGATTCAGCAGCACGCTCTTTGAGCCCTTGCTGATCAGGTCGCGAATGGCATCGCGCAACTGCACACTGCCCTCGCCCAGAGTAATGCGCCCGCTAAGGTCCAGAACTGTTACACCGTCCACTTCACGGGAAGTGATAGTAAGTGCCACGGAAATTCCTCCTTGTGTGGTAGTTCGTTTATAGCACTTTTGCCGGCAGGGGTTGCAACAACCCAATCTGCCCGACTTGCCGGCCGGGTTGGCTTTGCGCCGTCCCAGGCTGCCAACCGCTGCGCAAGTACCGTCAGGTTTTCTCGCCCGCCGGCGCCAGGTGCTTGATCAGCGTCAGCTCGGTTCCAGGATTCAGTTGTCGAAAGTGTACCTCATCCATGAAGGAGCGAATGAGGAAGATGCCGCGGCCGGTGCCGCGCAACAGGTTTTCCGGGGCCAACGGATCGGGCAGCGAGTCCGGATCGAGCCCTTTGCCCTGGTCTGCGATGGAGATCACCAGCGACTCTCCGGTATTTTCCAGGCCAACGGTAATCTGCTTGCTCGGATCGTATTCGTTGCCGTGCAGCACAGCATTAACCGCGGCCTCGCGCACGGCCATGCCCAGCCGGAAGCGCTCGTCCTCGTCCAGGCCGGCCTGCTCGGCCAGCTTGTCCGCCGCCGCCTCCACCTCGCTGACGCTCTCCATATTGGAACTCAGCGAAAACCTCATCGGCCCTTCCCTGGATGCGCTCACCGGGTTTGTGTCCGCCTCTTCCGGAACGGCCAGGGGCAACACCGCCTCTCCGTCCCTCAGCAACCTTGCTGGCAAGTTTCATGGTTGGAAACAATTGTGTCAAGCGTGGACCGCCCGAGCGAGCCGCGGCACTATGATCCGGCCAATCATCGGCGGCCGGCCGCGTCCACTCGAATGCTGTCTGGAATCCTCTCCATTGCCAAGTCAGATGCACTGCGGGCGCAAAAGTCTTGTCAGGGAATACACTTTGTTCATGCAGCCCCGCACCTCAGCCCGCGTCAGTTTGACGGCGCTGCTCGGCACCCCGGTGACCGATGCGCAGGGCCATCTGCGCGGCCGGCTGAAGGACATTGCCGTGGCCACCGGCCCGGATGCAGGCAAAGTGGCCGGCCTGGTGCTCAAGACCCGCGCCGGATTGTGCATTGTGCCCTCGCAGGATGTGATGGAAACGCCCGCCGGCACGCTCGAGCTGCGCACCTCCGGCGCCATGGTTCCGCTCAAGGACGAGGGCAACTACCTTTACCTGCAGCAGGACCTGGTGGACCGCCAGATCATCGATATTCACGGCCGTAAGGTGGTCCGCGTGAACGACGTGGACCTGGAATGGATGGGCCGCGGCGCAGCCCACCTGCTGCGTGTGGCCGAGGTGGAAGTGGGCCTGCGCGGCGCCTTCCGCCGCGTTTTCAAGGGGCTGCTGCCGCGCGCCGCGCTGGAGACGCTCTCCCGCCGCCTGGGCGCGAGCGCCATTCCCTGGCAGTTTGTGGACGTGATCGAGGTCGACCCGGCGCGCCGCGTCAAGCTGCGCATCGAGTACGAGCGGCTGGCCGAGATGCACCCTTCGGACCTGGCCGAGATTCTGGAAGACCTGGCTCCCGCCGAGCGCGAGGCGGTGTTTACCTCGCTGGACGAAGAGGTGGCCGCGGAGACGCTGGAGGAAGTCGAGCCCAAGCTGCAAAAGGCGCTGCTCGAGAAGCTCGGCGAGGAGCGCATCGCCGACATCGTGGAGGAGATGGACCCCGCCGCCGCCGCCGACCTGCTGGCCGAGCTGCCCGAAGAGCAATCCGACGCCATCCTCGAGGAGATGGAGCCGGAAGAGCGGCATGAGGTGGAGGAGCTGCTCGAGTTCGACGAGAACTCCGCGGCCGGCTCGATGACCACCGACTTCGTCTCCGTGGGAATCCAGGCCACTGTCTTTCATGCCGTGCAGGCCTTGCGCACCTTCGACGGCGACCCGGAGAGCGTTACCGAAGTTTATCTGCTCGACGAGAAGCGGGTGCTGCGCGGAGCCGTCTCCCTGGCGCGCCTGGTGATGGCCCAGCCTGAGGCCAGGCTGGCCGTGCTGGCCGAGCCGCGCGTTCTTTCCTGCCCCGCCGACCTGCACCAGAACGACTTGGCCGAGATGTTCGACAAGTACAATCTGCACGCTCTGCCGGTGGTTGACGCACAAGGCCGGATGGTTGGCGTGGTCCAGGCCGACCACGTGATCAGCTTCCTGCGCGACAAGATTTAAGCGAGTCTGGCGCCAGTATCCGGTCGCGCTAGGCACTCAGCTCGAGATTTCTTGACCAAAAGGGTACAACCCCGCTTCATTCCTACAACTAAAGTTGCGATAAAGTGGTTGGGATTATCCGGTTTTGTGAAAGAATCCAGAGATGGTGCAGTTTCCCAAGATCATCCAGGGCGGCATGGGCGTCGGCGTCTCCAACTGGCGTCTGGCCAATGCGGTGTCCCGGCTCGGCCAGCTCGGCGTCGTTTCCGGCACGGCCCTTGACCAGCTGTTTGTGCGCCGGCTTGCCGAAGGAGACGAGGGCGGCTACATGAAGCGCGGCCTCGACGCCTTCCCGTTTCCCGAGATGGCCCGCCGTATCTGGCAGGAGTATTTTGTTCCCGGCGGCAAGTCCGTAACCGCACCCTATCCGAATGTTCCCATGCACCAGCGCAACAGCCCGCGCAAGCTGGTGGAGCTGTGCATGGTGTCGAACTTTGTCGAAGTCTTCCTGGCCAAGGACGGCCACAAGAATCCCGTCGGCATCAATTTCCTTGAAAAGGTTCAGATGCCGCACCTCGCGTCTATTTATGGAGCCATGCTGGCCGGCGTGGGTTATGTGCTCATGGGCGCCGGCATCCCGCTGCACATTCCCGGCGTGCTCGACGCCTTTGCGGCGCACCACCTGGCTGAGTACAAGCTGCAGGTGACCGGGGCGGACGTGGGCCAGGACACCATGATGCGTCTGAACGCGGCCGACTATGCCGAGGGCCCGCTGCCGCTGCTGCACCGGCCCAAGTTCCTGGCCATCGTCTCCTCGAACACCCTGGCAACCACCATGCTGCGCCGGGCCAGCGGGCGCGTCGACGGCCTGGTGATCGAGACCCCCATTGCTGGCGGCCACAATGCGCCCCCGCGCGGCAAGCTCCAGCTCAACGATGCGGGAGAGCCGGTCTATGGGGAGCGCGACCACGTGAACATAGCAGAGCTGCGCGCGCTGGGCGTTCCGTTCTGGCTGGCTGGCGGCTATGGAAATGCGGAGAAACTGCGCGAAGCCGTGGAGGAAGGCGCTGCGGGAATCCAGGTCGGGACTGCTTTCGCCTTCTCCTCCGAGTCGGGCATGCGCGCTGACCTCAAAGCCTCCCTGATGGCCAAGGCCATCAAGGGGCAAGGCGAAGTCTTTACCGATCCGCTGGCCTCGCCGACCGGATTTCCTTTCAAAGTTGCCCAGCTTGAGGGCACCTCGTCGGCGTTTCCCATCTATCAGGAGCGCAAACGCGTCTGCGATCTGGGCTACCTCCGTGAACCTTATGCCACCGGAGAAGACAAAATCGCCTATCGCTGTGCGGCCGAGCCCGTGGACAACTATGTGGCAAAGGGCGGAAAGATTGAAGATACGGTTGGGCGCAAGTGCCTTTGCAACGCATTGATGGCCAACATCGGCCACGGACAAACGCGAAAAACAGGCGAAGTTGAGCCGGCGCTGGTAACCGTCGGTGACGACCTGAACACTATCGCCAGCTTCCTTACCCCCGGCCAGATGACCTACAGCGCCGCCGACGTGGTCAAGTCGCTGCTCAGCGCCCTGCCTGCCGAGGGAGAAGTGACGTCCGAGCGGATCCTGATGGCGACCGCCTAGGCCCTAGCTTCCCGGCGCCGCCGCAACCCCCGGTCCACCCACCCGAAACAGCCTCGGAATCCTGTCTGGCGCAGCCGGCAACTGCGGAAACGGCGCATGCGGTTCCGTCTGGTACCAGTAGGCCGTCGA
>Ga0302320_10003682_pt1 | contig 35360 bp, 32 predicted proteins | sample Bog_T0_3_FD_202130 | JGI IMG/M metagenome (GOLD analysis project Ga0302320, IMG submission 202130) | Peat permafrost microbial communities from Stordalen Mire near Abisko, Sweden - Bog_T0_3 | ecosystem: Environmental > Terrestrial > Soil > Wetlands > Peat | place: Sweden: Abisko, Stordalen Mire...
TGCGGCGCTCCCGCACAAACTGAGAATTATTGTTCGCCGCTACAGGGAGCCCAACAACGCCTCAAACTCCAACGACCGCGGAGCGGAGATCGCCGCATGAGACAGAGAGAACTTAGCACTGACCAGTCATAAGAAGCAGTACCTGCAATTCCGCGCAGATGTTTACAATCTGTTCAACACGCCTTCGTGGGGCGCTCCGTCGAACACCTCGACAAACTTCGGGGGCGGCCAGATTACCGTAAATGCCTTCCTGGGGCAATACACTCCCGATGGCCGCTTCTTCCAGTTAGCCCTGAAGTATTACTTCTGAAGGTTTGCCGGCATCACAAATGCTCACCTGTTGCGCCCGCCAAGGCCCAATGGGTGAGCATTTGAATGGATTGCAGATGCGTTGGTTCTAAACACCAAGCAGGGTAGGGGCCGCATGACAGGGAGCGAGTCGGGAAATCTATTCGCCATCGCACGCACTGTCTCCTGACTCATTAGCACCCCAAGAGTAGCTTGAACTATGCGGAAGCGGCTGATGCGCAGAGTATTACACTCCCCGCGCCTTCATTGATGGCAGCCTGCCCGCGCCGCAAATAGCCAATCAGAGCACATGTTGACCAATAAAAAGTTCGAATTAGTCCGTTCGTCTCCGCATATTCCAAGCCGTGCATCTCCAATTCCGCATCTGACTGCATAACAAGCCTGCTCTGACAAAGTCTCTGAAGATGACTCTTGACACTATCGCTGCGATCATCGGATTTCAGAAGAATCGGGCAAAGACATCGCTTCAAGCACTCAGTTCTCTGCTCGCTACTCCGTCTCTTTTTGTCAAGGTTGATTGAATAACGCCGATCTGGTGGCTCACTTATGCGCTTAAATCAAGCGAATTACTTCTGCCTGTTGCGCAATGAGCAGATCATGCTTGGGCCGACCATCGCCTTCCACCCCATCACGCAACGACCGCGTGCCGGGGCCTCGGCCATCACCCAAAGGCGGCCATAGATGATCACCTGAAGACCGTCTAAAGGAGATAGCCCGATACATGAGATCCGACTGAGGGCAATTAGCCTCAGTTGGCATGGGAAATGTCTTGAGCAAAGAGAAGCGGGATCAGGTGATCGCGCTGGGGCGGCTTGGATGCCTTCGGGGAAGACGGATTCCCGGAGTCAACGATGAAGGCCATCGCGGGGTGGATGTCGGCCAAGATGTTGGTGCGGTATTCGCGCACCCGCAACCAGGCAAAGCGCGACGCCGTGAACAGACTTCCACGTAGAAGGCCTCGATAGGGGCATCGCCCTGGATTACCCTTCTTTTCCATCCAGGGTCCCCCCAAAATCCCCCACAGTTGCAAAATACGAAAGGGTTGCCATCTAGGCAACCCATTTATTTTCAATGGTGGGCGAGGCGGGAATCGAACCCACAACCCCCGGCTTAGAAGGCCGGTGCTCTATCCGATTGAGCTACTCGCCCGCACCGATTCTTATTCTAACGTCGAGTGGACACAAAAGCATCTGTCAGCGCAACCAGCGCATCCTGAAGAGTCCGCACGGCCTCCGCCGCATACGCGCCGCAAGAGGTCAGGTAGGCGGTGACTCCAAGGCCCGAAATCTCCTCGTGCGCGGGATCTGCGCTCAAATAGGCGCGGCGGATGACCAGATCCGCGCGGCAGCAACGAAGCGGAACGGCGCGGAGAAGGCCGCACACCCGCTTGCATTCGTCTGCGGCCATCTCCGGCACGGTCCATTGCCGGACTTTCCTGGGCAGCAGGTCGATGTAACCGCCCATGGCGTGCGCAGTGCAACCCGGCGGCGCATCCAGTTCGTCCGGGTCAAAGTTGCCCGCTTCGAGCTGCGGCCAGATGTCGCATTTTGAGGTCCAGACCGGCGAGGCCATTGCATTCAGCTTCATCAGTGCCTCAGCCAATCCGGGAAGCAGATCGGCCTCAGGCAAATCACCTGCTTGTTCCGGTGCGCATTGCAGATCGATAAACCCCGCCCAAGCAGCCTCGATGACCGGCGGGGCCAGGCCCGCCGCATCTGGGCCCACCTCGAACTCCCAGTCAGCTTCCATGGCCTTCCCCGGCCGCTGCCAGCAGAAACCGCATCACCGTCGCCTCGGCCCAGTGAATCTCATTGCCGGGGTCGCGCGAGAGGAACGCGCAGTGTCCGCCATGGCGGGTCTCGACAAAGCAGATGTGCGGATTGGCGAGGAGCTTCGAGCGGGACTCCGGCAGCAGGCGAATGAAGGGATCGTCCTGGGCATGCAAGATCAGCGTGGGCACAGCGATTCTGTCTACCACGCGGGCGCTGGCGGCGCGGTCATAGTAGTCGTCGGCGTCGCGAAATCCCCAGTAGCGCGCCACGATCTTGTTGTCGAACTCGCGAATGGAGCGCACCGGCCCGATGGACTTTCTGTCTGCATAGATTCCGGGAAAGAGCTTCGCCTTGCGGCTGTAGCGCGCCAAAAGACCATGCAGAAAACGCCACTCATAGCCGCGGTTGAGCGGCTCATGCAGGGCGTCTGCGCCGGGGGCCAGATCGACGGCCGGGCAGACCGCGGCCACGGCGCACAAGGGGGAGCGGCTGCCCCACTCCCCGGCCAGCTTCAGCACCAGATTCCCGCCCATCGAGTAGCCGACCAGCGCCACCCGCTCCAAGCCGAATCGCTCGGCATAGTGGCGCACCACCACGCCCACATCGCCGGAGAGACCGGAATGATAGAGCGTGGGCGTCAGCGTCTCCGTGCCGCCGCAGGTGCGCATATTCATGCGAACGACATTGCAGCCGGCGTCCCATGCGCGGGCGGCGATGCCCTGAATGTAGCGGGAGTCCGACGAGCCTTCGAGTCCGTGAACCAGCACCAGCGTCAGCCGTGCCGCTCGCGCTCGCTCGGGCTGCCAGTGGCAATGGCAGAGCACGCGGCTGCCATCGGAGGAGTCCACCTCGACCGTCTCCGAATCAACTGCCAGTTGAAAGACCGGCCGGGGAAGAAAATTCCCGACAATCGTTTGCAGGTGGCCGTTCGTCAGGCCGCGCATCGGCTCAAACGGAATGAGCCACGCCGGAGCCACGGAGCCCGGATCGTCTATCGCTTCGTTGTCTGGGATCTTCAGGGTCACGGGAACTCGGGGGACAAGGAGCGTGCTGCCTGTGCGGTCCGTGAAAGGTTTGGGGCGGCTAGAGGGGATCGAACCCTCGACATCCTGTGCCACAGACAGGCGTTCTGCCACTGAACTATAGCCGCCGTATACAAAGATTGTAGCATCGAATCAGATCATTCGGCCCAGCCGGAACAGAGGGAAACTGCCCATGCCCAACCCCGATTCCAGTCCGAAGACCATAGCAACCCCGGCGACCGGTCAGCTTCCGCCTGAGTTGCTGTCCCAGGACCGCTGGAATCGCGGCGCCTGGCTCTTCCGCGACCGGACCCTGCATGGCCTCGAGATTCTGCTGGACGAGGCCTTCGTCATTCCCGGCACCGGCATCCGCTTCGGCCTGGACGGGATCATTGGCCTCGTTCCCGGCCTGGGCGACGTGCTGGCCGGGCTGCTCTCGCTGGTGATTCCGCTGGCCGCCTGGATTCGCGGCGTCCCCTATGTCACGCTGGCGCGCATGGCCGCCAATCTCGGCATTGGCGTGCTGGTCGGCTCGATTCCCCTCTTCGGCGACATCTTCGACATTGCCTGGAAGGCCAACCGCCGCAACTATCGCCTGCTCGTCCGCCACCTGGGGGAGCCTCGGCGGCACACTGGACGGGACTGGGCCTTCCTGCTGCTGCTGGCCGGGGCGCTTGCCCTGGTCTTCGCCATCCCCATCGTGCTGGTGGTGTGGTTTCTGGCCTGGCTCATCGGTCACTAGCTAAAGCCGGAGAAAAAGCTGCCACCTCATTGAATCTGTCTCTTACAGGCAAGAAAGCCTGTGTAAGACATCGATTCAGCAAAGAAAAGACGCCATTCCGCCCTATCCCTGAGTTTTGGCTACTGCACGTTGAGGGTTACCGTGGCCGTTGCCGCGGTTATGGCGCCGGAGCTGGCGGTCACCGTGATGGTGTAGGCGCCTGATGTCGTGGCGGGACGAAATGCAGTGCCGCAGACCTTGCTGACACTGCCGCCGCAGGCCGTCATTCCGCAGGCGAGAGCCACGAGGAGAGCCAGCACGCCGAGCATCTTACGCCAGCGCCGCCGCCGTGCCGGAATCCCGAAGAGCAGGATGCAGGCCAAGGCCGCTCCCCCTCCCATTGACCACGGAACTTCACGTTGCATCGGATCAGAAGCGGTACAGCCGCCGCTCGCCGCAGTGGTGGAGAGGGTGAGAGCTGCCGTCCCGGCGCTTACCCCTGTAATGCTCACCGGAATGGTCCCGAAGCTCCAGGTCGGCGGGTTCTCCGCATTCGCCGGGCTGGCCGTGATGGCAGCCGTGAGCGTTACGCTGCCGGTGAAGCCGCCGGAGGGTGTCACGGTGATGGTGCTGGTCCCGCTGTCGCCCGCAGTCACGTTCAAGCTGGCCGGCGAAGCTGAAAGCGCAAAGCTCGGGACCGGCGCGGCATTCACGGTGAGTGCGAAGGTAGTGGATGCCGTCAATCCGCATACCAGGCCGCACATCGACACTGAGGCTCCGGTAACGGTGACCGTGACCGGGCCTCCCACTGTGGCCGTGCCGTTGGCCGTCAGTGTCAGCACACTGAAGCCCGAGGCTGGATTGGCTCCGAACGCAGCAGTGACGCCGGTAGGCAGTCCGGATGCAGCAAGAGTGACGGCGCCGGTGAATCCGCCAACATCAGTCACTGTGATGGTGTCGGTCGCGCTCGATCCCTGAGTTACAGCCAGAGTCGGCGCGGAAGGAGCAAGCGTGAAGCTCGGCGGCACTGCGACAGTGAGGGCAATGGTCGTGGATGCGGTCAGCTCGCATGGGATGCCACAAGTGACCGGGCCCTCGGGAAGAGCGATTCCATTAATGGTCACCGTCACCGGCCCACCAACCGTAGCCGTGCCGGCGGCCGTGAACGTCAACTGACACGAGACGATTTGGTCGATCCCGGGGAGCACGGAAGCGCCGTACGGGGTCGAGCAGGAGCTTGCGGTAACGCCACTGGGCAGGCCGGAGGCAGTCAGAGTTACTGGGTTTGTAACTCCGCCTGCCAGCGTCACGTTGATCGTGCTGATCCCGCTGCTGCCCTGGACCACCGTCAGGCTGGCGGGCGAAGCGGAGAGCTTGATGCCCTGGGGCCCATTGACGATGACAGCGATGGTGGTGGACGCAGTCAGTGCGCCGGAGGTTCCGGTAATGGTCACCGTGAACGGCCCTCCCAGCGGGGCCGTGCTGCTGGCTGTTAGTAACAGCGTGCTATTGGTGGTGGCCGGGTTCGTGGTCCACGCGGCAGTCACTCCGCTGGGAAGGCCGGTCGCGGCGAGAGTTACAGCGCCCGTGAATCCATTCAGATCATTGATCGTGATGTAGGCTCCCGCATTGCCCGCCCCCGGAATCACTGTAAGCGCCGGAGGCAATGGAGAATTGAGCGCAAATCCCGGTGCCGCATTGACGATGAGCGCGATGGTGGCCGGCGTAGCTGGCGTCAGGTTGCATGGGAGGCCACAGTTGTACGGGCTTGAAAGAGTAACACTTCCATCCATTGAATAAGAGGCTGTCTGAGCCACAGCCGCCGTCGCTGTGTGTCCGTTGCCGGATGTGTTGTTATTCATTCCTCTCGACGTCCTAATCGGCGCCGCTGCCGGTAAAGTGACGGTCACTGGTGTCACGCTGTTGGTCGTCGCCGCCGTTCCAATCCCGTATGCATTTGTCTCAGTCACGTTGAAGGTATAAGGCTGGTTGGTGGTCAACGTCGTGAAAGACAGTGGCGAGGTCGTTCCGCTCACCTGGATCGAGCCAGGGTTGCTCGTCGCTGTCACGCTCGTGATCGGGTAGCCGCTGGTATTGAAGGTTGAGAATGTAACATTGGCGCAGGTATTGCAAAGCCCGGACGAGGTCGCTGAAACGGTGGGAGCTGCGGGTGCGGATGGAATGGGAATCTTGCCGCTGATGAGCCAATTACAAAGAGGGAAGCCACTTCCAGTAATCGACGGACTCACTGCACAATCGCTGTCTCGGATGTTGCCGCCGACAAAGTTTGCATCACTTGCAATCGCGTGATTGCCAGACATGCAGTAGTCTATTCCGCCGGCAGGGCAGGTGAGGGCGTAGCCGAGCCATGCGTTTTTTCCCGGTGCGCCGCTCAGGCTAACTGTGACGCGCTGGGGCGGTGTTCCCGCCAGGCCGACTGAGTCAATCGTCTGACCGCCGCTTGCATCTGTGTACTCAAACCCATAGTTGGCGTGCGGCCAAACCGTGGTCGTGTCGAGCGCCAGCGGAAGTGCTGGAATGGAGAAGTTGACTGTAACGACATCACCTGAAAGCGTTGTGTCGGTCATCTGTAGCGGCGTCCATCCTCCATTGGTCATGATCGACTGGATGGCCTTGGCGTAGTACTCGCCGAGAATTTTATCGCTTATGTTGTTCAAGTGAATGTTGGAGCGCGCCGCGGCTGTCAAAAAGTACTTCGATGTAGCGCAGTAGATTGTAGTGGGGTTGTCTGTGCAAGCCTGCCATTGTGCCTGCGCCATATCTCCAGTCCGCCCGCTCGACATTTGCGAGAGAATTAGCGGGTAAGTAGAAGTGGTGGGTGAGATGGTCTGAACAGAAGCCAATAGCGCTGCCTGGTAGGCTTCCAGGTCGGCCTCGTAGACGGTATGCGGATTTGAATCGCTGATATAAGTGGCATTCAAGTTCACGTAGTCAGTCTCGCCGTGCGTTAGCACCTCCCCGAGCGGTATAAAGGTCCGGTTATTTGCCGAAGTTGCCGATTTGAAGGCCTGAAGCTGCGCAACCCCGCGAAGATATGGCGATGTGCCAGGGGCTATCTGTGCGTAAGCTGAGCCATCATTGCCATGCAAACCCACGCCGAAGTGCAGGCCGCCATTCGCAGCGGCGAGATAGTTGGCCATCCCCGAGGACGTGGTTTCAACGTAGTTTGTGCCATCATATCCAAGTGTTCCCTCAACCAGCGGTATCAGGGGCGGCGCGCTGTAAGACACTCCTGGCGACAGCATCACGTTGTTATAGGGCTGCGTCGTGCTGAGCGCCGGAATGCCCATGGATCCCGTCGCGAGCGATTGACCGCCCTCGGTGATTACATAAAGCGGGTTATAGACACAGGTTGAGCATGTCAGGATTCCAACAGTCACCATCACCGGCCCACCGACCGTGGCCGTGCTGCTGGCCGTCAGCGTAAGCAGACTGGTCACACTTGTTGGCGTGTTCGGGGCGAACGTTGGAATCTCACCAAACGCGGCAGTAACACCGCTGGGCAGGTTGCTTGCGCCAAGTGTTATGACGCCGACGAATCCGCTAGGGACTGTCACGGTGATGGTGCTGGTTGCGCTACTCCCCTGGGTAACTGTCAGGCTGGCCGGCAAAGCTGAAAGCGTAATGCTTGGCGGCGCATTGACGGTGAGCGCGATGGTCGCGGATCCAGTCAGCGATCCCGAGACTCCGTTGATCGTGACCGTTGCAGTCCCTGTTGCAGCCGTGGTGGTGGCTGTAAGTGTGATTACGCTTGCGCCGGTGGTTGGATTGGTTCCGAAGCCCGCAGTCACTCCCGAGGGCAGGCCGCTGGCTGAAAGCGTTACGCCGCCGGTCATCCCGCCCAACTCCGTCACGACCACGGTATCGTTGCTGCTGAGCCCTTGGACCAGAGTGATCGCTGAGCTGACCGGTGTGATTCTGAAGTTCGGCGCCGACGACCCGTACCACAGCGGAAGCGTTACGTCTCCAGCCGGCTTGTTTTGCGGCGAATATCCCAGGTCATCCGTAGCCGGAGGGGAAACACTCCAATCCCACCAGAAGACGCCTTTCATCCAGGAGGTCTGCTGGCTGAAGACCTCAAAGAAGGCCTCATAGCAGTTTTGCTGCTCAGTAGGATCGTAGGAGCCGGCGTGGCTGTAGTTGTAAGGCTCTTCATTCGTGCCTGAGGTGCTCATGTAACCAAGCTCTGTGAAGATCAGAGGTGTGCTATGGGCGCTTTGAAGATTCTCAAGGGCTTGCTGGGGATTGAAGCCGTTCTTATTATCCGCCGCGTTGGTCCAGGCGTTCTTGAGTTCGCTGAGCGTCGGATCGGAGTGGTTGGTGAGTGGGAAATAGCCGTCCACGCCGATCATATCGAGCTTGTCCCAGAAGGACACGCTGGTGAATTCGTCGCCGGCGCTGGTCGCATTGGAAGCGTAGGTAAGTGTCAGAGAAGGATAACTTGTCCGGATCTGAGCGATGATATTGTCCCAGTAACTCTCGTAAGCCGATCCCGAAAGATCCCTGAGCTCACAACCAATCACGAAAGTATCGACGTTGTTCGCCGCCGCGATCGCCGCGTAATGAAGAACGAAGGTCTGGTAGCTGGCGAACCACGCATCCGCCCAGGCCGTAGCTTCGGCAGGAGTATCGCTGCTCGGTGGCGCAAATTCGCCTCTCCATGTTCCTTCGAGCGAATCCACATGCGGCTTGAGCGCAACCTTGATTCCCTGAGCCTGCAGATTCGTGATGGCGGCGACGACCGCGTCGTCGGTGGGAGTCGTGGGATAGCCAGGATAGCCGGGAGAACTCGTTGTTTCGGGCGCAATGGTCGTATCAGTCGGGCCGGTAACATACTGCGTGACAAGCACCGTGGCGTAATCAACGCCAGCCGCGGCCATTGCAGCGGTCCCAGCCGGACCTTGGGGAGTGTATTGGTACTCGTTGTACCAATACGAGGCGTACGCCATGCCGTTGTACGTGAAGCCGGTCTGGCTTTGCGCGAGCGCCTTCGAGGCGGCTCCGGAATAGACAAGCACCGCTACGACAGCAACGACGACAAACAGCAGGGCGATGCAATTGGAAGCAGGACGTACGAACTTCATGGCTTCACCCCCGTCTGCGTCAGGCACCAGCTCGGAACCGCAATCTGGTTGCCCGTCTGAATGCCATCCGCACCACCAACTTGCTTGGAGGCAGAGCACTCCGGCTTGGCCGGACAACCGTTTTCACATCCCATAACCTTTGTAACTTGAATATGGACAGAGGCGATGCTGAAGGACTTGACCGTTCCGCAAAATCCATCGCCTCCCCATGAGCGAACGCAGACTGTGTCTCCCACCGACTTGCCTGTCGAGCGCGCGCCGGATGCGAGCAGCAGCGCCGCGATCTCCGTCTCGCCCTTGTTCTCCGCCAGGTGCAGAGCTGTCCCGGTGAAGCGCGTGGCCGCATTGAGGTTGGCGCCTGATGCGATCAGAGCCCGAACGACTTCTATCCGATTGCTTTCAACCGCTGCGATCAGCGCCGTCCGTCCGTCGGCCGAGGTTGCATCGATACCGGCTCCCTGTGCCAAAAGCGTGCGAACGGTATCGGGCTGGCCCGCGGATGCCGCCACAATCAGCGGCGTCAAACCTTTCTCGTTGCGGGCGTCCAGGCCTGCCGGCTGTTGTGCGCTGGATTGCGCAGCTGCCTGGGCCCAGCCGCCGGGAGCAAGAATCACCAGCGTCAGCGCCGCAACCAAAAATGCAACAAACGATGCGTGCCGGCCAATGCGCGGTTGACGCGGCAACGGAATCAGGATGCGGGTCATAGTAATACCTTGACTTTTGGACCTTGGGTATCTGAAGTCAGTATATTCCTGGCGCTCGCCGACTGGATTTGCGGGGAGAATCGGCACCCAGACAATCGCAAAAGCGGAAATAGGCGCCGATCATCCGCCTCTGATCTGATTCACCCCTTCCTGCCAGCTTTCCAGAGTTTCGCTGAGCGGAGTAGGATGCCCTCATGGATTTCCGTGGCGCCAGAAACCTGCTCATTGCCCCCATCTTCGTCTTCATGGCGAGCGGAATCTGCCCCGAGAATCCGGACACGCCTTCGCCCGCCGCGTTGACTGCCGCGCAGGTTGTAGATCAGATGCAGCGCCTTAACCAGGTGCGGAACGAAAAGCTGAAGCATCTGAGGTCGATCCGCCACTACATGGCGGAGTACCGTGGCTTTTCCACCACGGTTGCGGCCCAGATGGAGGTCGAATACACCTACGACGCCGCGTCGGGAAAGACCTTTCGCATCGTGACTCAAAGCGGGTCAAAGTTTCTCTTGGAGAAGGTCCTGAAGCGGGCCGTGGACAGCGAAAAAGAAGCCTCGCAAGACAAAGCAGCGACCGCCCTGACGGCGGCGAACTATAAGTTCAACCTGGCAGGAAGCGAAAGCCTGGCTGGTCGGCCGGCTTACATTCTGGATGTGGAGCCGAAGGGGGCAAGCAAGTTCCTCTATCGGGGCAAGGTCTGGGTCGATGCGGCGGAGTTCGCCGTGGTGAAGTTTGAAGCGGAGCCGGCCAAGAGTCCCTCGTTCTGGATTGCCCGGACGCTGATCCATCAATCCTTCGCCAAAACCGGCGATTTCTGGTTGCCGCGGCAAAACCGCAGCGAGACCAAAGTGCGCATCGGCGGAACGGCATTCCTCACCATAGAATACGGGACCTATCAGATCGAATCGAATGCCTCCTGAATCGAGAGCGCCGCGGGGATGAGTGGAGATTGACCAGCGCGGGCCAGGAGTTGTCTCACCCTACATTTTGGTCGCAGACATGTCGCCACCCGGCGACTGCGCCGACTCCAGCATCACGCGGCGCAGAATGTCGTTGATGAGAGATTGGTAACCCTTGCCTTGCGCGCGCAGCCAGAGCAGCACGTCCGAGTCGATGCGCACCGTTGTCGAGGTCTTGGTGTGCCGGTAGAACGGGTTTCGCACCGCGTTCTTCCAGAAGGCGTCGCCGAGCGGGGGAATCTCGGAGTAGTCGATCTCGCCCTCCGGCTGGGCCTTGAGAAAGGCCTTCTCCATCTTTTGCGCCTCCGACAGAGCAGGCGGATGCGCAAGGTCGATCTCAAATTGAATCGTTTTCCTTTTCATAACGCCTTCTTTCCTTGCGATTGGCGCGCCGCGCCGAGACGATGCGAATTGCTTCAACCTCGTCCCGCTCCTCAACGGATTGAGCGACCGTGAGCATCGCGAAGCCGTCCACGACTCCGAGGATTTGCCATCGAAGCTCCCCGGCCACGTTGCCGTCCCGCTGAAAAAGAGCATCGGGGTCGGCAAAGACCCACGTTGCGATCTCGAAGCTCAGGCCGTGTTTGCGCAGGTTTAAGGCTGCTTTTGCTGGATCCCACTCAATCCGGACTTTCATGCAATCCATGTTATTACCGGCCTGATCTTTTGTTCTTTGCGAATGAGCAGGTGCCGAAAGGGGAAAACACCGAGAGCCTGGGGCTTCGGACGCCCTCTGCGTGGGCTGCCGCCTCCTCTGCCGCGGCGGCAACTGTGTTACCGTTGCAGTACGGCGTCCCTGTGCCGGGCCAGTGGATAGGCCTGTGCCAAATGCCCGCGTTCAAGCAAAAAAGGGGGACGGCGCGCGAAACCTTAGAATGTCTCAGGAGCCGGAACTGACATCGACCTCCCTTGCCCCGAACCCGGCCCCAGCGCCTGGGTCCGCATCCGGCACCGTGCCCTTTCCCGCTCCTGAAATCCTGCCCGTCCAGACGCAGGCTCCAACTCATGCGCCGCAGCGGATTCCGCCCTGGCTGGTGAGTTCCGAACTGTTTTTGCGCGTCTTGTTGAGGATGTATATCGGCCTGCTGATCTGCTATGCCCCGTGGTCGGGCAGATTGCTGACGTTTCTTCCGGGATCGCGATTTCTGTGGGAACAGAACCAGCTCTTCGTCTGGTTTCCTACCCTCGGAATCTATGCGGCCAACGGCGCGGTGCGCGGCATGGTCTCGGGGTTGGGGCTTTTGAATCTATGGATTGCGTTTCACGACGCGATCCATTACCGGGAAAGATGAGCGATGCCAGAACAGGGAACAGCGAACAAAGACCAGAAATCAGCCCCCGCTGCCGTGATTCCGGGCAATGGGACGCCGCAGCCGCTCGCCTGCGCTCCGCTGGCCTATGAAAACTCCGGCTTTCTTAACAGCGCCGACGGGCGGCTGATCCGCATCGTCGCCGAGTATATGGAGCCGCTGGCGCGCTTCCGCCGTGAGCAGATTCAGGACACGGTGGTCTTTTTCGGCTCGGCGCGCTTTCGCGGGCGCGAGGAGGCCGACCATGCCCTGGAACTTCTCGACAACACCGGCTCGACCCGCCCCGCGCCCAGCCACGAGCAGCCGGCCAAGCCGCTTGAGATTGCCGAGGGCAAGGCAACCGATTTGCAGCGCAAGCGCGCCACAGCGGCCGTCGAGATGGCCCGCTACTACGAGGACGCGCGGCGGCTCGCCGGCATGCTGACCAACTGGGCGAGGAAGATTCCCTCGCGGCGTCACCGTTTCGTGGTCACCTCCGGCGGCGGGCCCGGCATCATGGAGGCCGCCAACCGCGGCGCCTACGAGGCCGGCGGCAAGACCATCGGCATGAATATCCGGCTGCCCTTCGAGCAGCACCCCAACCCCTACATCACGCCCGACCTCAACTTTGAGTTCCATTACTTCTTCATGCGCAAGCTGTGGTTCGCCTACCTGGCCAAGGCGCTGGTCGTCTTTCCCGGCGGCTTCGGCACTCTGGATGAGATGTTCGAGATCCTCACCCTCGCCCAGACCCACAAGCTGGCAAAGAAGATTACCGTGGTTGTCTACGGCTCGGAGTATTGGAAGAAGGTCTTCAATCTGGACGTACTGGTCGATACCGGAGCTATCTCGCCCAAGGACATCGAGCTCTTCCAATTCGCCGATACTCCCGAGCAGGCCTTCGATCTGCTGCGCAAAGGGCTGACCGAGAACTTCCTGCTGGCCGAGGCTGCCGCTGGCACGCTGGCCGAGAGCCAGGAGATGCCCCAAGGCGAAGATCTGATGGCCGGCTGGACCGTCGAGGATTTTCTCGGACCCGAGATGGCCAAGACCAGCAAATAGAAACTCTAGACACTTTGGTGTACCGCATTCTACGGCCTATCCCGTTGTTATCTTGGGCTTTCTCGTAACTTTCTTGATTCCTTCGCTAATTGAAGCTGTGTTCGCACTCCTTTCATCCCCCGTTGATGTCGACGCCCCAGACTGGCTGCAGAGATTCCGGTTCGCGAGCGGAATCCGCACGTTGAACTCAGGAGCGGAAATGGCCCAATCGACCATCTCGTACCTCTGGCGCGACGAAAAGGCGCCGCAAGGCTTCCGTACGGGTGTATCCCTGCACAGTCACACCAACCAGTCGCACGAGACCCTCGACTTTCTGGCTAACTTCGGCAACCAGTACCCGTGGATGCGGCCACTGCTCGCGCGGCTCGAGCAGCGCTCCGAGCGGATGCACGGCGTTCGTGTCGATTACGCAAATAGCTACTGGACACCGCCGATGACTCCCAAACTGGCCTTCGATCTTGAGAGCCGGCAGGTCGAAAAACTGAATCTTGCGCCCATGGTCTCCATCACCGACCACGACAATATCAACGCGCCCATGCTGCTGCGCACCGTCCCGAGCGCAAGGCAGATTCCGGTTTCGGTGGAGTGGACCGCTCCCTACGGCGACCAGTCCTTCCACCTGGGCATCCACAACCTGCCCAGCGGCCGGGCGACGGAGTGGATGAAAACACTGGCCAGCTTCACGGCCAAGCCCAGCGACAAACGCCTCACCGAGATCCTCCGTGCCTTGCACGAGGAACCGAATGTGCTGGTCATCTTCAATCATCCCTTGTGGGATCTCTATCTGATCGGTAAAGAAAAGCACGAGTTCCTGGTCAACGAGTTTCTGCAAAAGAATGGCAACTATCTGCACGCTTTGGAACTGAACGGCCTGCGCAACTGGGATGAAAACCGCCTGGTCCGGCGGCTGGCCGAGCGCTGGAATATGCTCTTGATCTCCGGTGGCGACCGGCACGGCGTCGAGCCGAACGCCAACATCAACCTGACCAACGCGGCCAGCTTCACCGAGTTCGTGCATGAGATCCGGCGGGAAAAAAAGAGCGACATGCTCTTCATGCCGCAGTACGCCCAGCCGTGGAAACACCGCATCCTGCAATCGACTCTCGACGCCATCCGCCACTACCCGGAGTTTCCGCTGGGCTCGCGCACCTGGGACGAGCGCGTCTATCATCCGGATGCTGCAGGAGTGATTCGGCCGCTCAGCGACCTGTGGCCCAAGGGCGCGCCGCCGCGTGCGATCAGCTGGCTGCTCGGCATGGTGCAGTTGATGGGCGCGGCCCCCGTCTCCGGCGGTCTGCGCATGGCCTGGAGCGAGTCGCGCCAGTTGCGCCTGGCGCTGGGGGAGTAGGGCAAGCTGAGCGAAGTTAGCGGGATCGGCGAAGTTAGCGGGGTTAGCGGAGTTAGCAAAACTGGCACGATTAGCGAAGTGAGAAAATCGCTCTTTGTTTCAGCAACGGGCTTTGTATCAGGGCACGACTTTAGTCGTGCCGCAAACGCAACAAAAAAGCGTCGGGCTTTTGCCCCTGACCGATCGCCGGTTTCGCTAAGGAAGCTCTGAATAGGCCGCTGATTTGAAGAGTACGGGCTTTAGCCCGTACATTAGGGATGCAAAATAGGCGGGGCTTTAGCCCCTGAGGGAATGCATGTTTCCAGGATCGACGCAGCAAGATGAAAACATGCTAACTCCGCTAACAACGCCAAACCCAAACCCTCCACCCCGCGTCGCCTACTTCCCCGACTCCTTCCACGAGGTCAACGGAGTGGCTCACACCAGCCGCCACTTCGAGGCATTTGCCCGTCGGCGCAACCTGCCCTTTCTCTGTGTCCGCGCAGGAGACCGCACCCAGGCTGTCCTCGAAGACGGCAACGTATGGACGCTCGAGCTGCCACGCGGCTTCCTCTCCTTTGCTCTCGAAAAGGACCTGCGCTTCGACCCCGCTTTTCTGCGCCACATTCCGCTCATCGGCGAGGTGCTAGAGCGTTTCAAGCCCGACCTGATTCACATCACCGGCCCCAGCGAAGTGGGCATTCTGGGCGCGGGCCTGGCCCATTACAAAGGACTGCCGCTGGCCGCAAGTTGGCATACGAATGTGCATGAATACGCCGCTCGTCGCTCGGGCTGGTTCCTGCGCATGTTGCCCGAACGCCACTCAGCCGCAACGGGCCAGAAGATCGAGGACATCTCGATGGCCATTGCCGCCCGCTTCTACTCGATGGCGCGCGTTCTCTTCGCGCCCAACCCGGAACTCTGCGCGTTGCTGAAGCGAACCGCAGGCCGTCCTTGCCGTCTGATGCCGCGCGGCGTCGATGCCGGGATCTTCAATCCATCCAAGCGCAGGCGCAGCCCTGAAGACCGCGACTTTGTACTAGGATTCGTCGGTCGCCTGTCGGTCGAGAAAAACATCGCTCTGCTTGTCCAGATTCAAGGCGAGTTAGAAAGGATGGGAGTGACCAACTTCCGCTTTCTCGTCGTCGGCCACGGCGGCGACGAAGCATGGCTGCACGAGCACTTGCCGAGCGCCGAGTTTACCGGAGTGCTGAAGGGCGAGCCGCTGTCTGAGGCGTATGCAAGCATGGACCTCTTTGTCTTCCCCTCGCACACCGACACCTTTGGCAACGTGGTGCTCGAGGCTCTGGCCAGTGGCGTCCCGGCGATTGTGACTCCCGACGGCGGCCCGCCCACCATCGTTCGTAATGGAGTTACAGGCCGCATCGTCCCCGATGCCGAGTTCACCTCCGCAATCGCCGCAATATTAGCCGACCCGGGAAAGCTCGCAGCAATGCGCGAGGCTGCGCGGAGTTATGCGCTCACCATGAGTTGGGACTCAGTCTTCGAAAACGTCTACGCAGCCTATGAGACCATTCTCCCGGCGCGCCAGCAGGCGGCGGGGTAGTAGTATTGGCTGGTGATGAAAGACCTTTGGCGAAAGACATGGGAACTGTTCCGAGCGCATTGGATGCTGCTTTGGCTGCCCTTTATCTGCGCGGAATTCGTAAATCTGGGGCGCGAGCGGGTGAACAAAGTCGTCGCGAGGGCGATCTTCAACCGGCTGGCAACGAGCCATTCTGTGCTCGGCGGGAGTTATACTTCGCCTGATCTGAATGCAATTCAGCGTCAAGCACTCATCGCTACCATCCCGATCTCGTTTGCAATGCAGTTTCTTACCGCGTGCGCCTACGTCGTGGCATTCATGTTGATCGCCAAGCTGATTGAGATGGTCCGCCGGGAACAGACGCCAAATGTTGCGATGTCTCTGAGAGAAATTACACCTCGATGGCGTGCTGTCCTGCTCTTTTCACTCAAGTTTTATATTGCATACGGAGTGCTGGCTGCGGCCTTTTTCGAGGGACTGGGCTATCTGCTAGACGCTAAACCGCATTCGAGGGATTCCTTCTCGCAGATTCTCATTTTGGTGGTGGCTGTTGCTGTGTCGGGTTGCGTCGCATGGCTGCTGATTCCTTCGTCATTTCGGCTCGTCAGAAATTCAGCGGACTCTAAAATCACTATAGAAGAAAGAAAGCTGGGAGTGACATTCGCAGCGCTTGGAAGTGCAACCGGGCTCGCATTGGGAGAGGCCATTCATAGAGCGGAGCGCGGATTTGCGATCACGTCGAACGTGGAGTGGGCCGCGCTTTCCGTGATGAATCTTGCGCTGGCCAGCATTCCAGAGACGTTGACGTTCATTGCGCTAGCCGTGCTTTCGTTGCGGAATTCTGGAGATTTAGCCGAAGATGCCGAGGTCGATGCCTCAGCGACCCTGCTGGATTCGCCGGCTGAATAAGCTCTAAGCGCGTGATCTCGAAACTCGATGACTCCAACTCACTCCCTAGCCGGGATGCGCACTCCGGTCAGCAGGTCCAGCGCAAACGGCGTCTCCCTGTCGGCCTTCATGTCCCATCCCATGCCGTGCAGGATGCCTCCCGCGATGTCGGTGATCCTCACGCCTTCGTCGGAGAGACTCTCCGACTCCCAGGCCAGCCCGTCGGCTCCCCAGGCGAGAATCTCGTTATGGCTGACAAAAAGCAGCAATCCATGCCCGACCACCGGGCGAACCTCCATCACGGGGCGGTAGGGGATCATGGTGAAGTTCTCCGGGGCAGCGGTGTCGATCACGTATGCATAACCGCCGGAGACCGCGCAGATCTCCTCTCGCCTGGGGCAAGCCCAGATGCCGGTCGGCACAGCCGGATCGCGGAAGCCCAGAGCGCAGGTGGCCAGGAAGGGTTGTGCATCCTGGGCAGCCGGCCGAATCTGCACCTCAAGGGCGCCGAGCTCCACCTCTTCCACATCCGTTGGGTAGATGAACTGCCGCGCGGGCAGCGTGGCGGGCGTATCGGCAAGGATCGTCGCCCGCCAGGCATGAGGAAAGCTGAGGTCCACCGTGGGTTCAGAGGGCCCGGCGGAGATTGGCTGGGGGCTGGGAGCCGCGCGGCTGATCGGAGGCGGCATGGCCGCGATCTCCTTGTAGTTGAGAATCCACTCCTCCTGCTCCTCGGTGTCGGGAACCGAACAGCCGCGGGCGGTTTCAACGGCCACCAGAGCGGCATGCGCATCCCAGCCCAGATGAATGAGCGCGCAGGCGGCGGCCATCGTGGCGCGGCCGATGCTTGCCCAGCAATGGATCCCAACGCTCTCTCCTTCGCGCATGCGGTTGGCAAGCCCGCTGACAAAGGTGCGGAAACCCTGATCATCTTGCGGAATGCTGTGGTCGGGCAGGGGGTGATAGATAAACTGCATTCCGATCGACGAGGCCAGTCTGCCTTCATCCGCCAGATCGAGCATCTCCACCTGCTCTTCTTCCAGCAGCGAAACCAGAGTCTGGATGCCGTCGCGCTTGAACTCTCGCAACTCGTCGTAGAGTTCCCTGCCGCCGCGCGGGCAGAGCAGCACGGCCAGCGGCGGGGGTGGAGTGCCAGGAATCCAGAAAATTCGAGCCATATCGGTCAGACCCCCACAAAACGTTCGATGCGTTCGCGGACACTGAGGACGCCCAGGCCCCAACTCCGGCTTAGCTCAGCTCCGTCTTCGATGAGTGGCAACAGCTTGTCGAACTCCCGGCCGGAGGGTGCGCCGGTCAAAGCGATGCGGACGGGATGGAAGAGTTCCTTGCCCTTGACGCCCGTGGCAGCCTTGATTTCGTCGATCCAGAGCTTGAAAATTTCGGGAGTGACACGGCCGGAATGGGCGCGGACGCGGCTGGCCAGTTCACCGAGTACGGTGCGAGCCGAGTCGTCGGCCAGAATTGCGGCATTTTCTTCGTCCAAGCGGGCGGCGGCGGGATCGAAGCCGAAGACGGGCGCGGCCTTCGACGGAAGCTCGTCAAGATGATCGACCGCGGGGACAAACAGGGCAAGCAGGCCGGCGAACCAGTCTTTCAAAGGCTCGGGGGCGATTTCGGCCCTGGGCAGGCGATCGGCAAAGTAACCCCAGGCGAGCGCCGATAGCCGTTCCGGGGCTGCGAACTTGAGATAGTGGCGATTGAGCCAGTTCAGCTTGTCAAAGTCGAAGATGGCGGGCGAGGGAGTGACGCGTTCGAGAGAAAACGCCTTCGTCAGCTCGTCGAGCGTGAAGGTCTCCGTCTTGCCATCCTCCGCGCCCCAGCCGAGCAGGGCCAGGTAGTTGACCAGCGCCTCTGGCAGGTAGCCCATCTCGCGAAAGGCCGAGACCGAGGTCGTGCCATGACGCTTGGAGAGCTTCTCGCGGTCCGCCCCCAAGATCGTAGAGAGGTGAGCGAACTCCGGCACCGTCCAGCCGAAAGCCTGGTAGATGGCCACCTGTTTGGGCGTATTGGAAATGTGGTCGTCGCCCCGGATGACGTGGGTGATCTGCATCAGCGCGTCATCGACGGTCACAACGTAGTTGTAGACCGGAACGCCAGCCGAGACCCCGCCCGCGCCTCCCGTCGCCGAACGGACGAGAATGGGGTCGCTGACCGTCTCGGCGGCAAACTCGACCAGGCCGCGGACGAGATCGTGAAAGCGCAGCGGCTCCGTGCCAATCTTCAGCCGCACAGCGAACGGCCTGCCGTCTGCGAGATTCTTCTCGATCTCCGCCGGCTGCAATGCCCGGCAGCGGCCCGAATAGACCTGCGGGCCATTCGCGGCCACGGCCTGCTTGTGCTCGGCTTCCAATTCTTCAGCGGTACAGAAGCAGCGGTAGGCCTTCTGCTCGGCCAGCAGACGCTCCGTGTGCCGGGCATAGATCTCCAGCCGTTCGGACTGGCGGTAAGGGCCAAACTCGCCCGTCTCCGCTTTACCAGCTACGAGTGCCGGCCCCTCATCCCAATCCAGCCCCAGCCAGCGCAAATCCTCGATGAGCTGTGTCTCATATTGGGTTTCGGAGCGTTCCAGGTCGGTATCTTCGATGCGCAGAATGAACTTGCCGCCGGTGTGCCGGGCAAAGAGCCAGTTGTAGAGCGCCGTCCGCACGTTGCCCACATGCAGCAAACCCGTCGGCGACGGAGCAAAGCGAACGCGGCGAGTGGGGACGGTCGTCACATTCTTGATGATAGACGGTGAAGAGGTGCGGGGATGGTCAAGATTGATTGACTTGAAAAGTAAAGAGTGCTATCTTTACTTTCAATCTTTGAGGTAAAGATGCCGCCATCCAGCACCATCAGCAGCAAGGGGCAGGTTACCGTTCCCATCGAGGTTCGCCACCGCCTCGGCCTCAAACAGGGCGACCGCGTGGAGTTCGTCTTTGAAGACGGCAAAACCGTTCTCCGGCCCTCTCGTCCGGCGACAAACCCATTTACCGCATATATCGGGGCACTGCCGGCATTTTCTTCGTTAGAGGAGATCAATGCCTGGGTTCGCGATCTGCGCGATGACGTTCCTTGGGTAGAAGAGGAACCATGTGAGAAAGAGCAATGAGGACGGCAATCGACACCAATGTCTTCTCTGCCCTCTGGTCGTCGGAACCATCGGCGCCACAAGCCACCGTCAAGTTGGGTAGGGCAAAGACGGAGGGCGCGTTGATCGTCTCTCCAGTTGTTTTTGCAGAACTGCTTGCGTACCCGAGAGCGACCGAAGCCTTTGTGCGTGGATTTCTCGAGGCTACCGGGGTTTCAATCGATTATAGATTGGAAGAAAAGGTATGGAACGAGACGGGGCGTCGCTTCGCTAGTTACTCGGTTCGGCGCAGACGGTCCGCAGGAGAGGGCCCACGGCGTGTGCTGGCCGATTTCCTTATTGGTGCACATGCACTCGTTCAGGCGGAGCGTCTGCTGACGCTTGATCCGAAGGTTTACCGCCAGAATTTCCCGGAGTTGCGGTTGCTGTAGGAACTTGAGCGTCGATTCCCATAATCATCGAACGAGAATCAAGAGAAATGCTCCCAGCCTTGCGCTTCGAGCAGCTCGTTGCCTTGCTGCGCAAGCAGCATGACGGCCGGCTGGCTGCGCCGTGCCTTGACCATTCTGCCGATCCTGGTCACGGGCACACCCGCAATCGCACGTGGCAGGCGCGCAGCGGCAGGAGCCGTGAAGAGCAGTTCGTAGTCCTCGCCGCCGTGAAGAGCTTGACCCAAACTAGCTCCCAAACCCAGTGGCAGCAGCCCCGCATCCACCTCGGCCCCCACGCCGGACTCCTCGCAGAGATGGGCGAGATCGGTGGAAAGCCCGTCGCTCAGATCGATGGCTGACGACGCCAATCCGCGTCGCTGAAGCCAGAGCCCCTGCGCGACTCGCGGCTGGGGATAGAGGTGCGGAGCGAGCAGCACTTCCAGCTTTTTGGGAATTCGCGGAGGGTTGAGGCTACCGGGCAAGGCCACTTCCGCCAGGCGGGCAAGACCGGCAGCGGCTCTTCCCAGAGTCCCAGTGACGTAAAGCAGATCGCCGGGGCGCGCGCCAGAACGGAGCAGTGCCCGCCCGCGAGGAACCGCGCCAACCAGCACAATGTCAGCCATGGCCACAGGCGACTCAGCCAGGTCGCCTCCGGCCAGCGGGGTCTTGTGGGCCTCGGCCAGAGCCAGCAGTCCGTCAAGGAAGCGCTGGACCCAGGAGCGAATCCCGGCTCGCGTGCCGGACCGGCCACCACCACTCGCGGAAAGCTCCCGCGGCACTCCCAGTGAGAGAAAGGCCGCCATGGGCCGCGCCCCCATGGCCGCCAGGTCGCTCAGGCCGCGCGCCAGGGCCCGATGGCCCACGGCTTCAGGCTGGTGCCAGTCGAGGCGGAAGTGGCGGCCGGCGATCGACAGATCCGTCGTCACAGCCAGCTCTTCGCCCCGGCGCTGAGCCAGCAAGGCGCAATCGTCGCCGATGCCCAGGCGAAGGCCTCCGGAGCGGTCGCGGCCCAGGGAGCGGGCAGCCCGGCGGCGAATCTCGCCGATCAGGGCTAGCTCGCCTCGTCCACCGGTGGTTCCAGAATGGGTCTGTTTCAAGCGCACCTCATGAGAATAGGCCAAACCACTGGAATTCTAGCTGGTTAAGCCTCACGAAAAGCCGTTTTTGCACCGATTCTGCATCAAAGTGAACACTGTGTCGCAAATCAAACTCGTTGACCCGGAAAGGGAAGCTTTGGTAACCTTGACAGACATTTGGGAAAACGCGCCCATAGAGGCGCAAACGAAATTTTGCGGGCCGGATGGCCCCATGCCTTGGGCTTTTGTCGAGTTACACGGCGAATTGCGGCCCTGCCCACAGCGGGGATGAGAGGCGAATATGCTGCGCAAACGCTATTACATTCTATTTGTCGCCCGAGATGAAGACGGCGAGATTCGCAAGATTCCCCTGCCCCTGCACTATGCCTACGGGTTCGTGGCCGCCGCGCTGGTGGGAGCCTTCACCATCGTGGGACTGGCCGGCTCCTACACCCGCATGCTGCTCAAGACCGAAAGCTTCAACCAGGTCCGCCAGGAGCGGGAGACGCTGCGCAAGGATTACAAGCAGATGGCGCAGATCGCGCATGACCGCAACGTGCAGGTGGCCTCGCTGGGTGCCCTGGCAAACGAGGTGACCGCGCTCTACGGACTCCGCCAAAACAAGCTGGCCTCGGCCAAGCACGCTACTGCCGCAAGCGTGGCGGCGGCTGAACCTACCTCTCTGAACCTGGCCCTGACAGACGACGTGGACCAGCAGCAGGTGAAGCTCTCCATCGATCAGTTTTATTCTCTGCGCGCCCAGGCCCTGTCGGGCCGGGTTTCGCGCGCCCTTGAGGGAGGCCTCTCGCCCAATTTCGCCGGCGACTGGACGGAGCTGGCCGACGCGCCCTCGATGTGGCCCGTGGAGGGCCGCCTGGGTTCGGGCTTCGGCGAACGCCAGGATCCGATCAATGGTGAAGGCGCCTTCCACGCCGGCATCGACATCGATGCACCCTACGGGACGCCGGTGCGCGCCACGGCCGACGGAGAAGTCACCGGGGAGTCGATGGGCTCCGGTTATGGCATCCAGATTGTCCTCGATCACGGTCACGACTTGTTGACCGTTTACGGGCATCTCTCAGCGATGGCGGTTGTGCCCGGCCAGCATGTGACCCGCGGCCAGGTCATCGGCTACGTGGGCCAGTCCGGCCGCGCCACCGGTCCGCACCTGCACTATGAAGTGCGCGTTCACAGAGTTCCCGTCAATCCGCACAAATATCTGCGCACCACCTACGAGCAGATCGCCTTCAGCGACCCTGCTCCTCCCGCTGCGCAAGCCAAGTAAGACATTCCTCCCAAATAATTCAGCGTCGGCTCCCACCAGCATGGGAGCCGATACTGTTTTGTGCGCAAGAGCGAAGCCGAAGTCCCTCAGTTCCAAAGTCGAGCAAGTGAGTCAGCGCCTGAATATGCAACCAAATTGTTTACTTCAAAAAATACTTGACACGATACAATGCATAACATAGTATCGTGCTGTGAAAGAATTCTCGCCGCCAGCCCCGGAAGGCTCAGAGAAGTGGGAGGTCCAGCTCCGCAAGGGTTCCCTTGAACTTGCGATCCTCGCAGCTCTCTGGGAGGGCCCTCTCTACGGCCTGGAGATTCTGCGCCACCTGGAAAGCGACTCGGAGCTGATCGTCTCAGAGGGCACGGCCTACCCGCTGCTCAACCGGCTACGGACGCTTGGTTTGGTTGAAACCGAGTGGGTCGAGTCCGACTCAGGACATCCGCGCAAGTACTACCGGCTCACCACGGCAGGCCGGCAACGAGCCCTGGAGATGACCCGCATCTGGGATCGATTTGCCGCCAGCATGAGCGGACTGTTGGCGCCGCTGAAGCCGGAGATCAACGAGGCTACGAAGAAGGAGGAACCATGATCGCCTCTGCCGAAGACCAAAAGACCGTTGCCGCCTACCTTGCGGCTCTGCGCAGACAGTTGCGCGATCTGCTGGAGGAGGATGTCAAGGACATCGTCGAAGAGATCCGCGCACACATTCTCGACAAGACCTCTGCGGAGAGCTCGACTGACTCCGTTTCCTCGACGCTGGCCGCGCTCGGCACTCCCGAAGAATTGGCCGAACGCTACCGTACGGAAGAGCTGCTGAAGCGTGCGCAATTGTCCCGATCGCCCGCGTTCATCCTGCGCAGCCTTCTCCGCTGGATAACTCTCAGTTTGGTCGGCCTTCTCGTGTTTCTCATTTCGGTTGCCGGGTACTGCACAGGTGGATTCCTGTTCCTCATCGCCACGCTCAAGCTAATCTGGCCCCGCGGCACCGGGTTATGGAAGACCGTTAGCCAGGACGGAAGCTGGGGTCTCGGCCTCAGCTTCAGCAACCAGCCGGGAACTGGCCATGATCTTCTCGGCTGGTGGCTCCTGCCCATTGGCTTCATCCTCGGTACGGGGCTGATATTCCTCACCTTCCGCTTCGGGCTTTGGAGCATCCGGAAAATCTGGCGACCACGCGCATGGCGATAGGCCAGAATCATCGAGCCCTCAGCCCATTCTCCGGTATCACCTCTTTCGATCAGAAAGACAGTCGACCTCCGCGATCCGCAATTCATTTGCCCGTGTAGCTCACATGCCAGATGGACTTCGATCCATCATCCGAGACAAAGAGCGATCCATCACTGGCCTGGGCAACGCCCACGGGCCGGCCCCAGACCGTCCCATCGGGCAGAGCGAATCCGGTCAGGAAATCCTCGTACTCGCCGGTGGCGCGGCCACCCTTCATCGGCAGGCGAATGACCTCATAGCCTGCCCGCTGGGCGCGGTTCCACGAGCCGTGCTCAGCGGCGAAACCGTCGCCCTTGAAGCTCGCGGGAAACTGCGACCCCTCGTAAAAAAGCATCTCCAGCGACGCGAAGTGCGGATTCAAAAGAATGTCCGGGGTAATGACTTTGGCTTGCAGCTCCGGATGCTTGCCCGCGTGGCGCGGGTCCTGGACGCCGCCATTCGGGCCGCCCATGTAGAACCAGGGCCAGCCGTAGAAGCCGTCCTCCTGAACGTGCGTCACATAGTCGGGGACCAGGTTGTTGCCCAGCGCGTCGCGTTCATTGGTCGAGCACCAGAGCTCGCCGGTGATCGGGTTGATCGCCTCGCCGACGCAGTTTCTCAGTCCCCAGGCGTAGACCTTCACAAACTTACCCTCCGGCGTGAACTCCAGTACATCGGCGCGGTGGAACTCCTCCGGGTGGGTGTCGGCGTCATCTACATTCGAGTGCGACCCGACCGAGGCGAAGAGTTTCGCGCCGTCCTGCGAGAAAACAAGGTCGCGAGTCCAGTGGCCTCCGCCTCTGAGCCGTCCACCTCCGGGCAGGTCTGCGAGGTTCTGCTCGGGTCCGGTCGCCTTCAGGTCGCCGTTCTTGTAGGGGAGGCGGACAATTCCATCTGTATCGCCGACATAGACCCACGCCGGATTTGCGCCTGAGGGATAAAAGGCGATGCCGAAAGGCTGGTGAAGGCCCTCGGCGAAGACCGAAACCTGGCTTGCCTTGCCGTCCTTGCCCACGCCGCGAAAGATCTTGATCTTGCCGCTCTCGCTCTCAGCCAGGAAGAGGTCGCCGTTGGGGGCTGTGCGCAGCAGGCGGGGATTATCCAGGCCAGTCGCGTAGAGCTCCACCTTGAAGCCCTCGGGCGCCATCGGCCAGGCATTGGCGGGCCGGGGAACCAGGGTGGGGCCATTGTCCACCGACTCCTTCGGAGCCGGCGCGGGCAGGTCGGCCACGGTCAGCAGGCGGCGGATGCCAGGGTACTCGTGGGCCGCGTCGGTAAATGCGGCCTGACCGGAAAGGACAACGTGCTGGTGTGCGGCGCGTGCCGGCCGTTCGCTGATCTGAATGATTAGATAGGCCAGAAAGCCAAGAGTGCAATAGAGGGCTACGGCCCTCGAAGAACGGGGGAAGCGATTCATGATACCTCCGCGGGGATTGCGGTCCACTTGGCAAAATGGAAGGGCGCGGAAGCTCACGCTGCCCGCCCGGAAGGAGTGCAATTCTTGCTCATTAATCTGACGCGGTCAGGCCGGAAGACGTTCGAATCCTGCCTGCTATTTTGACGCTGCCGGATCGGAAGGGGACTCATGCGACGTGCTCTCGCCAGCCCCCAGGCTGCTGAAGAGCGACGGCGAGAGCCGGGCCGTGACCACCACACGGTTGTGCTTCTGCTCGACCTCGGCGGTCTTGAGCAGCTCTTTCAGTCCGTTATTCTCCGCATTGTCGGCCAGCGGGACGGAAAAACTCCGGGCCAGGACGAAGAGAACATTCAGCGCCGCGGCCTGGTTGGCAGCCGCTTCGTCGCTGGGGGTCTCCTCCTCGACTCTCAGGTGAAGACCGCCGACCAGCGCCGGCGCCACGCTGGCCACAATCGTCGAATCGGCGTGCAGCGGCAGCGGAAATCCTAAAATGCTGATACTGCAGTTCTTGGGTACGGGCAAACCGATCTGGCCCATGCGATCGGGCCTGATTTGATCCGCCGACCCTCCTTCGCAGCCATCCGAGAAGGGCAGCCCGATCTGGCCCACGCCCCAGGCCAGCGAGAGCAGCGGCACCTCGTGGTAGTACTGCCTGAGCAGCATCGAGCCGGCAAAGGGCCAGGCCGCGGTCGCATGGCGGTCGATAATCGAGTGAATCTCTTCCGGCGTAGGCGTATTCGAGACGGCCACCATGTCGTAGCCGATCTGCGCCACGCGAACGGTCCGGCCCTCCGAAGGAATGGAATAGACCGTGTGGCCGGCGTAGGATTCCCGCGCGGCGGCGTGGGCGTCGAGCCAGGAGTTGAGCTTTTTGCCCGTAATCCTGCCCACCAGCACCATCGAATACGCAACCGGGCCGTTGGGGCCGTTGGGGTCGGGCATTCGGCGCAGCGCGACCGCGGCCTCGTCGAGATCCTGTTCCCAGTCGATGCCCGTCGCGTCGATGAACTGCTGATAATCGGGCACATGCTGGGGCTGCTTCAAGTCTTTATGAAGGAAGGCCCGCACCGGCTTGAGGTTGACATAGATAATGCCGTCGGACTCGGGCAGCAGGCGCGCCGCCTCCGGCGGAGCCTTCGAGCGCAGGAAGATCGCCGCGGTCAGAAAAGCAATCACCGCGGCGACAATCCACAGCGTTCTACGCGTCCGTCTGTTCATCAAGAGCCGTCAGGAATACCCTATCACTCCACACAAGCCCTTGCGCGCTCAGGTGGCGCTTCGGCTCACGGTCACTGCATGGCACAATCGAGGCGCACGACTCTTTCACGCACGCATCAGTGCAGGACGCCGCAGCTTGTCAACAGCTCATGCGGAGCCCTCAGAAGTGTCAGGGCACGACTTTAGTCGTGCCGCTCAGCCACGCTGAATTCGTGGGCTTCAGCCCCTGCGCGCTTTCGTTTCTTCAAATACGCAGATCCGAACGGGTACTCTTCCGCTGAATTCGCCAGTCCCGCTTGCACTGGATTGTTTTCGATATACTCTCGATGTCGCTGAAAGCTCACCTCATCCACGATACGAACGTCGGAGAATCCTCGCTGCCAAACCTCTCCACGAAATCCCAATTCCTTGTTGGCCCGGAACGAAAAACCGCCCTTGATCAACTGCATAGTTTTCTCGATACTTATTTCGCCGGGAACTGTCATCAGGATGTGAACGTGATTTGGCATCACGACGAAGTCGTGAATCGTGATTCCTCTGGACCGCATGGTTGATCGAAGGACATCAATGAAGAGATCCGCCATGCGTTCGGTCTGAAAGAGCGATCGTCCGCCCGCTGTTCGAGTGGTCGCAAAGAATGTTCGCGGGCGTTTTGTGGCGTTTGCCGGATCCGAAGGTCGGGAGGGCTTTGACATCGCAGGGGCTAAAGCCCTCCACCTTTTTGCAATCGCTTTCGGCACGACTGAAGTCGTGCCCTGACACGGCTTGTAGGCTCAATCGAGCTTTTCGGAAACCTGCCAGATTCCCCAATCGATTTTCCACTTGCGGCAAGGTCTTGGTTTTCTACTTTGCCAGCGCCTGTTCCAACTCCGCATTCAGGTGAACTGTACCGCCCGTAACATTGAGGGTCTTGGTCCAGTCGGCGTAGCCCTTCTTCTTCACAGAAATCTTGTGGCTGCCGGGAGCTACTGAAACCGAGGAAGGAGTGTTGCCGACAAATGAGTCATCGATTTCGACATCCGCCCCAGCCGGGGTCGAGTCGATGGCCAGCGAAGTCTGAACCGGAGCAGATGGAGCGGCAGGAGCCTGTGCCTGCGGGGAAGCGACTTGAGCGTCAGCGAAATTGGCCATGTTCAGGTGCATATCGCCCTCGACGAAGGCGGTGATTTCAGTGCCCTGGGGAAGAGTAATATCCTTCCCATGGATGAAAAGGAACAGCGGCGCAGCTGGAAAGAAGATGATCGACGTAGCCACGATGGCCCCGGTCATAGCACCAACGTGCCCGCCGCCCTTGTTTTCTTGCGTCGCTCGTAATGCGACCTTCTCTTGGTCTTTGAGCCGGGCATAACTGATTGAGATGTCGAGCTTACCGGCGCGTCCCATGCTTTTCTTGTGTTCGGCGGTGGTGACGGTGGCGATCGCGGTCGCCCCCTTGGGAAGAACCACAACTTGATCTACGCTAATATCCTCAACGACCTCGAAGGGGATCTCCTGTCCCACCTTCGTGTCAGCGGAAGAGATGGTCTGACTGAGCCGTAACTTCACAGGCGTCCCATCCAGCAGCGTATGGGGAGGTGGAGGAGTCGATGGTGCGGCTTGCGGCGCAGCGGCAGGAGCTTCGGGAGCGGGTTGCGGTTGTTGAGCCCCGAGCAAAGGGCAAATTGCCAAAAACATGACGGCGATAGGGTTCTTGAGCACGAATCTTCTCCTTACATTTCAAAACCGTTGAAGCTGTGAATGAATGGCAACAAAATCATCTACCCATTTCAAGCTTTTCGCAAGGAGCTTCCTGGAAGGGCCCCAGATTGTTGGGGCGAAAGGGAAAGTACCCCGATTCGAGGTTCAGGTAGACGATGCCACCGGACTCGGGCCGCAGACCCGTAGCCTCAGGCCGAGCCTTCGAGCGCAGGAAGATCGCGGCGGCGAGGCCGAGTACATCGAGTGCTTCGAAGGTGGTCTAGTACCCCTTCTTCTTGACGTTGTCAGCTTCGGCGCCGATCCTCATCTTTTTGAACTGCTTATCGAGTGACTTGCCAAAGGCCTTTTCCGAGTCCTTCACAAATTTATCGGCATTTACCATTCTGGCAAAGCCGAGGATCTCTCCTGTCTTTGCGTCAGCCATCGTAAGGATGAGGGTTGCCAAGGAGTCCTTCGGCCCCGCAAGGAGAATGCCAAATGCCTGTTTCCCGCCGGTCAAAACCTGTCCCTGCCCCTCGACGAAGACCAGAACATCCGCGTTGGCGGTGCATGGAAGCAACGCCACATCGTCGCCTAAAGTGAAACGGGATTTGCCTATATCTTTGGGCTTCTTGTCGATTTGGGCGGCGATGCTGTTGTACTTCCCCTGGATTTGCAATAGAACCTGGCGGAGTTCGTCGTCGGATGCAGCGCCAGAAGCGGCTGCTGATGCGGAGACAACATTTACTTCGGCGGACTTCAGATGAGTCTCGACGATGCTCTGCAACTCCGTGCTCCATGCTTCCGACTCTTTGGACATGCCCTCGCTGCCTTTCATGCCCAACTTCGAGAGTTTTCCTTCGGCTGGCATCATGCACGCGGTGCGAATGTGAACCCCGCCCGAGGTCACCTTGAGACTTTCGTACGACCACGATCCCGTGGCAGAGGCGTTGACGGTGAAGAGCATGGCTGCCAGGATGGCAAGACCGACGCGGAAAACGACCTTCATTGGACTTTCCTCCTAAAGATTGCTTCAATGCATCCAGGAATCTGGCGGGCACACCACAACCGTCAATGCGCTTGCGGCGGTTGCGGAGCCGCCAGCTTTTCGACTGCGGCCAGCCGGCGCTCTATCCGGACGCGATCGATGCTGGTGCCTGCCACCAGCTCGACGTAGCGCCGGTACTCGCCGGCGGCTTCGGCGTATTTCGCCTGCTGTTCGTAAAGGAATCCAAGCCCGCGGTGCGCTGCTGCGTAGGAATGGTCATGCTGAATCACGCTCAAGTAGATCGTCTCCGCCTTTTCGAGATTATCGTGGAGCGCGGTTTGACCTTCGGGTTTCTGCAAAAGCCGCTTTTGCAACTCCGCTTCGGTTAGCTTGAAGTACTCCTTGCGGTCTTCAGCCTGCCCGTGACGGCTGAGCTCATCCTCGGAGGGAACCTTAATTCTTGCCCCGAGTAGCCGATAGGCATCCCCCAGCAGGACTTGATACTTCGGTTCATCGGGAAACACTGCGGTCAGCCGCGTGGCCCTGGCAAGGGCAGTGCGGGCCCTGCGGTTGTTCATATCCGTTTCAATGTTGTAGCAGATGGCCGGAGAAACCTTTTCGAGATACTCCTTCTCGGAAGCGGAACGCGGTTCACTGACGGAGTGAGTAGAAGCGAAGTCGAGGGCCGATGTGCGCCGCTCAGTAAGCTTGGGATGATCGTGGTAAAAGCCCTGAAGCGGCTCGAATTCAAGCTTTATATCTTCGTCCATCAAGTCGAATGAGCGTGCCATCGCGTGAGGATCGTAGTTGGCCGACACGATAGAGGCCAGGCCGCCGCTGTCTGCCTCACGCTCCATCTCTCGCGAATATCCATAAATCGTCGCAACCAGCACCTCGGAGCTTAAAGCAGCACCCAGTTGAATCGCGACGCAGAAGGCTTGAGTTGCCTCGCTGACGTATGCTCCTCCGCCGGGGACCACGGATGCGACGCCTTGTATGATATTGATTGCCAGTATCTTCTTGCGCGCACTACGGTTCTCAAGATAACCGTGGCGTGCGAAGACGTGCGTAGTCTCATGGCCCAGCACCGCTGCCAGTTGGGCCTCATTCTCCAACAGAGACAAGAGCCCGGTTGTCACATAAATCGTGCCGTTGGGCAGGGCAAACGCGTTAACCATGGAATCGCGCAACACCCGGAACCGGAACTCAACCTGCTCGGGAGCCGTTCGTGAGCCAATTACGCGCCTGCCAATCGAGTCCAAGTACGCATCCAGTTCTGGATTGTGAAGGACCAGGCCCTTCTTCTCCAATAGGCGATCGAATTCGTTGGCATCGTCGAGAACCTGCGTGTCGATTTTTGTGAACTTGAACTGCGCGGCGGCGTTGTCCTCGCCTTGCGCAATCGGCAGCAGGAAAAAGCAGATGAGGAAGAACGCAAAAAGCGCGACGGCGATAGGGTTTTTGCGCACGAGTCTTCTCCTTACGTTTCAAAACCGCCAAAACGGTCAAAGAATGGCAAGAAAATCATCCACCTTAACCCTGGTTCTTGCAAGAAGATTTTTGAAATTGGGCATGGAAAAGGGCGCGGCCAAAGCCGCGCCCTCTCACTGCAACTGATGCTTCATCGCCCAACCACCAGCACCGTAAAGCTGCCGGGGATCACCGGCGGGCGCGGGCGTGGATTCTGCGCTGTGGGCTCGGGACGCGGGCCCAACTCGGCGGTGGGCAGATAGACGCGGTCGGCGGCCGGATCGTACGTCATGGTGCGCGCGCCGCGCTGGGTTGGCAACTCCTCGATGGCCGGAAGGCCGGGTGCTGAGCCGTCGAGGACGGTGAGTGTGCCGCTCATGCCGTTGGGCGAAAAGACCAGCTTGTGCGCTGCATCCCAACCGGCGCCGTCTGGGCCATCGCCGATCGCGGCGGTCCCGAGCGATTTGCCCGTCTTCGCATCGGTGACGGCCATCTTCTTGCCGTCGCAGGCCGAGAAGAGCCGCCCGCCGGCGACGTCCAAGGCCAATCCGGAGGGCGATTCGCATCCCGTGATCGGCCATTCTGCGGTCACCGTTTTGTGAAACGCATCCAGGCGGACGATCTCGCCCTTGTCTTCAATATTGTCAAAGATCGTTCCCTTGCCATCGGCAACAGCAAACTCCGGCTTGCCGGGCAGCGGGATGGTTGCCACAACTTTCCGCGTGGCGGCGTCGATCACCGTTGCATCCTTGCTGTGGCCGTTGAAGGCCCAGACGGTCTGCGTTGACGGCTCGAAGAGGATCAGGTCGGGGCCCTGCCCGGCTGGAATAGTGGCCACCGTGGCCAGAGTAGCGCGGTCGAAGACCACGACAGCATTGCCGCCGCCGTCCGAGATGTAGCCGAACTTGCCGGCGTTGTCGAGGGCAACACCGTGGGTGCCGTGAAGTCCCGTGACTGAGCCAACCAGCTTGCCCGTTTGCGTATCCAGCACTTCGACGCGAGGGCCGTGGGTCAGGTAGAGCCGATGGCCTGCGGGGTCGGCGGTCAGGTCGTCCCAGCCGCCCTCGCCCCCCACCTTCCAGCGATCGACAATGTGATAAGGCTTTTGCGCGGAAACAAGCACCGGAGCGGTAAACACGCCGCACAACAGGGCGGCTGCAACAAAGACTGAACTTAAATGGCAAAGGCTGCGCTGATCGGGCATGGGGACCTCAAGGGATTTCTCGAACCCGGCAAGAATACCACCTTCCGCTTACGGCAGAATGAATTCGCACGTCCGGTTCCACCCCCAATGCATTACCCTCATAAGGTTGGGCCAAACCGGCTCAGGGGCTCCCTTTTGCGCATCGTTCTCTCGAATATCGGCACCTACGGCGACACCAATCCGCTGATCGCCATTGCTCTCGAACTGAAACGCCGCGGCCACACGCCGGTGATGGCGCTGCCGGCCGTCTACGAGCCGAAGATCCGTCCGCTGGGCATCGAGTTCCACGCCGTCCGCCCGGACATCGACCCCACCAACACCCTTCTCGTCGAGATGATCTACGACATCAAGAACGGCACGGAGCGTGGACTGAGGGATTTTCTCTTTCCGGTGCTGCGCCAAACCTACGACGATCTCCTGGCCGCGGCCACCAAGCCCGAGCGCGCCGACCTGCTGCTGCTCGGCGAGCTGAACTATGCCGGCCCGCTGGTCGCCGAGGTCACTGGGATTCCCTGGGCCAGCTACGTCCTGGCGCCGCTTTCTTTTTTCTCTGCCTTCGACCCGCCGGTCCTGCCTCCGTATCCCCGTCTCGCGCGAGCCGACCGGGCGGTGCCGGGCTTCGGGCGCATCATCAAGCGGGTGGCGCGCTTTGTCAGCCGCAAGTGGCCCGAGCCCATCTACGAACTGCGCCACGAACTCGGACTACCCAAGGGCGCCAATCCCCTCTTCGACGCCAAACACTCTCCGAATCTTGTACTGGCCTTGTTTTCGCGCGTGCTGGGCGTTGAGCAAAAGGACTGGCCCGAGCACACGCTCATCACCGGCTTCTGCTACTACGATGCCGACGCGGGCAACCAGGCACTGCCACCCAACCTCGAAAACTTTCTCAAGGAAGGCCCGCCGCCGGTGGTCTTCACCCTGGGCTCGGCCGCTGTGCTGGCCGCCGGAGAGTTCTATGAGGTTTCAGCGCGTGCCGCCATCAAGCTGGGGATTCGCGCGGTAATGTTAATTGGATCTGATCCGCGCAACCGGCTGCAAACCGCCGTGCCTGAATCGATCTGCGTGGCCGAGTATGCACCTTACTCAAAGGTCTTCGACCGCGCGGCAATGGTGGTGCATCAGGGCGGAGTCGGCACCACCGCGCAATGCCTCCGCGCCGGCAAGCCGATGCTCATCATGCCCTTCTCCCACGACCAGCCGGACAACGGCCGCCGCATGTTGCGTCTGAAGGTGGCGCGGGTGATTCAACGCGGCAGCTACACGCCCTTTCGCGTAGCGCGCCGCCTGAAGGCGATGCTCGCCGATCCGCTGCTGGCCAAGCGCGCCGAAAGCGTAGCGACACAGTTGGCCAAAGAGGACGGCATACGCACAGCCTGCGATGCGCTGGAAAAGTTATACCGCAGCAGCCGCAAACCCAATTAATGAACTGGGTGCCCCAGGTCCCTCGCATTTGGGGACCTGGGATACCACGAACCCAGACACCGGGGCGCCCCACCCTCGCCCCTTTCTCTAGCGCGAGAATGGGAATGCCCTGAAGCCCCTGCGAGCGATTAGCGAGCGCTTGGCCGCACCGCAGGTGCCCAACGCAAAATCGGCTTCCGTGCCGCCTGCACCTCATCAAGCCGCGAAACACGCGTCGAGTGCGGAGCAGTCTTTACTAACTCAGGCGTCTCCTCCACCTCGCGGGCAATGGCGCGCATGGCGTCGATAAACAGGTCCAGTTCCTCCAGAGACTCGCTCTCCGTCGGCTCAATCATCATCGCGCCAGCCACGATCATCGGGAAACTCACCGTATAAGGATGGAAGCCGTAATCGATCAGCCGCTTGGCGATATCGCCGGTCTTGACACCCTTCGCCGCCTGCCGCTTGTCGCTGAAGACCACCTCGTGCATCGAGGCGGTCTTGTAAGGTAACTCGTAAATATCTTCGAGTTTGGCGCGGATGTAATTAGCATTCAGTACGGCGTCTTCTGTAGTCTGCCGCAGGCCATCCGGGCCGTTCGCGAGAATGTAAGCCAATGCGCGAATAAACATACCCACGTTGCCGTAAAAGGCGCGCACCCGGCCAACGGAGTTAGGCCGGTCATAACTCCAGTGCTTCGCGCCGTCCTCGCTTTGGACTAATACCGGCGTCGGCAAGAACGGCTCGAGAAATCCCTTGCAAGCCACCGGCCCCGAGCCGGGACCACCGCCGCCGTGGGGCGTCGAGAAGGTCTTGTGCAGGTTCAGGTGCATCACGTCCACGCCGAAGTCGCCAGGCCGCGCCTTGCCCACCAGCGCGTTCATGTTCGCGCCGTCCATATAGAGCAGCGCGCCCTTGGCGTGCAGAATCTCGGCAATTCGCGCAATCTGGCTCTCGAAGACTCCAATCGTCGAGGGATTAGTAATCATCAGCGCGGCCGTCTGTTCATCGACCTGGCGAGTTAAAGCCTCTAAGTCAATTCCACCCTCTGAGTTAGATTTCAGATTCTCAACCGAATAGCCGCAGATAGCAGCCGTAGCCGGATTAGTCCCATGCGCCGAGTCGGGGATAAGAATCTTCTTGCGCGGATTACCCTGCGACTCGTGCCACGCGCGAACCAGCAGTATTCCGGTAAACTCCCCGTGCGCGCCCGCCGCCGGCTGCAGAGTAATTGCGTCCATGCCGGTGATTTCGAGCAGGCAGCGCTGAAGGTTGTCGATAATCTCCAGAATCCCCTGGGCCAGCGAGTCAGGCCGGTAAGGATGAGCGTCAGCCAAGCCCTCGATCCTGGCAACCCACTCATTCACGCGTGGGTTGTACTTCATCGTGCACGATCCAAGCGGATACATTCCAAGATCAATAGCATAGTTCCAGGTCGAGAGCCGCGTGAAGTGGCGGATGATCTCGATCTCGCTTAGCTCCGGCAACTCGCCAGCCACCTTGCGATGCGCGTCACCAAGCAGAGCGGCGGCATCGACAGCAGGCACATCGAGCTGCGCCAGCTTATATGCCCGCTTCCCCGGCGAAGACTTCTCAAAAAGCAAAGCCTCGTTCTGCGTCTGGTGCGCGCGGACTTTGCCGGTGGTGCGTGCTACTGAGACTTCAAGGGGTGCCATTGTTGCCTCGCTGCAAAACTTGAAAATTATTCTGGGGAATTCTGCTTCTCCGAAGATTCCCTCATTAGCGCTTTGCTGTATCGGCTTTCGTTCGTATGCCAAGTTAATAGCCCAAAAAGGATACCACCCACAAGATCTGCAGCTACTCGATAGTTGTCAGCCCACGAAAAGAGATACTTGTGTTCGACAAAGACAGTCCAGCAGGTGTCAAATACAAACATGACACCGCCGAACAACAATACTCCCCAGATGAGAACGTAGACAAATTCCCCGCGTTTGCGCGAATGCTCCCATCTCTTGAGCTCTTTTCCAGTCATTGCCAATTTGAATATGTTGCGCATCTTGATTTCTCCTTTCATCCCTTTGCAACTAAAGCAGATTTAAGTGCTCGTCAGCACGCTGGCGGCGAGGTCGATGTTTGCGCGAGTAACAATCTCGGTTGCGCACCAAAGGGTGCACTTTTGCAGCTCGGGATACCAGCGGCTCAGATCTATCCCGCCGACGATCTTTGCATCGAGG
>Ga0302320_10003684_pt1 | contig 35340 bp, 40 predicted proteins | sample Bog_T0_3_FD_202130 | JGI IMG/M metagenome (GOLD analysis project Ga0302320, IMG submission 202130) | Peat permafrost microbial communities from Stordalen Mire near Abisko, Sweden - Bog_T0_3 | ecosystem: Environmental > Terrestrial > Soil > Wetlands > Peat | place: Sweden: Abisko, Stordalen Mire...
GCCGCGCGGCGCGAATATGCCGGCCCACAGCGTGAAGTCGAAATCCTTCATGCCGGTGGTCTCCGCGATGGTCGGCACATTGGGCGCAATCGACGAGCGCTTGGCCGAGGATACCGCCAGCATTTTCGCCAGACCGGATTTCACCATCGGCATCGCCGCCGGCGTTCCCGGGAAATAAAGATCGACGTGATTACCGATCAGATCGCTCAAGGCCGGGCCGGCGCCCTTGTAGGGCACATGGGTGAGATCGGCTTTGGTTTTGGCCTTGAGAAATTCGCCGGCGAAGTGCCCTGGCGTGCCGATACCGGCGGAGGCAAAAGTGAGTTTGGCGGTTTTGAGCGCCGTCAATAATTCCGGCATGGTCGAATAAGGCGCCTTGGCCGGCACCACCAGCGCGAGCGGCACCACGGCCAAGAGCGCCACCGGCATGAGATCCTTGTCGGGATCGTAACTGATGTTCTTGAGCCAATGCTGGTTGATGGCGACCTCAGCGGTCTGGCCGACCAGCAGGGTCAAGCCGTCGGGCGCCGCCGTGGCAACACTATGCGCGCCGATGGCACCGCTGGCGCCGGCGCGATTTTCCACAATCACCGACTGGTTGAGCGCGATCGACAGCTTGGGCGCGACAATGCGCGCCACCACATCGCCGGTGCCGCCAGCGGAATAGGCCACGATCAGATGAACCGGGCTAGATGGGTAGGTTTGCGCAACTGCGGGAGCCAATGCCGCCAAGGCACCCATAAGCGCCAATCCACGAAACTTGCGCAGCATGGTTCGTCCTCCCATCAATGCCTTAGTGGATCTCCGGCTCCGGGATTGCGCCGCCGGCTTTCAGGAAATCGAAATCGCAGCCGGTGTCGGCCTGGCCGATATGTTCCGAAAAAAGCGCGCCATAGCCGCGCGGATATTTCGGCGCCGGCGCCGTCCAGGCCGCCTTGCGCTTGGCCATTTCAGCGTCGCTGACATGCAAATGGATCATGCGCTTTTCGACATCGACCTCGATCTCGTCGCCGGTCTGCACGAAAGCCAGCGGGCCGCCGACGAAGCTTTCCGGCGCGACATGCAGAATGCAGGCGCCGTAACTGGTGCCGCTCATGCGGCCGTCGGAAATGCGGATCATGTCGCGCACGCCCTGCCCCAAGAGGCGCTTGGGGATCGGCAACATGCCCCATTCCGGCATGCCCGGCCCGCCTTTCGGCCCGGCATTTTTGAGCACCATAATATGATCGGCGGTGACATCGAGATCGTCGCGGTCGATCTCGCGCATCATGTGGTTGTAGTCCTCGAAGGCGATCGCCGGCCCGCGATGCTTGAGGAAACGCTTGTCGGCGGCGGCCGGTTTGATGACGCAGCCATTGGGCGCCAGATTGCCGCGCAACACCGCGGTCGCGCCCTCGGCGTAAACCGGATCGTTGAGCGAATGAATGACGTCGGGGATGTGAACCTTGGCGCCTTCGATATTCTCGCCGATGCTCTTGCCGTTCACGGTCATGCAAGACAGATCGAGATTGTTGCGCAGGTTCTGCATCAAGGCGCGCAAGCCGCCAGCGTAGTAGAAATCCTCCATCAAATATTTTCCGGATGGGCGCACATTGGCGAGCACTGGAATTTCGCGCGAGAGCCGGTCGAATTTCTCCATGTCCATCGCGACGCCGGCGCGCCGCGCCATCGCCACCACATGGATGATAGCGTTGGTCGAGCCGCCCATGGCCATATGCACCTTGATGGCATTGTCGAAAGCCTGCGGCGTGAGGATCTTGGCGGGCGTCAAATCTTCCCACACCATATCGACAATACGCCGCCCGGCGACGCCGCACATGCGCGGGTGATTGGAATCCGCCGCCGGGATCGACGAGGCGCCGGGCAGCGAAAGGCCGAGCGCTTCGGCAATGGCCATCATGGTGGCGGCGGTGCCCATGACCATGCAGGTGCCGAAGGAGCGCGCGATGCCGCCTTCGATCTCGTTCCATTCGTCGGTCGTGATATTGCCGGCGCGCTTTTCGGTCCAGTATTTCCACACGTCGGAACCGGAACCGAGATATTCGCCCTTCCAATTGCCGCGCAACATGGGGCCGGCGGGAATATAGATCGCCGGAATTCCCATGCTGATGGCGCCCATGATCAGGCCGGGCGTAGTCTTGTCGCAGCCGCCCATCAGCACTGCGCCGTCGAGCGGATGGCTGCGCAGCAGTTCTTCGGTCTCCATGGCGAGGAAATTGCGGTACATCATCGTCGTTGGCTTGACGAAGGTTTCCGACAGCGAGATCGCCGGCAGTTCGATCGGGAAGCCGCCGGCCTGCAGGACGCCGTGTTTGACGTTTTCCGCCCGCGCCCGCAAATGCGTGTGGCACGGATTGATCTCGCTCCAGGTATTGATGATGCCGATGACCGGCTTGCCGGTCCAATCCTCGGCGTCATAGCCGATCTGGCGCAGCCGCGAGCGGTGGCCGAACGAGCGCATGTCGTCGGCGCCGAGCCAGCGGTTGCTGCGCAGATCTTCGGGACGTTTACGGGTCATGCGCGCAAATTCACGCGAGTTAGCGGTGTCATTCGATCGAAAGGTTAGCGGCGTGCACAACCTTTTCCCATTTGGCGGTTTCGTCCGCGAGCAGCTTGCCGAAATCGGCCGCCGAGCCGCGGAATGGAACGCCGCCGAGGTCTTTGAGCCTCGCCAGCATTTTCGGATCGTTGAGCGCCTCGTTGACGTTCTTGTTGATCAAATCGACGATCTCCTTGGGCGTGCCGTGGGGGGCGACCAGGCCGAAGAAGGCGGTCGCCTCGTATCCCGGCACGGTGGCGCCGACGGTGGGAATGCCGGGCAGTTCATCGGATGGCGACGCCGCGGTCACGCCGAGCGCGCGCAGCTTGCCGGCTTTGATGTGGGCGATCGAGGACGGCAGATTGTCGAAAAACACCTGCACCTGGCCGCCCATGAGATCGACCAGCGCTGGCCCGGCGCCTTTATACGGCACATGCGTCATCTTCACGCCGGTCATCATCATGAACAATTCGCCCGACAGATGAACCGATGTGCCGTTGCCGGACGACGCCATGTTGATCTTGCCCGGATTGGCTTCGGCGTAAGCGATGAATTCCGCGACCGTCTTGGCGGGCACTTCCGGATTGACTTCCATCACATTGGTGACCTGGATGAATCCGGCGACCGGGTCGAGGTCCTTGAGGAACACGAAGTTGAGATGCTTGTAGAGCGTCGCGTTGATCGTGTTGGCGGGGTTGGCAAGCAGAAGCGTGTAGCCATCGGGGGCGGCCTTGGCGACGGTTTCGGTCGCGATGTTGTTGCCGGCGCCGGCTTTGTTCTCGACGACGAACTGCTGGCCGAGCTTCTCGCTCAGATATTGGCCAAACAGGCGGGCAAGAATGTCGGTCGAGCCGCCAGGCGGATAGCCCACGATGATGCGCACCGAGCGGGTCGGATAATCGAGTGCCTGGGCGCTGCTATTGGCATAGGCCGTGACGAATAATGCGGCGCCGATAAGCGCAATTGCCGCGCGCGACAGCAGGCCGACAAGCCGTTGCATGAATTGTCTCCTCCCCTTGCCGGTCATGGATTCCGCCGGCATTGCTTCACCAATCCTGACGTTACGCGGCGCCACCTGCCCTGCACAAGGAGACTTATGGTTTGTAGGGCGGCTGGGTTGTAGGGCGGCGCCTGGCCGGCTTTGGCGGGACAGAAAGCCCTTGGAACCGCAAGTTTGGCGGTCGAAAAGCGGCGCAAATGTCTGGTTTAATGGTCGGAGTGGCAGGATTTGAACCTGCGACCCCCTCGTCCCGAACGAGGTGCGCTACCAGACTGCGCTACACTCCGACTGTCGGCGGCCTTATAACCCCGGCTCGCTCGAAGCTGCAAGCTTAAGGGATGCTCATGACCGCCGAGCCGGGAACGCGGGCCTTGAAGGCCGATGAGGCGGCAATCGCTGCCGCTGCCGCCTGCCTCAAGCAAGGCGGGCTGGTCGCGTTTGCGACCGAGACCGTCTATGGGCTCGGCGCCGATGCCGGCAACGGCGAGGCGGTGGCTAGGCTCTATGCCGCCAAGGGCCGCCCGGCCTTCAATCCGCTGATCGCCCACATCTCGGATGTGAATGCGGCTAAACGTTTGGCCTATTTCGATGCGGCGTCAGAAAAGCTCGCGGCCGCGTTCTGGCCCGGACCGCTGACGCTGGTATTGCCAAAGCACGCCGATGGTGGCGTCGCCGATCTGGCGCTCGCCGGGCTCGACAGTGTGGCGTTACGCGTACCGGCGCATCCCGTCGCGCAAGCTTTGCTCGCGGCGTTCGGCGGTGCCGTGGTCGCGCCCTCAGCCAACCGTTCCGGCCATGTTTCGCCAACCAGCGCGGCGCATGTGATGGCGGACCTGCGTGGCCGCATCGATATGGTGCTCGATGGCGGCAATTGCGCGGTCGGTGTTGAATCGACCATTGTCGCCTGTTTGGGCGAGCCGACGCTACTGCGCCCGGGCGGTTTGGCGCGCGAAGAGATCGAGCGCGTGCTTGGCCGTCCGCTGAGGGTTGCCTTGATCGCGGAGGAGATGCCGATCGCGCCGGGCCAGCTTGCCTCGCATTATGCGCCGAAGGCAAAATTGCGTTTGAACGCGGATGCACCGCGCGACGGCGAAGCCTTGCTGGCTTTCGGGCCGTCGCCCGAATTTTCCGGCACGACCCTCAACCTGTCGCCTCGCGGCGACCTGATCGAAGCCGCGGCCAATCTGTTTTCGCATTTGCGCGCGCTCGATGCCGCCGGCGCCAAGACCATCGCGGTGATGCGCGTACCGCAGGACGGCCTCGGCGAGGCCATCAACGACCGGCTGGCGCGCGCCGCCGCGCCGCGATAAGGAGCGATCATGAACTTCCAGTCCCCGCCCGCCTTGATCCCGCCGCCCGCGCCCGAACTGTTGAAGCGCTTCATCGACATTGTCGGCCAGAAATATGCGGTGACGGAACGCGGCGCGCAGGAGCCCTATCTCGTCGAGATGCGCGACCTGTTCCACGGCGAGACGCCGGCGGTGCTGAGGCCCGGCTCGGTGGCGGAAGTGGCGGCCATCCTCAAACTCGCCAATGAAACCAAGACCGCGATCGTGCCGCAGGGCGGCAATACCGGCCTGGTCGGCGGGCAGATTCCGCATCGTGGCGAGATCATCCTGTCACTCAACCGGCTCGACAAAATCCGCGAGGTCGACCCCGTCTCCAACACCATGACGGTCGAAGCCGGCGTTACCTTGCAGCGCGCGCGCCAAGCCGCCGCCGACGCCGACCGCCTTTATCCGCAATTGCTGCCGTCAGAAGGTAGTTGCACCATCGGCGGCAACCTATCAACCAATGCCGGCGGCATCGCGGCGCTGGTGCATGGCATTTCGCGGTCGCACGCGCTCGGCCTTGAGGTCGTGCTGGCGGACGGGCGCGTGCTCAACAATCTCAATAAGCTCAAGAAGGATAATACCGGCTACGACCTCAAAAACCTGTTCATCGGTTCGGAAGGCACGCTCGGCATCATCACCGCGGCGGTGCTGCGCCTGGTGCCGCGGCCACGCTCGGTCGAGACCGCCTATGTCGGCGTGCCGTCGCCGCAGGCGGCGGTCGATCTTCTGGGGCTGGCGACCGAGCGACTGTCGGGCGGTGTGACGTCATTCGAAATGATGGTGCGCGCCGGCATCGAGGCCGTGGTCAAGCATGACAGCAAAAGCCGCGATCCGCTGGCGAGCCCGCACCCCTGGTACGTGCTGATCGAAGTGTCGTCGCAGCAGCGCACCGGATTGCGCGACGTGCTGGAGGAAATTCTAGCCGACGGCTACGCCAAGGGCCTGGTGCAGGACGCTACCATTGCCGACAGTATTGAGCAGGCCAAGGCGTTCTGGCGCATCCGCGAATTATTCGGCGAGGTACAGCGCCAAATCGGCGCTTCGATCAAGCACGACATTTCGGTGCCGGTCGCGGCCATTCCGGCTTTCATCGCAGAAGCCGACGCGGCTGTTATGAAATTCATTCCGGGCTCAAGGACGCTGCCCTTCGGCCATGTCGGCGACGGCAATATCCATTACAACGTCATGCAGCCGGAAGGCACGGATAAAAAGGAATTCCTGGCGCGCTGGGACGACGTGAACGCCGTTGTGTTTGCGGTGGTGAAGAAGCACGGCGGCTCGATTTCGGCCGAGCACGGCGTCGGCGTCATGAAGCGCGACATTCTGCATCTCTACAAGGACCCGGTGGCATTGGAATTGATGCGCGGGCTGAAGCAGATGCTGGACCCGAACGGGATATTGAACCCGGGGAAGGTTTTGTAGGGCGCGGTTTTGGTCGATTACGCTGCGATAATTGCAATTTTATTGCCCGTCATTGTACAAACATTACCGCGTTCAATTGGGGGAGCGGCGAAATGAGGTTCGTATCGCAGCGTGGCATAAAAACCATTCGCCGGACAATTGCGGTTGCCGCAGTGATTTTCACAGCAAATGTGGGCGCCGCCTTGGCGCAAAGTTTTATTGTGCCGGCGGTTGGAACCGTCGTTCAGCTCAAACAAGTGACCAAGGGCTTTAAGGATGTGCGCGAAACATGGCGCGTGACCGGAGTCGCCGGCGATGTCGTTAGCCTCCACGTCGAAGGCAGCGAAAACGGCCAACAACATCCGGCGACTGACGTTACAAAGCGGTTTTTGGTCTTTGAAGATGGCCGGATGGGTGAGGATACCAATAATTGCAAAATCACCGCCGGGCTTGAACACCTTTTTACACTGGAAACTGGCGCGCAGGTTGTCTACGAAACGCAATGCAGCTTGGTGAAAAACGGCGAGGTTTACTACACCGCGACCAGCCATGTGCAGCGGACAATTGTTGGCCCCGAAAAGATAACAGTGGCGGCCGGCACGTTTGACACAGTCGTCGTCGAAGACGTGTCGGATGTTGACTTGGTGCTCAAAGGCAAGGAACAGCCGCAAAAACGCAAATACGATCGATTCTGGTTTGCGCCTTCGCTTGGCTATTATGTCAAAAGCACATTCTGGGACGCGACCGGCAGTCCTTATCCGAATTCGCCGACTTGGGAAGCCTGGCAAGTGCACAGCGGCGACGATCCGGACGGGCAAATGCGTACAAGTGCCCGCCCCGACTCCATAGAGCCCGCAAGGTCCCGCCCCAAACCGAAGAAACAACGAGTTCGCGTCGAAGCGGAGAGAAGCGGCCCGGCCACACTCGATTGCACTAACCCGGCCGGCCTGATCGCTTGCGCAAACCATGCGCTCTCCACGCTGCCGGTGGCGCGATAGCGACGATTGCTCAAAATAACGCGCCCTGCCCGCTGGTCTTTTTCACCTTCACGCGTTTGGCCGGCGCGGCCTTGGCAGTTGCTTTGGGCTTAGACGCATGTTCAGGCTCCGCTCCCGGCACAAACAGATCCAGCAGTTTCGGATTGTCGTTGGCGACGCGGTTGACGTCGGTGGAAACCGGATAGGCCTCGAGCAAACCCTCCGGCGCGGGCGCGATCAGCACCGAGGCCGTCTTCGGGTCCACATTGGCGGCATCGAGCCAGAGGTCGAAAGCATCCGGCGGGACAACAACTGGCATTCGGTCATGAATCGGCGACAACGTCTTGTTTGCCGATGTCGTGACGATGGCCGCGGTCTCCAGTTCTTCGCCGTTCGGCCCGGTCCAGGTCTCCCATAATCCGGCGAAGGCCAAGGGCGATCCATCTTTGGCGCGAATGTAATAGGGCTGCTTGCGCGGGGTGCCCGCCTTCCATTCATAAAAACCATCGGCCGGGATCAGGCAGCGCCGCCGCTTCATGGCGGCGCGGTAGGCCGGCTTCTCGGCCACCGTCTCGCCGCGCGCATTAATCAGCAGCGTGATTTTTTTTGGATCCTTGACCCAGGATGGCAGCAGGCCCCAGCGCACCAGGGCGAAGTGGCGTTTGCCATCAATCAAGCGAACGACAGGTATCGGCTGCGTCGGCCCGACATTGTAGCGCGGCGGAAAATTCGGCTGCTCGTCATAGCCAAACAGCGCGCGCAGCGCTTCCGGCGTGGCGATAATGGTGTAGCGGCCACACATGATCGAAGCCTCGAACCGGCGCTGGTTAAGCGCGTCTTAACTTGGAACCATAATAACATGAGCCGCCAGTGGTATCCGGCGGCGGGGTTCGATGACATATCGATATGGCGGCCAGGCAGCACAAGCATCCGAAGCGGCGGCGAGTGCCCTGCGGCTGGCCGACGCCAATATCAATCCGGCCACCGGGCTTGCCACAGATTATCTCAATCATTTCAACGAAGCCATCATGCTGCTCGAAATGGTGTCGGGCTGCCCGGAATGCCTCGAAGATTTCCTCGGCTGGCGTCCGATGAGCTACCGCGAGCATTTCGCCGCCTCGCGCTTTACTGGCCGCGACATGGCGATCGCCGCCTATGACGCCGCCGATCCGGCTTTGCGCCAAAGCCTCGACGCACTGGCCGGTTCGATGACCGCCGTGCTAGAGGCGACGCGCGCGGCGATGAGCACCGATATGCCGCGCGACGCGGCCGCCGTTCTCGCGGCTCACGCCACTGCATGGCTCAAGCCGCTGATGGCGCGCGCCGGCGCCCTGATCAACGGCGAGACGCCGGCCGCCGATGGCCAGCCGGCCGCGCCGCAGGCGGTAGTCGACGTTTTGATGAAAACATAGATGAAAAGATAGAAAAGATAATTGAGTGGCCGACGAGCGAACTTACCCAACGCGCCCTTTCCTCGCCGTCAGCGCGGCGATTTTTCGCGACGGAAAGGTGCTGGTGGTGCGGCGTGCGCGAAAGCCAGCCCTCAATCTCTACACGATGCCGGGCGGCGTGGTGGAAGCCGGCGAGATGCTTATCGATGCGGTCAAACGCGAAGTGCGCGAGGAGACCGCGTTGGAAATCGAGCCGATAGCACTTGCGGGCCATCGCGAGGCGGTGATGCGCGACCGCGAGGGGAAGGTCGAACGCCATTTCGTCATTCTGTGTTTTGCCGCGCGCTGGGTTTTGGGTGAGCCGGCGCTCAATGAAGAACTCGACGATGCGCGCTGGCTGGCGCCTTCGGAACTTGGCGGCTTGCGCACCACCGACGGGCTGGCCGAGATCGTGGCGGATGCGGCGAAGATGATTGGTCAGTAGCTTGCGAAGGCCTGCGGGCAAGGGCATATCACCACCGTGAAAAAGATCCTCGCCATCGGCTCGATCCTGCTGTGTCTGACGCTGACTTTAGCGAGTCCTGGGCGCACGGTGGAAGGCGGCCCGGCGCCGTTCGACAACGATTTGATGCGGCTCGCCGAAATCCTCGGCTCGCTGCAATATTTACGCGCGGTTTGCGGCGCCAATGAAGGTCAGAAATGGCGCAACGAGATGCAGACCTTGATCGACGCCGAGGCGCCCAATGGCGAGCGCCGGCGCAAGATCGTTGCCAGTTTCAATCGTGGTTACCGGGGTTTTCAACAGACTTATCGCACCTGTACGCCCGCCGCCGATGTGGCAATTCGCCGATATCTCGATGAAGGCGCTAAAATCGCCCGCGAAATCACCGCGCGATACGCCAATTAAGGCCGTCGTTATTAACCTTTCCTTTATGTGCGGGCTTGGAGGGCGTAGAGCCCGTGCTAACGTCCGTTCTGGGAATTGGGAGTGGTGTCCGGCTTGGACGCCAGGGGGACGAAGGTGAAAATGACGACGACGGGGCGTTCAACTCAGGCGCACGAGGTTTTGCCCGATCACGAGCAGAAGCGGGCCGCCTTGGGATATCTGCACGAGGCCTGGGCCGAAGCCACACATGACGGCATCGACGGCGATTGCCTGGCGCAGGCCTGCCTGTTCGCGGCGCTGGCCGAATTCGTCACGACCTATGGCGAGGAAGCCGCCGCCACCTTCGCCGAACGGCTCGGTCCGCGCATTCGCAACGGCGAATTCACCATCGAGCAGTCGCGCCAATAGCGCGGAAAACCCAATTCATTCATTTTCAAAAGCGCGCTAAATGCGCGTCATGTTCAAGCCGTAATAGCGCTCCAGCACCGCATCGACATCGGCCGGATAAAACGGCTTCTTGAGGAAGGCGTGGGCGCCCAAGGCTTGTGCGCGTTCGGCGACGCCATTGTCGCCGGTTGACGACATCATCACCACGGCAACGCCGGTACATTCGCGCTTGATTTGCGCCAGCGTCTCGAAACCGTCGAGGCCGGGCATGTTGTAATCGAGAAATACCATGTCGAATTTGCCGCCGCGCAACTGATCGAGCGCGGCGTTGCCTTCGGCCACATCGTCGATATTCAATGCGAAATGGCTGGCTGACAAGATTTTGCGCACAATGGAACGCACGGTACCGGAATCGTCTACCACCAGCACGCGGGTGGGAATTTTTGCGCGCACGCAGATTTCAACCAGCTTGCCCGCCTCCTCCACGCTCGCCGGCTTGTTGAGCATGCCAACGATGCCGTCGAGGCGGTGCACGCCGTTGGGGCCGCACACAAAGATCAGCGGCGCCGGTTGCGCCGCACGCGCGGCCGCGACAACGGAGTTCTTGTTCGCATCGGACAGGCCGCCATCCAGCACGCAAATATCCGCGCCAGTTTGCGCCAGCGCGCCGGTGGCGGAAGCTGCGTCATGGGCAGTAAATTCGATCAGAACCGAGGCCATCGACGCGGCCTGGCGCCAAAGCTCCTGATCCGAGCGCGACGCCCCGACCATCAGCATTCCGAGCGAAACGAGGTCGCCGCTCATCGCCATCCCTGCCACCTATGCCCCAGCGTAGCCAAGCCACTGCAGGGGTGCGCAGTTACCGTTGATAAGGCGTCCAGCGAGCTTCGCAAATCTACAGGCCGCGGTTGTGTAAAAAGCCTGGGGACAAGTCAGGCATAGGGAAAACCGGTCGGATCACTAACACCGGCCGGCCCAATATCGTCCCTAGCCCGCCAAAGTTTCCTGGAAACGCACCCGCTCGCCCTGCGCCGGGGCGGTAAGCGCCCCTTCCCACATGACTTTTTGGCCCCTTATCACGTTACCTACCGGCCAGCCGGTCACTTTGACGCCGTTAAAGGGGGTCCAGCCCGCGCGCGACGCGGTGCCGGCGTCGGTGATGGTTTCGCGCCGCTTGAGGTCGATCACGGTCACATCGGCGTCGTAGCCTTGCGCGATGCGGCCCTTGGCGGCAATCCCATACAGCCGGGCCGGGCCGGCGCTGGTGAGATCGACAAGGCGAAGCAACGACAGCCGGCCGGCATTGACGTGGTCGAGCATGATGGGAACCAGCGTCTGCACTCCGGGCATGCCGGAATGCGACTTCGGATAGACGACCGCTTTCTCTGCGCGGGTATGCGGCGAATGATCCGAGCCGATGCTGTCGATGACGCCTTGCGCCAGGCCAAGCCATAGAGCGTCGCGGTGGGCGCCATCGCGGATCGGCGGATTGAGCTGGGCAAGCGTGCCGAGCCGCTCGTAGCAATCGGGCGCAGCCAGCGTGAGATGGGCGGGCGTTGCCTCCGCGCTGGCGACGTCCTTGTGATCGGCGAGAAAGACGGCCTCTTCCATGCTGGTCACATGCAGCACATGCACGCGTTTTCCCGTCTCATGCGCCAGCGCGATCAGGCGCTTCGTGGCCATGAGCGCCGCCGTTGCGTCACGCCAAACCGGGTGCGAGCGCGGATCGCCCTCGACGCGCAGATTCATGCGCTCGCGCAGGCGGTATTCATCTTCGGAGTGGAACGCAGCGCGCCGGCTAATGACCTTGAGAATGGCGCGCACGCCTTCGTCGTCCTCGACCAGCAGCGAGCCGGTGGACGAGCCCATGAATACTTTCACGGCGGCGACGCCCGGCAACCGCTCAAGCTCGGCGAGGTCCTTGGTGTTTTCGCGGGTGGCGCCGACATAGAAGGCGAAATCGCAATGCATGCGGTGATGCCCGCGCTTGACCTTGTCGGCGACGGCTTGCGCGGTGACGGTGAGCGGATCGGTGTTAGGCATTTCGAACACGGCGGTGACCCCGCCCATGACCGCGCTGAGCGAGCCGGTTTCCAGGTCCTCCTTATGGGTGAGGCCCGGCTCGCGGAAATGCACATGGCTGTCGATCACGCCCGGTAAAAGATGCAGGCCGCGGCAGTCGACCACGTCGCCGGCCGAGGCGAGCGCGAGGTCGCCGATGGCGGCAAAGCGGCCGCCGCGAATCCCGATATCGCGCATGCCCTCGCCATCGTGGTTGACCACGGTGCCGCCTTTGAGGATCAGGTCGTAGGTTTGCGCCATTTAAAGCAGCTCTAATCGGGGCTTGAGGCGTTGCCAACAGCGCTTACGTTCCGCCGTGAGTTCTGGCAATACATAGTCGAAAGAAGATTATCATGCAGGCAGCGCTGCTTCCCGAACGAGGCGTGGTGAAGGTCGCGGGTGAGGACGCCCGGCACTTCCTCAATGGCCTCGCCACCAACGATATAGGCAAGATTGCGCCTGCAAGCCCGCGCTTTGCCGCGCTGCTCACGCCTCAGGGCAAGATCGTCGTGGATTTCATCGTGGCCGAAGCGGCCGAGGACGATGGCGGCGGCTTTTTCCTTGATTGTCCGCGCGCGCTGGCACCGGCACTTGTGGAAAAGCTCAAATTCTACCGCCTGCGCGCCAAGGTAACGGTCGAGGACCTCTCGGATGCGCTCGGCATCATGGCGGTCTGGGGCGGAACCGGCGATAGCGATTACGGCCTATGCTACGCCGATCCGCGGCTGGCGGCGCTGGGGCTGCGCGTCATGCTGCCGCCGGAACTCGCAGGCGAAGCCGCGGCTGACCTTGGCGCCACGCTGGTCGAAGCCGAGGCTTACGATGCCCACCGGATTGCATTGGGCGTGCCGCGCGGCGGCTATGACTTCAACTATGGCGACACTTTCCCGCACGAAGCCGACATGGACCAGCTCGGCGGCGTCGATTTCGACAAGGGCTGTTACATCGGCCAGGAAGTCGTGTCGCGGGTCGAGCATCGCGCTAGCGCGCGCAACCGCGTGGTGCCGATTACCTTCGACGACTTCGGCCCGCTGCCCGGTCTGCCGGTGACGGCGGGCGAAAAAACCATCGGCATGGTCGGATCGTCGGCCAACGGTCGTGGGCTTGCTTTGCTGCGCCTCGACCGGGTGGCCGATGCGCTCGCTAGCGCGACCCCGCTCGTTTCGGGCGGCATCACCATCCGCGTGATCAAGCCCGGCTGGGCGCGGTTTGCATGGCCTGGCGAGACCAAAGCCGCGTCATGAGCCAAGCCCTGCTGCATCCCGACGGGCTCACGCGCTGTCCTTGGCCGAAACAAGATCCGCTTTACGTCGCCTATCACGACCAGGAATGGGGCGTACCGGAATGGGATAACCGCGCGTTGTTTGAAAAGCTTATGCTCGACGGTTTCCAGGCCGGACTGTCCTGGATCACCATTTTGCGCAAGCGCGAGAATTTCCGCCGCGCTTTCGACGATTTCAATCCGGAGAAGATCGCGCGCTATACGCCGAAAAAAATCGAGCGCCTGATGCAGGATGCCGGCATCGTGCGCAACCGCGCCAAGATCACCGGCGCGGTCGGCTCGGCGCGCGGCTTTCTCAAGATCATGGAGAGCGGGCCCGGATTTTCCGCGATGCTGTGGCAGCATGTCGGCGGCAAGCCGATCGATCATAAACTGGGCCCTCGTTCGCGGCCGCCGACCGAGACCGATGAATCGCGCGCGATGTCGAAAGAATTGCTCGGCCACGGCTTCAAATTTGTTGGGCCGACGATTGTTTACGCCTTCATGCAGGCGGTCGGCATGGTCAACGATCATCTGGTCACCTGCCACCGCCATGCGGCTTGCGCAAAATTATCGAAACGCAAATGAGCAAAGCCGCAAAACCCGGAGCACGAGCCTGGCAGCGCATGTTGTCGAGCCGGCGGCTCGATCTGCTCGACCCCTCGCCGCTCGATGTCGAGCTGGAAGACATCGCGCATGGGCTTGCGCGCGTGGCGCGCTGGAACGGACAAACCAAGGGCGCGCATATATTTTCGGTGGCGCAGCATTCGCTTCTGGTCGAAGCGCTCGCTCGCGCCAAGGTACCGCGGCTTGATGCAATCGGGCGCCTCGCCGTGCTGCTGCATGACGCGCCTGAATATGTCATCGGCGACATGATCTCGCCATTCAAGGCGGTGATTGGCGACAGCTACAAGGCGGTCGAGCACCGCCTGCTCGCCGCCATTTATCTTCGCTTCGGCCTGCCGGCGAAAATCCCCGACACGCTGCAAAATCTGATCAAGGCCGCCGACCGCGCCGCGGCCTATCTGGAGGCCACACGGCTAGCCGGTTTCGAGGACGCCGAGGCGCGCAAGTTCTTTGGCCAGCCGCCGAAATTCTCCGCCGCGATCGAGCGCGATTATCTCACCCCCTGGACCGCCAGCGTGGCCGAACAGCGGTTCCGCCAGCAGATGGAAAAGCTCCTGCGCGCTTAGCGCTTTTAATTAGCGCGCCGCCGACCTACAAAGCATCATGATTCACGTCTGCTCGCTTGCGCGTCTGCATGCCACGGTCGATGAGACCGGGGCGCGCCACATCGTCACGTTGTTGCGCCAGAGCGACTTGGTCGAGCGGCCCAAACATATCGCGCCGCAGAACCATCTCGTGCTCAGCGTGGACGATATCAACAAGCCGATAGACGGCTACACCATCCCGGGAAAAGAACATGTCGAGCGCCTGATCGGTTTCGTCGGCCAATGGGACCGTGCGGCGCCGATGGTGGTGCATTGCTATGCCGGCATCAGCCGCTCGACCGCCGGCGCCTTTGTGGCGGCCTGCCTGCTCAATCCCAAGCGCGACGAGCTTGAGATCGCCTGGGAAATCCGCCGCGCCTCGCGCACCGCGCAGCCCAATCTGGCGATCGTTTCGATCGCCGATGGCTTGCTCAATCGCCAGGGCCGCATGCTGCGCGCGATCGAGAAAATCGGCCCGGCGCATTTCGCCGAGGAGGGCGTGCCATTTAAGCTGACTTTGGAATAGTAACGCGCGGGGGCGGGGCATGACCAAGACCTATGGCGTGGTGACGCCGGAGATTCTCAAATCCTACGACGGGATCGGCTTTCTGCGCGCGATCATCGACGGCACGCAGCCGCAACCGCCATTTAGCGAACTGTTGGGATTTCACCTGGTCGAGGCCAGCGAAGGCCGCGCGGCGTTCGAGGGCGTGCCGGAGTTTCGCCACTACAATCCGATCGGCACCGTGCATGGCGGCTTTGCCGCGACCTTGCTCGATTCGGCGCTTGGCTGCGCAATCTTTTCGACTTTGCTCAAAGGCGATACCTGGACGACGATTGAACTTAAATTGAATTTCGTGCGCGCGATTACCAAGGATACCGGCCCATTGCGCGCGGAAGGCCGTATCATCCATCGTGGGCGCACGGTGGCGACGTCCGAAGGCGATTTAAAGGACCGCGCCGGCAAGCTTTATGCCCACGCCTCCACAACCTGCATGATTTTTCCGGCGAGCGCATGATCCCGAAAAGTGGGAACCGGTTTCCCGCCTTCGCGAAGCCCGCTTCGGCGGGCGAAGGAAGGTCGGACAAGATCATGCGCAATAAAGAGTTTGATTAGAACCAGTAGCGGAAGCCGACCGTAATATAAGTCGCGGCGCTCAGCGCGCCGCTAATCACGCCATAGGCGCCCGAGCGGTGATGCAGACGGATGACCAATTGTCGTTCCTTGTGCTCAGGCAACGCAAAGGTCAGTTCCGGCGAAAAATAATGCTGGATATGGGTGCCGGCCGGCGGGTTGAGATCGGAATGCGCCTTTTCGAAATCCGAAATGCCGGTGGCGTAATTCAAGCCCGTCGACACAGCGAAGGTCGTGTAAATAAAATTATTCCAAGGGAATGCGATGTAGCGCACATAGATGGCGCCCCAGAATTCGGCTTCGGTCTGGTCGCCGAAACGCTTCGCCGTGCCGAGTTCGCCTTCGATATCGATGATATTAAAAACCGTGGCCAAGCGGCGCTCGAAGGCGCCGCCAACAATGCTGCCGCCGCTATATTGCCAATTGGTCGGACCGATCGCCTTGAAAAATATATCCTGAACGTTGCTCGCGACCGACGAACCGGCAAAGAAATAGACCGCGCAATCGCCGCCGCATGGCTGCGACAGCGAGCGCCAACGCCAGTCGAACTGGCTCGATGAAGCCGGTTCGGATGCCGGCGCGTCGGCGGCTTGCGAGGAAACGGCGGGAAAAAATAAAACGCAACAATAAGTCAGGGCTACCAGAATTCGCGGTAGTCGCATGTCTATGTCCGTTCGTTGAAGCTCCCTTGACGGCGCCCCGAACGGGCACGAATCCTTTTAAAGAAGGCAAGCAACGCGCCGGTTCAAGCCGAGCGCGCTTCGCGTCCTTATTGGGACCCAAATCGTTTACAAAAAATGAAACTCCCGGCGGCGGCTTTAGTTCAGCCCGGCCGGTAAAATATTAGTTGTTGTTGGCGGAAATCGACGAACGCAGGCGCAAGGGCGAGTTATCCGCACTGTGCGCCATCTTCGCGCGCCCATTGCGGCGGGTGAACTCGCAGGAGGCAAAGCCCAGCCCCGAGATCGAGCCGCGGAAGCTGTTTTCGTCGATGCGCACGAGATTGAAGCAGGGCTGGATCGGCATGCCGCGCACCTGAGCGCAAACCGCTTCGCCTTTGACCTGCAAGGTGCCAGCCGGCAGCATGGCATAGCGCACCTGGCCGGCGCCCTGGAACTGGACGGAGCCGACGACCGAGCCGTCCGGCAGGACACGGCCCTGCCCGCGGGTGCCTTCGAAGCAGGAATAATTGAAAAGCTTGCCGATAACGAAGCGGCGCGCTTCGTCCGCGCTCATCTCGCCAGCAAAGACCGGGGCGGCGGCCAACAGGCCGACCGTTAACGCAATTCCACGCAACATTACAAGCACTCCGACTGACGCCCGATTTACCGAAACTGCGGCCTAATTTTCAAGCCTACCGGAGTATGCACCAGCGATCGTCGCTAAATCCTGAACGTGTTTACCCGATTTTGACCACGATGCGGCCGCGCACCTGGCCGGCCAGAATGGCCAAAGCCGCCTCCGGAACCCCGGAAAGCGCAATTTCGTGAGTCATTTCGGCCAATTTCGGGCGGTCCAGCTCGGTTTCCAGCCGTTTCCAGGCTTCGCGGCGCCGCTCAATCGGGCACATCACCGAGTCGATGCCGTAAAGACACACTCCACGCAAAATAAAGGGGGCGACCGAGGTTGGCAGGTCCATGCCGCCGGCCAAACCGCAGGCGGCCACCGCGCCGCCATAGCGGGTCATCGACAGGAGGTTGGCCAGCATGGTCGAACCAACCGCGTCGATCCCGGCAGCCCAGCGCTCCTTGGCCAGCATTTTTACCGGCCCGCTCAGGTCCTTGCGCTCGACGATTTCGGTGGCGCCCAGGCTCTTGAGGTAGTCGGCCTCGGCCGCGCGTCCGGTGACCGCGCTCACACTGAAGCCTTTCTTGGCGAGGATCGCAATCGCAACCGAGCCGACGCCGCCGGCGGCTCCGGTCACCGCGATCGGCCCACGATCGGGCGTAAGCCCATGGCGCTCCAATGCCATCACGGCCAGCATGGCCGTGTAACCCGCCGTGCCGATGGCCATGGCTTCGCGCGCGCTCATGGTGGCCGGCAAGCGCACCAGCCAGTCGCCTTTGACCCGCGCGGTCTGCGCATAGGCTCCCAGATGCGTTTCGCCGCAACCCCAGCCGTTGAGGATCACTTTGTCGCCCGGTTTCCAGGCCGGGTTGCTGGCGGCCGTCACGGTGCCGGCGAAGTCGATGCCGGCGATCATCGGGAAACGGCGCACCACCGGCGCCTTGCCGGTCACGGCAAGCCCGTCCTTGTAATTGAGACATGAATATTCGACCGCGACCGTGACGTCGCCGTCCATCAGATTGGCTTCGTCGAAATCGGTAAGCGCGGCTTTGGTGCCGCTATCCGACTTCTCGATTACATAGGCTTTGAATGTCGCCACGGCGCTAAGCCGGCGCCAGCGCCGGGCGAACCACCGCTTTTTCGACGATCGGCAAGTTGATAAGCGCCGAGGCTATGCCGAAAAATACCGAGAGCCACCAGACCGGATCGTACGAGCCCCAGCGCTCAAAAACGATGCCGCCAAGCAACACGCCGAGAAATCCGCCGACCTGGTGGCTAAAGAAGGCAAAGCCGAACAACATGGTCAGCCAGCGGGTGCCGAACATCACCGCCACCAGCCCCGATGTTGGCGGGACCGTAGAGAGCCACAACAGGCCGGTGACAGCGCCAAAAATAAGCGTCGTAATCGTCGAAGCTGGCAACAGAACAAAGACCGCGATTGATATCGCGCGGGCGAAGTAGATGAACGACAGGATGTAGCGCTTAGGCATACGGCTGCCGAGCCAACCCGAAGTCAGCGAGCCGACAATATTGAACAGTCCGATGATGGCCAATGTCCAGCCGCCGACCTGCGCGGAGAGACCGCGGTCGATGAGGTAGGATGGCAAATGCACCGTCACGAAAGCGAGCTGGAAGCCACAGGTGAAGAAGCCCAGCACCAGCAGCACATAGGAGCGATGGCCGAAGGCTTCGACCAAAGCCTGCTTCACGGACTGGGGCGGCGCGGCATTCGGCGCAAATCCGCCGCGCGGCGTCGCCAGCGCCAACGACAGCGGCAGAATGAGCAACAAGACGGCGGCAAAGATCATAAGCGCATTCTGCCAGCCATAATTATCCATCAGCGCAACGCCCAACGGCGAAAACAGGAACTGACCGAACGAACCGGCGCCGGTGCCAATGCCGAAGGCCATCGAGCGCCATTCCGCCGGCAACAGTTTGCCGAATCCGCCGAGCACGATTGTGAACGAGCAGGATGAAAGACCGAACCCGACAAGAACACCGGCGGTAAGATCAAGCTCCAGCGGCGTCGTCGAATAGGACATCAGCCCGATGCCGGCTGCGTAAAGAATCGCCCCGATCGCGATCACCCGGTTGGTGCCGTATTTGTCGGCGATTGCACCGGCGAAAGGCTGGCCAATGCCCCAAAGCAGATTTTGGATCGCCAAGGCCAGTGCGAAGACGTCGCGACCCCAATGGTTGGCGTGTCCGATCGGCGTCATAAAGAACCCGAGCGACGAGCGCGGCCCGAAGCTGATCATCGCAATCAGGCAACCGCAAACCATGATGACAAGCGGCGTGCGCCAAGCGCCCGCGATGGCCGGCTTGTCCGCTGCTGATGGCACCGACATCGTGATGGCTCCGGCAAGATTGTTGTGGTGTCAGCGCCCGATTGGATTCGGCCGCCAACAGGAGCGGAACATAGTGGTTCCGCCCGCCAATCCAAAACGAATATTGGTGATCCTTGCCATTTGCCCGGCGCATGGCTTCGGCACAAAGGCTTGAGCGCAACAGCCCGGAAACTATAGCTTTTTGACTTCCGCCTCGGTGGTCTTGGCGTCGCCCCAATGCGGCTCGTCGGAGCCGTCGCCCCAATTGAGCGGGCGATAGAACGTGTGGACGCCGAGTTTGTACATCTTTTTCATTTCGCCAACCCAGCTCGGATGCACCCAATAGGCGTGATAATGCGTGGACTTGGCCACCTCCGGCATCCACAGTTTGCCGTCGAGCATATCGCGCGCGATGCGTTGCGCGCGCACCCAGGCATCCGGTTCGGTGACGATGTCGGGTGTGCCGTCGCAGGCGAAGGTGAACTGGCAGGCCAGATGCCGTCCCGCATTCTGGTAGACGACGCCGCAGACATCGTTGGGATAGAACGGCGAGAACACGCGGTTCATCACCACTTGGGCAACGGCAATCTGACCGCGCACCGGCTCGCCGCGCGCTTCGAAATAAACCGCGTTGGCGAGGCACTTCTCGGCCTTGACGCGCGCTTTGCTTGAAAGCGCCAGGCGTTCGGCCGGCGATTTCGGCCGCGCGTCCACGCCGGTGACTTCGCCCTTGCCGGCGATGGTTTCGCCCGGAGGGCCTTCGGCCAGTTCGGGCGGACCGAGCGCGGACTGCTTGATGTCGGAATCGCCGGAGGCGCGCGACGCCATCACGATCGGCGCTTCGCCCGATCGCCAGGGCGCCAAGGCTTCCTGTTCGCCGGCAAACGGATCTGCGCCGAAATACAGGCGGCCTTCGTCCTTGCTGTTGTCGATGCCGGCACCCTTGAGATCGCCGGGCGCAATATCGGCTTCGGCAGGCATTTTGCCCGGCTCCAACACTTCGGGGAATTCATATTCCGAATAGGGCTCGAAGCGGCCGCCGACTTTCTCGTTTTTGAGCGCCGCATCGGTCTCGGCATCGGGCAGTGGCTCAATTGCCGCGATTGGCGGCAACGGCGGCAGCGGTTCGCGCGCGCGCGCGAGCGCCGAGTCGCCTTTGGTCTTGCGGTTGACCTTGGGGAATTGCAGCGGCGCCGAACCGTCGCCGAGCGGCTGCGAGCCGATCGAACCGGTGATGTCGGCGGGATCGAAATTGGCGAGCGCATAAATCGGCGGCGGCGGTATTGCGGTTCCGACGGGGCGCGGCAGGCTGAACATGGCGGCGTGAATGGTGCCGAAAGGCGAAGCGATCAGATGCGCGCGCGCCCGCTCGGCGACCGCGGGCTGGCGCGCCAGAAGAGCGCCGAGATCCTGGAAACCGATACTGGTGGGCAGCAGCGCAATGGCCAGCGCGCCGATGCAAGTGCGCGCAAATCTGCGCTGACCAAGAGTCAGCCGTCGATGCCTACGCAAAACTGGCCGCACTTTGCTCACGCAAACACCGCAACAAAAAAATGGCCATGCCTGCCGCCGGACTGGCGACAATGCGACAAGATTTTTTATGGACTGATTAACCTTGCGAAGCTGTTAACCGCGCGCCGCCGGCAAGGCTCGCCGCCGCGGAGTCGTAAACACTTCGTCAATATCCGCCGCTGCTAGCGAAAGGCGCGGCGCGCTGCCTGCACAGCTTTGCGACAATTGGTACGATTTAAAGCAGAACTGGCGGATCGAAAGCGATTGTTAACCGTATGGCAATCGCTATTGCCCACAATCGCGGCGGTATACCGCCCCGGGCCGACATGTTTTCATCCGCGCTGCCATCGAACGACGCAAGCCACGCCATCCTGTTGGCCGGGCTGTGCCTTGCCGCGCTGGCCGTGGCCGGAGTGCTATACCGGCGCATGGCCGCGACCAATCGGCAATTGGCGAACGCGCTTAACAATATGTCGCAAGGCCTGTGCATGTTCGATAGCCGGGGCCGCATCGTCCTGTGCAACACCCGCTATATCGAAATGTATAAATTGTCGACGAAAATCGTGCGGCCAGGCTGCACCTTGCGCGAGTTGATCGCCCACCGCCAAGACACTGGGCTGTTTTCCGGCAACGTAGATGAATACTGCCGCAACATCATGGACCATGTCGCCAACGGCCAAAGGACGGAGTTTTACGTGCCCGGCAGCGACGGCCACATTGTGCATGCCAAGAACGAGCCATTACCGGGCGGCGGCTGGGTTGTGACGCATGAAGACGTCACGGAACAACGCCACGCCGAGCAGGAACGCTCCGCTATCCGCGCGCAGGAACACCGTCGCGCAGGGATCGATGCCGCGATCGCCACTTTCCGCCCGCAGGTCGAGAAGCTGCTTTCGAGCGTAAGCGGCAGCGCCACCGCGATGCGGGCTACCGCCGGCCAATTGCTCGGCTCGTCCGCCCAGACCTCGCAGCGCGCCGAGGGCGCCGTGCATGCGTTCCACGAAGCCTCCACCAATGTGGAGACCGCCGCCGTCGCCGCCAGCGAATTATCGCATTCCATCGCCGAGATCAGCCGCCAACTCACCCACACCAGCGACATCGTGGCGCTGGCAAGCGGCGAGGCGCGCGACACCGACGGCGAGATCGCCGGGCTTGCAGCCGGCGCACAAAAGATCGGCGACGTGGTCAAGCTCATCCGCCAGATCGCCGGACAGACCAATCTCCTCGCGCTCAACGCCACGATCGAAGCCGCCCGCGCGGGCGACGCGGGCCGCGGTTTCGCGGTGGTGGCGTCCGAGGTCAAATCGCTGGCGGTGCAAACCGCCCAGGCGACCGAGGACATCGCCAGTCATATTCTCGGCGTGCAGAATTCGACCGCCAGCGCCGTGGAAGCGATCCGCCAGATTACGACACGCATGCACGAGATCAACGAATACACCACAGCGGTGGCGGCGGCGGTCGAGCAGCAGAATTCCGCGACCGGCGAGATTTCCCATAATGTCGCCAGCGCCGCGCAAGGCACCGGCCATGTAGTGGCGGTACTGGGCGACGTCGCGGGTGCCGCGACCGAAACGCGCGCCTCGGCGGAAGTCGTGCGCGATGCTTCGCAAACGGTGGAAACCGCGGTCGCCGATCTGCGGCTTGAGGTCGAAGACTTCCTCGCCAAAGTGGCGGTGTAATTTAAGCCTGACCGGCCGCGGTTTTTCCCAGTGCGGCTTGGGCGGCGGCGAGGCGCGCGATCGGCACGCGGAACGGCGAACATGACACATAATCGAGCCCGGCGGCGTGGCAAAAGGCCACCGAAGCCGGATCGCCGCCATGCTCGCCGCAGATGCCAACCTTCAGGTTCTTCTTGGTTTTTCGGCCGCGTTCGACGCCGATGCGCACTAACTCGCCGACGCCTTTTTGGTCGATCGACACGAAGGGATCGCCCCCAAGAATACCCCGAGCCGTGTAAATGCCGAGGAAGCTCGCCGCATCGTCGCGGCTTATTCCGAGTGTCGTTTGCGTCAGATCGTTTGTTCCAAACGAGAAGAACTCGGCCGTCTGCGCGATCTCTCCGGCCATGAGGCAAGCGCGCGGCAGTTCAATCATGGTGCCGACATCGTAATCGAGCTTGGCGCCGGTCTCCTTGGACACCGCCGCCGCCATGGCGTCGATGCGCGCCTTGACCAGATCGAACTCCGCCTTGGTCGCGATCAGCGGCACCATGACTTCGGGCCTGACCGGCTCGCCGGTGCGCTTGGCAACGTCGGCGGCGGCTTCGAAAATCGCGCGGGCTTGCATCTCGGCGATTTCCGGGAATGCGATGGCAATACGGCAGCCGCGAAAGCCCAGCATCGGATTGAATTCGGAAAGTTCGCGCGCGCGATCGGCGAGCTTTTTCGGATCGGCGCCCATGGCGGCCGCGACCTCGGCGATTTCGGCCTCGCCATGTGGCAGGAATTCGTGCAGCGGCGGATCGAGCAGGCGGATGGTGACCGGCCGGCCGGCCATGATCTCGAACAGCTCGACGAAATCGGCGCGCTGCATCGGCAATAATTTGGCCAAGGCCGTGCGCCGCGATTTCTCGTCATCGGACAGGATCATTTCGCGCACCGCCTGGATGCGCTCCTCGTCGAAGAACATATGCTCGGTCCGGCAGAGCCCGATGCCCTCGGCGCCGAATCGCACCGCGGCCTTGGCGTCGGCCGGCGTGTCGGCATTGGCGCGCACGCCGAGCTTGCGCACCTTGTCGGCCCAGCCGATCAGCGTAGAAAACTCGCTCGACAGATCGGGCTGCACCATGTCGATCTTACCGGCCAGCACCTGGCCGGTCGAACCGTCGACCGTGATGAAATCGCCCTGCTTGAAGGTCTGATTGCCCGCGACCATGGTTCGCGCCCGATAATCGACGCGCAATGTGCCGGCGCCTGAGACGCAGGGCTTGCCCATGCCGCGCGCGACAACCGCCGCATGCGAGGTCATGCCGCCGCGCGTGGTGAGAATGCCTTCGGCCGCATGCATGCCATGAATGTCCTCGGGCGAGGTCTCGACCCGCACCAGAATGACTTTCTTGCCGTCGGATTTGAGTTTCTCGGCCTCGTCCGACGAAAACACGATTTCGCCCGAAGCAGCACCCGGCGACGCCGGCAGCCCGGTGGCGACGACGCGGCGATGCGCGCGCGGATCGATGGTGGGATGCAACAGTTGGTCGAGCGACAATGGATCGATGCGCAGAACGGCGTCGTTCTTGGAAATCAGGCCCTCATTGGCGAGTTCAACGGCAATGCGCAGCGCCGCCTTTGCGGTGCGCTTGCCGTTACGGGTTTGCAGCATCCACAGTTCGCCCTGCTCGACCGTGAATTCCATGTCCTGCATGTCGCGGTAGTGGCGCTCAAGCACATGGTAGATGCGCGTGAGCTCCGCATAGGCCTCCGGCAAAGTGGCTTCCATCGACGGCTTGTCGGAGCCGGCTTCCTCGCGCGCGGCTTCCGATATTTCCTGCGGCGTGCGGATGCCGGCGACGACATCTTCGCCCTGCGCATTGATGAGGAATTCGCCGTAGAGTTTTTTCTCGCCGGTCGAGGGATTGCGCGTGAAGGCGACGCCGGTGGCCGAGGTCTCGCCCATATTGCCGAACACCATGGCCTGCACATTCACCGCCGTGCCCCAATCTTCCGGGATATTGTGCAGGCGGCGATAGGTGTTAGCGCGCTGGTTCATCCAGGAGCCGAACACCGCGCCAATGGCGCCCCAGAGCTGCTTGTGCGGATCCTGCGGGAAGTCGTGACCCAATTCGTCCTTGACGCGTTTTTTGTAGAGCTCGACCAGTTCGGCCCAATCGTCAGCTTCCAGATCGGTATCGAGGCTGTAGCCCTGGCGCTCCTTGTGGATGTCGAGCAATTCCTCGAAATGCTCGCTGCCTACACCGAGCACGACATCGGAATACATGGTGATGAAGCGCCGGTAGCTGTCATAGGCAAAGCGCCGGTCGCCCGATTTTCTGGCCACCGCCTCGACGGTTTCGTCGTTGAGGCCAAGATTGAGCACGGTATCCATCATGCCCGGCATCGAGGCGCGGGCGCCCGAACGCACCGACACCAGCAGCGGGTCGTCGCGGTCGCCAAACGTCTTGCCGGCGATCTGGCCGACGCGGGCCAAGGCCTTGGCTACCTGGGCGGCGAGCTCTTTGGGATATTGCTGCTTGTTGGCGTAATAAAACGTGCAGACTTCAGTGGTGATCGTGAAGCCCGGCGGCACCGGCAGGCCGAGACTGGCCATTTCGGCCAAGCCCGCACCCTTGCCGCCCAACAGATTGCGCATATTGGGTTTGCCCTCGGCGCGGCCGCCACCGAAGGCGTAGACCCATTTGCCCTTGCTTGTGCCTTTAGTGGCAGCGCGCGCGGCGGCGGCCGGCTTGAGCTTTGGGCCCTTCCGCACCGCCTGTTTTTTGACTTTTACGCGCACGCGCGGGGTTTTACGTTTCGCCATATCTGAGAGAACTTTTCGGCCTACCGGCATCCTTTAAAAACACTGCCGCCCTGGCGGAAGCAAGCCCGGCCTGCCGGTCAGTGGATTAATCCAAGGCCGAGCACGCCGACGATGATCAGATAGGCCGCGACGATGAAATTGAGCAGTCGCGGCACCAGCAGAATGGCGATACCGGCAATAAGCGCGACGATGGGGGCGAGGTGGGTGACGCCGATGACCATGGGATGTCCTTTTTATGGCTGGATGTGTTATGGCAACGTAGTGGCCGCAGGGGAGTTCCGTACGCTAAACGGATGGGCCGCACCAGCCCGGGAGGTATCGCGCCTCCTGGCTTTTGGCGAGTTGCATCGCCTGTTTTAGCGCATTAGAAAATTCATCCGCGACCGATTTGCGCTTCATGCGGCGGCGAAAAAAATCCGCCCAGAGAAACTCGCTGAACGGCGTGGTATCCTTGGCGAAGCCGCCGGCGCGCCGAAGTTCACCGGAAAGGCTGCGGAACGGGTCGTCGGACAATTTGTCGATCGACTTTGGAATTTCCGAGAAATCGCGGCGCCGGCCCTTGTCGTCATAAGGATGCACCCAACTGCGGTGGTCGGCAAAAATCCAGAACTCGTCCAACTCCAACATGCTCAAGTCGGCCACCACGGTGACGAGGATTTGCTCAAACCCTTCGTCTTGCAACGCGCGGGCCAGATGGTGGTGGTCGATGACATAATGGCGCTTGCCGGGGCCGAGCACCGCCGGGATCATATGGCTGTCGAGAAACTTGCCGATTTTCTTGGCCTCGCGCGCGCGCAATTCCTTGCGCTTCGCCTTCACCTCACGCAGGCCGACGGTCATTTGCGTCGGACGCAAATCGACAATCAAAACGGGCTTGAGCACCGGCTCGCGAATAGCTGTCATGAGACACCCCAGAATTATTCAGGCGGCGTTTCGTCAGAGGATTGAAACCGGGCGCGAACGGCTTTTTCGAACGTACCACCCCAGACCAATATTGCGAAGGTGAATGCCAAACCCGGTATCACGATCTGCCAATCGGCTACGGCGCAGGCTATTCCGAGGCTGGCTGTCAGCCAAGTGCTGGCGGCCGTCGTCAAACCATGAATATGCGATCCGCTGGCGGTTCGGATGATGACGCCGGCGCCGAGAAAACCGATGCCGGTCAAAATCCCCTGCATGGCGCGCGTTGCGTCGCCGGGACCGCCTACCTGGGCCGCCGCCAGCACGCCGAGCGCGGACCCCAAAGCGACTAGGCCAAGCGTGCGCACACCGGTCTGCTTCTCGTGCAGTTCGCGGTTAAGTCCGATGGCGCCGCCCACAACCACCGCGGCCAAAAGCCGAAAGGTGACTTCAAGCATGCCCATGCTAATCAGCCCCCGATTTTGGAGAAATCCGCCACCGCGCGGGTGGCTTCGCGGATTTCGTTCAAAAGCTTGAGACGGTTTTCGCGCAAGGCCTTGTCATCGACATTGACGGTGACTTTTTCAAAGAAGGCGTCAACCTTCGGGCGCAGCTGCGCCATCGCACTCATGGCGCCATGAAAATTCTCAAGTTTAATTGCCGCATCAATTATTTCCTTCTGATTTCGAAGAATATCCGCAAGGTCAACTTCTTGTTGCAACAAAAACTTCGTGGGATCCGAAGCTCCGATAACGGAGCCGGTCTTTTTCTCTTCAATAGCAAGAATATTTACAGCCCGTTTATACCCGGCGAGCAGGTTCTTCCCATCATCAGTATTTAGAAACCCTACCAGCGCGTCTAATCGGCTAACAATTAAGAACAGATCGTCGGAATCTTTCGAACCGAATACCGCATCTAACTGATCGTGTTGCGCACCTTGAGCACGAAGCTGAAATTTCAGCCTATCCTTGATGAAATTCTGTAGGTCGGAGGCACCGTACCCTCGAACCACGCGCGCAACCGTTTGTTTAACTGTTTCGTTTGGCTGCGCTTTTTCTTCGATCCACTTGTCTACGCCTTGCCGAATGACAGAATTCTCGCGCATCAAATAACCGGCGACCGCTCCGCCACAGGCTTCTGACAATCTTAGTCGGAGTTTATTGTCCAGAATAATTCGAATTACCCCAAGCGCGGCGCGCCGTAACGCATAAGGGTCCTTACTCCCCGTCGGCTTCTCGTCGATCGCCCAGAACCCGACCAGCGTGTCGATTTTGTCGGCCAGCGCTACCGCAATTGAAATGGGATCGCCCGGCACCAGATCGTCCGGGCCTTTTGGCTTGTAGTGATCCTCGCAAGCGTGCGCGACGGCTTCGTCCTCGCCCTGCGCCTCGGCGTAATAGCGGCCCATCAGGCCTTGCAGTTCGGGGAATTCGCCGACCACGTCGGTCAGCAAATCGGTCTTGCACAGCAGTGCCGCGCGCGCGGCCTTTTTCGGATCAGCCTTGACCAAGGGCGCGAGTTCGGTGGCCCGCGCGACGATGCGTTGGATGCGCTCGGCCTGCGTGCCCAGCTTTTCGTGGAAAACGATCTGCTCGAATTTCGGCAAACGATCTTCAAGCTTGGTCTTCAAGTCCGTCTCGTAGAAGAACTTGGCGTCGCTGAGCCGCGCGCGGATGACGCGCTCGTTGCCGGCGACAATCGCTTTGCCGCCGTCGCTGGCTTCGATATTGGCAACCAGAATGAATTTGTTGACGAGCTTGGCGGTAGCAGGATCGCGCAGCACGAAGCATTTCTGGTTGGTTCGGATGGTGGCGCGGATCACCTCGCCGGGGATTTCGAGAAACGCCGGATCGAACGAACCCATCAACGTCACTGGCCATTCGACCAGACCCGCGACCTCGGCCAGCAGGGCCTCGTCTTCGACCAGTTCATAGCCCTGCGCAAACGCCAGATTCTTGGCGTCGGCGCGGACCATGTCCATGCGGCGCACTGGGTCGAGCACGACCTTGGCGGCCTCGAGCTTGGCGATGTAATCGTCGAAACGCCGCACCGTGATAGCGCCTGGCGCCATGAAGCGATGGCCGCGCGTTTCGTTGCCGGCGGCGATGCCATCGACGCTGAAGTTGACCACGTCGGGCTCTTCGGTCTCAGGTCCAAAGGTCGCCAAAATCGAATGCAGCGGGCGCACCCAGGTCAGCCGGCCGGCGCCCCAACGCATCTGTTTCGGCCATGGGAAAGTGCGCACGATCTCCGGGATCATCTCCGCCAGCACGTCGATGGCGGGCTTGCCGGCTTTCTCGGTCACCGCCACGTAGAAGTCGCCCTTCTTGTCGGCCTGCACTTTGGCCTGGTCGATCGAAGTCAAACCCGCCGCGCGAAGAAACCCGGCGATGGCCTGTTCGGGCGCGCCGACTTTCGGCCCCTTGCGCTCTTCCTTCACATCGGGCTTACGCGCGGGCACGCCGTGCACCGACAACGCCAAGCGGCGCGGTGTCGCGAAGGCCTTGGCGCCTTCATAGACGAGGCCCGCCGCCACCAGTCTATCGGTGACGAGCTTTTGCAAATCCGCCGCCGCCCGCGCCTGCATGCGCGCCGGAATTTCCTCGGAAAATAGTTCGAGCAGCAGGTCGGGCATCAGGCAAGCTTCTTATGGCTGCCGTCGCACAGCGGCATCTTGGCGCTGCGCTTGCAGGTGCAGAAAAACACTTTGGCGCTGGTTTCGGGTTTGAATTCGAGCGGCGTGAAGCTGGTGCCCTTATGCGAGCCGTCGCAAAACGGCTGCGCCTTCGAGCGCCCGCAGGCGCACCACCAATAGCTCTCGCCGGCTTGCACTTCGATGGCGATCGGCGCGTGGCCGCCAATTTCGGGTTCGGTCATGCTCATGATGTTGCCCCTCCGCCTTCTGTCGCGAGCCAAGCCGCGCCGCAGGCTTTCGCCAGTTCGCGCACGCGCAAAATATAACTCTGCCGCTCGGTGACCGAGATCACGCCGCGCGCGTCCAAGAGATTGAAGACGTGCGACGCCTTGATGCACTGGTCGTAAGCCGGCAGCGCCATCAGATGAAGCTTGCGCTCGCCGCTTTGCCAGCCATCGGCCAGATATTTCTGGCAGGCCGCTTCCGCCATCTTGAATTGCTCGAACAGCATACCCGTGTCGGCGAATTCGAAATTGTGCCGCGAATATTCCTGCTCGGCCTGCAGGAACACTTCGCCGTAGGTGACTTTCTTGTCGCCCTCGCCGCCGTTGAAATTGAGCGCATAGACGTTATCGACGCCCTGCACATACATCGCGAGGCGCTCGAGGCCGTATGTGAGTTCGCCAGACACCGGCGAACATTCAAAACCGGCGACTTGCTGAAAGTAAGTGAACTGCGAGACTTCCATGCCGTCGCACCAGCATTCCCAGCCGAGGCCCCAGGCGCCCAGCGTCGGGCTTTCCCAGTCGTCCTCGACGAAGCGGATGTCGTGCAGCGACGAATCGATGCCGATGGCTTTGAGCGAACCGAGATAGAGGTCCTGGAGGTCGGGCGGCGACGGCTTCAAAATCACCTGGAATTGGTAGTAGTGCTGCAAGCGGTTGGGATTTTCGCCATAGCGGCCGTCCTTGGGCCGGCGCGAGGGCTGCACGTAAGCCGCGTTCCAGGACTTGGGGCCAAGCGCGCGCAAGGTGGTCGCCGGGTGGAAGGTGCCCGCCCCCACTTCCATGTCATAGGGCTGGAGCAGGACGCAGCCTTGGGCCGCCCAATATTGCTGCAAGGCAAGGATCAACCCCTGGAATGACCGCGTCGGATCCAGGTTGTCTTGAAGCGGGCGCCCCGCGGCGAGAAGTTTGCCTTCGGCCATCGTTTAAATACTGATTTTTAAGCATGGAATGAAGGCCGGGACCCTATCGGCGGCCTTCTGGAGGGTCAAGTCGCTACAAATTTATCGGTTAGTTTGACCGGACTTTGAACCGAATCTGCTATCGAGGTGACCAATTAGAACAAAAGGCATTGGACCAGGGAGAATTACAATGTTGGCTTTTCAGCTCGTCGGATTCGCGTTTGTCGTGTTGTTCATGGGCCCCATGGTCTCAGGCAAACAGCGCATCTTCCGCGGCTAATAAGGCCGGTATTCGCCGGTGCGCGGATCCAGCCGCAAGGTCGGGCGGCTTTCACGGTCGGTAATCTTGACCTTCACGCGCCTGGCATTATCGAGCTCTTCGTTGATCCGGCGCGCTTCCTTGACCACCCAATGCACGACCATCGCGCCACCAAGGGCAGCGAACGACCATTTCACCAGCGGCGACAGAAAAATAGGCGGCATGACGGCTCCTTGTGACAGGTGAGCGCGTTAAAACTGATCGCCAATCAAGGCGATTTCGCGACCCTACAATCCGAACCTGGACCACAGCGCGCGAGCCTCGAGCGTCGAGAGCAGATCATCCGCGAAGCCCGGGCGATTGCCGAAGGCGCCGGCGAGGTTCACGCCTTCCAGCCGGCGGCCGAAGAAGCTGCGCTCGGCCGAAATAAGGGGCGTGCGCACCTTGTCGCCGTAGCGCGCGCAGAGCGTCGAGCGCATGTCGCCGAGCGAATCCGCCAGGCCCAATTCGATCGCGGCCGGTGCGGTCCAGAATTCCCCTGAAAACAACGTCTTGTCGGGCCCATTGAGCTTGGTGCCGCGGCGCTCCTTCACCAGCGCGATGAAATGCGTGTGGATGTCCTTCTGGATAGCCTTGATGCGCTTCACATCCTCCGGCTTTTCCGGCTCGAAGGGATCGAGCATCACCTTGCGGTCGCCCGCGGTATAGATGCGCCGCTCGATGCCGAGCTTTTCCATCAGCTTGGGAAAACCGAACGAACCGCCGACCACACCAATCGAGCCGACAATCGAATATTGGTCGCAGATGATCTCGTCGGCCGCGCAAGCCAGCATGTAACCGCCGGAGGCGCCGACATCCTCGATGAAGGCCAGCACCGGGATTTTCTTTTCCTCGGCCAATTGGCGGATGCGGAGCATGATCAGATGCGACTGGGTCGGCGAGCCGCCGGGCGAATTGATCAGCAACGCCACGGCGCGGGCATGGCGGGTGGCGAAAGCGCGCTCGAGTGAGCGGGCGGCGGTAGACAGCATCAGGCCGGGCCGTAGCGGTGTCCCTATGCCGATTACACCGGAGAGCCGCACGACCGGCACCACCGGGATATCGCCGCGAAAGCGCGCGGGGATCAGCCAGCGCGCAAACTCGAGCGGCCGTTTGAGCAGATCGGGCAAAGGTTGAGTTGGGGCCACGGCCATCCTTTTCAGTTATGCGGCAGTTATGCCGGAGTCAAAGAAAGTCAATGAAACAGGCTTCAATTGCTCATCTACTAAGCGCCGAATCGATACCGAAAATTCGCATGCGGAAACGCCCCCAATTGTATACAATGCAACGCAATAAATTGCAGTATGTTGCGCGGGAAGTGGTTCAAATTGCCTAATTTTTAACTTTGGCAAGGTTATTGCAATGCGGTAGTGGTCACCGAATCGTGACGGATATTTAGAGGCGGATTTATGGACCCCAAGCTCGCCATCTTGTTCTTGTTGATTGGTTGCGTCGTCGGCCTTTCGCACCTCAACGAGGAGAATATGGGCCGCATGCGCCGCCAAATTGCAAACCGCAATTGGCGGGAATTCGTGCCGTTGCGCCGAAGAACCTAGGCCGTTTCGCTCAATCTGCGATTTTCAGCGTCTCACCGCCCCTTAGCACCGCCTCGACGGCAGCCGTCGGCTTGCCCTGCTCGTCGTTGAGGATGAGGTCAGGATAGTCGATGCGGGACGCTTGCCCGCCTTTAACCGCGCGCACCAGCGCGCGAATGGGCGGTGCGCCCTCGCGTGGATAGACCGGTAGTACCCCGACGCTGCCGAACTCTCCTCCAAGCGCCTCCAGCACCTCCGTCAAGCCATCGGCCCGCCAGATCAGCGTCAGCACCCCCTCGGGCTTGAGCAGCCAACCGGCTGCGGCGACCCAGCCCGGCAAGAGGCCGGGCGTAGCGACATGAGCGAGGCGTCGGTTTGGATCTGGCGATACGTTCTGACGGCGGGCATCATTGAAGGGCGGATTCATCAACACGCGGTCGAAGCCGCCTTGCGCCAGTCCGGCTGCCACGAGGCCTGCGAGATCCGCGACGTCGGCGCAAACCGCCCGCGCGCGGCTCTCCAGGCCATTGAGTAGCGCATTGCCGGACGCGAGCGCGCAAAGCGCTGGGTCAATTTCGATGAGCGTAACGTCGAGGCCAGTAACTCGGACAGCGAGCGCTAGCCCTGCGCCGCCTATACCGGCCCCCAGATCGGCCGCCCGTTCGCCGGCGCGCCCGCCGGTCGCCGCGGCCAGCAAGATCGCTTCATGGCCAACGCGGTGGCCGCGCTTGGGCTGGCGCAGCCGCAACCCTCCCCCCAGCACGGCGTCTTCGCTGGTCTCGAATGAGTCCGGTTCAACGCCCATCGGGGCGCAGCTCATTGGCAAGCCCCGCGTCGGTGAGCAACCGGCGGGCGGCGGCGAGGTCGTCCTCCGCCACCAGAAAGCGGCGCGGCAGGATGCCGAGCGAACCCTCGAGCACGCTCATGTTCTGGTCGAGCACGAGGTGCTTGATCTTGGCACCGTCCAAGAGTGCCCCGATAACCGAGACCAGAACGGCGTCGTTGGTGCGTACAAGTTCGCGCATCTATGACCCTGAAAAATGGCGCATGACCTTATTATTGCCTTCTCTCATCGCCCGGCGCGCGCTGCGCCAGATAGGCAAACAGTTTGGTCTCGCGCCGGCCGCGTGTGACCGTGTCGAGCACCAGGCCTACGGCAATCGAGAGCGCGGCGAGCATCATCAAGCCGGTGGACAGGATAGCGGTCGGCACGCGCGGCACCAGGCCGGTTTCCAGAAACGTGACAAAAATTGGAATCGCGAAACCCACGGACGCAATCGCCAGTGCCAATCCGATACCGGTGAATAATGCCAACGGCCGTTCGGCACGATAAAGATTGAAGATGGTGGTCAAGATACGAAATCCGTCGCTCCAAGTATTGAGCTTGGAGGCCGAGCCTTGCTGGCGCGCATAGTAGGGCGTGTCGATTTCGGCAACCGCTAGCCCTAGTTCGAGCGCGTGAATGGTGAGTTCGGTTTCGATCTCGAAGCCGCCGGACAGGATCGGAAATGATTTCACGAAGCGGCGAGAAAATACCCGGTAGCCCGACAGCATGTCCTGGATGTTCGAGCCGAACACCGAAGCAACGAAAGCGGTCAGAAGCCAATTCCCGGTGCGGTGGCCGGCGCGATAAGCGGCGTCGTGGCGCTCGACCCGGTTGCCCACAACCATGTCGAGCCGGTCCGCGAGCAGGCGCTCGACCATGCGGTGCGCGCTTTGTGCATCATAGGTGGCATCGCCATCGACCAGCACGTAAATATCGGCCTCGACATCGGTGAACATGCGCCGGACCACGAAGCCTTTGCCCTGGCGCCTTTCTTGGAAAACCTGCGCCCCGGCCGCGCGGGCGGTGGCGGCAGTATTGTCGGTCGAATTATTGTCAAAGACGAAAATAGTGGCGCCGGGCAGAGCCGCGCGAAAATCCTTAACGACCTTGGCGACCGCCGCCGCTTCGTTGTAGCAAGGTACCAGCACCGCGATCTTAGTGCGGCCGAAACCGTGGGACTTTGCCGCGGCCGGATTTGTAGTCTTCCTCGCCAACTGGAGCCCCTTTGGCCACTTCGCTCGCGTCAAATTACGGTGATCCGAAAAACCGGCGCCGTCAGACTAACACCCTTGCCGCCTTAACATAGCGTTTCTATGCTTGGGCGTCCTTGGCTCTCCCGGAGAAGCATTTTGGCCGTTGTCCTTCCGTTTGAAAGCCCACAGCCCGCCTCGATCGAGCGGCTCACCGAACTGGTGGCGCCCGACATGGAGCGGGTCAATGCCACGATCTTGGCGCGCACCGGCTCGGACGTCGCCATGATACCCGAGGTCGCCAATCACTTGATTTCGTCGGGCGGAAAGCGGCTGCGACCCATGCTCACGCTGGCCATGGCCAAGATCGCCGGCTATCCGGGCGACGGCCATATCAAGCTCGCGGCCGCGGTCGAATTCATGCATACGGCGACGCTGCTGCATGACGATGTGGTGGACGAGAGCGATATGCGCCGCGGCAAGCTTGCCGCCCGCATGGTCTGGGGCAATGAGGCAAGCGTGCTGGTCGGCGATTTTCTGCTCGGCCAAGCGTTCAAGATGATGGTCGAGGTCGGCAATTTGCAAGCGCTGGATATTTTGTCGTCGGCCGCCGCTGTGATCGCCGAAGGTGAGGTGATGCAGCTTGGCGCCGCCAAGAACACCGCCACCAATGAGGACGAGTATTTGGCGGTGATCCGCGCCAAGACTGCCGAACTGTTCGCCGCTGCCTGCGAGGTAGGCCCGGTGCTGGCGGCGCGGGAAAAATCGGCGCTGGCCGCCTGCCGCTCGTTCGGCATGAATCTCGGCATCGCCTTTCAACTCATCGACGATGCGCTCGATTATGGCGGCACCTCCGCCAAGCTCGGCAAGAATGTCGGCGACGATTTCCGCGAAGGCAAGATCACGCTGCCGGTGGTCTTGTCATTCCGCCGCGGCTCGGACACCGAACGCGCATTCTGGAACCGCACACTTGGCGGCGGTGAAATCGGCGACGGCGATCTCGACCGCGCCGTCGCGTTGATGGCCAAGCATCACGCCATCGAGGATACGGTCGGGCGCGCGCGTCACTATGGCGCCATTGCCACCGACGCGCTGGCGCTGGTGCCGGCATCCGAGATTAAAACCGCGCTGGAAGAAACCGTCGCCTTCTGCATTGCGCGCGCGCATTAAAATTACCGCGCGATTGCACGGCGCAAGTCGGCGCAAATTTCAGAATTGGGTATAACCGGTCCGCGGATCGCGCATCAGTTGCAGGCGGATGAACGGATCGGGATCCTGCCCGATATAGCGGCCAAATTCATAAACCGGCGGCGCGCAGCCATTTGGCTGTGGCGGGCCGTTCGTGATAATCCCGCCCCAGGTGAATGTCTGCTGGCGCTCGATGCAGGCGGTGTGCGCCTTATGCTTGGTGCGCGCCCAGGCCGGATCGGCGCCGATTGGCGCAAGACCTCCAACGAGACCTGCGAGCGCGACGACCATCCATCCGAATTTCATGCCGCTCTCCTACTGGCGCTGCCTAACTGCAAATCGCCAAACGCCCAAAGGTTCCCCGCAATCCCGGCATTTTCAAGAGTTAGCCAATGGTCGT
>Ga0302320_10003690_pt1 | contig 35297 bp, 24 predicted proteins | sample Bog_T0_3_FD_202130 | JGI IMG/M metagenome (GOLD analysis project Ga0302320, IMG submission 202130) | Peat permafrost microbial communities from Stordalen Mire near Abisko, Sweden - Bog_T0_3 | ecosystem: Environmental > Terrestrial > Soil > Wetlands > Peat | place: Sweden: Abisko, Stordalen Mire...
ATCCGCCATCTTGAAATGACCGGCGTTCCACTGGCGCCCGAGGTGGTGGCGGGACTGATCAATCTGCGGGGACAGATTGTCACGGCGATTGACCTTCGCCGCCGTCTGGGAGTAGCTGACCGCCGGGATGGCGAGCTGCCGATGAACGTCGTAGTCCGCACCGGGGATGGCGCAGTGAGTCTACTGGTCGATGAGATCGGCGACGTGGTTGAAGTCGAAGAAAAGGATTTCGAAAAGGCACCCGATACGCTCTCCAGCACTAGCCGCGAGTTGATCAGGGGCGTCTACAAGCTAAAGAAGGAGTTGCTGCTCGTCCTGGATACGCAGCGCTCGGTAAATATCCGCGCGGCAGCCGGGAATGAGAATCGCTAACGGAAACGCATCGCTTAATCAACAGGAACGCCAATAAATCGGAGGACGTGACCATGGCAGGAAGAGGTTTGGGAACAGGTCGGACGAACGGGATCGGAGCTTCACACGCTAAGGGAAGCGGATTGGCTTACGGCGCTGCCTCCGAATTCGATCGCACTATGAGAAAAGCCAGCTACATTGATGACACTCCGGTGCCCGTCATCGTCATGGATTGTGACCATAACATTGAATTTATAAATCCCGCCGCAGCATCGTTTGCAGGCCGTGACGCCGACTCCTGCGTCGGACTGAAATTCTATGACATCTTTGACACCCCGGAATGCCGTGCTGGAACCTGCTATGCAAGTCGCGCGGTACGCGAAGGCCGTCCGATATCCGGGAATGGCGGATGCGTTGTTCAGGGCCGCAAATTCAAGCTTCGGGTCCAGGTATCGCCGCGCTTTGACGAGAACCACAAGGTCATCGGCGTGGTTCAGATCATTCAGGACAACTCCGAGGAAGCGCGCTTCGATGAGGAAATTTCCCGCGTGGCAAAAGCGGCTATCGACGGAGATCTAAATGAGCGAGGCAAGTCCGAGGAGCTTCAGGGCTCCTATCGCGACCTGATGGTCGGAGTCAACGGAATACTCGACGTCGTCGTCGACAAGCTCTACTGGTACGAGGGGATTCTCGATGCGGTGAATGCGCCTATCCATGTAATCGACAAGGACATGAAATGGGTATTTCTGAACAAGGCATTCGAAAAACTCATGGTCGACGCTGGAGTTATCCGCAGCCGCAAGGATGCTCCGGGAATGCCTTGCTCTTCGGCGGGCGCCAATATCTGCAAGACAGAAAACTGTGGACTGACCCAGCTCGCCAAAGGCAACGGAGAAACCTACTTCGATTGGTGTGGGCAGAGCTGCAAGCAGGAATCCTCAAAGCTCCTCAATAAGAAAGGCGAACACGTTGGATATGTCGAGGTGGTGCAGGATCTGACTTCCATGGTCCGCGGCAAAGACTATACGGCCAGTGAAGTCCAGCGCATTGCTGGCAACCTGACGAAACTGGCAAAGGGCGATCTCGAACTTGACCTCAGCGCGAAGGAAGCCGACAAGTACACCCTTGACGCGAAGGAACAGTTCGGCAAAATCAACCAGAGCCTTATAGACGTAAAAGCGGCAGTAAGTAGCATGGCAAGCGATGCGGTATGTTTGGCCCATGCAGCCGTCGAAGGCAAGCTTTCGACTCGCGCCGACGCCAGTAAGCATCAGGGCGTCTTCCGCGACATCGTGCAAGGCATGGACGACACTTTGGACGCAGTGGTTAGGCCCGTGAATTTCACGGCAAGCTACTTAGACCGCTTCTCGAAGGGTGACATACCGCCCACGATCACGGACAACTTCAACGGCGATTTCGACGCCATCAAGAACAGTTGGAATCAGTGTATCGAAGCGGTGAAAGCGATGGTCGTGGATGCGACAATGCTGAGCAAGGCCGCCGTCGAAGGCAAGCTCGAGACACGCGCCGACGCCAGTAAGCATCAGGGCGACTTCCACAAGATCGTGCAAGGCTTCAACGACACGCTCGATGCCGTCCTCGGCCCGCTGCATGAGGTCCGGCTAACTCTCGACAAACTTGCCGGAGGAGATTTCACGGCGACTGTCAACGGCAACTTTGCAGGAGACTTCGTGATCCTGGCTGACGCTGTCAACACGCTTTCCAAATCCGTGCGCTCCGCGCTTGAGCAGATCGGGCGCAACGTGGCGTTGTTGGCGAATTCGGCAGAGGAACTGAACAAGGTCAGCCAGTCCATGGGCTCCAACGCCGATGAGACTGCAACCCAGGCGAGCGTGGTCTCTGCCGCATCCGAACAGGTCAGCATGAACGTGCAGACCGTTGCCACGGGAGCCGACGAGATGGGCGCGAGCATCAAGGAGATCGCAAAGAATACGGCGGAAGCGACCCGGGTTGCATCTTCCGCAGTGCGCACCGCCGAAACCACCAATGAAACTATCTCGAAGCTGGGACAGAGCAGCGCGGAGATCGGACAGGTCATCAAGGTGATCACTTCGATTGCCCAACAGACCAATCTTCTCGCGCTCAATGCCACCATTGAGGCCGCACGCGCAGGCGAAGCGGGAAAGGGCTTTGCGGTAGTCGCCAACGAGGTGAAGGAACTCGCAAAGGAGACCGCCAAGGCCACGGAGGACATCAGCCGCAAGATCGAAGCCATTCAAGGCGACACGAAAGGAGCAGTCTCGGCCATCGGACAGATCAGCCAGGTGATCGGCCAGATCAGCGACATCCAAACCACGATTGCCAGTGCGATTGAAGAACAGAGCGCAACCACCAATGAGATTGGGCGCACCCTCGCGGAGGCCGCGAAAGGCAGCACCGATATCAGCAAAAACATTGGCGGAGTGGCCGAAGCTGCACGCGCTACCACCGTGGGCGCGACCGACACATCGAAAGCCGCGCAGTCGCTGGAGAAAATGGCTGCGGAGCTGCAAACCCTAGTCGCGCAGTTCCGATACTAGAAAGACGTAGTGCCACCGGGTGTCCTATTCAAGCCTCTTCGGACTTGAGTGGGAGGCCAGCAGGTCAGGCACAGCCGGCGGGGCGTACTGATTCCGCCGGCTGTGCTGCGATTCGATTCGATATGTGGAAGGGAGACGTTATGCAGGCCCTGATTGTCGATGATTCGTCCACCATGCGGAAGGTATTGAAATCCATTCTGGCTGGTGCCGGATTCGAGGTGATTGAGGCTAAGTGCGGCGGTGATGCTCTCGACTGCCTCAAGCAAAAATGCGCCGATCTGGCGCTCCTCGACTGGAACATGCCTGAGATGAGCGGGATAGAACTGCTTGGCTTAGTTCGCTCCGATCATGCCTATGACGGCATGAAAATCATGATGGTTACCACCGAGTCAGATCAGGTGGAAGTTGAGCGGGCGTTACAAACAGGCGCGGATGAGTATGTCATGAAGCCCTTCACCAGGGATTCGATTCTGGACAAGCTGCAGATCATCGGACTTTCCCAATGAAATATCGCGTGTTGGTAGTCGACGACTCGGTTGTAATGCGGCGAATCGTAAGGCAGTCGCTTGAGAGCGACCCTGAAATCGAGGTCGCAGGGGTTGCGGCAAACGGACGGATCGCGCTCGCGATGGTTGAGCAGTGCGCGGTTGACGCCATCACGCTCGATATCGAAATGCCGGATATGGATGGGTTGGAAACCCTTCGCGCGCTACGGGCGAGAGGCATCCGCACGCCGGTAATCATGTTCAGCACGTTGACCGAGCGGGGAGCTCTCGCCACCCTTGACGCTCTTGCCGCCGGAGCCGACGACTACGTTGCAAAACCCGCGAATGTAGGCAGCGTTCAAGACAGCATGTTGCGCATACGCCTGGATGTTATTCCAAAGCTTAAAGCGCTTTGCTGGAAGGGCAAGGGATGCAGCATAACTCCTGCGCCTGCGAACAAACTCACTGGCGCGAATCGTTCGGGGAATCTTGCAACGGCATTTAAGTCAACGATTCAGCCAATCTCGATTTCTGAGCAGCGAGTGGACATCGTCGCCATAGGGACATCCACCGGGGGGCCAAACGCGCTGGCTGAGGTACTTCCACATCTCCCGGCAAATTTTCCGGTTCCGATTGTGATCGTTCAGCACATGCCTCCTACGTTCACGCGATTTCTGGCCGAGCGACTTACGGCTTCGTCTTCGCTGGAGGTAAAAGAGGGATTATCCGGCGCTTCGATCGCACCCGGGCAGGCGTGGATCGCTCCCGGCGACTTCCATATGAATCTTCGCCGCGAGGATGCGTCGGTTCGTCTGAGCGTCTTTCAGGCAGCGCATGAAAACTCGTGCCGGCCATCGGTGGATGTTCTGTTCCGGTCGGTGGCGGAGGTATTCAGGCAAAACGTACTTGCCGTGGTAATGACCGGCATGGGGCAGGATGGGTTGCGCGGATGCGAGCACATCAAGGAGGCTGGCGGCCAGGTCATTGTTCAGGATGAAGCCAGCTCCGTGGTGTGGGGTATGCCCGGTTTTGTGGCTAAGGCTGGCCTGGCCAGCTGCATTCTTCCCCTTACGGAAATTGCCGATGAGATAGCTCGCAGGGTAACCCGGGGACGGCTCGTGCCGCCACGCGCCTCACCAATCAAGGGCGATTTGGAACCAGCCTGTCGGCGGTCACAAGGCGGTGAGTATGGGGCTTGAAGCGAGAGAGTTTGAATACTTGCGCCAGTTCATGGCCCAGCACTCAGCGGTTGTGCTGGATGAGGGAAAGGGCTATCTTGCCGAATCGCGCCTGACCCCTCTGGCGTACCGCGAAGGCATGGATTCGGCACAAGACCTGCTTGCGTCCATTCGACAGAGTTCTTTCGGCGGACTTCACCGCAAGGTTCTCGACGCGATGATGAACAACGAGACCTGGTTCTTTCGCGATCATCTGCCGTTTGAAGCGATACGACAAGTCATGATCCCCGACTTAATGGTTGAGCGCGCTGGGTCGCGCCGTCTGACACTTTGGAGCGCCGCATCCTCCAGCGGCCAGGAAGCATACAGCCTTGCGATGCTGATTGCGGAACAATTCGGAGGATTGCCCGGATGGACGATTTCGATTGTCGGAACCGATTTATCCACCGCAATACTGGATCGCGCTCGCGCTGGCCGCTACAGTCAGCTTGAAGTCAATCGAGGTCTTCCGGCGAAGTACCTCGCAAAATACTTCAAACGTGAAGGGTCCGACTGGGTTCTCTGTTCCGAGATACGAAACATGGTAGAGTTCCGCGAGTTAAACCTGACAAAGCCCTGGGCCGGACTACCGAAGTTCGACGTGATTTTTTTTCGCAACGTGATGATCTACTTCGAGGTCGAAAAAAAGCGCGAAATTCTTACCCGCCTGGTTTCCGCGATGAAGCCGGATGGCTATCTTCTGCTGGGAGCGGCGGAAACGACGTACGGCTTGAGCGACTCCTTCGCTCGCGTTGCGTGGGACAAAACCGCATATTACAGGCTGAGGATGTAAGAGGGTTGGGCGTTCGCCGGAAAGAACAATTCTTGAAAAGCGCAACTCGCAACCGGAGCTGAGCATCTGAGCCCGTCAGATGAGGGGTGTTGATGCTGACGATTCTCCGCGGGAAGACCCGCGCTCACCAACTCTGCACGCTGGAAAACCGAGAAAATCGATGGAGCACTGGCGCGTACAAAGCCCGTGGAAAACGCGGGACTTCTCATCCTGCAAGCCAGAAAACGCTTAGTCGCGATATCAGGAGGGTTCCATGAAACAGCTTAATACTGCTGCGCTCGTTCTCGCCGTGATGCTTGCAGGCACGGAAGTAATTGCACAAACCGCCCCACCGAACGCCTATCAACTGTTTGTTCCCGTTTACACCAGGAACTCGACCTATACGGTTCCAACGGCATTTAGCAGCTCGACTCTTCAGTTGAGCTGTCCGGCGGCGCCGACGGCCATCATCTCTTCCTCACCCACGGCGACTAATAGTACCTACGCGAATGTATTCACCGATAACTACATCGGGCTTACGGTCAACGGCAATGCAAGGGTAAATGTCTGCCGCAATGGATATACCGACGCACCCGAGGGCGGAACCGATTGTTTTACTCCTCCTTACACAAGCGCGGCCACGGGACTTCTGGGACAGAATCCTGACACGTTCGTTGCGACATACGGGGTGCCCGCGCTGGACATCAGTTCGAATCTGGCACCGGGGCCTCTGCAAACGAAGTTTGAACTTCTCGACTTTGGCGGCTCATTTGGCAGTTCGACAGTTTGGCTGATTACCAATTGCACGCAGGCAGGCATCACACCGGGCGGCAATATCACCGGCAATCCAATCTCCACCACCGCTCCGGCACCGAGCCAACTGACGCAGAACTTTTTCTTTGACAGTACGAATGGCCAGCGCGTTGAGTTTATTGCCGACTACTCGGCAGCGGAGGCAGCGGGGACGTTGACCATCGTCGACAACACCATCCCCACGGTAAACGACCAGGGGCTTGCGCCTTCGGCTTGGCCCGCCGTGGTGGCAGGAACTTCATTTGCGACGACTGCCTGCGTTCCGGATCTTGGAGAGTTGGACGCCTCGGGAAATCCGCTTTGCAAGCTCTCGACAATCCTCTGCACGAACAGCTTGAACCCCACACCAGCCGGAGACAATTGTCCGCAATCGACGGCCAAGAACGTCCAGATGTTCCACGAATTCGACGCCACGGTAGCATCGGTCACCACCTTCCCCGCAGGGACTGGACTCGGCTTCCTCATGGGAAGCGATAATTGGCCTACTTCGAGCTGCATCTTTATCGGCCCGGAGACGGGCGCCATGTGCCCGCAGAATCCTCTAACGTCTTTCCTGGGCGACTTCCGCAGCGGCAGTGGTGGAACCACAACCAACTCGACTTATACCGTTGTTTCCGGCGTCCCTCTGCCAACTACGGCGGCAGGTTTCTCGCCGAACAGTTCGGGGTGGAGTAACAGCAACACGGTCAACATGAGCTTCCTTACCACTCCGCCGAGCGTGCCAGCTCCGAATAACAACTTCATTGCCGCGCCCATTCACACCTTGACTTATGGGATCGATAGTCCGGCGCCATATCCTGACACGGCGTTGCCGATTCCTGGCGACGTTACGCTGCCTAAGTCGAACCCTGTTACTTGTCCGAGTGTCCCCACGGCAGGAGCGCAACCCTTGGCAGAAAGCGACACTGTGACCCTCGCCGAAGGCATGCACCAGCTTCATTACTTTGCTACCGACTGCGCGGAAACCGAGGAACTCGTTTTTACTCCCAATGTCAGCAACACAGGGAATTGGGCGTCGTTCAAGACGCTGACCATTAACGTTGACACAACCAAGCCGTTCGTCGCCACCGGCCCAACCCTCAGCCCGGTTGGATCCTACGTGTTGAATCAGGCTGGCGTACAGGCGAGCTACAGTTGCGCCGATCCGATGGGAAGTTCCGGGGCTACGCCGTCCGGAGTTTCGGTCTGCGGACCAACAGTATCTTCATCTGTTTCTCCCACGCCAGGTACCGGGACTTTGACCTCTCCGATCAACACTTCGTCCCTTGGTACCCACTCGTTCACGGTAAACGTGCAGGATCTTGCCGGGAACCTGGGAGCGCCTGTAACGGTTTCCTATACGGTTGGCTACAACTTCACGGGGTTCTATCCGCCGGTGAATAATCCTCCCGCCACGAATAAGGACGAGGCCGGAGATACGGTGCCGTTGAAGTTCGGCCTGGGAGGAAACCAGGGACTTGGGATTCTGGCGGCGGGTTATCCCATTTCCACACCCATCGCGTGTCCTGGAAAGAGTGTTGCCGGCACAGCGGTTGCAACTGCTGAATCTCGCGCAGGGTTGACCTACAACTCCACCACGGGTTTGTACACTTACACATGGAAGACCAACAAGGCTTGGAACGGCACATGCCGGCAGCTAGTGCTACAACTGATTGATGGCTCGACCCATGTTGCGAACTTCAAGTTTAGCGACAACTAGAGTTGAGATTGGAGTGAGACCGCATTGACTCGCCCTCTCACTCCAGCATTACTGATTCCAGAATTTAGGTGGATGAATCGATCAACGGATGAAAACCTTGGAACGGCACTTGAAACTTGAACAGTACTGGGATCCTACCCTTCGGTCAGGATGATCCCTTTTCATGCTTACTTGTTGGCAGGGGGCCTGCAGCAAGACAGGGTATACACAAACGCTCGATCTATTCTAGTTGTGCGCGGAAATGGCATTTTCTGAGCTGCTCCAGTGGGTGGAGTCGTCGTAAATGCCGCGAAGGTCCGAGCGCTCCAGCAGATGTTCGGAGCCTGCCTCTTTCTTGAGTGAATCCAGCAGCGAGAGAGTTTGGTTATATCTTGCTCCAGCTTCGGAGTTACCGGTTGCGCGCATGGAGTTTGCAATCCAATAGTTGATTTTCGCGGTGAGCACCCGGGTGCCCAGCCGATCACTCGTTCCCAAGATTCGCTCCAATTGATCCTTGGCACCGGCGTAGTCCTTGCTTTTCACCAGCGCTTCGGCCAGACTCAGGGAACTTTGCAGCGACAGATACTGCAATCCCGTGGCTGACGCCTTCTGCGAGACTGAACGCAGATCGCGAAGCGCCGCTTGCGGACGGCCCTCGGCAATTGCGACCTTGGCGAGGTTCATCTTCGCAGTCAAGGTCTTTTCCTTCTCCGTGCCCTGGGACGCGGCTCGCAACGCCTGCTCGAAAGAGACCTTCGCGCCTTTCAGGTCGCCAGCGTACATTCGAACATTCCCCTGGGCGTTGTGTACCGTTGCTTCCAGAGCGGGGTTCTTCAGTTCGCGAGCAATTCCTGCCGCTTCTTCCAGCAATTTGGCCGACTCGCCGCCCCTTCCAGCCTGGGCAAGCGCGTCGGCCAAGTTGGCGAGGAACTCGGCGAAATCCCTGTTGTGCTGTCCAGCATCGCGCAGGCCCTTCACTGCGTCCTGCATGGCGTCAATTGCCGCGCCCATGCGCGCCTGATAAAGGAAGACAAGTCCCATTTCGTTATATTCGGCAGAGGCGTTTTGCACATCGCCGGCCTTGCGCCATAAGGTCAGCGCATCCATAAAGGACGAGAGTGCGCGGTCGTACTGTCCCTTCGAGGTGTAAGCCTCGCCCAGGCTACCCATGGTCTCGGCAATGTCAGCGGGCAGATTCAGTTTCCGGCGCAACTCCAGAGCCTGCTGCAAGTAAGTCAAAGCGTCGTCCGCTTCGCCTCGTGCAAGATACACCAAACCCATGTTATTCAGGCATAGTGCTTCATACTTTGTATCGCCCGCATTGCGCTGGATCTGTAACGATTCCTTGTAAGCCTGTAGAGCCTTATCGTACTGTCCGCGATCAGCCAGCAGAACACCCATGTCAATAAGGGTATCGCCGCTCTCTTTCTGGATTCCAATCTCGCGTTGCAACTTCAGCGCTTCGGAATAGCTCCGCATGGCGTCGTCAGGTTTGCCCAGCATGTTATCTGCCTGGGCGGTTTCAATCAGGTTTCCGGCGAGATTGCGCTTGAGTCCAAGCCGGCGATTGATTTCCATTGCGTCCTGATAGTTGCGTAATGCAGCGTCCGGCTTATTCAGCAATCGATAGCAGATGCCAATGGCCTGCAGCATCAGCGCCCGCTGTTCCTGATTATCAAGCTGCATGGACAGGGTAAGTCCGCGGGTCAGTGGATCGAGCGCAGCCTGGGGATTGTTCGCCACGATCTCGGTGACACCCATGCGCCAGATTGCCTGAAGGTCTTTGGGGTCGCTGCCAAGTATCTTTGTAAGCTGCTCGCGAGCCTTGTCAATCTGACCCTGATCGAGGTAGAGACCCGCGAGGGCGTACTTGACATCGTTGTTATTTGGACGCGTTTTGGCGAGATTTTCGTAGGCCGGGATAGCCTTCTTGCCGTCCTTCAATATCAAGGCATGTTGGGCATCGATGAGATACTTCTCCACGACTGGCGCTCGCAGACTTAGCTCTTCAGCTTTGCGCGACGCCTGCTCCGCCTCACGGTCGAAACCTAAGTGAGAGAAAGCTTGCGCGAGCTCCGAGAATGCCAGCGCAAAAGACCCGTCTTCTTTCGTCGCCTCCTGAAAACTCTTTAGCGCCTCTAGGTTCATTCCGCCGTGGAGGAACTCCTCGCCCTGGTTATAGGCGCGCAGAGCGGCGGAGGAATTCGACCGGGGCGAGAAGGAACTGGCCTGTAACTCCTTGATTACGTCACTGGGGATGGAGAGGTTGTTTCGCACCGCGTCTGCCATGCGGCGAACCGCCGCGGGAATATCGTTCTGGTTGGCGGCATCTACCTTGAGCGAAACCTGGCGGTCGGTTTTCACGTTTTGCAGCGTGAGATCAAAATGCACTTGCTCGCCCAGTCTTACGTACTGGCCCCAGATTACCGTGTCCGCTTTGCTGAATTCCGAGATGCGATGGAGCATCGCCGGATCAAGCATGTTGTCAGGCGCGATTCGCAAATCGGAGAGCACCTGGTGCATCCGATACGGCGCGACGGTCCGCAGATGCTGCGATTCTCCGATCCCGGTGGTCAACATCTCTGCCACGCTGCTGCCAATCCATTCCAAGTCTTGCTCGCCCGTGGCATTGCGAAAAGGGAGGACGGCAAGGGAGATTTCAGGAGTTGAAGACACCTGCGACAGGGAAGGTTGCGAAGCTGTCACGGAAGAGCGCTGACGTAATCCGATGCCGACGGCAATGAATACAAGCAGCAACAGGCTTGAGCCTATCGCGTAAATTTGCCGGTGGCTGAACGCGTGCCGTGAAGGCTTTGCGGATACCGCTTTGCCTGCCACCCATGCATCCAGATCCTTGAGAACTTCACTCGCGCTTTGGTAGCGTTTCGAGCAGTCGCGCTCCAGACACTTTGAGACGATTCGGCTAAGATCACGTGGAACGCTGGCATCGACTTCGCTGGCCGGAGGCGCAGGTTCCTGCGAGCGCTTGATCAGGCTGGCAATTGCGGTGTCGGCTTGGTAAGGCGTTTTGCCTGTAAGCAGCTCGTGGAAGATGAGACCTATGGCGAAAATATCTGAGCGGGCGTCGATTTCTTTTCCCAGCGCCTGCTCGGGTGACATGTATTCCATAGTGCCCACAAGCGCGCCGGTCTGGGTCATGGAAGAGGCGAGGGTGCGTGCAAGGCCAAAATCCATGACCACAATCCGCCCCTGCTGACTCTGCATGATGTTCTGCGGTTTCAGGTCGCGATGGATCACGCCCTCGGCATGTGCTACTTCGAGCCCAAGGCAGATCTGCCTGGCGACTTCAACCGCCTCAGCGGGTTCGAACTTGCCTTTTTCGCTCAATAGCGAGCGCAAGGTCGCCCCGTCGGCGAACTCCATGGTAATGAACTTTGTCCCGGCGTCTTCCCCGAGGTCGAATATGCGAATCACGTTGCGGTGCGTGATCTGACGGGCGAGAATCAGTTCCTGCTTAAACCGGGCCAGCATGTCAGAGCTGCCGGCCAACTCGGGGCGTATGGTCTTCAGCGCTATCACCCGATCCAGCTGGAGATCGTTGGCCTTATAAACCGCACCCATACCGCCCTCGCCGAGCAGAGCGATGATCTCGTAGCGGCCGCCAACCACCGTGCCCAACGGCAAGTTCGCAGGCGCTATCCCGCTACCGGCATTGCCCGACGCACTGCTGCTCGCAAAGCGGGTTGCTCCTGGAGCGCGGACGAGGGTTTGGTCAGGATCATACTGGCCAGGCATGGGCATTCGGGAACTCCGGTAGCGCAATTACATCTGGATCGCGACAACAGCTAATTTGCCGTATCCCAAACCGGCAAGGTTGCTAAGCAGTATATGTTGGATGCAAACCAGCACGCGAACGCCGCCAATTGTGCGCGCAATCGACGGAAAAAACGCCAAATATCTGTCACGGAACCTAGCCCCGCGCACAGGATTTATGCTGACGGAAATCTCTCCAGGGAAATCGCTGAAAATTACCGCTTGGCAAACTTCCTTCAGCGTGCCAGAGTAGTTTCCATCGAACTTAGCCGAGTGTTTCAACGCGCGGAACTCAGGCTTGGCTAGGTATTCTTTCGATCTTAAAAGCAGGACAACGCAATCATGGAAAACAGGAAAAGTACTACCGCTCTAGGAGGACTGAAAGTCATCGAGTTGGGACAGCTCATTGCCGGTCCATTTGCAGCGAAACTTCTAGGAGAATTCGGCGCCGAAATCATCAAGGTGGAACCACCCGTTGGCGGAGATCCTCTGCGCAACTGGCGCAAAATCGAGAACGGCACCTCGCTGTGGTGGCATGTGCAGTCGCGCAACAAGAAATCGGTCGGACTCGATCTGAAGAAGCCCGAGGGACAGGAGATTTTACGCAAGCTCCTTAAGGATGCCGACATCTTGATTGAAAACTTCCGGCCTGGGACATTGGAGAAGTGGGGCCTGGGCTGGGAGCAGTTGTCGCAGCTCAATCCGAAGCTGATCATGGTGCGCGTTTCCGGTTATGGCCAAACCGGCCCTTACCGCGACCTGCCGGGCTTCGGCGTAATTGGCGAGGCGATGGGCGGGCTGCGTTATTTGACCGGCGAGCCCGGGCGTCCCCCGGTGCGCTGCGGAGTAAGTATTGGCGACTCGCTTTCAGCCCTGTATGCCGTCATCGGAATTTTGCTGGCATTGCATCATCGCGATCAGCGCAGCGGCAAGGGACAGTGCATCGATGTGGCCTTGTATGAGTCAGTGTTCGGAATGATGGAAAGCCTCGTTCCGGAATACGACTTTTTTGGCGCCATACGTGAGCCCAGCGGCGCTGCCCTGCCTGGCATCGCCCCGACCAACGCCTACCTCTGCCGCAGCGGCAAGTACGTGCTGGTTGCGGGAAATGGCGACGGCATCTTCAAGCGTCTGATGAACGCGATGGGCAGGGAGGACCTCGCGAATGACCCGCAATACGCACACAACGATGGACGCGTTAAAGGAGTCGCAGTCCTCGATGCTGCAATTGGGGAATGGACGAAGCAGCGCGACGTTGCCGAAGTCATGGAGAAACTGAATGCAGCCGGCGTTCCGGTCGGGTATCCCTACACCGCGGAGGACATTGTCAAAGACCCGCACTACCAGGCGCGAGAGGTCATTCAGACCATCAACCTTCCATCCGGTAAGACTTTGAAAGTGCCGGGCGTGTTGCCGAAACTGAGCGACACGCCTGGGCACATAGGCGGTGCAGGCCCGTCCCTGGGCGAACATACGGACGAGGTACTCTCGGCAATTGGGATTGACGGCGAAATGCTTAAGAGCCTGCGCCAACGCGGCATTATTTCAGGCAAGAAAGAAGGCTTATGACAACCGCAGGAAAGAATCGGTTATACATCAATGACGTTGCGCTTCGGGACGGCTTCCAGATCGAGCCGAACTTTGTTGCAACGGAAGAAAAGGTCAAGCTGATCAACCGCCTCGGCAAAACCGGGCTGGCAAGGATCGAAGCGACCTCGTTCACGTCGCCCAAGGCAATTCCGACTTTGCGCGATGCCGAGCAGGTAATGCGCGCGATAAACCGGGAGCCCGGGGTCGTCTATACCGTGCTGGTGCCAAACGTAAAGGGCTGTGAACGGGCGCTGAGTTGCAACGTGGACGAGATTAATCTGGTGATGTCTGCGAGCCAATCGCACAATCGCGCCAATCTGCGCATGACCTGCGAGCAATCGCTGGCGCAGTTCGCGGAGATCGTCAAGTTTGCAGGACCGTCATCGGTGTTTATCAACGGATCGCTCTCGACGTCATTCGGTTGTCCATTCGATGGCTCCATTCCCGAGTCGCGAGTTCTGGAACTGGTGCAGCAATTTCTCGATATTGGCATCCGGGGAGTGACGTTGTGCGACACCACCGGCATGGCAAATCCCGAACAAGTGCGCCGTTTGTGTGATGCGGTCCTGCATCGCTGGCCTCAGGTGCCATTTACCGTGCATTTCCATAACACGCGGGGCATGGGACTCGCGAACGTATTAGCGGCGCTCGGGACCGGAATGCGCAATTTCGACGCTTCCCTCGGCGGGCTTGGAGGCTGCCCGTTCGCCCCCGGCGCAACCGGAAACGTCTGCACGGAAGACATGGTACATATGCTGGAGCAGATGGGGTATGACACCGGCGTCAATCTCGATGCGCTGATTGAAATCGCCAGGGATCTGCCGGGCATCGTTGGCCATGATGTTCCCGGGCAGGTGATCAAGGCGGGCAAGGCGGACCGAAAATATCCCAAACCAGCGTGGGTAAGCGACACAACAGCGCAGGATGCAGGCACGCAGACATGCACAAGCCGGTGAGTTGCTCCAATGTCTGCTTAAGCAAAGTGTTCGCGGAAGAAGAGGCTAATAGCGTTCAGTTCTTACTGATTTTTCTGGGTTAAGAAGCGTAATTATAAACGTGCACTCCGACGAGAGGACCTATTATGAGTTCGACGAAAACCGTGGAGCAACCTGCTGGCGCGCCAGCACCGATCACGGCAAAACCAAACAAACTTATGAAGTGGATCATCCCGCTAGCGTTGGGCGTGATTATCGCGGTTATTCCGCCGCCAGCGGGTTTGGCTCCGGTGGCATGGCACTACTTTGCGGCATTTGTGATGGTCGTCGCCGCGCTGATTCTCGAACCGCTGCCTGGCGTGGTGGTGGGATTTGTGGGGGTTGCGTTCTGCGGTACGCTGCGGCTAGTTGGAAGCACTCCGGAAGACGGGCTCAGATGGGCGCTGTCCGGATTCTCCAACAGCACGGTGTGGCTCATCTACGCGGCTTCCCTGTTTGCCCTGGGGTATGAAGTTTCCGGACTGGGACGGCGCATTGCGCTCGCACTGGTACATAAACTCGGCAGGAGCACCCTCGGCCTCGGTTACGCCATTGCCCTGTCTGACCTGATTCTGGCGCCATTTACCTCGTCCAACACGGCGCGCGCCAGTTGCACATTCCCGATTTTTACCAGTATCCCACCGCTTTACGGTTCATATCCGAATGACCACCCGCGCCGAATTGGCTCCTACGTCATGTGGGTAGCCTTTGCCACGCAATGCGTTTCCAGTTCGATCTTTCTTACGGCCCTGGCGCCCAACGTGCTGGCCGTTGAACTCAGCCGCAAAATCGCCAAGGTCGACATCTCCTGGACACAGTGGTTCGTAGGATTCCTTCCAGTCGGTATTATCCTGTTTCTTTCCGTGCCGCTGCTAACCTACTTTCTGTATCCTCCGGAACTGAAGCGCGGCGAAAAGGTCGCCGAGTGGGCTGGAGCGCAGCTAAAAGAACTCGGCCCCCTTACGTTACGTGAAAAGAAGATGGGCGGTCTGGCAATGCTCGCCCTGATCGGCTGGATCGGCGCGACGCGATGGATTGATCCGACCATGACCGCGCTGGCAATCTGCGCGTTGATGATGTTGACCGGCGTGGTCACGTGGAACGAGATCGCCGGAAGCAAGATGGCTTGGACGAACCTGACCTGGCTGGCTACCCTTGTGACCATGGCCGACGGCTTGGCGCGGGTGGGTTTCCTCAAATGGTTTGCTGCATCCAGTGCCGTATTGCTGGCCAGGGTATCGGTCATGTCCATGATCATCGGCGTAATCGTGGTCTTCTTCTTTGTGCATTATTTCTTTGCCAGCCTCAGCGCACACACCACGGCGCTGATGCCGGTTTTTCTGGCCATGATGATGACCTTGCCCGGATTGCCGATGCGGCCCGTCGTTATGATCCTCGGCTACACACTCGGTCTGATGGGCGTAATTTCACCTTATGCCACCGGTCCGTCCCCGATGTATTACGGCACCGGCTACATCAGTACAAAAGACTTCTGGCGGCTTGGCTTCATCTTCGGCGTGTTCTTCCTTGGAACATTGCTGCTGGTTGGGCTGCCGCTGGCGTTGAAGTTTATACACTAAGGCGGGAATGAGCATCGACTGGTCCCCAGACGGAGAAAACCCGCCTGGGGACTTTTTCTGTCGTGACTCATAGACTCCGTTCCGCCAATGACTAAGAAAAAGAGGGGCGTCCCGATCAAAGGAATGAACCTCGGCAGCGTTCAAGCCTCGAACACTGGTTCAGGCTTTTCGCCCAGAAGTCCGCGCATTCGTACCTCTATAAGTCACTGCGTTCGGAATCACACCCTGGAAGCAATCCCGGTTGATAAGGACACGACAACTCTGAAATCGCCTTAGTCTTATAGAAGTTCTGCCTGATTGCCGTGAGACTTCTTGGGGTAGCTGAGTTCAAAGCGTTTGAGAGCATAAGGCAAAATCGCGCACCAGCCTTGGCGGCCAATGCGCGATCTGGTTATTCCTGTGTTTATTCGAAAATATCACACAGTAAAATTATCGCTCCCCCGCAGCCACAAGATCTTTCATGCCGACCGACTCCGATGATATATCCGACAGCAGAATGGGCGTGTCGTCAGGAACTTTAACCAGTACCTTCAAGTTGAGCAACTCAACCCAGCGCCGAATAGTTGCCACAAGTACGATCAGCACAAGCGCCATGACCATAATCGAAAGCACGATCAGCAGATAAAGCTTCTTCGGCAAATAGTTGTCGACGATGTTCAAGTAACCGGCGTAGAGAGTCACGAACGCCATTAATATTCCTGGGATTGCCGTGGTCCAGGCATACTTAGCCCGGCCAAGGCGGATCAGCATGCTGGTACAAATAATCAGCGCGCTGGAGGCAAGCAATTGGTTGCTGATGCCAAAGAGCGGCCAGATCGTGGCAATGTCGCCAGTGTAGACTAGGTACCCCCACGTCCCGGTAAATATAGCACTGGTCAGGATGATTCCGGGCATCCAATGCACCTCGCCCACCTTGGGGAAGATCTTACCTATCATCTCCTGCAACAGGAAGCGGCCCACGCGGGTACCGGTGTCAACTGCGGTGAGAATGAACACGGCTTCAAACATGATGGCGAAGTGATACCAATAGCCCATCAGGTGCTTCATGAATGGCACGCCTGCGAAAACGTAAGACATGCCAACCGCCAAAGATACGGCACCACCCGGACGGCCTTGAATATGCTCTCCGACAGCGGCAGCCAGTCGTGGTAGTTCTACAACCGATAGCCCAAGTGTTTTGAACGCAGCAGGCGACGCGTTGATGGCAAAGTAGTCGGCAGGGACCAGCACGCAGGCAGCAACCAAGGCCATGATCGCGACAAAGCCTTCCACCAGCATGGCTCCGTAACCAATGAAGAGGATCTCTTTTTCATTGGAGATCATCTTGGGCGTGGTTCCGGTGCCTATGATCGCGTGGAATCCCGAGAGTGCGCCGCAGGCAATGGTAATGAATACGAAGGGGAACGCCTTCCCCGGAATGACCGGCCCACCTCCGTGGACGTACTGCGTTAAAGCCGGCATCTGCAGGGTAGGATGAATGCAAATAATACCTACAACCAGCATCACGATAGTGCCCAGCTTGAGGTAGGTAGAGAGGTAGTCGCGTGGGCACAGCAGCATCCAAACCGGCAGCACGGATGCCAGAAATCCATATATCGGGATGGCGATCGCAATCTGGTGCTTGGAAAGGGTCAGCAAGTACGACCAGGTGGGCGAAGCGGCCACATATGGTCCGGCCAGAATGGCAAGGAACAGCAGAACCACGCCGATGATGCTGCCGCCCTTGATATCGCCGGGGCGGATCTTGTGCATCCAGAGTCCCATCAGAAGCGCGATGGGCATGGTGATAAACACCGTGAACAGGCCCCATGGGCTTTCGAACATGGCGTTTACCACGGCGATCGACAGACCGGCCAGAGTAAGTATCAGAATGAACAGGAAGGCGAAGGACGCGACTGTTCCCACCGTCTTGCCAACCTCGATTTCAGCGATGGTGGATAGACTTTTCCCTTTGTGGCGCACCGAGGCCCAAAGCACAACCATGTCATGCACGCCTCCAGCCACCACGGCGCCAATCAGAATCCAGAGGGCGCCGGGCAAATAGCCGAATTGCGCAGCAAGCACGGGGCCCAGCAACGGACCAGCCGCAGCGATTGCCGCGAAGTGATGTCCAAAGAGAACGTACTTATTCGTCGGCTGATAGTCGTGGCCGTCATCGAGAACTATCGCAGGCGTCGCCCGCCTTTTTTCCAAAACTAGAACTTTATTGGCTAGAAATATTCCGTAGAAACGATAGCCAATGGCGAACACCAGCAGCGCCGTGAAGACTAGAACAAGCGCATTCATACGTGCCCCCTTTTTCACTATTGGAGTTCCCGCCGGTCAACGCCCGCCTCTCTAACAATCGCTAGAGGCTAACGCTACTGCGGCAAAGATACTTTTAATCCTTTGAATCATGCGCAGGGTAAGGGGGCGAAGATCAGAAAACCAGGTAACAGGCCGGATAATCTGGTAAACGGTCGAAACCAAGGCGTAAGTGGCCGGACAGAGGGCTGGGCCATCCAGTAAGAGTCTGTCAGCAGCCGGGAAAACCTTAAAAGCCAAGCAGTTCTTTCAACCTCCGGAAATACCTTCGGCTAACCGGCACGGTTGCACCTGATGTCGTTCGGATTCTTGGGGAGTTACTATCTTCCAGCAAAATTTCGTCGATGCGTTCGACATTGATCAGAAACTGCTTGTGGCATCGTACAAGGTTGGTCTTGCTTTCCAGCACCGCGAGGGTGAGTTCGGTAAAGAACTCTCCCTTGGGAGATACGACATAAACTCCCGCAAGATCGGAGCGAACGAATTCCACCTCGCCGATCCCGATGAGTTTAATCCGGTGGGTCGTAATGCAGGGGATACTGCGAATCTCCGGCGATGCATACACGGGTCGAATTCCCTGCCCCAAGCTCTTCTTCAACTTGCGGATTGTCTTCGCCAGCCGATCAGTTTCAACGGGCTTTACCAGGTAGTCTAGCGCGTTCTCCTCGAAAGCCTTCACCGCATATTCGTCAAAAGCCGTGACAAATACGGTGGCGGGCAATATCTCTGGATCGATCATGCTCAAGAGTTCGAAGCCATTGATTGTCGGCATCTGGATATCCAGGAATAGCACCTCGGGCTTCTGCTGCCGTATTTCGCGCAAGGCTTCGACCGCGTTTCCGCATTGACCCACGACGGCAAATTCTCCCGTTTCCTGCAACAGGGATTCGAGTTCTTCACGGGCGTGGAGTTCGTCATCCACGATGAGTGCGCGCATCATTCGTGGCAACCTTCGGCGGGAAAGCGCACCGTGACGCGCGTCATCTCTTGCGGCACGCAAGTGACGGTTGTGCCGAATTCCTTTCCCAACAGGTTCTTGATACGTTTGTCTACAATGCTGATTCCAAGCCCATCTTTCGACTGCTTTGCCTCGTCGAAAGTTCCTGCGTTATCCTCTATTTCAATAATTGCAAAACCGTTTTCGCGATAGGCGCGGATCTTCGTCATCCCTTGGTCGAGCATCTGTGAAATCCCATGTTTGATCGAGTTCTCCACCAGTGGCTGTAGCGTGAAAGTCGGGATCTTTAGGCTCAACAGCGTGGGGTCGATTGACGTTTCGACCACGAGCCGGCTTTCGAAGCGAGCCTTCTCTATCTTCAGGTAAGAATTCACATGATCAAGTTCTTCCTGCAAGGTCGACAGATCGGCATTGCGCTTCAGGTTCTTGCGGAAGAAATTGGATAACTCGATCAGCAAACCGCGAGCGCGCGCGGAATCGTTGCGGATAATCGAAATGATTGTGTTTAGCGCGTTAAACAGAAAATGTGGATTGACCTGGGCGCGAATCAACTTGAGTTCGGCGATGGTCAGCAACTCCTGCTGCTGGTGGTATCGCGAAAGCAGCAATTGATTGGACAGTAATCGCGCGATTCCCTCCCCCAGGCTCTTGTTCATGTTCAGGAAAGCTTTGTTCTGCGGCTCATAGAGCTTGATGGCGCCGATGACATCAGTATCGATATGAAGCGGCACCACCAGTACGGAGCCGAGCGAGCACTTGGAATCCAACGCGCAGCAATAATGGTCGTTCACCCCATCCAGAAAAATCACCTGGCGATCCTGGATAGCCTTCCGGGTTTCGTTTGCGGCGATAGGGCTGCCCGGCTTGTGATGGTCCCACCCAGTACCAACGAACGCCAACACTTTTTCGGTATCTGTAATCGCTACCGCGCCCACGCCGGTCTCCTGGTGAATGATCTTTGCGATATTGGCGGGAGCATCGCCGGTGAAACCTTTCTGCATGATGTTGATGGTCCGCTCGGCGATCTTGAACGCCTTGTCAGAGAACAGCGCGCCAAGGTTGTCATACCTGTTCTTCTGGTCGCGGATGATGCTCATGAACAGCGCCGCCCCGATGGAACTGGAGACAATCATCGGGATCGCGATGGCTTTCACCAGTTCGACTGCGTTCCCATACGGACGGGCAAACAGGAGAATGATGAGCATCTGCACCATCTCCGCAAAAAAGGCTGTGAAGAACGCCACCTGCGGCTTGAAGACCTGCTCGGCGCGGTCGCGCCGGCAGAGATATAAATGGACAAGACCGCCGATCAGGCCCTCGGTGGTGGTAGAAAGCCCGCAGGAAAATGCAGTGAAACCTCCCAGAAAATAGCGGTGCATGCCGCCGGTGAATCCGACCGCGAGCCCCAGCACCGGTCCGCCGATGATCCCGGCCAGCACCGGGCCTATGGCGCGAGTGTTTGCGATGGCATCGCGCACGGGCATGCCCAGATACGTGCCCATGATGGAAATAATGGAGAAAAATATGTAGAGATAAAGCTTGTCGCGCCGACGCAGAGACTCGCCCATCAACGGCTTGAAGCCTGGGGACTTGCAGTAGAGATACGCGATCACCAGAAACACCGACATCGCTTCAACGAGCGAGAAGAATAGTTTCATGGTTCAGACCGCCCAAGAGGTATCTCTTCCGGAAAATTTAATGTTACTCCATCGTTGCTCTTAAGCCAGTGATTTTCTCAAACGGATCGCAGGAATGGAGTATGGATCAAGTCAATCGGAACCATGGCGGGGAGCGCCGCGCGGTACATGCCTACATTTGGTTACGATATGCATACGGCTGGGGATCGCCTAATTTGAAGAGTTGCATGGCCGATTGTGCCACGGTGGGCGACCTGATGATCCCAAAACAACACTGGATGAAGAGTATGCTTGAATCAGAGTTCGTCTTTGATGTGTATTTCCGGTGTGCCCAGGTATCCAGCACGTCGAATCTCGTTGTGACCCAAGGGAGCGGTTCCTCAAAAGACAATGTCAATTCGTTCTGTTTCGTTATTTTTCTGCTTGTTTCTCTGCTGTGTCCCGGTCTGTGAGGCTGGACAATTCAAAGTTTCTTCCGGCGCTCTTGAGCGCACGCTGAAGGCGCGACTTTTCAACACTCCCGACCGGCGCTTTTACCTTCGCGGAGATGCGCACTCAGCTTGCTCTCTTTATACCGAAGACCCGCATCTTTCCTTTTCAGGGGACCGCATCCTGGTACGAGTACATACAGGTGGCAAGTACGGAAAGGTGATTGCCGGACGCTGCATCGGCTTTCCGGTATCGATGAATACGGTCATCTCGCTGGCTCCCAGCGCGGAGGGTGAAACGATCGGCGTGACTGACGCGCGGCTTGATCGACTCAGCGATTCGTCGGAATTGAATTTCATCCTTACGCCATTTCTCAGCCGCAAGGTGCCTGCCAACGTCAAGATCAACGCTGCTACCGTGCTGCGCGACATCATGACAAAATCCACCGAGACGAGCGGCTTCCCCTTGACTCTCGAACGGCTCGAAATCCGCCAAGTGCATACAACGGACAAGTTCCTGATTGTAGATTATGACAGCGACATGCGAATCGAATAGCATTTGGGGCTGATTCACCTACAGCTGGCTGCCAAGATCATTCGGCTAATTGATCGATTGCCAGTTGCACCGCCCTGGTCACAGCGCCAGTCGAAGCGCTGCCACCAAATTCAGAAGTGAGCAGCGTTCCCTTCCCGAAGGCCCGGTCGATCGCTTTCCGCAGTAGAGCGGCTGCCTCGGCGCAGGCCAGTGTACGGTGCTGGACTGCAAGGTATTCCAGCATCATTGCACCGGAAAGGAATGCAGCCGTGGGATTTGCCTTGCCAGTTCCTGCAATGTCGGGAGCGCTGCCGTGACAGGGCTGAAAGACCGCATGTTCATCGCCGATGTCGCCAGATGGCGCCATCCCCATCCCGCCAATCAATCCCGCACCCAGGTCAGAGAGGATATCCCCGAACATGTTTTCGGTCACCAACACATCGAAAACCCATGGTTTGCGCACCATATCCAGCGCGGTCGCATCAACATAGGCGTGCTTGGCCTCAATCTCGGGGTAGTTGGCCGCGCGCTCGTCGAAGATGCGCCGGAAGAAGGCAAAGGCGGAGAATACGTTCGCCTTGTCGACGCAGGTAACCACACCCGGCCGGCCATCTTGCTTGCGCTTCTGCGCCAGGCGAAATGCGAAATCAAACAACCGCTCGCTCGTGGATCGCGTAATCACCATAGTCTCGCGAGCTACGGAATCGTTCTCAATCGTTCCCTTGCCGTAGGAAGCAAACAGTCCCTCCGTTGATTCGCGGACGAGGACAAAATCCAGGGTGGCGGCACGCTGGTCTGCAAGCGGACTCGGGATACCAGGCACCGAACGCACGGGCCGTACCCCGGCATAGAGGCCTAACTCGAATCGAAGCTCCAGCTGTGGCGAGATCTCGGTTCCATTGGGATATCGGATAGAGGGATCGCCCATTGCGCCGAGCAAGATCGCATCGGCTGCGCGCGCGGCGGCAACTGTACGTGCGGGTAGCGCGTCACCGGTAGCAGCGTAGTGCGCGGCACCCGCTGGTAGTGCTTCAAATGAGAGAGAAGGCCCACCCGTACGGTGGATGACTTGTTCCAATAACACGAGCGTAGGCTCAATGACCTCGGGACCAATGCAGTCACCTGCAAGAACCGCGATGCGGAAACCATCGGTATTTGGCATAAATCCTTATCAGGATTGCCAACACCGTCAGGATACAGGACGGCAATCCGTACTAGCTGCGAATACGCAATATTTTACGCTGGCACGACAGTACCACGATGTGACGCGGGCGAGGTAAAGAAGCGTGCTGCCACGCTGGAGAACACGACTAGCACAGAGAATTCGTGAATATACGGCACGCTCATGCGGCCTGCGTAGCCTGGAATCTTTGAACGTTTCCATTACATCGGGAAAGTGATCGGCGTCGCACACAGCACGCTGAAATCGTGGCCGTGAAGCGTGTCCTTGCTGATGTACTCAGGCCTTCTTGCTTTGTGTGCGTATGCACTTCAGTTAGCAGGAGCTTTGAATGAAACCATAGGGTGTCCGGAACAATTGCGCCACGAGTGACTTTTGGGAAATCTCTAGACTTTTCTGTTTTCACTTCTAATCGCCGAAACAAGTGGGCGACCCTGAGCTTCCCGTTTCGGGCACATTTATGAACTCTTTAGATCGGCATTAGTAACTTTTAAGACCACAGTATGTAACCTCCGAATCATAAGAAAGTAGCCTAGTGAGACTTGCCGGACCTGATTTGTAACGAGGAGAACTGTACATGGAAAGTCAGATGCATAAGGCAGTAAAGGCAGCAGCAGTTGTAGCTTCACCCTGGATACTTCTTCTGAGCCTTGCATTCATTCACGCCCAGTACGGTTACGCGCAGACATCCGTACAACCCGATGCGCAGACGCACCTTGCTGTCCAGCACAAATCCGCGTCAGAGGATGCAGACAATGGCGCCACCAGCAACGCATCGCCTACCCGTCCGGCGGTCGCGCTGGACCCGGAGGTGCTCCTGAAGAAGCTTAGCGCTCTAGAAGCGCGCATTGCCCAGCTTGAAGCGGAACGTAATGCGCGTGCAACGGAACCGGCGCCTGCGGTGGTGGTAGCTCCATCTGTCGCGGTAGCTCCTACAAAAGTGAGCCCCATGACACCAGCCGCCGAACTCACCGTGCCAAGTACAGCGGCGACACAGACGGCAAGTGACACTCCGGCTACCTCACCTGCACAAAAGACAAAGATTGACCCTTTCTCGGACTGGGACTGGACTTGGCTAAACGGCAACCCGCGTAACAAAGACGTAGCCTTCGATTCGAAATTCTTTACTCCGGAAATCCGGGTCGACATGACTTATACCTACGACTTCAACAAGCCGATTGACAACTCGATGGGTGGGTCGAGCGAACTCTTTCGGTCCAACGAGATTCAGCTTGAGCAGCTGGGCCTTGGCGGCGACTTCCACTTGGATAACGTTCGCGCCAGGTTCATGACCCAGTTTGGCGCTTACTCCATGGCAACCATCCGGAACGACCCTAGCCCGGCAAAGGGGCAATGGAATCTTGACAGCGCGAATCGCTACCTCGCGGAAGCCTACGGCGGATACCACATCAACAAGATGAACGGCATCAACATCGACGCCGGCATCTTCATGTCTTACGTTGGGCTGTTCAGCTACTACAACTTTGATAACTGGGCCTACCAGCCGTCGTTCGTCTCCTCCAACACGCCGTGGTTTTTCCAGGGCATACGGCTCCAGTTTTTCCCCACCGCGCATCTTAAGTTCGAGCCTTGGATCATCAACGGATGGCAGTCCTACGGTTCCTCCAACTCAAGGAAAGGGCTGGGAGGTCAGGTTAAGTGGACTCCGAAGCCTTGGGCAAACATTATCAGCAACAACTACGGATTGGGACACGACGACCTGTACACGCCTAACCGTGGCCGCATCCACACCGACAACAGCGTCGAATTCAAGTACTACGACAAACCAAAGGCAAAGTTCTGGGATAAGTCGGCAATTTCGATCACCGCCGATGCGGGATGCGAATTCGGTCCCACCACGACCACCAAGCAAGGCGTGTACGTGCAAGGCGTGAGCTGCCTCGGCAACACCAAGGACGTGAACTCGGTGGGAATGAACACGACGCCAGGCAATATGAATCCCAACGACACCAGCGGCCACTTCAAGCCGGGAGTCAATCCTAAGCAGAGTTTTATCGGCTACATGGTTTACGACCGGAACTGGTTCATGCACGACAAGTTCGGTTTGACGATCGGCGGCGGACAGATCAACAATCCGGGACGTTACTTGGTGTTGGTTCCACCCATCAACGGAGAAACTGCCGCTTCCGCGGCGCTCAACTCGCCCTACTTCCCCTTTAACCCCAGCGATTCTTTTAAGGCCTGGGATAGCTCGATCACTTTTGACTGGATGCCGAGGCAGTGGCTCACGTTTCGCACAGAGTACGACTTCCGCCACGCGAATGTGCCCTACTGGGCTGGTCACGGGGGGATGACGCCACCTACCTCCTCGGGATTCCAGCCAGGTACTAATAACGGTAGCCCACAATTCTTCGCCTGCAATGACGGTAGCCCCGACCCTACCGGAATTTGCGGAGGAGGTCCGATCTCATCTGGCGGACATGGGGGCATCTGGAAACCGGATCTTCGCAGAAACGAGTCATTGATCGATATCGATTGGATGATCAAATTCTAGGAACCAGGCTTGCCATGAAACTTGTCCGGACAAACGGAAGATAAACGCAGTGCCTCGGGATACCGGGGCATTGTCCGGCAATCCTTTAGCGAGGAGATTTGCGATGTCTGAAAAACGGAAGATCGTGTTGCTTGTTTCTGTTATTTCAGTATTACTAACGGTCACTGCGTGGTCTGGAGCTGTTGCAGCCCAGAAGAGTGGCCAAGTCCCACCCCCAAACGAAAAAAGCGGTGCAATTGTGGCTGGAGAGGCTGCAGCCAAACAGTTGTTGCTTCTTATGGACACTGACAAGAATGGCAAGGTTTCCAAACAAGAGTGGATGCGCTTTATGGAAGCGGAGTTCGATAGATTGGACAAGAATAAGGACGGCGAACTCGACCTCAGAGAGCTAGAGAAATCGCAAGTACGACAAGTCCCCTTCTATCGGGCTGGAAAGTAGGAAGTTGAGGCAACCGGTTAACCCACAAAGTTCCTGGAACTGGCGTTTCTCGGGAAGGGCAACGGACGCTTGAAATAGGAGTGCAGGCAGAAGGAGCGATTGATGGCAAAGGATATCTCTACAGTCCTGCAGAGCTTGATTGACAAACTAAAGCAGCGCGGCCAGTCCGAGAATGACATTATTCGAATTGTAGATGTGCAGGGGGATGCACTTCTCGATAAGTGCGCAGACTTAATGACAGAGGCCGCGCGTCAACCAAGAGAAGTCTTCCAACTCTCCGTAAACTATGACCTCTCAATAGAGGATGCGGTCGAGGCGGGAGACTACCAAGCTGTGAACGCATCGTTCACGAGCAAGAATTTTCCGTCATCGCAGCACGGCCAGGCGCAACTCGAAATCATTCTCATCCGATTTGAACTCCGCATGACCTCCGAGAATGTCCTCAATGAACTCGACAAACAAGGCCTTCGGCCCGCAAAGCTACCCGAGTTCCTGGCATTTGGGGCTGCCTACCCGGAGGTGCAGCGCAGTTTCTCGGTGGTTGGTCTTGGTTCCGAATGCATGGATCGAAGAGGATACCGAAGTGTCCCCTGCTTATATGAGGCTTCGGAGGGACGCTACCTCGACCTGCATTGGTGGGACGACGGGTGGTACTCCTATAGCCGGTTCGCCGCGGTTCGGAAGGAAAAGACGGCCAACTCCGCGAGCGGCGGAGGGTAGCGTTGGAGTAGGCTTTCTCACCTTCAGCCACTAACCAGCCTAGCCGTTTCCGACGGTTCGTCCGGGCGGGCATAGCTCGAACGCGACATCCAAACGACTAGCCGAAAGATAGGATCGCCAGTCCTATGTAAGCCCGCAGGCTGACGAAAGATAGCCTTCTCTTATTGCGGCGAGTTAGGGATCATAGCAACACAAGCTTCATCTCCTATCTCCGCATCATTGAAACGAGAGATAAGGTACGCGTGAGTTTGATCGATGCGCGCTAGTGAGTCCACATACGAAACTGAATGGAGCAGAATGATGCAAAAACTGTCCTGGCTGTGCTGCACGCTTATATTGTTAACCAGCGTGCGCGTTGTAGCCCAGACGCCATCACCCCTGACTTGGGATCAGGTACGCCACCGCTTCGAACAGAACAATCCAACTCTGTTAGCGGACAAGTTGAACATTGATGAGTCTAAGGCGCAGGAGATCACGGCGTTTCTGCGACCGAACCCCCAAGTCGGTTTGTCGTCGGATGGACTTCAAATCGCTCCCCACAACGGCCACTGGGTACCGCTCACGGGCAACCAACTTGTACCCAGCATTAACTATCTGCATGAACGGCAGCACAAGCGGGAGTTACGTCTGGAAAGCGCAAAAAAAGGGACTCTGATCGCCGAGTCAAGTCACGCTGACTTAGATAGAACTCTGCTCTTCACCTTGCGCACGGCATTTGTCTCGACTTTACAGGCTAAGGCGGTATTGCAGTTGGCGAAAGACAACCTGGCCTATTACGACCATGTACTCGACATCAGCAGGATTCGTTTTAAGGCTGGTGACATTGCGCAGATCGATCTTGACCGGCTTGAGTTGCAGCGCGTGCAGTATGAGTCCGACCTGGAGACCGCCGATGTCAACCTGCGCACGGCAAAGATAACGCTGCTCACGCTCCTGAACGACCGCACTCCGATTGAACAACTCGACCTATTCGGGACGTTCGATTTCGACGACCGGCTCATGCCGCGTGACAATTTCCGAAAGATTGCGTTGGATGCGCGCCCCGACTTAAAGGCTGCCCTCGAGGCCGTCGACAAAGCCCAGACCGATCACAAGCTGGCCCTTGCGAATGGCTCTACCGATCCGACCTTTGCTACCTGGTATTCGTATAATCCCGCGTTCAACAACGCGTATGGCCGCTATACGCTCGGTGCCAGTATCTCTATCCCACTCCGTGTATTCGATCGCAATCAGGGAGAGAAACTGCGCACGCAGATTGATATCACGCGCAACGAGCGGTTGCGCGATGCCGCCGAAGCTCAGGTGTTCAGCGACGTAGACTCCGGCTATGTCACGGTGGCTGGCGTCGTGAAGTTACTACAGCCGTACAAAGCCAAGTATTTGCAACAATCAACGCGCGTGCGTGACACGATCTTTTTTTCCTATCGAAATGGTGGGGCTTCCTTGCTTGATTTCCTGAACGCCGAGAGCGACTACCGAACAGTACAACTGAATTATGTAAATCTGGTCGGCTCTTACTTGACAGCGGCAGCCCAATTGAATATGGCCGTGGGCCGAGAGGTGATCCAATGAGAACCAGATTTGCCGGCTTCATCCTGATGGCGATTTGTTGCCTGCTGCCGAGTGTAGTCCTGGTTGGATGTAAAGAAGGCAAAGCGGACGAGAAAGCCGAAGCTCCTCCTCCGGCGGTTGTCATTCCAGACATGGACGCCAACAGCTTTAAGGTTGATCATCCTGAGCGATTTCCGCTGGCCACCTCTGGCGAGTACACGGCAGCGCCGGAGTTGAACGTAACCGGCGTCGTGAGTCCAGACGTCTCGCGCACCGTACCTGTCATTTCGCTTGCCACTGGTAGGGTCGTGGAGATCCACGCCCGGCTCGGCGACATCGTGAAAAAGGGGCAGTTGTTACTGCGGGTTCAAAGCAGCGACGTTGCCGGAGCCTACTCTGATTACAGGAAAGCCGTCAATGACGAGAGACTGGCACGGATCCAGTTTGAACGGGCGCAGCTTTTGTTCGACCAGGGAGCTATTGCCAAAAGCACCCTGGAAAATTTCGAGGATGCGGAGCAGGACGCCAAGGTTACGCTGGAGACGACAGAGGAACACTTGCATTTGCTCGGTCTGGACAAGAGCCGTCCCACGGGCCTGGTTAGCATCTATGCGCCAGTTGCCGGCATGATTACCGACCAGCAGGTGACGAATGCGGCAGGTGTGCAAGGTCTGTCCGGTCCGAGTCCTTTTACCATCTCCGATGTGTCGCACATATGGATTGTTTGTGACGTGTACGAGAACTCTCTTTCACAAGTTCATCTCGGCGACTTCGCAGACATTCATCTCAGTGCCTACCCTGACCAGGTTCTCAAAGGCCGTGTCAGCAATATTGGGACGATTCTTGATCCCACTCTCCATACCGCAAAGGTGCGCCTGGAAGTAGCAAATCCGGGATTGATGCGCATCGGGATGTTTGTCACTGCCACCTTCCACGGTCAGGCGGTTGAGGCCTATGCGACGGTCCCTGCGACCGCAATTCTGCACATCCACGACCGGAACTGGGTCTTTGCGCCTCTAGGAAATGGAAACTTCCGGAAACTTGAAGTCGTCGCAGGCAGCATGCTTCCCGGAGGAATGCAGGAAGTCGTCTCAGGACTGAAGCCAGGCGCACAGGTGGTCCAGAACGCCCTGGTGATGCAGAACACGGTGGAGCAATAGATGATCCGGCGAATTGTAGATTTTGCGCTTGACCAGAAACTACTGGTCCTTGCCTTCACCCTGCTGTTGATCGCAGGTGGCATGGTCGCATTCCACCGTCTCCCCGTGGATGCCTATCCCGATGTGGCCGACAACTATGTCGAGGTCATCACCCAATGGCCGGGGATTTCCGCGGAGCAAGTTGAGCAACAAGTCACCGTTCCAGTAGAAACGGCCTTGAATGGCATTCCCCACGTAGTTCATCTGCGTTCGTTTTCGATCTTCGGCCTCTCTGACATTAAGTTAATTTTCGACGACGACTCCAGCAACGATTGGAACCGCGAGCGGGTACTTGAGCGCCTCACCCAAGCCACACTGCCAACCGGAGTAACACCGCAGATGGGTACCGACTGGAGTCCGGCAGGCCAGATATACTTCTTCACCTTGCACAGCACCAATCCGCAATACGATGTGATGGAGTTAAAATCCATCGAAGACTGGGTCGTCGAGAAGAACTTAAAAGCTGTCCCGGACATTGTGGACGTTAACACCTTCGGCGGGCCCACGCGCGAATACCAGGTACGGGTCGATCCGAACAAGTTGATCTCTTATGGCCTCAGCCTCGCACAAGTGGAGCAACAACTCACCAACAACAACACGAATGCGGGAGGCAGCTTTGTTGAAGCCGGACTGCAGCAAATCAATGTCAGAGAAGTTGGCCTGGTCAGGAATGTGCATGATATCGAGAACACGGTTCTCCTTACCAAGACCGGAACCCCGCTACGCGTAAAAGATATTGCCGTGGTTTCGCAGGGTCCAAAGATTCGTCTCGGCCAATTCGCGCGCGCCATTCGACGCGAGGATGGGAAGATCGTCGATAACGATGACGTGGTTTCGGGGGTGGTGCCCATGCGGAAGGGCGCTGAAGCGGAATCGGCACTCAAGGGACTAGACGCGAAAATCAAGGAACTGAACGATCATATTCTGCCCCCCGGCGTAAAGATCGTTCCATTTATCGATCGCAGTAACCTAATTCGCTTCACCACACATACCGTACTGCACAACCTCACAGAAGGTTTCATCCTGGTGACGCTTGTGCTTCTCCTGTTACTGGGGAATATCCGTGGCGCTTTGATTGTTGCTCTGACCATTCCATTCTCGCTTTTGTTCGCCTCGATTTGCTTGGACTTGCGTCATATCCCAGCCAATCTACTCTCGCTCGGAGCCCTTGACTTCGGAATGGTTGTGGACGGCACCGTGGTGATGGTGGAGAACATCATTCGCCACATTGGTCAGGACCCCGAGAAAAAACCTGTGGCAGACAGGATACATGCTGCCGCGCACGAGGTACAGCGGCCGGTCTTTTACGCCATCACCATCATTATTACTGCCTACCTGCCGATCTTCACTTTGCAGCGTGTGGAGGGCAGGTTGTTCCGTCCAATGGCGTGGACGGTAGCCTTTGCCCTGCTTGGCGCGGTGATCTTCTCCATGATGATTGCGCCTGTCCTGGCGAGTTTTCTTTTCCGCAAAGAGGCGCGTGACTGGCAGAATCCCGTGCTGGTTTGGCTGACGCGGCGTTACCGCCGGGACTTGTCCTGGTCGGTCGATCATCGTTGGCTCATGATTACGATTGCCATTGCCGCCGTTTGCATTAGCGGATTCCTCATGACGACCGACACAATCGGCTCCGAATTCCTACCTCATCTCGATGAAGGGGCGCTCTGGGTACGTGGCACACTCGCGCCCAGCACCGGGCCGACTGAGGGTGTACGAGTCATGAACCAGGCGCGAATCATACTCTGCTCCTTTCCCGAAGCCACCACCTGTACGAGTCAGACCGGCCGTCCCGATGACGGAACCGACAGTACAGGATTTTTCAATACCGAATACTTCGTTGGGCTGAAGCCGAAAGAGCAGTGGCGTCCGGTGTTTCATGAAAACAAAGAAGAGCTCATCGCCGCCATGCAACGCGAATTGGACAAAATGCCCGGCGTCGTCTGGGGCTTCTCTCAGCCCATCGCCGATAACATGGAGGAGGCGGTCAGCGGCGTAAAGGGGCAGCTTGCCACAAAGATGTACGGCGATGACCTGAGGACATTAGAGGACAAAGCGGCAGAAATTTCCGGCGTCATGCGGCAAGTCAAAGGCATCGAGGATCTGGGAGTTCTTAGCGTGCTCGGTCAACCCAATCTCAACATAACCGTGGATCGCGAGCATGCCGCCCGCTACCAGATCAACGTTGCCGACGTGCAGGATGCAATCCAGACCGCCGTGGGGGGCAACGCCTTCACCCAGGTTCTGCAGGGTGAGGCGCGCTACGATCTGGTATTGCGCTATCAGCAGCAGTTCAGAGACCAGAAGGAGGCCATCCAGAACATCCGACTGCTTTCGCCAAGCGGTGAACGAGTGTCTCTGGCACAAGTTTGCAGGATCGAAGAGCACGATGGCGCTTCCGAAATTTACCGCGAAGGCAACCAACGCTATATCGCCATCAAGTACAGTATTCGCGGACGTGATCTTGGAAGTGCCGTCGAAGAAGCAATCAAGAAGGTCAATGATAAGGTCAAGCTGCCGCCCGGTTACCACATCGACTGGGAGGGCGAATACGAGAGCCAGAAGAGATCCACCGCGCGGCTCATGCTCATCGTACCCATCACCATCTTCCTCATCTTCATGATCATTTACGGCGCCTTCGGCTCCTTCAAGTGGGCGCTGTTGAATCTGGTAAACGTCCTCGTAGCTCCCTTCGGAGGCCTTCTGGCGCTGCTCGTCACAAGGACGCATTTCAGTGTCTCATCGGGGGTCGGATTCCTCGCCCTGTTCGGTGTTTGCGTGCAGACCGGCGTTATCATGGTCGAGTACATCAATCAGCTGCGCGCAAGAGGAATGCCGGTAAGATCCGCTGCCATCGAAGGCGCAACGCGCAGGCTCCGTCCTATCATGATGACCATGCTAGTGGCCACATTAGGCTTGTTGCCTGCGGCCACCTCCCATGCCATAGGGTCGGATTCACAACGGCCATTCGCAATCGTAATTGTAGGTGGACTGCTCGCCGACCTGCTGATGAGTATCTTCCTGCTTCCGACCTTCTACGTTTGGTGGGCAACACCAACAGATCACCTGCCCGCACCGGAAGAGTCGAAGAGCGTGTATGAACACTAGCCAGGCACGAGCTAAGGCCTATGAGACGCCTGGACGACAACCGGACCTAGAGTAGCAGCGCGTCTGGATAACGGCCACAGGCGCTCATGCTCGGAGCTGACTCTCAATCGAGAAAGGATACTTCAATTGAACAGGGAAGAAATTCGGAAGCAGATTCGACAGGTTGGTTTGATTCCATCGATCCGCGTGGACTCGGCGGAAGTAGCCATCTTTGCCGCTGAGAATGTTGCGGCCGGGGGTATACCGATCGTTGAGATCGCGGCCACTATACCAGACCAAGAGCGGGTTATTCGCGACCTTACCAATCGATTTCCCGCGCTTATCGTTGGTGGAGAGGTTCTTTTCGGCTTAGACCAGGGGCGTCGTGTACTGGACGCCGGAGCTATGTTTCTCACTGGACCGGGTTTTGCGCTTGAGATTACCCGATACTGCGTCGAGCATGAGATTGTCGTACTGGCCGGGGCGCTAACTCCCACCGAGGTCATGCTCGCATATGATGCGGGTGCCGATTTTGTGAAGGTCTTTCCTTGCGCAGATGTGGGAGGCGAACGATATATTCGCGCCCTCAAGGCTCCGTTACCCCATGTGCCTCTCGTTGCGGCCGGCGGGGTTACGCAGAGCACCGCTTCCCATTTCATTCATGCGGGAGCAGTGGCCCTTGGAGTCGGCGAGGATCTGATTCCACGTCAGGCGATCCGATTCCGAGAGGGTACATGGATTCAAGAGCTCGCCGCGCGCTTCGTCGATTTTGTGCGGAAGGCTCGGGCGGAAATGGAATGATTGCGACAAGCAAACCTTAGGGAAGGAATGACCGTTCCTTCCGGTCGCCCTCATTGTCTGTGAGGGATCGCCCGGTTTTACCCGCGGGCTTTGATCGTTCATTCCTAAACCTATGGCAATCAGAGCGCAACATGTCGACAATTGAGAACATCGGCAATCAGATAGTTCTTGTGGCTGTGTGAATACTGTGCCTAGGCTTACTAATCCTCGCTATCTTTCTCGTCGCGCGTCACTTCCACGAATACCCGACGAGCAGCGGCTCAGCTCGTAGAAACCGACGGCGTCATTGACGAACAATCCGCCGAGTTACCGACACGTTCATTTTCCCTGATTTGAGTCGATCTACTCACGGGTCGCTCTACTCTGGCATAGGGAAATTCTTCTCCGTCGCGATATGTCACTTCAACCCCTCGGCACAGCATCGAATGACCACTTGTGGCCTTCTCGTTTGCATCGTACTGTGACTGAGTGCGGGGGCGATGGCAGTGCTGCTAGTTCCTGCGTTGATCATATGAGGCCATTCCATGCTTGGGGGAGAGTCGTGGAGCACCGCCTTTCGTTGCGTTTCGAATTGCACGTTCCAGTTATGTTTGACTGGCTCGATGAATCCGGTACGTGGCGTCAAGGTGGCGGTTTCACGCGCGACGTTTCGGAGACGGGCGTATTCGCATGGTGTGAGGGTGATTGTCCTCCTTGTTTCACTGTTGTTCGCATTTCTCTCCTTTTGCCGGGGATCGAACCGACATCCAAGGCATGGCGCATGGAATCCACTGGATACGTTGTGCGAGTGATCGACGATGTTCCAGGAGGACGAGGCTTCGTGGCTCATTTAGACGAATTGCGAACAGTTTTGGCAAGCGCCTCACGCTGATGTTGTGACCTGAGCACCCCAGAAGGGTGCAGGAATCGGATTCGATCCTCGTTTTGCAACAGCGAAGCTAGGATCGGTACAGCCGGAATCGCGCCAGCGCGCGGAGCCGGACTCACAGCCAGAATCTGCAGCATTCAGGAGGCCCAGCTTATGGGACTCAGAGGGCGAAGCTATGCGAGCGGAACCAGGTTGGTATGCGGTTCATATTTATCCGCAGAATGAAAAGAAGGTCGCAGCCGAGTTAGAAAGCAGAGGGATTGCGACCTTTCTACCGCTTCGAAAGGAATGTCACCAGTGGAGCGATCGTAACAAGATGGTTCAAGTGCCACTGTTTCCTTGCTATGCATTTGTACATATCGTTCCATCTCCGCAACTTTGCTCGCTCGTTCAGCAAACCCGGCGAGTAATCCGTTTATTGTCGCTGAGTGACGAGCCAGTTCCAATCCCTGACACCGAAATAGAATCGATGAAGACTCTGCTCGCGGGCAAAGTCCCAGTTTCACCCTACGGATTCCTCCAGGCCGGTCAAAAAGTAAGGGTCCGTGGCGGATGCCTGAACGGAATCGAAGGAATACTCGCTTTTCGCAATGGCGAGCGCAATCTTGTACTCTCGGTCAACCTTATTCAGCGCTCGTTGGCATTAAGCATCGAGGGTTACCAGGTCGAGCTAGTATAAGTCCACCCCGTCTGCCAAAGTTGGAGCGAGACCGCAGGACAATATAACAAGGCTGAAATCAGAAGGATCAACCCGATGAGTAAGAATTACGAACCGTCGCTCCCTTCCCACGGTTACCGTCAACAAAATGCACTCGACACCCATCTGTTACCCACGATTGCAAGATCGACGGATAGGCCCGCCGGTTCCAAGTCAAACGACGATTCGGATTTCGACCTTATTGCGTTGGTGCAGACTCTTCGCAAAAGGAGAGTCTGGATCTTCGCTTGCACGGCGACCACGTTGGCCGTAGCGGCTCTCGTTTGCATTTTCATACCCCGTGTTTACAAGGCGGAATCAAAGCTCGAAATTCTCAAACAGGACGCTGGGGGCTTGTCACTGAATGACTCGAACCCCGCTGGCGGCAGTTCAGATGCCCTCGATTTCAACGTGACTCTTCAGACGCAACTTGCGGTCCTGAAGTCTGATACTCTCGCCGAGCAGGTAATCAAGGAACTGAATCTGGCGGATTCCAAGGAATTCAGTCTCGGCTCTCCCATCAACTCTGCTATTGCAAGATACCTTCCGGTTGCGCTGCGTGAGCCAACACAACCGGAACGCGCAGCGGCGGTTCTTAAGAAATTCA
>Ga0302320_10003692_pt1 | contig 35274 bp, 33 predicted proteins | sample Bog_T0_3_FD_202130 | JGI IMG/M metagenome (GOLD analysis project Ga0302320, IMG submission 202130) | Peat permafrost microbial communities from Stordalen Mire near Abisko, Sweden - Bog_T0_3 | ecosystem: Environmental > Terrestrial > Soil > Wetlands > Peat | place: Sweden: Abisko, Stordalen Mire...
TGCCGACGTTGCCTCTTTGGCGTGGCAGGCAATCGGCAATCCGTTGAAACTGGCTCTCGGTTAGCTCCATGCCCGACAAGAATGCTGAAAAATCCCAGTTTGTCAATTAGTGTTAACACGCCCTAAAGGAATTTGAGCCGACTCACGTCGGCTGCTACGAATCAAAACTTTTCGTTCGGATTTGCCGCCAGCCATTCGCCCAAACCGGGCAGTGGCGCGGACAAAACCGCTTGCGCCTTGGAAATGTCCAGTGACGTGTCCCGCGCGCGCACCGGGCCGGGAAAATCCTTCGCGAACCCCGGTTCGATTTTGGTTCGTATTTCCGGCCAGCGTTTCACCAGAAGCTGGCCGATCTGCCAGCGCGAAAGCTTTTCCGCGCCGGCAACGTGATAAATGCCGCCGCAATTTTTCCCCGCCAATTCCCAGACCGCCCGCGCCGTTTCCACCGCCGGAATCGGGCAGCGAAATTCATCCGTGAACAGCTTCATCTCCGACTTCGCCAGCAAGGTCTGGCGGAGTTGCTCATTGAAACTGCGGTTTCCTGCGCGCGACACGCCGCCGTTGAGCGACGCGCGGACTACGGTGTGCTTCGGATTCTTCAAGATGATTTCCTCGGCGGCGGCCTTCGTTTCGCCATAAAGATGCAGCGGATTGGGCGCATCACTCTCGACATAATCTCCCTTGCGCCCGTCAAAAACCAGATCAGTTGAGAAAAATACGAACGGGATTACCGACGCCAGTTCCGCAAGCAGCCTCGTGACTTCGACGTTCAACCGCCACGCAAGTTCAGGATTCTTCTGCGCATCGGCCACGGTGCTGATGGCGGCGCAATGAATCACGAGTTCTGGCCTGTCCTTTTCAAACTCGCGACGGACGGCGGCGAAATCGAGCAGGTCAAGCTGATCGCGAGTCAACGCACGCAGTCGCCATTTCGGGGCAAACTTCGGCGCGGCTTGGACGAGATAATTCCCGATGAGCCCGCCCGCGCCGGAGATCCAAGCCAGGTTATTTGGACGTTCCATCGGGAACAGGTTGCATTTGCGGCAGGCGGCCAATCCACAAGCCGGTGGCGGCGTAATGCCATTCCAATTCGGGAATGCCCGGCGCATTACCGCCTGCCGCGCGGATAATCATCCGGTCGGCAGGTCGCATTTTTTGCACCCAGGGCTCGTAGGCCGCAAACGCGGCACCGTGGTTCCACTGGATTTTGCGAAGCGTTTCCAAATCATCCGGTCGCATCAAGCCGGGCTCAAACCCCAGGACGTAACGCCAGTCGGCGGTCGGGTTTTTGAAAAACATCTGGTAAAAAATGTCCATATCAGGATTGTAGATGATGCCGCCGTCACCAGGCAGCCAGTCAGTGATACCGGGTGTGTCGGGCGTAAGATATTCCGTCGTGAGATTCGCCGTCCAACGGCTGTCACGGTCACTTGTGAATCCCAGGAAAACCCCGGCAGCAATCCCCAGGGTGACAAGAAAACGTCTACCCGAATCGAAAGTCAGATGATTCTCGAAATGCTCCTGCAATTCCAGCGCCACCCAGACCATGAATGCGGGCGTGCCGAAATCCCACCAGAACCGGCGCACCTTCAATCCGAGCAGCCAGCCCAAAACCAACATCATGAAAACCGGATTGAGCAGAACGCGCGGATTCCAGACGATAAAGATTTTGCGGCACAACAGCAGGACGGCAACCGCAAGGACGGCGGGAATTTCACCGTCGGACGGATACCATTCAGGCTCCAACTGGCGGTTGACCACAAAATGTCCGAAGGCGCCGGACATATGACGCACCGCTTGCAACAAGAATTCCAACGGATGGCCGGTAAGCGCGCACCCAAGAAAACTACCGGCAAGCCAGCAGCCACCATACCAGAACGCTGAACGCCAGAAACCGGCGAGCAAAATCGCCGCGCCCGGCAAACACAGCAAATACCACGAACCATGAATCCACGCGGACGCGGCAACGAGCAGTGGCGTAAATGTCAAGGTCGCCCTGCGGGGCCGGTCTTCCGACTGGCGCGACCACAAAAACAAAATCGTGATGAGAACGGCATCGGTCAAAAGATAAGGCCGCCCGCGCGCGAAGCGGGTCGTGCAAGACGGAATAAAAATCGCCGCCGCAAACAACGCCGCCAGCCACGCTTCAGGCCGTCGAAACCAAGGCAACGCGCAGAGTGTCACCAGCAGCAGCAATGCGATGACGGAAAAAACGACAAGCGACTCGGCGCTGCAATTCTGCCAGTTGTAAACCCATTGCAAAATCGCCTGCCAGCCGGGGCTTGGATCTATCTGGAAATCGTCCCGCATGACGAGGATTTGCTGCCACGATTTGCCGGACACCGCCTTGGCCGCGTGTCGCAGCGCGTCGTCCATCGGCAGAAAACCGTAGCCGATGATTTTCAGCGGAATGAGGGCGATGGTGAAGACGACAACAATCCAGACAGTCAACGGCACGTATCGCTTCAGCCAGAAGAAATTCATGGTAATCTAGTCAACCATCCGCTTCGTCAGGTTTCCGTAGGCATCAATCCTTCGGTCGCGCAGAAACGGCCAATGCGTGCGCGTGTCGTCCACCTTGGCGAGGTCAACCGGCACAATCAATATTTCCTCTTTGTCTGCTGACGCTTTGGCAAGAATTTCGCCGGAAGTTCCGGCCACGAAACTTTGGCCCCAGAATTCGATGCCGTCGCCGCCCACGCCATTGAGAATCTCGTGACCGATGCGATTGGCCACGGCGACAAAGCAGCCGTTGGCAACGGCGTGCGAGCGCTGGATGGTTTCCCAGGCGTCGTGTTGAATCGCGCCGATTTTTTTCTTTTCGCGCGGATGCCAGCCAATGGCGGTGGGGTAAAAAAGGATTTCCGCACCCTGCATCGCCGTGAGCCGCGCGGCTTCGGGATACCACTGATCCCAGCAGATCAGCACGCCTATTTTCCCGTATCGGGTCTGCCACGCCCTGAAGCCGGTGTCGCCGGGTGTGAAATAAAATTTCTCGTAGTAAAGCGGGTCGTCGGGTATGTGCATCTTGCGGTAGATGCCCAGCAGCGAGCCATCGGCGTCTATCACGGTGGCGGTATTGTGATACACGCCAGCGGCGCGTCTCTCGAACAACGAGGCGATGATGACGACTTTGTGTTTCTTTGCGAGCCTGCAAAATGCGTCCGTGCTGGGGCCGGGGATTTTTTCGGCTAGTTCAAAATTCTTGAAATCCTCCCTCTGGCAGAAGTATTGCGAGCGGAACAGCTCCTGCGTGCAGATGATTTGCGCGCCTCGGCGGGCGGCCCGTTCGGTGAGCGCGAGGGCCTTCTTCAGGTTCGTTTCAGGATTCGTGTAGCAGGCGCTTTGAATCAGCCCGATGCTGACGGCATGGGCGGCAGCGCGCTTCATCGCTCAAGGCTTGGGATGGATGCGGACGGTATGCTCCATCAAATCCGTGCCACCATGAGGTGCGGTAACGGCCGGGACGTTCTGGCCGAACAGTTCCCGGGTGAATTTGCCAAGCGTCTCGTTCGTCGGGCCGTAACCGCCGTGGTAGATGTTGTATTCAAGGTCATACAACAATTGTTCTGCGCTGGCATATCGCTGTGCGGGGTCTCGCACGAGGCAGCGCTGGAGAATTCCGTTGAGCGCCTCGTCAATGCGCGGATCGTGCTTGCGGAAATCGGGAATCTCCATATTCAAGATCCGCTGGCGCGATTCGTCGGCGTTCTCCCCCTTGAAAATATTCCTGCCGAGCAGCAAATGCGCTAGCACGACGCCGGTGGAAAACAAATCGGAACGTTTGTCGGTGATCTGGAAGTCCGCCTGTTCGGGGCTCATGAAATCGGCCTTGCCGGCGACGACCTCGCCTTCCTGGTCGGTCAGAAACCCGCGCGCCTTGGCGATGCCGAAGTCCGTCACTTTCACGTCGCCCTCGAACGCGATCATGATGTTCTTCAGGCTCACGTCGCGGTGGACAATCCCCAGCGGCCTGCCGTCCTTGTCGGTCTTGGAATGCGCGTAGGACAGTCCGCGCGCTATGCGGCTGGTGATGAACACCGCGAGTTCCTTCGGCAACACGCGGTTCTTGTCGGTGAGCTGCCGCGTGAACTGTTCCAAGTTCACTCCGCGGATCAATTCCATGCAGATGAAGCAGACACCCTTGGCCTCGCCGAGATGATAGGTCTGGACGATGTTCGTGTGGATCAAATCCGCGACCAGCTTGGCCTCGCCGATGAAATTCTCAATGAACATCTTCTGGCTGGCAAAATTCGGACGGATGATCTTGATGGCCACGCGCTTGACGAAGTCGCGCGATCCGTGCTGCTCGGCTTCAAACACAATCCCCATGCCGCCCTCAAATATCTTGCGGACAATCTCATAGCGAAAGTCGCTCTCTATGGTGAATAGTGCCACGCGCGAATGGTGGGAAATTGCGGCAGGAAGTCAAGCCCGGCCCGGGGACTGCTGGCAACCCTCAAATTTTTTATGCTTTTTTGCTTGCACGATTCGTCTGAAATCCTTTAATTCGAGCCAAGTCACATGACTTTTGAACCAAAACAACAACACAACAACCACCAATAGGAAGGACAACGACATTATGGCCAAAGCACTATCGAAATCTCAACTCATTGCCGCAATCGCTGAAAAAGCGCAACTCTCCAAGAAACAAGCTGGCGAAATCCTCGACCACCTCGCCGCGCTTGCCTACAAGCACGCAAAGGACACCTTCACGCTGCCCGGCATCGGCAAGCTCGTCCTCAAGGATCGCGCCGCCCGCATGGGCCGTAATCCCAAGACAGGCGAGGCCATCCAGATCAAAGCCAAGCGCGTCGTGAAGTTCCGCGTGGCCAAGGCCGCGAAGGATGCAATCCTCGGCTCCAAGTAATTTACGCCCTTTCACAAGGCGCTTCGATTTGTTCGAAGCGCCTTTTTTGTTTTTATCCGTGTCCATCCGTGTTCATCCGTGGTAAAAATGAATCCATGAAACCGCGCGTTCGTTTCGCCCCTTCGCCCACCGGCTACCTCCACATCGGCGGTGCGCGCACCGCGCTGTTCAACTGGCTTTACGCCCGGCACACCGGCGGCACGTTCGTCCTGCGCATCGAGGACACCGACGCCGCGCGCAATTCCCAGGAAGCCGTGGACGTCATCCTCAACGGCCTGCGCTGGCTCGGCCTCGACTGGGACGAAGGCCCGCTCACCGGCGACGCCACCGGCCCCAGCAAAGGCGATTGCGGCCCCTATTTCCAATCGCAGCGGAAGGAGAATTACCAGCGCCGCGTCGAAGCCCTGCTTTCCCACGGCCTCGCCTACGAACACGAAGGCGCCATCAAGTTCAAGATGCAGCGCGAACCCGTCACCATACACGACCTCGTCGTCGGCGACGTCGTCCGCAAATTGACCGACCGCGAGGAGGCCGACCCCGACTTCGTCATCCAGCGCTCCGACGGCCAGCCCGTGTTCCACCTCGTCAACGTCATTGACGACCTGGAGATGAACATCACCCACGTCATCCGCGGCGAAGATCATTTGAGCAACACCGCCAAGCACATCGCACTCTTCAAGGCGTTTGGCGTGCCGCCACCGCATTACGCCCACATTCCGCTCATCCTGAACAAGGACGGCTCCAAGATGAGCAAGCGCGACCAGGGTGCGTCGCTAACCAGCTATCTCGACAACGGGTTCCTGCCCGAAGCCGTGGTGAATTTCCTCTGTCTCCTTGGCTGGTCGCCCAAGGAAAACCGCGAGAAGCTCACGCTCGCCGATACCATCGAACGCTTCGACCTGCCGCAGATTCTCCGGCACAACGCAAAATTTGATTACGAGAAACTCCTCTGGCTTCAAGGCGAATATGCCCGCGAATTGAAGGACGACCGCTTTTACGAACTCGCCGTCCACGCCTTTGCCAAGGCGGGCGTGAACACCAACGCCTTTCCCCTGCCCTACGTCAAGGCCGCGCTCGACACCTGCAAGGGCAAGTTCAAGCTCTTCAACGAACTGCCCGGATACGCCGGCTTTTATTTCACCGACAAGATTGAATACGACACCGAGGCCGCCAAAAAAGATTTCGTGTCGGAAAACAAACCGCGACTGGAGAAACTCCGCGATGCCTTTGCCCACGCCCCCGCCTTCAACGCCGAGAGCCTGGAAGCCGCGCTCAAGGAAACCGCCAAGGGGCTTGGCGTGAAAGCCGGTGTGCTGGTGCATCCGTGCCGCTTGGCCGTGACCGGCAAACCCTCCGGCCCCAGCCTCTACCATTTGCTCGAAGTCTTGGGCAAAGAACGCGTCATGGCGAGGATTGAGAAGGCGCTGGCGACGATGGGTTGAAATGACAAGGAAAGGAAATCCATTATGACGAAGCTGTCCGAACTAAAGCCTAAGAAAAAAGAAAGAGTGTGTGATTTGCTGGAACGAGCTGGAGTTAAAGTTGAAAGAAACCAATATTTCCTGTCTGAATGGGCTTTCGTTGAACCAAGGAAGGTTGCTGTCCTGAATTTTTGGTTCGCGCAAATGAAACAACGAGGTCAAGACATTGTCTTTGATTTGAATTTCCGTAAATTCTCAGATGCAAGAGGAAAGAGGAATGAAGACAGAGTAAAACAAGCGATTAGCGAAAAACTTCCAATTCGCATTATTGTTCTGGATGGAAAGATGGGCAACCCCAAGCGAAGCATTGTTTCAAAAAGGCAGTTGGATCCAGCCATTTGGCGTGTGACCGCACTTGACCAAAAAACTGGTGATTACACTTTGAGGCGAGGCGCAGAAATAGAGAACGCCACTGATGACCTGTCGGCTCCTCCAGAGGGAAATCAGTTTCCAGATAGGGCAAGCGTCGTTGTCCAAGTCATAAAGCGTGATAATCGAGTAAGGGCACACGCGATTAAACGCGCAAAAGGAAAATGCGAGTATTGCAATGTTCGGGGGTTTCCTACTACCAACGGTCGCTTCTATTTGGAAGCCCATCACATTATTGCACTATGCGATTCGGGACGCGACACGGTTGACAATGTGATTGCGCTTTGTCCACAACACCACCGTCAAGCGCACTATGGTAAGGATGCAGAATCTTTGGAGTCGGAATTCATCAAGACACTCAAGAAGTTAAACGGGAGAAAATAGCCCTCCCGCCGCGCACCCGCCCCTTTCCGTGGTGCTGCGCTTCCGCCTGCGTTTCACTTCGGCGCGACAGAGTGCCTTCGCCTCCGTCCCCGCATGTGTTCCGGCCAACTGTCTCTTTTTGACCACCCAACAATGCTGGAGGCCGTCTGGGATCAAAAACGAGTGATTTTTGGCGTTTTTCAGGGGTTTTCCCTTCGTGCGAAACCATTTCTCACGCGTGCCAAATCATTTTCCCTTCGTGCGAAACCGTTTCCCACGTGTGCAAAATCGTTTTCCCTTCGTGCGAAATCGTTTCCCACACGTACAAAACTGTTTTCCCGGTGTGCGAAACCATTTCTCACACGTGCAAAATCGTTTTCCCGGCGTGCAGAACCTTTTCCCACGCGTGCGAAATCGTTCCGGCAGACGCCTTTCTTGCCAAAGCGGATGTCTTTACCCGACAGGTAAGCAGGTTTGTGTCGCGCGCGGCGATGTTTTCCATAAACTTTGCGCGTGGCAAACCCGTTCATCCATTGGATTGAGTCCAGGGGAGCTTATGCGCCGTGGCTGTTTCTGGCGGTGTTCCTCGTGGCGTCGTTCCTGATGCTCTGGCGGCTGGAGGTCTTGAGCGCCAAGGGCTTTGAAGGCACGGTGCTGGGCACGCTGGTGATGCCGTATTGCACGGGCATGGGCAACCTCATCTTCGCCTTCATCCTCGGACGCAATGGCGGCTCCGGCGCGGATGTGATGACGAACTCGCTGGTGAACAACATCACGAACATGACGCTGGTGCTCGGTGTGCCGGCGATTTTCTGGGGCATCAAGGTCCTGCCGTCGAAGGCCAAAGCCGACGGGAAAAGTCCGCCGAAGAAGAAATCCAACGCCGCCGGCAAGACGCATCAGTTGAACCGGCTCTCGCTGATGCTGACGCTGACGGCCGTCCTGTTTTTCACCGGAGCGGTCTGGGCGATGGGCCACAAGGGACGGATTGATTTCTACGACGGGCTCATCCTGATCGGCCTGTTTTTGTTCTGGCAATGCTTCCATGTGTTCGACGTGCTCAAGTCGAACGTGCAACAGGGGAAATCGTTGAGCTGGACGCTGCCGTTTGACCTGGCACTGCTCGCCATCGGCGCGTATGGGATTTACATCAGCACGGACTGGCTGGTGAACTGGCTGCAACTGCGCCACACCGGCTTCATCAGCGCCAGATACATGGGCTGGTTGAGCGGCTGGCTGATGGTGCTGCCAAATGCGACACTGGCGGTCTATTACAGCTGGCGCGGGCAGCCGGAAACGGTCTATGCCTCGCAGGTCGGCGACGCGCACGTGTCCATCCCCCTGTGTCTCGGCGTCTATGCGCTCTATCATACGATGGCGATGCCGCCGGTTTTCCACGTGGCGATGTTCATCCTGCTGGGCGCGACGCTGGTGCATCTCTTCTTCGTGACGGTGCTGGGGCGGCTGCCGCGGTTTGCGGGCTGGGCGCTGGTCGCGGCCTATGGATTTTTCCTGTGGAAGGGATTGCTGGGGTGAACGCGGTGGATTATTGGATGAATGGATTGCCGGGAAAGCCGTTTTGCGTTCGCTTCATCAATCCATTCAGAAAGCCCTGCAGTAATGCGCGTCCATCTCCTTCTCGCACGCATTGATGTGGCTGATGGCTTCGTCCGGTGTCATCAACGGAATCCTTTCTCCAGGCGAGCAGAACTCGTTTGAACTGTAGAAACAGGGCGATAAATTTTGCTGCATTGAGGACTGCGAAGCTGTAGCCTCACGAAGACTCCCGTCCCTTATGTCATTCAGAAAAAAGAATGTTGATGCCACTGCAAAGATGTCGCGCTGGTCGCATCAGCTTTTGACCATTCTGTTTCTGGCCGCCTATGCACTGGCGCTGGCGCGGCTGTTTTGGACGATGGATCTGCCCGGCAAACCCGGCTGGCCGGTGGCCGTGCTGCTGCTTGTGGCGGTTGTGAGCACCATCGCCGCGCTCGCGCAGCATCTGCCGCTGCAAAACATTTTGTTTGTGGCGGCCTTCATCGGGATTGTGAGCGGAGCGGCGGAGTGGCTCGACATTAAAACCGGGATTCCATTCGGCTCGTTTACGCTGGGCAAAATCGCCGGGCCGAAACCGCTCCTTCATGCAGTACCGTGGGTCATGCCGTTGATCTGGATCCTGGCCATCTTGAACTCGCGGGGCGTGGCGCGCCTAGCGCTGCGCCCGTGGCGCAAGATGCACAGCTACGGCTTCTGGCTCATCGGCGTAACGGCGGCGCTCACGGTGATGTTCGACCTCGCGTTCGATCCGTTCGCCTCACGCGTGAAACAATACTGGTTTTGGGAACCGACGAAATTGCCGCTGACGTGGCAGGGCGCGCCGCTGGTGAATTTTTTTGGCTGGGCAGTCGTGACGCTGATCATTCTGGCGTTCATCACGCCAATGCTGATCAACAAGCGCCATCATAAAAATCGCCCGCCGGATTTTCATCCGCTCACCGTCTGGCTCGGCGCGATGTTGCTTTTTGGCATTGGTGACGCATCACAGGGCCTCTGGCTGGCTGCCGTGGTGAATGGAATTTTCGGCGGCGTTGCCGCCGTCTTCGCGGTTCGTGGCGCGCGGTGGTGAAAATTATTTTTCAGCACCCTGCGGCTCCGTGCGCTTGATTATTTTCAAGCGCGCCACACGTGCACCGTCCGATTCCTCGACGCGCAATTCATAAATTCCCACCGCCACCAAATCGCCGGTCTTCGGAAACCCGCCGAGCTTTTGCGTGACCCAGCCACTCGCGGTCGCGATGATTTCGTCATGAGGCACTTCGCCGATGATTTTTTCCAATTCATGCAGCGGCAGTGTGCCGGCGACTTCCCAGGAATTCTCGCCATGCCGGATATATTGCATCTCCTCCTGGTCAAATTCGTCCTGTATCTGGCCGACCAAAGCCTCCAGGACGTTTTCAAGCGTGACAATGCCGAGCGTGCCGCCGTATTCATCCACGATCACCGCAAAATGCAGCCGTCGTTCGAGAAACAGCCGCAGCATCTTCTCCAGCCGTGCCGTCGCGGGCGCGTAAATGAGCTTGCGCGCGACCGGCAGCAAATCCAACGCCGTCCCCGCCTTGTCGCGCAAAGCGTAAAGGTCCTTGATATGGACGACTCCGCGCGTCTTGTCCAGATCGCCGTCCTCGCAAATCGGAAAACGTGAGTAACGCGTTTTTTCCGCCAGCGCCAGGCAGTCGGACATCGTCGCGCCAGTGTTGAAGGCGATTATTTCCTGGCGCGGGCGCATGACCTCTCGCGCGATGCGATGGCTCAAATCAAGCGCGTTCAAGATCAGGTTGCGGCCAGCGGCCGTCCCGCCCTGCGGAACCGCCGCGAGCACCAGTCGCAATTCCTCCTGCGTTTGAGAGCGGTCCGCGACGGCGTCGGGTTCTATGCCGATGTGCTTCAGGAGCCAGCGGGCCGCGAGGTTCAGCAGCCGGTTGAACGGATAAAACGCCAGATAAAACCAGCGCAGCGGGATGGCCGTGGCCAGTGCGACTGGCAATGGCTTTTGAATCGTCAGCCATTTCGGCGCGAGTTCGCCGGCGGTGATGTGAAGAAACGTCAGCGTTGTGAAACCAAAGGCAAGTGCGATGGAATGTTGCCAAATTACCGATGTGACTCCGAGAGGAGACAGCAATGGTTCAAGCAATGTCGTAAAGACCGGCTGGCCCAGATAACCCAGACCCAGACTGGCCATCGTGATGCCGAGCTGCGTCGCGCTCAAATACGAGTTCAGATGCCGGACGATGTGCCGCGCCATCTGCGCCCGCCGCCAGCCTTTCGCAACGAGCATGTCGAGTTGCGTCTCGCGGATGCGGACCAGCGCGAATTCGGCGGCAACAAAAAACCCATTCATCAGCACCAGCACCAGCACCGCCAGCACCTTCAGCACGATCAAAATGAATGCGTCCGAGTTCAAGCAAATGGAATATCGAAAGACGAATGACGAATGGCCGAACCGATGGATTGTTGGATAGATGAATAAACAAATTGCTGGAATCGCAGGCCGGGCAAACCGGCGACCCAATAATCCATTAATCCATTAATCCAATAATCCAACTCTTTCATAACTTCATCTCACCAAATATCACCTTCAATATGTCCTCCAGACTTACGATGCCCATTTCCGCGCCATCGCGCGACAGGATGATGGCCAGCCGGTGCCCGGCGCGTTGCATCAAGCGCAGCGCGACTTCCAAGCGCATGTTTTCATTCACAAATAACGCCGGCGTCATATGAGCGGCAGCCGGCTTTTGCAAATCCAGATGGTCGCGGAACAGCAGCGGACCAAGCGACAGCAGTCCGGCGATCCGCGGAGCGCCGTCACGCATTTCCCGGACTGGCAGTCGCCAAAACCGGCGTTCTCGCCCCAGCCGGAACGCGTCGCCGAGTGGCGTCTGCACCTCCACCGCCACCACCTGCGCGAGTGGCGTCGCGATCTGCCGCACGGTGAAATTTTGCAGGTCGAGCACGCGATTGATCATCGCGCGCTCGTCACTGGTGAGGGATTGCGCGGATTCCTGCATCACTGAACGCATTTCCTCGCGGCTGCCAAACAGCCGGCCTGTGAACGCCTGGCCGCCGGTCAGCCGCAACGCCACCTGGGAAACGCCTTCTACCAGGGCAACGAGCGGGCTCAACACGACATGCACCAGGCGGAACACGGGCGCCGCCAACAGGCACAATTGGTTCGGGTGCGCCCGGAAAAACATCTTCGGCAGCAAATCGAACAGCGCGTAGAATAGAAAAACGGCGACGGCAAAAGCGGCGGCAATCCAGACATCATGACCCCAAAGCCATTCGTGCAGTTCGAGCAGCGTCCAGCCGAGAATCAAAAAGTTGGCAATCGTATTGCCCACAAGGATTGTCCACAGGAAATTCTCGGGCCTTTCGAGAAAACCGTGAAGCAGCTTCGCCGACGGCTTGCCGGCCCGCGCCAGCCGACGCACCCGCAGCCGGCTCAACGCGAACACACCCGCCTCCATGCCCGACATCAAAAACGCCAGTAACAGGCACAGAAACAGCCCGACCCAATTGATGATGTTCGTGTCCATTTTACAATTCTTTCCCCTCTCCCCCGCTCCGCAGCGGAGATGGAGAAACTCCGGAATTCAGTCGTGATTTGTTCATCAAAAGCACAGTTATCATTTGATTCTCTCCACGAACAACTCCAGCACACGGCGTTCGTCCACCGCGTGCGCCATCAGTTTCAAGCCGCGAAATGACGCCGATTCGCCGGCCTCCGGCACGACGCCCCTCAAATGCACGAGCAATCCCCCCATCGTTTCGACCTCCGGCACATCGCCGAGCGCCGGAAATTCTCGGCGAAAATCGTCCAGCCGCATCGTGCCGCTCACGCGCCAGTGATCGGGCGAGATTTTTTCCATCACAAAACCCTCCGGCTGCGCCGTGACATGGATTTTGCCGATGAGCTTGCCCAGGATATCCTCCATCGTGGCCAACCCCGCCGTGCCGCCAAATTCATCCAGCACAATTGCCAGCCCGCGCTGTTGTTTTTGCAGGCTTTGGAAGAGTTGCAGCAGGTTCATCGTCTCCGGCACATACGACGGGAACTCAATCGCGTCCGCCAGGTCAGCCTTCGGATCGAGCAGCAACGCACGCGTGTTCAAAATGCCCACGATGGTGTCCGGCGTTTCATCAAAAATCGGCAGGCGGCGGTGCTTGAATTTTTTCGCGGCGGCGATCATCTCCTCCACTGTCGCGTCGTCGGATATGGCCGCCATGCCCGCGCGCGGTCGCATCACGTCGCGGGCCGCCCGCTTGTCGAGACTGATGATTTGGAGAATGATTTCCTTTTCGGACTCGGCAAGCGTGCCCTGCTGGTAGGCCATTTCCAGCAACTCGTGATACTCCGCGTCCGTCATTGCCGGCGCTGCGGCCATTTGCGGCGCGGTCTTCTTAAGGATTGCCGCGTTCAGCCACCGCGCCACGCGATGCAGCGGCGTGGTCGCCTTTTGAAACACGAGCAGAGGCAGGCTCACGCGCAGCGCCCAGTCTTCCGACTGCCGCACCGCGAGGGTCTTGGGAAAAACTTCACAGCCGAGCAACGTGAGTACCAGCAGCGCAATCATCACTGCCAACGCCAGCGTCCAATGCGCATTGAAGACTAGGCGCAACGCGACCGCGAGCATCGCCGCATTGGCGAACGTGTTGCCCAGCGCCAGTGTCGCCAGCAAATCCTGCGGATGTTCAAGCAAAGCCGCTACGATTTTGCCCTCGCGCGGATTTTTTTCCGCGAGCTGCGCCACCTGCCACTTGCCGAGCGAAAACAGCGCCGTCTCCGCCAGCGCGAAAAAGAAACTCGCGCCCGCGAAAATCAAAATCGCCGCCACAGCCTGCTCCATGCACGGAGTGTGTCGGAAAAATGACCCGGAAAAAAGGAGAAAGCAGAGACACGAATTTCACGAATTTTCATATTTACCCTTCCAAAACCGCCGTCACGGCCGCGTAATGCTCCGTGTGGCTCAAGCTGACCAGCAATTGCTTCGCATTGCGCGATTCAAACAATTGCCTTCCCTTCCCGTGCAGTACCACGAACGGCTCGCCGGATTCCTTCCTGCAGATTTCCATGTCTCTCCAGCCGAGCTGCGCGCCGATACCCGTGCCGAATGCCTTTGAAATCGCTTCTTTGGCCGCAAATCGCGCCGCCACGAACTGCGCAGGATGCCGGTGCGACAGGCAATACGCCATCTCATCCGGCAATAAAATCCGCTGACCGAATCGCCCCCCAAATCTCTCCAACGACGCCGTAATGCGCGCCACCTCGATGATGTCAATGCCGATGCCCAAAATCATTTATGATTCACGATTTACGATTTACGATTGACCCGCAAGCCGCCAATTTCAACCGCATCTCGTTTCGGAAGGACGAGTTACACGAGTCCCTGATTTTACAAGAGTCTCCGATGTCTTTTGATGTTTGGGACCCGTACGGCTCTTCCCTCCGGAATAATGAATTCATCCGCGATAAAACTTCATCAGCGCCAGCATTTCGCGCACAGCTTTTTCCATCCCCACAAAAACCGCACGACTCATTATGCTATGGCCGATATTCAATTCCACCAAATGCGGCACGCGGCAAAGTGCCGATAGATTCTCGTAATTCAATCCATGCCCGGAATTTACTTGCAAGCCGAGCGCGTGCGCCTGTTTCGCGCCGGAAACCAGCCGCTGCAATTCCATTTCCGCTTTCCGCTTTCCGCTTTCCGCTTTTTGAAACTGCCCGGCAAATTGTCCGGTATGCAACTCGATGAACTGCGCGCCGATGCGCGCGCCGGCTTTAATCTGCTTTTCGTCCGGCGCGATGAACAAACTGACTTCGATGCCCGCGTCGTTCATCTTTTTGCGCGTCTCGGTCAGGGATTTTTCGGCGGCGACCACATCGAGTCCGCTTTCCGTGGTCACTTCCAGCCGCCGCTCCGGCACGATGCAGACGATGTCCGGCTTCAATTTCAGGGCAATGCCGATGATTTCCGGCACGTTGGCCATTTCAAGGTTCAGCCGCGTCTTGACAGCCTCGCGCAGCTTCCAAATATCGCGGTCCTGGATGTGCCGACGATCTTCGCGCAAGTGGGCGGTGATGCCGTGACACCCCGCCGCTTCGCAAATGCTCACCGCCTCGACCGGATCGGGTTCGCCGAATCCGCGTCCGCGATAGCGCGCCTCGCGAATCGTCGCAACGTGGTCTATGTTGACGCCAAGCTTGAGCATGATCAAGGGCGCGGCAGCGCTCCGGCCTCCGTCGCTAATATCAGGGGTATATTCTTCATCAGGAACCTTTTGTGTGCCAGATGAGAGCGCGAGTTTCAAGTTTTCAGTTATCAGCCTTCAGATCTGAAAACTTGAAACTTGAAACTGAAATCTCCATCGGCTTTCATTTGGTGTGCCGAAGCTCCGCTCTTTTACAAAATTCTGGCTGCCGGTCTTGATTTGGATGACGCTGATTTTCTCCGCCTCCAGCGATGCGAAGTCCTACCAACATTCGTCGCGACTCGTCGAACCGCTGTTGCACTGGCTCTTCCCCCAAATGTCGCAGCCGGATATCGAGGCCATCCATCACTACATCCGTAAATGCGGACATCTGACGGAATACTCCATACTCGCCCTGCTGCTCTGGCGCGCCATCCGGCATACGGCCGGAAAAAAACCGCGCCCGCCCGCCGCGCCGGGGCGCAGTGCAGACGGAAGGAGCTGGCCGGAAGCCCGGCTCGTTCTGTTGATTGTCATGCTCTATGCGGCCACCGACGAATTACACCAAAGTTTTGTTCCCACCAGAACCTCTCTGGTTTCGGACGTTTTGATTGACACCGCCGGCGGCGCAGTCGCGCTGGTTGCGCTCTGGATTTTTGGCCGCTGCCGAAAACACTGGTAAATTCAAAAAAATGAAACGTCCGCTTGTCGCTGTCGTTTCCTGCTACACCATCGGGGTGCTGTTGGGCGGGGCTTTCCAGCCGCCGCTTGCCGTACTCTTTGCGCTTTCGTTCATTGTCCTCATCCTCGTCCTCGCCCTCAAAAAATTCCGCCCGTTCCTGATCTGGCCGCTCCTCATGCTCGTCGGTTGGGCCAATCTCGCCAGCCGCATCGCCGTCGTTTCGCAGGACGATGTGCGCACGCTTGTCGGCAATGACTCCGCCATTGCCGCCGTGCGGGGAACTTTGATCGAGACACCACACCTAAAAATCGCCGAGCGTGACGGACAGGAAACCGAACATTCGCTCGCCAGGGTTCGGGTCACCGGATTGCGGCGCGGGCAAAATTGGCAGCCGGCCCACGGCTCCATCATGGTCACGACGCCGGAACCGCTTGCTGAAACATTTTTCTCCGGCCAGCCGGTTGAAATCACCGGCGTCATCGCGTATCCGCCACCACCGCTTGCCGAAGGTCTCTTCAATTACCGCGATAATCTCCAGACGCGCGGCATTTACTGTCAGCTCAAAACGAGTTCCACCAACGACTGGCATTTGCGCGCGCCAACAATATCCGCTCCACCATTGACCGACCGCTTCTTGAACTGGTCGAAAGGGACTCTTGCGCTCGGGCTGCCGACGGAGGATGAACCGCTACGATTGCTGTGGGCGATGACACTCGACTGGCGCACGGCGTTCATGGGTGACATCAGTGAACCGTTCCTGCGCGCCGGCACGATGCACCTCTTCGCCATTGACGGCCTCCGTATCGCGCTGATTTCCGGCATGCTCGTCGCGCTCCTGCGCCTGCTGCAAATCTCCCGCGCCTGGTGCGGACTCATGGCCATCCCCGCCATCTGGTTTTACACCGCCGCCACCGGCTGGGAATCCTCTGCAGTCCGCGCCTCGGTGATGATGACGGTCGTCCTGGGCGGCTGGGCGCTCAAACGCCCCGGCGACATGATCAACTCCCTCGCTGCCGCCGCGCTCATCATTTTGCTCTGGGAACCGCGCCAGCTTTTGGAGGCCGGCTTCCAGCTCTCATTTTTTGTCGTGCTCGTAATCGCGCTGATGCTGCCGCCGCTGAACAGGATTTCCGACCGTCTTCTGCAGCACGACTCGCTTTTGCCCGTCGAATTGCTGCCGCGCTGGCGGAGCGCGTTGGACGCGACATTGCGGATGTTCACCCGGTATTGCTCGCTTTCACTCGCCGCGTGGATTGGTTCCATCCCGCTCTCGGCGAAATATTTTCATCTGTTCAGCCCCGTTTCAACGCCAGCCAACATCGTCGCGGTGCCTCTCGGCACGCTCGCGCTGATGAGCAACTTAGGCGCTCTCATCTGCGGAACATGGCTGCCGTGGGTGACGGAATGGTTCAACAATTCCGCCTGGTTTTTCATGGTGGCGATGACGGATGTGAGCGAATGGGCCACGAAAATTCCAGGCGCATTTTTCTACGTTCCTGCGCCGTCGTGGCTGCAAATCGGAATTTACTACGCCGTCATTACCGGTGCGTTGAGCGGCTGGCTGTTTGCCCGAAGCCGGCGAATCTGGAGCATGTCGGCTTTGATTCTCATCTCCGCAACTTGTCTATGGCGATGGGAGCAGTCGCGCGATAAAATCGCTTTGACCGTGCTGCCGCTCAACGGTGGCCATGCGGTCTTCGTGGATGCCGCCGGTCAAAAGAACGACTGGCTCGTAGATTCCGGCGACGAAAACAGCGTCGAATTCACGCTGAAACCATTTCTTCGCTCGCAAGGAGTGAATCATATTCCGCGACTCGTGTTGACACATGGTGATGTGCGCAACTGTGGCGGGGCGGAATCACTCGACGAACTCTTCGGCGTCAGCGATCTGCTCACCAGCCCAATTCATTTTCGCTCGACCGCCTACCGCAATGTTGTCGCTGAATTCGACAAGGCGCCGGTGCGCCACGAAATCATCCAACGCGGTGATACCGCCGGTTTATGGCAGGTGTTGTATCCCGGCGCGACCGGTGATTTCCCGCGGGCTGACGATGGCGCGCTGGTCTTGCTCGGAAATTTTCGCGGGGCGAGGATTTTGCTGTTGTCGGATTTGGGCCGCGCCGGACAGGACGCCCTGCTCTTGTGCACCAATGATTTGAGCGCGGACATCGTCGTCACCGGTCTGCCGAACAAAGGCGAACCACTTTGCGACGCGCTCATTGACGCCATCCAGCCAAAGGTGATCGTGGTTGCGGATTCGGAATTACCGGCTACGCGGCGCGCAAGCCGTGCTTTGAAGGACAGACTGGAGCAAAATAAAATCCCCGTGATTTACACGCGCAGTTCCGGTGCGGTGACGATTGTGACGGACAAATCCGGCTGGAAATTAAGGACGATGGATGCAGGGGAATTCGCATCCACCGATTTCCGGTAGGGTTGCGCCGTTGGCCGCGCGGCAATGCAGCCCTACGGTCTTTTGGTGAATGTGACGGACACATGCTGCGCCTGCGGAACGACAAATTTCTTCAACTCGACGGTAACGCTTTGCGGCTTGAACTCGTATAAAATCGTGTCCGCGATATCGGCGGCGAGTTTTTCGATGAGCTTCCAGCTTCGGCCTTCGCCGAATTTCAGCAACCGCTGCGTGACGGTAAAATAATCAATCGTGTCGGCAATGGAATCGGTTTTAGTAGCCTTCGAAAAATCGGATTCCATCCCAATCGACAGCAGTAGGCGCTGCGGCTGCACCCGTTCTGCATCCGGCACACCGACGCGGTAAAACACTTCAAGGTCAACAATGGAAATATGAGACATTTACGATTTACGATTTACGATTTTTGATTTGGAAACCGCGTTGATCAAAAACCTCGTCGGCCTGTTCAATTTCAATTTCTTCGCTTCGCCAATTTTAAGCCAGCGGAATTCCCGCCCTTCCTCGTTCAAGACCACCTTCGGCTTACCCGCGCATCGGCAGGTGTAGTTCAGCAGGACAAAATGCGCGTCGCGGTAAAACTCCTTTGAATGGATGCAATCCTGCACCAGCACGAATCTGATGCCGGAAATCTTCAGCCGAGTTTCCTCCATGATTTCACGGCGCAACGCAGCATCGGATGTTTCGCCCCATTTGATTTTGCCGCCGGGTATGCCCCATTTGTTCGACCATTTGTGCGTGCGAATCATCAGCACTTCGCCAGCTCCGTTGAAAATCAAAGCGCCGACGGTCGCCAGCGGCGGCGGCTCCTCACACTTCTGCGCCGGCGGCTTGAGGTTCAAGTTATTCCGCTCCAGAACACCGCGCAATTCCGAAAGATGCTCGACGATCAAATCCGGTTTGGCCGCCCGCAACTGCTCCAGCGTGTTGTAGCCGGTCAGCACAGCACACGAATAGACGCTGCCGTGCTTCGCCGTCTCGATATCGTGCTCCATGTCGCCGATGAACAGCGTTTCGTCCGGCTTGAGCTTGTTTTCGGCGAGGATTTCGTGGATTTTTTTCCGCTTGTCCCATACGTTGGTGTAAGCTTTTTCTAGGAATGCGTCAAAGCCGATAACGCGGCATTGCACCTTGAAATGGTCGGTATGGATGGTGCTCAAAAGAAACATGCGGAGGTTTTTCGCGCGGCAAAATTGGAGAAAGCTGCGCGCGTGCGGCAGTTCGCAGACTGAATCCTGGGCCTGCTTGAAGCTCGCGTGAAACCAGCTTTCAAGCTGCGGCATCGGAACGTCCGGCGTATGACGGTCATAGAACTTCGTGAACGGCAGGGAAAACTCCGCGCGGAATTCCGCCAGCGACATTTCCGGCTTGCCGGATTGCGTGAGGACAAAGTTAGACGCCTTCAGAACGGCTGGCAGATCGTCCACAAGCGTGCCGGACCAGTCGAAAATGATATTGCGGATCACGCGGAAGATTTAACCACGAAACACACGAAACACACGAACAAATCAGCCGCGAGAGAACGCAACAAACGCAAAGAAAAAAATCTTTGTGTCCTTTGAGTTCCTTTGCGGCTAAAAATGGCCGCGTGCTCATCTCATTCCACAAACCGTTCGGCGTGCTGTCGCAATTCACCGGCGATGGCTCGCCCAACCGCACACTCGCAGAATTTGGCTTTCCGAAAGAAATTTATCCCATCGGCCGACTCGACACCGACTCGGAAGGCTTGCTGCTCTTGAGCGATGAACCGGAGTGGAACGAGAAGCTGTTACATCCGCGCCACGCGCACGAACGCGAGTATTGGGCGCAGGTCGAAAAAATCCCGACGCCGGAAATTTTGAAGAAATTGGAGAAAGGCGTTGTGGTTCAGAGCCGAAAGACGCTGCCCTGCCGCTCTTGGCTGCTGGAGCCGCAACCAGTTCTTGCGGACGGCCACCATTTTAATTTGTCAGCCCGCAGGGACGCTCGCCCCACCATTCCGCCACGCAATCCGCCGATTCGTTTTCGAAAGAGCGTACACGATTGCTGGATTGGATTGGAACTGATCGAAGGCAAGAACCGGCAGGTGCGGCGGATGACGGCGGCCATCGGCCATCCGACGCTGCGATTACTGCGGGTGCGCATTGGGAATTTTTGGCTGGGCGAATTGCCACCGGGCCAATGGCGCAAGCTGACTTTGAGAGAACGCCAGATGGTTGATTCCAGTCTCGAGAAACACGAAACACACTAAAATTTTGATTCGAATTGTATTGGCTGCAAAGGAGACATAGAACGCATAAAAACTAAAATCTGTCGTTTTCGGTCTGCAAGCACTTCCAACCACCCGCCTTCATCTGATTTCGGCGCGGCAATCCACTTTCATTACACTACGGCGCGACGCGGGCGGAGGGGCACGGATTTGGGGAGGCATGTCGCATTCTGGCGCATTCTGGCGTTTTTGTCATGCTTTTTGGTGCGCGCCGGGCGATTCGCCCTTTTTAACCACAGATTTACAGAGATGAACAGGATGGGAAAGCGGGAAGCGGGGAGCATAGAGAGTAAGGCTGAAATACTGAAATTTGGAAACATCGAACATCGAATGAATAGCGGAGATCGAAGAGTAGCCCTCCCTCCCGCTCTCGCGGGCCGGGAATTTTTTACTTCAAGGGAAGGTGTGATTCCGGCAGGATGGGTGTAGATTCAGAAGCCAATGTATTTCAAAAAGAAAATCGTCGTGGTGATGCCCGCTTACAACGCTGCGCAGACGGTCGCCAAAACCGTGGATGAAGTCAATGAACAGGGCATCGTGGATGACATCATCCTGGTGGACGACCGCAGCCGGGACAACACGGTGGCGGTGGCGTCCTCGCTGCCTGGCGTGCGCGTGCATGTGCATCAGCGCAACATGGGTTATGGCGGCAACCAGAAGACGTGCTACCGGCTGGCGCTCGACGCGGGGGCGGACATCATCGTCATGCTGCACCCGGATTATCAATACACACCCAAGCTGATCCCGGCAATGGCGTCCATCATCGCCAACGGGCTGCATCCGTGCGTACTGGGCAGCCGCATATTGGGCGGCTATTCGCTACGGGGCGGAATGCCGGTATGGAAATACGTGGCGAACCGGTTTTTGACGGCGGCGGAAAACATTCTGCTGGGGGCAAAGCTGTCGGAATACCACACGGGCTACCGGGCGTTCTCGCGGGAACTCCTGGAAACACTTGCGCCGGACCTGTCAAAGAATTCCGACGATTTCGTTTTTGACAACCAGATGCTGGCACAGATTTTGTGGCATGGGTTCACGATTGGCGAGGTGAGCTGCCCGACGAAGTATTTCAAGGAGGCGTCGTCCATCAATTTCCAGCGCAGCGTGAAATACGGCTTCGGCTGCCTGAATGTGGGGCTGAAATTCCGGCTGTCGAAATGGGGACTGGGGCAATCGGAATTGTTTCCGCCAAAACAAAGTGGCAAGTGACACGTGTCGCGTGACACGAAAAAATAACACCCTCGATTACGAGGAGAAGGACGAGGACGAGGAAGAAGAGACTTATTTTAAGCGGCCCAACGAGGTGGCAAGGCGGGATTTCTTACGGTTGGCGGTCGCGCGGGAAATGACCTTGGATTTGACGGCCTTGTCGTAGGCGGAATGGACGCCGGGCAGCGCCTTGGCGGCCTCGTCTTTTTTGCCGTCAGCGAGCAGCGCGCGGTAATCTTTTTCGACGCCGCGCAGGCTGGATTTGACGCTGCGGTTGTGCTGGTGTTTGCGCTCATTGCCGCGCATGCGGCGTTCGGCTGACTTCGTATTGGGCATAAATCAATTGTTGGTTTCGTTCAAAAGGTCGGTCAGTCTGGACGAACGCGCGGGAATGTCAATGGCGAAAGGTGGCCGGTTGGGATTATGCCTTTGACGGAAGGAAGAAGGATACGTTGACATAGTCCCCCTCCTCGCCAAACGAAGGACGGGGATCTGTGATTTAATGATGAAATTACAAACCCCTCCCCATGAACCTCAAGATCACCCCTTGATTAACTACGACTCGCGCATCTTGAGGTTGCAGGGGTCAAAACGCGAAAAGGCTTTCGGAGAATTCTCACCCTGACCCCGCTTGGGCGGGGCGAGGGAAATTATCGACGCTGCGCGAATCTCGAAAGCGGAACTCCTGACTTCGCACCCTGCAATCAACCTACAATCAATTCAGGTGACTGCCAGCCGCTCACCATTCATCACGCTTTACATTGGGTGCATTTGGTAGTTCCTTAGAGGCGGCGGGCGGAGTTGGTGGAATTTGGGCCATGGAATGAACAAACAACTGCAAATTTTGCATTTGGAAGACGAACCGGATTTTGCCGAGTTGGTCCGTGTCATGTTGGAGCAGGATCATCTCGACGCCGAGATCACGCGCGCCGGCGACCGCGCATCGTATCAAGAGCATCTGGAGGCGAACCTATTCGACGTGATCATCTCGGATTATCACCTGCCGTCCTTCACGGGCCTGGAGGCGCTGGCAATGGCGCGGAAGCGACAGCCCCACACGCCGTTCATCCTCGTTTCAGGCACGATTGGCGAGCAGGCGGCGATAGACAGCCTCAAGGCAGGCGCAACGGATTACGTCCTCAAGCAACAGCCGGAGCGGCTGGCGTCCGCCGTGCGCCGCGCCGTGAAGGAATCCGCAGAACGCGCGAAGCTGCGGGAGGCGGAGCAGGAACTGGCGCGGCGCGAAAAGTATTTCCGCGCGCTCACGGAGAACTCGCTCGACATCTTATGCATCATCAACCGCGAAGGGAACGTTGCCTACACCAGCGCATCGGTCAAAAACGTGCTGGGCTACACGCAAGAGGAAATGCTCGGCCAGAAGTCCTTCGCGCTGGTACATCCCGAGGATTTGCCACGCGCGCTGGAGGCGTTCCAACTCGCACTGGCCCATCCGGAGCGCACGGTCAAAATCCAGGTGCGCTTGAAAAGCCACGCCGGCGAATGGCGGCGGCTGGAACTTGTCGGCAACAACCGGCTGGCGGACCCGGAAATCAACGGCATCGTGGCCAATTGCCGCGACGCGACCGACCGCTGGCGTGCGGAGGAGGAGTTGCGCGACAGCGAGCGGCAATATCGCCTGCTGTTCCACAACAATCCGAATCCGGTGTGGGTGTTCGACCTAGAAACGCTGGCGTTTCTGGAGGTCAACGAGGCGGCCATCCAGCATTACGGTTATACGCGCAAAGAGTTTCTTGAGATGACCATATCGGACATCCGCCCACCGGAAAGGAACCAGCTGAACAATAGCGCCGTCCCGGATGCCGCCGGCCAGGGGCTTATCTGGCGGCACCGCCGCAAGAATGGGACCCTGATTGATGTCGAGGTCATCTGGACACCGATGGTTTTTCATGACCGTTTCGCCGCACTGACCATGGCGGTGGATGTGACGGAACGGCTGCGGACCGAGCATCGCAACACCGTTTTTTCCAAGTTGAGCCATCGTTTGAGTTCGGCGACCACGGTGGCGGAGGCGGCGATAATCATATGCGAGGCGGCTGACGAACTTTTCAAGTGGGCTGATTTTGCGCTGGATCTTTATGATGGCGGGCGCGATGAAGTCAGATCGCTGTTGAACATCACAACGGTCGAGAACCGGCGGGTGGAAATTCCGCCGGCACAGCAGCCGAAGACGGCAAACGCCCTCATCCGGCGCGTGATTGAAAATGGTGCGGAACTGCTGACTGGCAACGAAATCGACCACTACGCCGCCTCAACCATGCTCACGCCCGTTCGCAAAGGCGAGCGTGTCATCGGTCTCATTTTGGTTCAAAACCACCGGCCCGGTTCCTACTCGAAAAACGATTTGGGGATGCTCCAGACGCTCGCCGAACAGTGCAGCGGTTCGCTCGAACGCCTCCAATCGCGGGAACAATTGCGCGAAAGCGAGCGGCGGTTCCGCGACTTGTTTGACAATTCTCCGGACGCCATATTAGTGGAGGATCTGGATAGCACGGTGATGGACGTGAATTTTGCCGCGTGCGTGCTGCATGGGATGACGCGCGACCAGTTGATCGGCAAGAACGCGCTGTCGGATTTGGTCCCGCCGGCGCAACGCGAGTCCGCCCGAAGCGATTTTAAAAAGTTGACGGCGGGCAAACTGTCCTGGATTGAGGGCGAAAGCCTGACCGCAGACGGGCGGTTCACGCCTGTGGAGGTGCGTGCCGGGAGAATTGAATATGCCGGGAAACCGGCACTGTTGCTGCACGTTCGCGACGTGACCGAGCGGCAGGCGGCAGCGGCAGCCCTGCAAAGTTCCGAAACCCTGTTCCGCTCCGTCTGGGAAAATTCCGTGGACGGCATGAGGTTGACCGATGAGAACGGCCTGATTGTCGCCGTCAACGATGCCTACTGCAAACTGGTCGGAATGGATGCACAGTTGCTGGAGGGCAAACCAATCACGGTGGTTTATGCCGCGCCCCAGGACGGAGAGACCATGCTCAAGCGTTTGCGCGAACATTTCGTCACGCGGGACAGTCAACGGAAGCAACAGGGGCAATACACGCTCCATGACGGCCGCACTGTGACCCTGGAAATGTCCGACTCGTTCATCGAGGTCCGCGGGCGGCCGCTGCTGATGTTGAGTTTGATCCGGGACATCACGACCCAAAAGCGGCTGGAGGCGCAATTGCGCCAGTCCCAGAAGATGGAGGCCATCGGCCAACTCGCCGGCGGCGTGGCGCACGATTTCAACAACATTCTCACTGTCATTCACGGCCACGCCTCGCTGCTGGGGATGTCAAATCTGGACGACACCGCCGCGCGTTCCGCGCAGCAAATCACGCAGGCCGCCGAGCGCGCGGCCGGGCTGACGCGGCAACTGCTGACCTTCAGCCGACGCCAGCTCATCCAGCCCAAGCGCCTCGACATGAACAAAATCGTCGGCAACATGACCGACATGCTAGGGCGGATTCTGGGCGAGGACGTGACGTTGCAACTAAATTACAGCGGTTCGCCCGCAACCGTCGAGGCCGATGCCGGCATGATGGAGCAGGTGCTTCTGAATTTATCCGTCAATGCCCGCGACGCCATGCCGCGGGGCGGCCAGTTATCCGTGCGCATTTCCATCGTGGACGTGAACGAAGAACATGTGCAGCGGCATCCGGAGGCGCGCACCGGACGATTCGTTTGTGTCAGCAAGACCGACACCGGCTCCGGCATCCCACCGGAAAACCTGTCGCGCATATTTGAACCGTTTTTCACGACAAAGGAAGTCGGCAAGGGCACGGGTCTCGGCCTGGCGACGGTTTATGGCATCGTCAAGCAACATCAGGGCTGGGTGGAAGTTGAAAGCACCGTCGGCAAGGGCACAACGTTTCGCATCCATATCCCTTATGTCGGCGCGGAGCAAACCCGGACGGAAAAACCTTCGACGCAAATCATAGTCCGCGGGGGCAGCGAAACCATCCTGCTGGTCGAAGACGAAAGGCCCGTGCGTGAACTCGTCGCCCGCGTCCTCGAAAAAAGCGGCTACAAGGTGTTGCAGGCCGGCTCCGGCGCGGAAGCCGTGGAGGTCTGGCGCGCACACAAGGACGAAGTCCGTTTATTGCTCACCGATTTAATCATGCCGGGCAACATGAACGGGCGCGAACTGGCCGAGGCTTTGTGGACGGAACGGTCGGAACTCAAGGTGATTTTCACCAGTGGTTACAGCGCCGACATCGTGGGCAAGGATTTTAAACTCGAATCGGATACGAACTTTCTGCAGAAACCGTATCATCCGCAGGCGCTTGCGCTGACGGTGCGCCGCTGCCTCGACGAAAGATGTGACGGGTGACGGGTGACGTGAAAAACAACACCCTCGATTACGAGGACGAGGACGAGGAGGAAGACGTTTAATTTAAGCGGTCCAGCGCGATGGCGGGTGGCCACTTGTCACTCATCACTTGTCACGTTTCGGTAATTCTCTATCCTCACGTCCATGATTATCGCGCCTTCGCTGCTCGCCGCAAACCCTACGCATTACGGCAAGGAAGCTGAACGGGCCGAACGCTCCGGCGCGGACTGGCTGCACCTCGACATCATGGACGGCCAGTTTGTGCCGAATATTTCCTTTGGCCCCGCTGTCGTCGCTGCTGTCCGTCCTCATGCAAAAAAACTGTTCTTTGACGTTCATCTCATGTGTTCCAAGCCGGAAATCCTCCTGGAACCGTTTGCCGCCGCCGGAGCCGATCAGATTATCATCCACGCCGAACTCGGCGAACAGGTCGAGTCGCTCATCTGGAAGATAAAAAAACTCGGCAAAAAAGTCGGGCTCGCCGTCAATCCGCCCACCGCGATCACCGCCGCGCAGCCCTATCTTGGACAGATTGACATGCTGCTGGTAATGACCGTGAATCCCGGCTTCGGCGGACAATCGTTCATCCACGAATGCCTGCCGAAAATCCAGCAGGCCGAGGCGTGGCGGCGCGAGCGCGAATTAAACTACCGTCTCGAAGTGGACGGGGGCATCAACAACCAGACCGCCGCCGAATGCGCCCGCGCGGGTGCGGACACCTTCGTAGCCGGCACGAGCCTGTTCGGCCAGCGCAACTTGAAAGCGGCTGTGACTAAAATGCGGAAAATCGTCAATGCAAACGACCCGGCGCTGGCGGATTTGAAGGTTTGAACGGAACAGTTCTGACAATCTTCTTACAATAGTTTTACGCTGGCGGAACACTTCGCCACTGCGGTCGCCATAATCTCCATGAACGAAATGCGGCTGCATTAGTCGAAACAAAAGGCAGCATTTCCAAAATCATCCGTTCAATTATTATGAAAACAACTTTCGCGGTTTGTAGCACAGTGGTGCTTCTCTTCGCAGCCATTCAATCACACGCCGGCATTATTGCCGGCCCAATCACCAATCCGGCCAACGGGCAAGATTATTACCTGCTCACCCCAGACACTTGGTCAGCCTCGGAAGCCGAGGCGGAAAATCTTGGCGGCACGCTCACCATCATCAGAAACGCGGATGAACAAAAATGAGTTTTCTCAATGTTTGGCAGCTACAGCGGAACGAACCGCGATTTGTGGGTTGGACTTCATAGAAAATGGCAGGGCGGACCTCTCGTGTGGGTCACGGGTGAGAAGGTTGATTACTCCAACTGGTCTGCTTGGAACCCGGACAATGCCGGCGGGATAGAGAATTGCGTCCAAATATATCAGCCGGGGGACGTTCAGCCTGGCAAATGGAATGATTTCCCCGACAGCAGCACGAGAAGCAATCCGCTTTGCGGTGTCGTGGAAGTGCCGGGCAAATCAAATGAAAATTCCCTGTCCGATCAGGAAAAATCCTTGATCGGCCTTTGGTATCAAGGCGGCAGTGCCAAGCAACCATGTTACATCACCGGCACGGACAACATGCTTTTTGCCATCAATCACGGCCGCGCGGCCCGCCTTCTGTGGACGCAGGACAACGGCCTCTTTCTTTCAGTTTGGAACGCGAGCGGCGAAATCATCAAGGACCGGATTCTGTGGAGTAACGGCACCTGGTGGTCGCGCAAGTCGTCCAACTATGGTTATGGCCAAACAGTTTCCGCTGCCGACGAAGTACCGTTCCATATTGTCCCGGATTGACGAGTCAAAACCGCGCAACGGCCCACTGACGCTTGGCATATAAGGATTCTTTTGCCAGTCTTTGCGGATGGCACAAATCAAATTCGGCACGGACGGCTGGCGCGCGGTGATCGCGGAGGATTTCAATTTTGCCAATGTCGCGCGCGTCGCACAGGCGACGGCGGACTATTGGAAATCGGAAATCGGAAATCGGAAATCGGAAATTTTCGGGTTTCAGCCCAAAGTGGTTGTTGGCTACGACCGCCGGTTTTTCTCCGATCGTTTCGCGCGACTCACCGCTGAAGTTCTGGCCGGCAACAATTTCCAGGTGATTCTCACACCGGAGCCGACGCCGACGCCGTCCGTCTCGTTCGCCGTCAAACATCTGCACGCGGTTGGCGGCGTGATGATCACCGCTAGCCATAACCCGCCGATTTTCAACGGCTTCAAGCTCAAGTCGTATTACGGCGGTTCCAGCGATTCCGAAACGTGCAAGGCCGTCGAAGGTTTTCTGGACAAAAATCCGCCCAAGATGGGAGATGGAAAATCCCGACTCCTAATTTCGGACGTTCGTCCGGCGCATTGTGCCGCGCTTAAAAAGCTGGTGGATTTCAAGCTCATAGCAAAATCGAAATCGCGCTTTGCCCACGATGCGCTGTTCGGCGTCGGCGCGGGCTGCTTCGAGCAATTGCTGGCAGGCACGACCTGCAAGGTCACAACGCTAAACGGGAAGCATGACGTGCTGTTCGGTGGCATCAATCCTGAACCGATTGACAAAAATTACGCGCCGAGCCAGAAATATTTACGCGCACACCCGCACGACATCTGCCTGGTAACAGACGGCGATGCCGACCGTGTGGGCGGCATGGATGGTCGCGGCAACTACCTGACGACGCACCAGATCATCTGCCTGCTGCTGCATCATTTTGTCGTCAACCGGAAACAAACGGGCCGCGTCGTGAAGGCGCTGACGACGACTTCGATGGTGGACAAGATGTGCGCGGCCTACGGACTACCGCTGGTTGAGACGGGCGTTGGCTTCAAATACGTCTGTGCCGAGATGCTAAAAGGCGGAGTGCTGCTGGGCGCGGAAGAAAGTGGCGGCATCGGTTTTCCCGGCCACATTCCCGAACGCGACGGCATCGCCGCCGGCTTGATGCTACTGGAATTGCTTGCCACGGAGAAAGTTACCGTGAACAAGCTGCTGGCCACGCTGGAGAAACAATTTGGCCCACATCGTTACGGACGGATTGACACACATTATCCGCTGGAGAAACGCGCGTCGCTGATGGAATTCCTGAAGACCAATCCACCGGCGAAATTGTCAGGCTCACCGATGGCCGAGGTGAAGACATTCGACGGCGTGAAGTTCGTCGCGAAAGATTCTTCATGGCTGATGTTTCGCGGCTCCGGCACGGAGCCGGTTCTGCGGATTTACGCCGAGACGAAGTCGCAGGCTGGCGTGCGGAAGCTGCTGCGGCTCGGCGTGGCTTTGACGAAACAAACGTGATTCATGCGCCTTGCGCTTCCCGGAGAAAATGGCTAAATCATCACCCATGAAACTTGCTCTGGCTGTTTTGGTTTATGGATTGTTTGGGCTGGTATTGTGCGCGGGCATGCTGCTGCTGCTGGCGGGCAAACCGTGGTTATTGATCATCGGCTTTCTGACATTCGTGATCGCGGTCGGCAAGTTCGGCTGCATGTCGCATTGAATTCACTCCGCCAAAGACATGATCCATCACGGCATCTTGAACCCGCAAATCCTCTCGCTGCTCGCCCGCGTGCGGCACACGAACGCGCTGGTCATCGCCGACCGCGGGTTTCCATTCTGGCCGATGATTGAGACTGTGGACGTGTCGGTTGTGGACGATTTGCCGACGGTGCTGCAACTCATCGCCGCCGTCCGCGCAAACCATCATTTCACGCAAGCCCATCAGGCCGAGGAATTCCTGAAGAACAACACTCCCGCCATCCGCCAGAAATTTGTCGCCGCGCTAAAAGGCGTGCCGACGACATTCGAGCCGCACATGGAATTCAAAAAGCGCGTGCCGCACGCCGTCGGCCTCATCCGCACCGGCGACACAGTGCAATACGCGAACACGATATTGATATCCGGCTGATGCCGGCGGATTTTTCGTCAACTGCAAATAAAGAACGCCCAAGGATTGCCTTGGGCGTTCTGATTAAAATTGCTGGATTATTTCGAGGCGTCCGTGGCTTCGAGCTTCTGCCAGAACGCGCCGTAGATTGCGATGAGGACAAAGCAGACGAGCGGCACCACCATACCAATGCGCATCGAATGCGTGTCTGCAATATGGCCCATGAACGGCGCGGCAATTGCCCCGCCCACGATGGACATTACGATGAGAGACGAGCCGAGCTTGGTGTAGTCGCCCAGCCCGCGGATGCCCAGCGCAAAAATCGTCGGAAACATGACGGACATGAAGAAGAAAGTGCCGAACAGCGCAATCAAACCCGCTGTGCCGCCGCCCATCGTCACGGCAGCCAGCAGCACGTTGATTGCCGCGTAAGCCGCCAAAACGAGGTGCGGTCTGGACTGGCTGATGACGGCGCTGCCGCACAGGCGCCCAAACATAAAGAGGCCAAAACCGATTGCACCCAGCCAGTGGGAGGCTTGCAACTTCGTCACGCCGGGATCGTTCTCAAGGATGTAATTGACGGTGAAGCTGAAAATGCCGGTCTGTGCCGAAACGTAAAGAAACTGCGTGGCGATGCCGAGCGTAAAATGTTTGCGCCGGAACATGTCCCAGTTTTTTGAAACCAGCAGAAACCCAGCGACATAGGCAGCCACCAACAATCCGTATTTAACCGGCTGGAGCAATGACTCGTCCATGTTTAGCATCGTCCAGACCAACCCCAAAATCGGGGAAATGAAAAAATACAGCAGACCGCAAACGATCGCCAGGATGATCCCAATGGAGGCAAGCTGCCCCGACGAAGGTTTAAGACTGGCTTTTTGCTCGGCGGATTTATGGCTTTCATCCTCTGTGCGCAAATCCGGCACCTTTGAAACGACAAAGATGACGAGGAGGATGGCGACAAAGATGCCGATACCCATGTAAGGGATGTAAAGACTGGCATTGGAACTCGAGCCTTCGCCACCGGAAAAGACAAACTGACCGCCGACAATCGGGCCTAGAATCCAGCCGCCGCCGTTGATGGTCTGGGCGATGTTGATGCGGGTCGCGCCATGTTCCGTCGCGCCCAGCACCGTGGTGTAAGGATTGGCAATGGTTTCCAGACAGGTCATGCCCGCGGCGATGACGAACAAGCCGAGGAGAAATGCCCAGTAAGCGCCAATGTTGGTGGCTGGAATGAACCAGAACGCCCCGGCGGCAATCAACGTGAGACCGACGAGAATGCCGCCTTTGTAGCCGAATTTTCTCGCAATCAGACCGGCGGGAATCGCCATCAGGAAGTAAGCCAGATAATTGGCGAACTGCACGAGGCCGGACTGTTCCTTGTTGATGTGAAGCGAGTCCTGAAAATGCTTGTTGAGGATGTCAATCATTCCGTTACAAAAGCCCCACAGCAGGAAAAGCGACGTGACCAGAGCAAAAGTGATGAAGAGGTTTCTACCGTCCGGCAAGCGGAACAGGCTGCCGCCTTTGCTCGAAGACTGGCTGGGATTGGTTGGTGTAATCATAATTCTATGTTTTGACGAAATGCCACGCGTGCGATTGGTTGCTGATGGCCATTGGTATTATTTGAACAGCGCGTTTGCGTCAAGCAATCCTTGAAGAAAAAAAGCACTGGGAAAACGATTAAGCTCCAGATTGCGAACCGCACTAACTTCACGATGTTCCGTCCGCCTACGTGCTGCGCACTTCGGCGCGGCAGCTTTCGCTCTCCGCTGCGCTACGAGCGAAAGCTGGTGGAGCCAAGGAGGCTCGAACTCCTGACCTCCTGAATGCCATTCAGGCGCTCTACCAACTGAGCTATGACCCCATCCACGAAACGGAGCGGTAATTTATATTTTCCCGGCAGCAAGTCAAAGCATTTTGCCATCTGAAATGGATTGAACCGGCACGGCAAAATTTCTAGGGTCTGGCGTGGCATCCAAGCTCCGTATCGCGTTCCTGACGCACGAACCGTTTTATCCCCCTTCCGGCGGCGGTTCGGCGGAAGCAGTCTATCTGGTGGGGGAAATGGTCCAGCGCGGCCACGAAGTCCATGTCTTCTGCCCGCGAATTGCCGATGCGGAAGAAATCGGGAAGCAATTCGGCATCCGTTTGCATCCGTTCAAACGGTGGCAGATGAGCCGCTACGTCCGGTTCCGCAACTTCAAATATCTGGCCTACCCATTTTTTCTCGAACGCATGGTCGCCCGTGCCGCGCGCGAAACAAAATTCGACCTGCTTGTCTCGCAGCACGCCATTTCCGCCGTGGCCGCCGGACGCCTGAAACGAAAGCTGGGCGTGCCCGTCGTGATGAATTTTCCAGACCTTCTCACCGGCTTCATGGAAACATGGCGGACCTGGCTGGCTCCCCGCCCGCTCGTCGAGGCGCTCAAACGGTTTGAAATCTCCATGCCGTCGCGCTATGGCGCCGACGGCGTGCTGACCGTGTCCGACACGCTCGCCGATCTGTTTGTGGAACGCGGTTTCCCGCGCGAAAAAATCCTGCCGATTTACTACGGTTACGATGCCGACAAATTTCCGTTCCGCGCACAATTGCCGCCCGGTAATCAGCCGCCCGTGGCCGTCATGCACGGCTCGTTCGACGCGCATCATCTGGGGCAAATCGCATTTGACGCGATCCAATTTGTGGCGCGGCAGCAACCGGAAGTTGTTTTCCGGTTTATTGGAAAGAAAACCGACGCTCTTGAAAGATTTTTGAACCGCGCGCAGAAACAAATCCCCGGTTTCAAATTTGAGGCCACGGGTTTTGTGCCTTATGCCGAAGTTGCCAGACACCTGGCCGACGCGAGCGTTGGCATCGTGCCTTACGAGGAATCCGCGGGGACCCATTGCGCGTTTGTCGCCAAGGTTGTGGAATACGTCGCCAGCGGTCTGCCAGCCGTGGCGACGCCTCTCAAAAGCATCCAACGCTATTTCAAGGATGATCCGATGGTGCGCTTCTCGAAATTCGACGGTGAAGATTTCGGGAAAGAAATCATCAGCTGGCTCGACGAACCTCCTCAAACCTGGCAAATCCGCGCCTGCGCCTCCGCCGCGCGCGTCCAGACCGAACTGGATTGGCGACCGCTCTGCCGCAAGGCAGTTAATTTTGTGGAGAAGACATTTAACGCAAAGTCGCAAAGACGCGAAGATTTTTCAAAATAGATTTTCCTGACGCGTCTGCACGTTCGCGCCTTTGTTTTAAGCTTTCTTCCGCTGCCGCGCGGCCTCGTAAAGAAAAACCGCAGCAGCAGCGCCGACGTTGAGCGAATCCACCGTCGGAGGCATGGGAATGGCCACCGCTTCGTCGCACGCCTCCAAGACTTCCGCGGAAATTCCGTCCCCTTCGTTGCCAAAAACAATGCAGCAATCGCCGGTAAAATCCGCCTGCGACAAAATCTTTTTATCTGTGTGCGGATGCGCCGCGATGCAGCGCACGCCGCGTTTGCGCAGGTTGCGCAGGGTTTGCGCCAGTGTCAATTGACGGGCGGGATCATCGCGCTGCAAGGACTGGTCGGCATTGCGCACCGTCTCAATCTCAAAGATTGGCAGTTCAAAGATCGTGCCCATCGAGTTTCTTACCGCGCGGCGCAGATACGGGCTGCTGCTCGTTTCGCCAACAATCAGTCCATGAACGCCGAACGCCACGCAATCACGCACGAGCGCGCCGAGATTTTCGGCGTTCGACATCTCATGCACCGCCACAAACAGTTTTGGCGCGGGACTTTTCTGGAATATTTCCTCGAGTGAGGCAAGCTGCGGGATTTTTCCGACGGCGAACACGCCTTGATACACCGAATAGCCAACGAGCGTCTCGAGCAGTTTCTTGTCAGCCAGATAAACAGCGATCGGTTCCGGGCGCGCTTCGAGTCGCTGGCGGAAAGCTTCCAGATGTCGTTCCGGCATGCAGAGGGAGACGACGGTGAACCGGCTTTCGAGCAGGCGGCGGACGACCCGTTCGCTTTCGGCCACGAAGATGCCCTGTTGCCGGTGTTCCAGCGGGCGGCGCAACGTGGCGTAGGGCTGTAGTTCCGGCGCACCGAACGAGGTGATTTTTTGGACCAGAGAAATCAATGTCAGCAAACTCTATGCATTTGACCGATTTCCGCAATGCCAGAGGTGGGCGGCGGGAACCAATGGCTTTTTCAACATGAGCATCAGTAAAATCAATGCACAAACTTGTTTTTTCAATTAGATACTTCGGCCCATCTTTGCTTAAATCAGACCGAACTTGCAAATCACAATACAAAGATTGGAAAACTATATGATCAAAACTAAAACCATTTGGCTGACAATTGGACTTGCGGCAGCCACCGCAATTTTCGTCGCAGGCTGTGACACCCTGGGAATGTCGCGCTCCCACCGCGCCAGTAATCTATATGCATACCTTTATTCCGACCAGAAAGAGCATATTGATACGCCGACAATCCCAGTTTTATCCCTGCCATTACGCGTGGGTGTTGCCTTCGTGCCTGTGGACAATCCAAACGGACGGAACAACTATTCGTATGGCGAAGACCTGTCATTTTCCGAAAGCCAGAAGATGGATTTGATGAAGCAAATTAGCGGGCAGTTCAAACAATATGCGTTCGTCAAGTCTATCGAACTCATCCCGACAGCTTACCTGACTTCGCGTGGCGGATTTGCAAATCTAGACCAGATCCGGACGATGTATGGGGTGGATGTCATGACATTGCTCTCTTATGACCAGGTTCAATTCACCGACGAAGGCGTATTGTCGCTGACCTACTGGACTATCGTCGGCGCATACGTCATCCCCGGCGAAAAGAATGACACCAAAACAATGATGGACGCCGCAGTTTATGACATTGCCAGCCGCAAGCTGCTGTTCCGCGCCCCGGGATTCGGAAGCATCAAGGGTTCTGCAACTCCAATCAACTTGAGCGAACAATTGCGCGAAGATAGCAAGAAGGGCTTTGAACAAGCGGCGACCAATCTGGTGGCAAGCCTGCAAGTACAGCTCGCAGAATTTAAGCAAGAGGTCACCAACTCGCCGACGGAATACAAGATTGAATACAAACCGGGTTACACCGGCGGCAGTGCCTTTGGTGGGTTGGAAACAATTTTCATCGGCGGACTGGGAGCATGCTTTTTGTGGATACGACGAAACCGCCGAAGTTAATCCGGAAACTACCGGTCATTACAACGCTGATGGTTGGCAGCGGCGTGGTGATAGCCCTTTTTCCTAGCTGGTCGTCGTGGCTTATTTATGACCGGTCCGCCATTCTATCAGGTGAAATATGGCGAATGTTCACGGGACACTTGGTCCATTTTTCCCCTTCTCATCTCGTTTATGATTTATTGGCGCTGGGCATAGCGGGCTGGATTATTGAGACCCAAAAGTTGCCACATTTTGGCTGGTTGTGCCTGCTAACACCCTGGCTTATCAGCGCCATATTGCTGCTATTCGAACCGCACATGAAATTATTCGGCGGACTATCAGCTTTAGCAACAACCGCGATTGTCTATCTGGCGCTTTTTGGACTTCATGACGCGGCTCCTTGGCGTTGGGTTTGCCTAGCAGGTTGCTGAAAAACCCGGACAAAGATTGAATGTTGGTAGCGTGGAAATGTCAGAGAACCATGCGTGGAAAACCTCAAGCCCAGCCGGAATT
>Ga0302320_10003693_pt1 | contig 35273 bp, 28 predicted proteins | sample Bog_T0_3_FD_202130 | JGI IMG/M metagenome (GOLD analysis project Ga0302320, IMG submission 202130) | Peat permafrost microbial communities from Stordalen Mire near Abisko, Sweden - Bog_T0_3 | ecosystem: Environmental > Terrestrial > Soil > Wetlands > Peat | place: Sweden: Abisko, Stordalen Mire...
CCCAAGCCCTTCATCTGGACCGCCAAAGCCACAGACATCCTCGAAAAGGTCACACGCGCTCGGGCGGTGTTGAATAAATGACCATCTGTGTGGCGGACTACACTAGTGTCGTAGTTTGTATCGCCCGCATACGTTGCGACGAAGTTGTGGGTAGTAGCGGCCAGGGATGTGGCTATGCAGGTTGTCACCCCGGCGCCGCTAATTGTAGCCGCGGGGCAATCAGCGATGGAATTGCCATTGTCCTTGAACGTCACAGTCCCTGAAAAGGGCACGGAAGCGGTACCAGAGGTCGGGCTCACCTGGGCAGTAAAGGTCACCGACTGATTGACAGCGGTCGGAGAGACAGGGGAAGAGGTAAGTGCGGTCGTGGTGCTGGCCTTGTTGACCGTCTGCGACAGCGGCCTGGCAGTGTTGTCGCTTCCGTTATAGTTCGCATCGCCCACATACTTCGCGGTAATGGAGTGTGGGGACCCTGATGCAGTCAGACTCGCGCTTGGGCATGAGGCTGTGGCCTGACCAGTGCCCGCGTTGTACGTCACTGACAGGGCGCTACAACCGGTCATCGGGGTAGAGGATCCATCCATGTAAAAAGCTACTGTTCCTGTTCCAGCAATTGGCACTTCCGCAGCCAGAATCGAGACCGGGGTCGGAGTCACGGTGGCGGTAAAGATCACCGATTGGTCGACAGTCGACGGATTGGCTGAAGAAGACACTGAGGTCGTTGTGTCGGCCTTGGAGACCGTCTGTGACATGGTGCCCGCGGCAGCTACCGTGTAGTTGGTGTCCCCTGTGTATGCCACGGAGATGGGATTCGCTCCAACTGGCAGGGTGGTTGGCAACGCCTGGCATGTCGCTGTGCCGCTCGAATTCACGGTTACAGCGCCGCACCCGCTGATGGTGACAGAGTTGGCGGTGAAATTGACTTTTCCCGCGGGAACGACCGGCCCCAAGGAAGCAGCGGCGAGTTGCGCCGTAAAAGTCACCGGAACGTCGATCTTAGTGGAACTCGATGGCGAAGCAGTAACGCCGATGGTCGCAGCAAGCGCACTTACTGTCTGCTGCAGCGCACTTGAGGTGCTGGTAGTGTAGTTCGAATCACCCGCAAACACCGCGTCGATATTAGAGTGCGTGCCCGCAACCAGAGCCGACGTTGTGCAAGTGGCCGTGTATGTCGATGAACCGCTATCGAAGCTCACCGGCTGAGCACCGCAGTTGGTGATCGTCGTGAAAGAGTCCTGAAAGTTCACCGTCCCGGAAATCGGCACGATATCCGTGGGTGGGAACGGTATTGGATAGACGTTTGGCGCAACGACGGCGGTGAAGGTCACTGAATCGTTGACGTTGGTGCTCGGATTCGAGGATTGAACCGTGGTCGTAGTCGCTGCCTGACCCACGCTTGGGGTCGCCGTGGCTGTTGCAGGGTTGTAGGATAAATCCCCCCTATAGTCCGCCTCAACCGGAGTCGAGGACCCTGCAGGCAACAACTGGGTGACACAAGTGGCAGTTCCCGTACCGTCGAGAGGGATTCCGGACAAGCCGTTGCAATCGGCAAGCGCTGCCTGGGGATTGCCGTTATAGAAAAAAACAACGTTCCCCATGGGCGTGCCTGCGCTTCCGGTGGCAGTTGCCGTGAGTGTGACTTGCTGGTCCACCGACGACGATGGCGGGTTGATAGTCAAAGAAAACGATGCCAGGTTGATCTGGGTCGAAGATTGGGTGCGTGACAGCAAAGAGATATCGCTGCCCATCGGCGAGGCTCCGCTATTGCCATTTGCCGTAACCAGGCTGGAAACACTGCCCGTGGAGGTCTTGACCGTAGCGATGGACTCCGGTCCGGTGCCCACTGTGTAGGTAACCGCTGGCTGCAGCGTGCCTTTGGCCGTGCCATTGAGTACGCTCACGGTAGAGGCCGCGAAGTTGGCTACCGCCACGTCGTCGAGGCCGTCGCCGTTCAAGTCCGCCACCACCAGCGCGGCGGGAGCGCTGCCCACAGCATAGGCGGCCGGTGTACCGAAGCCGCCCTTGCCGTCGCCAGGCAGAACCGCGATCTGATCGCTGCTCCTCTGCGCCACCACAAGGCTCAGGCCGCTGCCGGATAGTTTGCCAAGTGCGATTGCCGAGGGTGCGCTGCCGATGTTGATCTCACTGGGCAAGGCGAATTTGGCGGTTCCATCGCCAAAGAACACGCTGGCGGTGCCTGGCGACTGGCAGGTGCTGTCCTCGCCGCAAGCATTGGCAACGATCAGGTCGATGTGGCCGGTTCCGCGCAGGTCACCGCCCGTGATGGAAACAGGAGCATAGCCCACCGGATAACTGGTCGACTCGGTAAGCGTGCCGTCGCCGTTGCCCAGCCAGATGTCAAGGCTGCCGGCTTGCGTGCAGGCGTGCTGCCCGCAGTCGGAAACAATGGCCACATCGGCGTTGCTGTCGCCATTGAAATCTCCCACGAAAAGCGCGCGGGGATGATTGGCGAGCGTATAAGTCTGCGCCTGTCCGAAGGTGCCATCGCCGTTGCCCGGCATGACCGTCAAGGTCTTGTCGTTGCGGTTGAGCGCGAGGAGATCGAGCTTCTTGTCGCCGTTCAGGTCAGCCAGGGCCACCGCCACCGGGCCGCTGCCCAGCGCATAGGTGGAAGCCTGCGCATAGCTTCCATCCTGGCCGGCCAGGAAGACGGCCACACTGCCGTTGCTCGAGCAGGAAGAATCCTGGCCGCAGAAGTTGGCGACCACCAGGTCGGAGCGGCCGTCGCCGTTCAGGTCGCCGGCCGCAATGGCCTTGCGCTGCAGGCCGGCCTTGTAAGAGCGCGCCGCCTGGAAAGTGCCGTCGCCGTTGCCCAGGGGCAAACTGATGGACTGGTCCTGACTGTTCGCAATGGCCAGATCCATGTGGCCGTCGCTGTTGAAGTCAGCGGCTACGGCCGCAATCGGGGTGTTTCCCGCCACAAAGTCCACAGAAGAGGCGAAGCTGCCGTCTCCGTTGCCCAGCAACACGCTAAAGGTATTCGCCGACTGGTTGACGGCAATCAGATCGAGAACCTGGTCGCCGTTCACGTCGGCGGCGATCACGTCAACGGGATTGTTGCCCACCGCGTAAGTCGCGCCCGGCAGGAAGGCGCCGTTTCCAGAGCCCAGCAGTACCGTCAACGCGGTGCTGTTCGCCTGGGTCACGGCAAGGTCAAATTTGCCATCCTTATTGAAATCACCGGCGACGATCGACGAAAGCTGGCCGGCTGCTGCGCTGAAGTCAGGAAGCGGAAGAAACACGCCTCCGCCCTGACCGAGCAGGATGCTCACGGTCCCATCCGCGTTTGCCAGGGCCAGATCGGCATTGCCGTCGCTGTTGAAGTCCGCCGCCGCAAGAGCAGCCGGCGTCTTGAGCAACGAATACAAAATGGGTTTTTGCAGGTTGCCGCTGCCGTCGTTGAGTAATACGGCAAGCTGGTTTCCGGACCGCCCGGCGACCGCGACATCCGTTTTTCCATTCCCGCTGAAGTCTCCTGTGACTAGAAAGGATGGGTTGCCCCCTGCCGCATAGCTCTGCAGCGCCTGCAGCGTCCCATCGCCGTTGCCAAGCAACACACTGATCGTGCCTTCAGTTTCATTGGCAACCAAAACATCGGGCTTTCCATCGCCGTTGATGTCAGCTACGGCAACAAAACTCGGATGGGGCCCGGCGGCATACACCACTCCGGAGGCGAAGCTACCCTGACCGGCTCCGAGAAAAACAGTCATCTTCCCTGAGTTATAGTCCGCGGTTACCAGGTCAAGCTTGCCGGCCTGCCTTAAATCGCCAGTTGCAACGCTTGATGGCGCATAGCCAAGAGAAAACGAAGGAGCAACAAGAAAAGATGAAGACGCAGTAACGCTCTGTGATGAACCGGAGACCGCCGGTACGGTTGATTGTGCGCATATCCCGCACACAAGCAATGCGCTGAAACCCAGAAACATTGCCGTTGCCAATCGAACGCTTCCACGCAGGCGATGCCACTCAGAGCGAATCATTCACTTTCTCCTAACAGATGGGCCAATCTCTGCACACTGAGCTTGGGCAGCGCCAAACGCAGCGCGCAGGGATTTTTATCGTTAATTGCTGGCGATGAGAATACTCTCCTACAGCCCGGCGCGCAACCTGCTTGCATTCATTGCAATGGTCATGACTAGGGCCTGTTCAAGCTACTAGGGTGGATGGCGTTGCGAGAGAAAATCCGGCCAGACGAGGCGGAGTCCGAAGGCTGTGGCGGGCCCACAGTCGAGGGCGACAACGAAGTATGGCCGGATTATATCCGCAACCCGAAGGGCCGGGGCTAATTTCCCTCATTTCGTCGTCAATCGTCGATAGCAGACACCCGGTATCCACCCCACGTACAAAGACCTGTCCGTGGCGGTCCCGACATGCGTCGCTCCTCACTCCTGTAACTGAGAAACATTGGCTCCCTGCGCCACCACCTCTGTAGTTTGAACAGGCCCTAGCTTATGTAGTGAATGGTCTTCGTCAGCACTGTGTGTGACTCTTGCTCAAGTGTTTTCATGACTACATGAAGGCGATCAGGAAATCGTAGAGTCGGCTTTAGCCAAACGCACTCCTGCCAGGGATGCGGGGCCGAATGGCAACAGCGGACCCATAGCGGACCAGCAGCGATAACTCCTTAGCTGATGTACTGAAACGAGCAATATTAGTCTGCCATTGCATTAGGTCCGTAATACCTTTATGCGCCGGTTCGATCCCGGCCAGCGCGGTCAAGATAGCAAAGATCGGGCCACCGCGATTGAAACTCAGCACATGAAATCACTAACCGTGCGTTCATGGACTTTGTTATTACCGGCTCACATGGAGATGCCTGCGTGGAAATACGATACTTCGCCAATCAGGATAAGTACAGCTAATCGCCTGGATCCAGATACAGCAGCCGCAGAACGGTCTTTCGACGGTTGGGCTATAATTTGAGGCAATTTTAAGTTAGGTGCGCAACTTTCGCGCAGTATGGGTTTTTCTGGATTGGGAGCGCTTATGAAAGCGTGCGTTGCCGCTCTATCCGCCTTGCTATGCGTGTTCGCGCAATCGCGGTGCGCATCGCAAACGCAACGCGCACTGCTTATCGGGATCAACACCTACCAGCCTGCGGGAACGCAGGCTGAGCATCTTGCAGGGTGCATCTATGGCCGTTGTGAACTGAGTCACTTCGAGAACCTTGAGGGCGCGGTCAACGATGCCCAGGCCATGGCCGACCTGCTGACCAGTCCCAAGTTTGCATTTCCTGCAAACCAGGTTGTCTTGCTCACCAATCCAGCGCCACCCGGGCCGCGGCCGGGAGTGATGGTGCTGCCGGCTGCGCAGACAGATCGCGACGGCATTCTTGCAGCCATGCGGAAGTACCTGGTGGATGTGCCGCAGCCAGGCGACACGGTGGTTTTTTACGACGCCAGCCACGGCTCCCTGCGCGTCAACAGCAAGGGAAACAAGATGACCCTGCTGATTGACGGACAGTACGTCCACGCCGACAGCACCCTGGTTCCCTCCGATGCTTTCAAGGGCGGCTACGATGTGCGCGACCGGGAAATGGCGCGCATCTTCAATGCCGCGCTCGACAAGGGAATTCATCTGACCGCGATTTTTGACAGTTGCCACAGCGGCGGCATCAGCCGGGGCATCGGCCCCAGGTACCGCGCACGCACGCTGGCGTTTGACCCGCGGGACATTGCCGAGGCTCCCGAGGCGCTTGCCGATGGGCAGCCGCGGCCTTCGCCCAGCGAGCGCGCGGACAATCCGGCACTGGTTTTCTCTGCCGCGCAGCAAGACCAGGCGGCGCAGGAGATGCCTCTGACGGACAAGGTGACCGAGCCGCATGGGGCTTTTACCGCCGCGCTGATTGAGGCGCTGCGAGCCCTGCCTGCGGGTTCGCCGGCTTCTGTAGTGTATCAGCGCGTGAAGGCGGTGCTGGAGGGCGGCAATGTTTCCGGCCAGGAGCCCGATCTGGACGCAATCGACGCGAGGCGCCGGCAGCCGCTCTTCGGCGGCACGGCGGCAGACTCCGGCAAGGTGCACGCCGCTGCTCTCCAGACCGACGACGACGGCAGCGTGTGGCTGGATATCGGCCGCGTCTCCGGCATTGGCGTTGGCAGGGAATTCATCTCGCTGCTCGCGAACGGCAAGGGCGAAACCGTCAAGCTTCGCGTTACCGGCCTGGAAGGGATCGCGCGCTCCTCGGCCAGTTTGATCAGTCCGCCAGGAGCCACAGTTGCACCCGGCGAAGTCTTCGAGCTGACCAAATGGATCCCGGCGGAGTCGGCGCCGCTGCGTGTCTGGCTCTGGCCTTCCCTGTCCGAAACGGAGATACTGTCCGCGGCGGCAGCTGTGCATGCTGCCGGAGTTGCCACCATCTCCGATGCAGCCGAGGAGCCGTGGACGCACACCCTCTGCTGGAACGGCACAAACTGGACGCTGCAACAAGCCGGCGCGCCCGCGCCGATCCTTCTGGGCCCGCAACTGACGGCGAATGCATTGAAGGCTCAACTTCCCGCCGGAGCAAAACTCTGGGTCAACCTTCCAGCGCCGCGGGAACTGGCCGCGAAACTGGAGCCTGCAGATAGCAGCAGCGCCGTCCAGGCTGCGCCCGATCTTGCCGGAGCGGACTACGCACTGACCGGCACGCTGACCGCCGGTGAGCCTGCTTATGCGTGGTTCCACAAGAGCGAACTTGCGGCCGGCCCGCGCGCATCGGCCAAGGCAGATCACGATCCAGGCTGCTCCGCCACATCGCAGTACCCGGTGCGCAGCGAATGGGTGACGATTGGAGGCGCGAGCGATGTGGATGAGGGCGGCGCGGCGCTGAACAAGTACGCATCGCTGCTGGCCAAGGTCCACGGCTGGCTGGAGTTGGCCGACAGCCCTGCCGACGCCTCCACCGCCAACTACTATACGTTGGCCATGGTTCATGCAGCAGGCGAAACTCCGCTTGACGCCAATCAGCCCGCTCGCCAGGGTGATCTGCTGAAGATGGCGTTGCAGTCCGAGGACCGGGTCATCGAGAAGCGCTGGGTCTACGTTCTCGACATCGATTGCCACGGAAAAGGCACGCTGCTGTATCCGCTGAACGCCGGTGGAAACCAGTTTCCCAACGGCGCGGACAACGGCCGCCAGTTCGTTCTGCCCGGCGCGCGCACTGAGCGCGTTGGTCCGCCCTACGGCGTGGATACGCTGATTCTGCTCAGCACCGCACAGCCGCTTCCCGACCCTTACGTCCTCAACTTTGAGGGCGTCGCCTCGCGCGGAATGCGGGGTATGGAGTCGCCCCTGGAAAAACTACTGCATAACACCAGCGGCGGAAGCCGCGGATTTTCCGGCGAGATACCCACTAACTGGGGCATCTCGCTGACAACCATGCGCAGCGTACCGAAGGACGCAACCAATTGAGTTCAACATACTGGCGCAGCAGTAAGCCAACCCGAAGGGCGTAACCTACGATTTCTTGAAGGAGAACGATCATGTCTTTATCCCGCCGCCGTTTTTTTGCCGATGCTTCAGCACTCGGTCTGCTCACCGCTCTTCTGCCGGAACTGGCCGCCGCGCAAGCCGGCGCTCCGCAGGCGCACACGGAGGACACACCGCACGATTCCTATGATTTCTGGAGCGGATTCTTCGACTCCGTGAACCCATACAGCTATAACTATGGGCATAAGTCGGCGTCGCGCGGGCCCAAGGATCAGTTGCCCGATCCCGGCGCAGAAACGCAGTATCTGCATTACAAGAGCGCCGCGAAAAAGCTTCGCTACGCCACCGACATCAGCAAGGATGAGCTGCTGGACCATGACGGCGATGTGGCCGTAAGCATCGCTCTCTCGCAATATCGCCCCGGCTCCGGCGGCGAAGCCAGCGTGCGCGCATCACAGCTTCGCGTGGACACCACGCAGATCCACCCCTACATGAACATCATCGCTCCGCTGGCGTGGACGGCGATTGCGTCGCTGACGCCCGACAAGGCGGGCAAGGTTTCGCTTGACCAGCTCGGCTTCAGGACTGCCCAGGCAACGCAGGGCACCAGCAAGATTCTGTTGACGCAAGGCACGGGAAAGCTGGCGGTCAATGTATCCAAGGCGGCCACAACATCGGTGTTTGTAAAAGCGCTGAATGTGATGATGCAAGGCGCCAAGATTGCCGTTCCCCTGGTGGCTTTGCCGGCCATCAGCGTGCCGGCCATCAGCGCGTTTACTGAGGCGCTGAGTTACTGGGAAGACCGCACCCGGTTCATTATGGCCGGCAATCTGACCAGCGCCGTAGCCACTCAGCAGGCAATGAACGATCCGGAACGCGAAGACCGCTACATCGGCCTGCTCTCCGGCGACTACCTGATGCTTCCGCAGGAGCATACGGACGAACTGGCGAAGGAGTTGCCGAATCTGGATCTCATACAGGGCTACCTGGTGCGCAAGGATGCCGATCCCAATCTGCCGCTGCAGACGCGCGCGCAGAGCGCCGTTCCCGGCGTCACGTACGCCTCCATGCGGGTCAGCGTGCAACCGCTCGACGCTTCGTACGCAAGCAAGCCTGCCGCCGCATCCGCGGCTGGCGACAGCACGGATGCCTCCTCTTCTGCCGCCAAGAGCGGATCAAAGAAGAGCAGCGCAACCAAAAAGTGAGCGGAATTTCACTTCATTGCAGGCTCGGCGGAGAAGTGAAATATAGAGGCAAACCAGTTGGCGGGCCGGAGCAGCAGGGGGATGGATGAACCCGGCGCGGAAAGTGCGTATTGCCGCATGGCTTGGCCTCGTGCTTCTGGCGGCAGTGTCTCTAGCGCAGCGCTCATCACTGCAGGATCAAATCGCCCAGCATGAGCAGAAGCTGGCTGCGGCGCGAGCCTCCGGGAGCCTGCGGGAAGAGGCGACGGAACTGAATTTCCTGGGCATGATGTACCGGCAGGCAGGGAAGCCGCAAAAAGCCCTCGAAGACCTGAACGCCGTTTTGCCGATCGAGCAGAGAGCGGGCAACCAGGCGGCACAGGCCATGACTGAGAACACCATGGGCAGGGTCTATACGGACCTCGGCCAGGAAGACAAGGCGCTGGCACTGTTCAACCAGGCGCTGCCGGTTTGGCGCACGCTGAGAATTCGTCAGGCCGAAGCCAATACGTTGAACTACATGGGCAAATCCTATGACAACCTGGGGCAGCGGGAAGAGGCACTGAAGAACCTCAACGCGTCGTTGTCCATCTGGCGCGAACTGGACAACGGGCAAGCCAAAACACAGGTCGAGCAGAACCATGCGCTGCCGCAGAGCTGGCGCGAGACAGGCGGCCGCGCCGGTGAGGCCGCCACGCTGGACAACCTGGGAACGACGTACTCCGACATGGGCCAGGGAACCGAGGCGCTCGACTATTTCAACCAGGCGCGCCCATCTGGCGGGAAGTGGGCGAACAGGGCGGCGAAGCCCTGACGATGAACAACATGGGCCGGGCGTACGCGGACCTGGGACAAAAACAGAGTGCGCTGGAGTCCTTCAACCGGGCGCTTGCCATGTGGCGGGCCATCGGGAACCGGCAGGGCGAAGCGATCACGCTGAACAACATGGGCCGGCTGTATCGCGACCTGGGGCAGCAGCAAACGGCGCTGGACTATTACAACCAAGCGCTGCCCATCTGGCGTGAAGTAGGAAGCCGCGGCGGGGAAGCGTTGGCTCTGAACGATATCGGCCGGGCCTATGCCGACATGGGCCAGCCGCGCAAGGCACTGGACTATTGCGAGCAGGCATTGCCCATCTGGCGCGAGACGCGGAACCGGCGCGGCGAAGCGATGACGCTGAGCAACATGGGCCGGGATTACTCCAACTTGGGAGATGCGGACAAGGCACTGGAGTTCGATAGCCGGGCGCTGCCGCTGTGGCGCGCGGTCGAGGACCAGCGCGGCGAAGCGCTGGCGCTGATGACCGTGGGCTGGGCTTACTCGGAGCGGAAGGAGATGGAGAAAGCGCTGGCCAGCGAACTGGCGGCATTGTCCCTGGCCAGGGCCGCGGGAGATCCGGAGATGCAGGGCGCCATTGAAACCACGCTGATGATAGGCTTCCGCGATCGCCATCATCCCGAGTCAGCCATCTTCTTCGGCATGGATGCGGTGAACGCCTACCAGCAGATTCGCAAGAATATTTCGGGGATGGATAAGGATCTGCAAGCCGGATTTGCGCAATCCAAATCGAGTACGTATCGCATGCTGGCAGAGTTGCTGATCCAGGCCGGCCGGTTGGGCGAAGCCGAACAGATCCTGGACATGCTCAAGGAGCAGGAGTTGAAAGACATTGTGCGCCACGCTGCTCCGGTTGCCTCTCCCAAAGTTGCGCCGCTCGAACTTACGGCCGCGCAGAAGAAGGCAGAGAGCCAGATGGCGGAGCTGGAAAAGCTGGCGCTGGCTTTTGAGCAGCTCAGCGAGGAGGCGGTCGGCTTGCAGGTCAAGGCGTCGCGCACTCCAGAGGAAGACGCTCGGCTGAAGATATTGAACGCGGCCATGGAGAAGGAAAATGCGGAGATACTGGCCTTCTTCGGCCACTCCATCTATCCGGTACTGGAGTGGAAATCCGCCGCCGCACCGGCAGGCGGCGATCGTTCCGCGCAGAGTTACCTGCAAGACACGCTGACAAAACTGGGACCGCGCGTGGTAGGCATACGGCTGCTGCTGGGCGAGGATCATGCCTATGAAATTGTGGTCACAGCCGGCGCGCGCCGCAAGTTCCAGTTGCAGGCCACGCCGGCCGAGTTGCGTGGCAAGGCTTTCGAAGCGTTGAAGGCTCTGGGCGCGCGCAACGCCGATCCACGGCTGCCGTTGGCCGAGCTATACGCCATGATGGTAGGCCCACTGGAAGATGAATTGAAGGCGCTGGAAACGCCCACGGATGCGCAGGGCCGCGTCCCCGTGCTTCTCTGGTCGTTGGACGGCGCCTTGCGGTACCTGCCGATGTCCGCTCTCTTCGATGGGCGGCATTACATGGTGGAGCGTTTTATCAATGTCCTCTTCACGCCGGAGAGTTACGGCCACATGACGGATTCTCCGCTGATCAATGGCAGCGCGCCGACCGTGCTGGCGATGGGCTTGTCAAGGAGTTATGGCGACCTGCCGGCACTCCCCGGCGTAATGCCTGAGTTGGACTCCGTTGTGCACGACCCGGCCGTGGCTGAATCGCATGGCGTGATGGAGGGCCGACTGCTGCCCAATGAACAGTTCACGCTGGCTGCGTTGAATTCGGAACTGGGCGCGGGAAAGAGTTTTGCCGTCGTTCATATTGCCAGCCATTTTGTGGTGGAGACCGGCAGCGGCTCAGAACCCTACCTCATGCTCGGCGGAGAAAATACCGGATAAGCGCAGGGGTTTCAGTGGAACCTCTCCGCGATGGAAAACTCCGTAGTGGCCTTTCACGGCACAAGGCTTCTTACCCTGTCTGCCTGCAGCACGGCGAAGGACTATACCTCGAGGAACGGCCTGGAGATGGACAGCCTGGGCATGGTTGCCCAGCAAAAGGATGCTGAAGCAGTACTGGCCACGCTGTGGGATGTGAACGACGCAAGCACCAGCCGGCTGATGAGCGACTTCTACGCGCGGTGGGTGAAACATCCCGCCGATGGCAAAGCAGAGGCCTTGCGCCAGGCGCAGTTGGCGCTGTTGCGCGGTACTGCAGTGGCTTCGGGCGGCGGAAGCGGCCGCGGCTTTGAAGCCGTGCCGGAGCCAACCTCAACGGCTCAGTTTCCCGGCTATTCTCATCCGTATTACTGGGCTCCCTTCGTACTGATCGGAAACTTCCAGTAACGCGGCAAGAGTCAAGTCTGCCGGCGTATGTGGCGTTCACCGCGGCGGCTTTTAATTTCCTCCAATTCTGTTCTTATCCCTTTATTCTTATGCGCCATGCCTGGTTATTAAGACCTGAACTCCCGGCCGCTCAGTGACGAATCTCCTGATCCTCTTCCGTGGTCAACCTCAAAGCAATCCTGAAGCGACGGACTGACCTTGGAATTCGAATGGTTCAGCTCTACTCTACCCGGCAAACTGAAACTTGGCCTCTTGCGCCGCCGACTGCTAAAGTGCCTGCAACAGATTGAAGCGGGCATTGTCCTGTCTGAAACTGAGTTGAGGTGAAATCCTGATGGACGCAAGCAGAGTATCGAGAAGGGGCTTTCTTGCCGGTAGCGCTGCGGTAGCCGGAACCTTCGCAGCCACAGAGCTTTTTGGCCGGAGCGTGAGTGAGCCTCAATCCTCCCGCCGCGTCCTCCATATCATCGGCTACTCCCACATTGACGCCGCATGGCTGTGGCCCTGGCGCGACGGTGAGAACCTGGCCTTGACCACGGCGCGCAGCGCGCTCGATCGCATCACTGAAACCCCAGGCTTTCGCTATAGCCACTCCTCGTCCAGTCATTACCGCTGGATTGAAAAGGCCGATCCCGGCATGTTTCAGGAAATTCGCCAGCGTATCCGCGAGGGCCGCTGGGAAGTTGTCGGAGGCTGGCCCGTCGAGCCTGATTGCAACCTGCCCTCCACTGAGGCCTTCCTCCGCGACGGTCTCTACGGCAAGCGCTACTGCCAGCGCAAGCTCGGCGTGGACGTCAAAATCGGCTTCAATCCCGATTCCTTTGGTCATGCCGCCGGCCTGCCCACCATCCTCAAGCACTCCGGCTACAACTACTACGTCTTCATGCGCCCGACCAACGCGGACGAGCCGAACAATCTGCCCCATCTCTTCTGGTGGGAAGGCCCCGATGGCTCCCGCGTTCTCACCCTTAAAATTCTGAACTCCTACGATGGCCCCGCCTCGCGCATCCCCCAGGTCGCCGACCTCAGCTTTGCCCCCGGCTTCAACCACGGAGCCTTCTTCCTCGGCGTCGGCGATCACGGCGGTGCAGTCACCAAGGCACAGATCGCGCAGGTCCTCGAGATGCGCAACAACCCCGCCCTCCCCGAGCTGCGCTGGAGCACCGTCGCCGAGTTCTTCCGCGCTGTCGAAGCCTCGCCCGCCCTCGCCAATCTCCCCGTCATCCGCGGCGGCCTGCAGCACTCCGCCCGCGGATGCTATTCCGCCTGCGGCGAAATCAAATACCAGAACCGCAGGGCAGAGCGCGCCATGGTGGAGGCCGAAAGCATCGCCCTGCTCGCCAACCTGAACCTGGGGCACGCCTACCCCAGGGCCGCCTTTGAAGAAGCCTGGTGGAACATTCTCTTCAACGAGTTTCATGATCTGCTGGCCGGTTCCGCTCTCTCCTCCGACTACGAGCAGGCGCGCGACGGGTTGGGCACTGCCTGCCAGACTGCGGAAGTCGCAAAAATCGAGTCGCTCGAAGCCATGGCCCGCCGCGTGGACACCAGCCAGGCCGTAGCCGGTGTCGTCTTCGCGTTCAATCCGCTCCCCTGGCGCAGAAAGACGCTCCTTGAATACATCCCCGGCGCGGGCGCCAAACTCATCACCCATCTCAAAACCCACGACGGCTCTGCAATCCCCGTGCAACTGCGGCCTCCGCAGAGCATGTCTCTGTCCTATCAGCGACTCACCGCGTGGGTCGATCTCCCGCCCTTTGGCTATCGCGTCCTGTCTGAAGAGCAAGGACCGCCGCCGACCGCTCCCGCCTACCAATCCTTCTTCACCCTCACCCCGAACGGCTTCGGCCTCCGCTCTCTCAAGGCCTCCGGCGGCGCCGAGCTGCTCGCCGCCCCTCTCGGCCTCGTCGTCATCGACGATCCCAGCGACACCTGGGCCCATCGCATCGACGCCTTCCGCAAGGAACTAGGCCGCCCCACCTTCCTCTCCTCGAAGGTCGTCGAAGACGGCCCCGTCCTCCGCGTCACCCGCCAGAAATTTAGCTGGCAACAATCAAATATCGCCGTCGATATCGCAACCTTTCCAGGCTCGGATGTTGTCCGCCTGCATTTTGTCATCGACTGGCGCGAACGCCAGCAGATTCTCAAGCTGGAAGTTCCTACCGCGCTCACCGACGCCAAAATCCGCGCCATGGTTCCCGGCGCCGTTGCGGAAACCCCCACCAACGGCAATGAAGAGCCTTATCAGGATTGGATCGCTCTGGAAGGCCGCATTCAGGGCGCAGACTACACCGTGGGCCTCCTGAATGACCGCACCTACAGCTACGACTGCAAAGACAGCCTCCTGCGCACCATCCTGGTCCGCTCCGCTCCCTTCGCCCGCCACGATCCCTCGCCCGTCGACCTCAACTCCCTCGAGGACTGGCAGGATCAGGGCCGCCAGGAACGAGTCTTCTGGCTCACAGGCAGGCGCGGCAAGTGTGCCGAGCAGGGCTTTGACAAACTCTCCAATGAGTTGCAGACTCCTGCCGAATACGTCATGGACTCAAAGCATCACGGCAGCGAAAGCTGGGAGAAGTCCTTCTTTGAGATCACGCCGGACACCGTCTCCGTCCTTTCCATGAAGCCGGCGGAAGACGCAGCGGATGCAATGATTGTCAGGGTCCAGGAGCGATCCGGCGCTGCATCGGTCATGCACCTTGAATCCCAGTTCCTGGGCCTGAGCAAAGATGTCTCTCTTCGTCCCTGGGAGATCAAAACCCTGCGCATCGAGACCTCGAAACAGCACAAGGCCCACATCGTTCCCGTCTCCGCGCTCGAAATCTGAGAAAGGCTGCGCGAAAATCCTCATCGCGCAGCCTTCTCGTCTCAGCACAATCGTAGAACCGCCCGATCACGCCACCTGGGTCAAATGCGCCCCACTGGATTGCCTGACCACCAACTGCGCGCAATGATGAATGTGGCGCGGAGGAAGCTCAGGATTGTTAATCCGCTCCAGCAGAGTCCTCACGGCGGTTCGCGCAATCTCGCTGCATGGCTGGCGGATCGTAGTCAGCGCAGGAGAAAGCAGCGACGCATATTCCACGTCGTCGAATCCCGCCACCGCAATCTGTTCCGGCACCGAGCAGTGCAGTTGCGTCAGCGTGCGCATCAGAAGCGCCGCTGTCTGGTCATTGGAGCAGATAATCGCGTCCGGTGACGCCAATTCCAGCATGCCCTTCACGAATTCAGGGTCTGTGGGGTCGCCATAGTGCGACAACCGGTACGCAGGCCGCAGCCCATGCATCCGCATCGCCTCGCGGCAGCCGATCAGCCTAAGATTCGTCGTAGAAGGGTAATGCAGCCGGGCTGTAAAGCAGATCCGCTCTCTTCCCTGTTCCAGCAGGTGCCTGGTCAGAGCAATCGCCGCCACCACATTGTCAATGCCCACCAGGTCGAACTCGCTCTGCGAGGGAAATTCCCCAAGATCGCGGTCCAGCAGCACAATCGGAATCCCCTTCTGCATAAATGCGTCCGCGATGCGACGATTCCACACCTCGCGCCCGGGAATCGACTCGATCGGCGCAAAGAAGATTCCGTCCACAGGATGCTCGATGTACTGCTGACAGAGCCGCAGCGCCTCGTCGCTTGAAGTGATCGGCGTGCCTGCGTCTCCCCAGCGCACGCTGCAACCCAGTGACTGCGCGTAGCGCGTAATCTCGTTGCAAATCGGACTCAGAATTTCGGTATTGCCCAGCCCCGGCACAAAGAGGCCTAGCGTTTTCTGGGCTGTTGGCGCATCTGCGTGCGGTGGGGTCAGATAACTGCCGGAGCCAGCTCTCCGTGTGATCACGCCCATTTGTTGCAACTCGCGCAGCGCGCGCGCCGCTGTCGGGCGCGAAACCTTGAAGCGCTGACAAAGCTCCGACTCGCTCGGCAGGCGCTTGCCATGCGCAAACTTGCCCTCCAGAATCGCGCGCTCAAGTGCCTCAAATACTTTTGTAAATTTCGCCATAACCCCACCTGCCATGACAGATATTCTGTCAGATTGCGAATGCCGTATATTCCAAATTTAAATGATATTCCCAATAAATTCAGGCTGCAGGCTCCATTCGCTCAACCTGCTATAACAGATATTCCTTTCATAAAAGGAATGCCATAGCGGATACAGGCCAGCTTCCTGTCCACTTCCATACACCGGAGGGGGCAGGTTCCTGTTCGCTGAGTTTATGGAGTGCGTTGAAGCGAGTCCATCCGGGCAGCAGTCACAGCCGTCCGATTGTCAATATTCAACCTTGTTGCCCGTCGCGGCCCAGGCGGCAAAGCTTGCCCCGGGATTTTCGACTGGCAGTTGCGTGGCACAGAGGGTGCGTGCCGAAGGGTCTTTTTTGAACTCGCCGTAAAGAAAAGCGTCGTCGAAACCTGCGCGCGCTGCGTCGGCGGCGCTCGATCCGTAGTAAACCGCATCGAGCCGCGCCCAGTAGCAGGCAGCCAGGCACATGGGGCAGGGCTCGCAGCTGGTGTAGAGTTCGCAGCCGCTCAAGGTAAACACGCCCAGCGTTGCGCACGCGTCACGGATGGCGTTGACCTCGCCATGGGCCGTGGGGTCGTGGCTGGAGGTTACCGTGTTCGCACCTTCGCCCACAATTCGCCCATCGCGCACCACAACCGCCGCAAACGGGCCGCCCCTGCCAGTGACAACATTCTCCGTGGCCAGCGCAATTGCGCGGCGCAAAAATTCCGGATTGGCTTGTCGAGGCATTGCAGGCTTGTTCTTCTTCCCTACTCTGAGGGCAAAACTAATTTAAGTATGGCACAAATCCTCATGGAACTACTCGCTGGCAATCAGGGTCTTGAACCTGCCGGCAAACACGCGTCCCAGCCCGCGCAACATTGCCTTCACCGGCCAGCCTCGGCCTTCGCCGTCCGGGAAAAAGATCTCTCCCGGGCGTCGGCCTTCGGGGCGGTAGTACCAGCGCTTGAGCAGCGCCAGGTGTCCCTGGCGGAGAGTCGCCGATGGAGCTTCGGCTGTCTCTGCCAGCGCGGCCAGGGCTGCCTCCATGCGGGCTTCCAGCACGCCGCGCGCCGTCTTTGCCGGTGCAGCCTTTCCGGCTTCGTGTGCACCTTCAGCATCCGCGGCCTCGGCAGTCGGCGCTTCGGGAACGGCTTCGATCGTCATGGGATGGGCAAACAGCGAACTCGACCCCGACTGCTCGTTCTGGATTCTCATACCGACTGTTGAAAATCCCGCCGGTCCGCGCAGCCGTCCATTCTCAAAAAGAAAAACATTGACCTCGTCCGGATTCGCCGAGAGTTGCAGAATCACCGCCCGCAACAGGCTCAGCGGCCGCACCAGCTCGGCGGCCAGCCCGCGTGCGGCTTCCACCCGCTGCACCTGCGCATGCAGCGCTGCGGCCGATTCGAATTCGAGATTCGCCGAGGCCTGATCCCGCTCGCTGCGCAGTGTCACCAGACGGCTCTCGCCGCGCGTGGCCAGAAAGCTCTCGACCGCCGCGGCCTCCTGGCCGTAGCGCTCATCCGTGCAGCCCTGGTAGCAGGGAGCGAGGCACATCTTCATCTCGGAATACACGCACCCGGGATGGCTGGGATGGGGGTCGAGGTCGTCCGTGCACCTGCGCAGCAGAAACAGCTTCAGCGTCTCGTCGGCAAAGCGCTCGGCCGCGGCGCGCGACTGGAACGGCCCGTAAGACCAACCCGCCTCGCGCTGGCTGGGCCGGTGGGTCACGGTGATCCGCGGATACGGGTTGCCGCCCAGGAAGCGCACAAATGCGGGGCTCCGCAAATGCATCCGCTCCAGGGACTTTGCCCCGTACATCTTTTCGAGGAGAGAAAACTGCACGAGCAGTGACTCGAACTCGGAGCCCGTGACCCGCCACTCAATGCGGCGCACGCGGCCGGCCAACTGCAGCCGCCGCAGATGTTTGGCCGAGGGCTGCAGCAGCTGTTCAAGGCGCCCGCGCAGGTTGGGCGTGCGGCCAATATACGGCTCTGCGTGCGCCTCTGCGCCGTACAGCGCGAAGACCGCCTGGGTTCGCGGCAGTTGCGCCAGCGCGGCCTTGGGGTCGGCCGGGTCGAAGGCCAAAGTTTGTGGCTCACTCGGCACAGTCACCTCCGCTCAGGCCCCCGCGATGGTCATGCCGTCAATCCGCAGCGTGGGCGAGGCCACCGAGCCGCGGAACTCCAGGTCGTTGCCGATGGCCGTCACGTTCATCAGCATCTCGGCCAGGTTGCCGGCAATGGTCACCTCTTCCACGGCATGAGTGAGCTGGCCGTTTTCAATCCACAGGCCGGTGGCGCCGCGGGAGTAGTCGCCGGTAACCACGTTGACGCCAAAACCCATCAGGCTGGTGACGTAAAGCCCGGCCGGAACCTCCGCAATGATTTGATCTGGGGCCTGTGTGCCGGGTTCGAGATACAGGTTGCCGCAACCGATGCCCGGCGTGCCGGCCAGACCGCGTGACGCGTTGTGCGTGGACTTCAGCCCCAGTTTGCGTGCGCTGTAGGTGTTCAGCAGGTAGGTGCACAGAACGCCGTTCTCCACCACCACGGTGCGCAGCGAGGGCAGCCCTTCGCCGTCGAAGGGCGTACTGCCGTAGCCTCCCGCTCCGGTGGGCAGCAGCATGAAGTTGTCATCGATGATCGTCAGGCTCGGTGCTGCGATTGGCTCACCCAGCTTGCCGGCCAGGAAAGACGCGCCGCGCCAGATTGAGTCGCCTGAGGCAGCTTCAAATACCGAGCCGAGGAGCGAGCGGGCCACTTCCGGCGCAAACACAATCGGAACCCGCTGCGTTGCCACCTTGCGCGCGCCCAGACGGCGGATAGTGCGCCGCGCCGCCTCCTGGCCGATGGACTCGGGCGATTCCAGATCTGCCATGCGGCGGGAGCCGCTCCACCAGCCGTCGCGCTGCATCTGCCCGTTGGCGTCCATGGCGAGCGGAGCCGCTGAAACCCCGGCGTAGCTGCTGCGATAGCCGCCCACAAAGCCCCGTGAGTTAGCCATCACCTTGCGCCCGGTCGCCGCGTCAAAGCTGCCGCCATCGGAGTTGGTAATGCGCGGGTCGAACGCGAGAGCGGCAGCCTCGGCCCGCCGCGCCCACTCAATGCGCTCCGCACTGGGCAGCGAGTAGACGTCCTCGTAATAAAGGTGCAAATCGCCGGCGATGGAGCCGAATTCCGCCATCTCCGGCAGTCCTGTGAACGGATCCTCCTCGGTGACCTTGGCCAGAGCCAAAGCACCGTCCACAAGCTGGCGAATGCCGTCCGGAGTCAGGTCGCTGGTGGAGGTTGAAGCCGAGCGCGTGCCCAGAAAGACCCGCAGCCCGAGGCCGCGCGAACCGGACTCCTGCAGCGTTTCCACCTGGCCCATGCGCACGTTCACGCTGAACTCATCGCCCTCGCGAACCACGGCCTCCGCGTCGCTGGCGCCGCCCTTCATGGCCAGAACGACAACATCGGCAACCAGGGATTCAAGTTCAAGAGTGGTCTGATCGGGCTGAGCGGCAGCTAGGGGCATGGCTCAACAGTAACAAAATGGGTTGGTGGAGGGCACACTCCAACCTGGTTGAAACGCCGGATTTCCTTTTTGGCGGAAGAATAGAGGTTGCTATGGTTATCTTTAACTGATAACCTAATTGCGTCATGCAGAAGCACGATCCTGCTCTCGATTCGCTGCTCGACCTGGACGGCCTCACATTGGTTGTGGACCCAGAAGGCGGGCACTGGGTCCGCTTTGTGGTTACACAGGTTCCACCCACGCCGGAGAAGCCGCACGGGCTGGATTACTCACTTACGCTGCATGGACGGAATGGCGAGCGGCTGGTGGGATTCGACAATGCTCATCCCGTGGGCAAGCAAGAACGCGGCGATCCGCAAGATCACCGTCATCGCCTCCGGACGGTGAAGCCGTATGACTATAGCGACGCCGCTGCACTGCTCGCCGATTTCTGGACGGAAGTGGACGCAGTGCTGAAAGAGAAAGGAGTAAAGCCATGACCACACTCAAAGTTGGAATCGCCAGCTACGACGAGATGAAAGCTCTGACGCTCGCTATCGCCCGTGGCCAGCGGAAGCTCGGTCCAGAGGAGCCGCGGGTCTGGTTTCCCTCTACCGAGTCCTTTGCGAAGGTGCTTTCGGCGGGCAACCGGGATCTGCTGCGCGTCATTGCGGAAAAGATTCCTGGCTCCCTGGATGAACTGGCCCTGCTTACCGGTAGAAAGAAATCCAACCTTTCCCGCACGCTTAAAACTATGGCGAACTACGGACTGGTGCGCTTGGAACGCGGTCCGCGCGGACGGATTGCGGCGAAGGTTGTGCATGATCGCATCGAGCTGGAGCTTCCGTTGATGAGCCGGGGTCACGCGGCGTAAGGGACAAGTAATCCAATTGCTCACACAGCTAACTTTAGCGATTGGCGTATTAGGCGTACTATTGGATGTTTCCTCATAATCTTCAAAAGCGAGATTGCGTCGCATGATCTGCCAATGCTTCCTGGACGACAGTAAGGATGCAAACCAAAGCAAGATGCTTGTCTGCGCAGGATTCGTTGGTGAGCGGAGCGATTGGATCAGTTTTCGGAGTGGTTGGTCGAAGCAGTTGAAGGAGGCAGGGATTGATTACTTCAAGACCTCCGAATACAAGATGCTCACTGGCCAGTTTGAGAAATTCAGACAATTGCCGCCCCCACATGGAAGAAATGCCGCTCGCGCCATCAGGGATAATCTACTTTCAATAATCCACAGCTATGAGAACCTTCGATGGGTCGGCGTTTGCGTTCCGATGGACGAATGGAATTCGGTCGCCAGTCGGCCCGAAGCTACTGGAGTCTTGGAGCATGCCTACCACCGCGCCATAGAGAGTATATGGGTTGAAACGGTTAGACGCGGATTTAGGCGAAGTCGCCGCCATCGCCATTCTTGCGTTGCCTTCGTGCACGACGATGGACCGGATTATCCGGAATTGTCTGCGCTCTATACTGCTTTCAGAAAACTGAATCCAATAACAGCCAAGTACATGGTCGGATTTGCAGGTCTAGACGACAAGTTGACGCCCCCTCTCCAGGCTGCCGATCTAGTGGCCAATCACACCCTGGAAATCGGGATGAAGTGGCTTGATAACGGCAAAACAGTAAAGGATCAGTCAGAGTTGCAATCAAGCATGGGTTTTCTGGCCGTCTGGCGAGAGGACTATGCCAAAGCCGTTTTGCACCATGAATTGAAGCGCAAGGGGCTCCCGATTCCAGCCGATCTCGAAAAGGACTATTCGCGCTATTTGCCGTAATAGTGCACGCTAGGACTTGACGGTGAGTGATGACTGGCAATTTTCACTTGAGCAGCGAAGTGTGGATACGTTTCGTTCCGTCAAAACAGTCGCCGAGGCTGCATCCTTTGTTCCGTTGAAAGTGCTCTCCATGCGCCGCCATCGGAGGATCTTCTGATGCAGACATCAATTTCACTTTTCCAAAACACTCGGGGCAGCGGAATGTTTCATCTCTCAAGCGCAACCCATCTTCCACAGAGATCAGTTGCCAACCAAAAGCACGTTTCTCACCTGAGCCGTGCCATTTCCTGACTTCTACTTCCAACATTCGAGCCATCGCTCACTCCCGAATTATCTTCCTGTTCCGCCGACGGTCATCTTGTCCAGCTTGATGGTGGGCATGCCGACGCCTACGGGGACGGATTGGCCGTCTTTGCCGCACGTCCCAATCCCCTCGTCCAGCTTCAGGTCGTGGCCGACCATCGAGACGTATTTCAGCGCTTCCGGCCCGTTGCCGATCAGCGTCGCGTCGCGCACCGGCGCTGTAATCTTGCCGTCTTCGATCAGGTAAGCCTCTGAAGCGGAAAAAACGAACTTGCCGTTGGTGATGTCCACCTGCCCGCCGCCAAAGTTGACGGCGTAGAGGCCGCGCTTGACGCTGCGCAGAATATCCTCGGGCGCGTCATCGCCGGCCAGCATGTAGGTGTTGGTCATGCGCGGCATGGGAATGGACTGGTAACTTTCGCGGCGGCCGGAACCGGTGTTGGCGGCGCCGGTCAGCCGCGCGGAGAGCTTGTCAGTCAGATAGCCCCTGAGCACGCCGCCTTCGATGAGCACCGTTTCCTGCGTCGCCGAGCCTTCGTCGTCCACATTCAGCGATCCGCGGCGGCCGGCGATGGTTCCGTTGTCGACGACCGTGACCTTGGAGCTGGCGACCTGCTGGCCGATGAGGCCGGTGAAGGCTGAGGTCTTCTTGCGGTTGAAGTCGGCTTCCAGGCCGTGGCCCACCGCTTCATGCAGCAGGATGCCGGGCCAGCCGGGCCCCAGAACCACCTGCATCTCGCCGGCCGGCGCGGGCTGCGCGCCAAGCTGCAAGATCGCTCCGCGTGCGGCCTCGCGGGCCAGGTGCTCCGGACTTCTGGAACCTGTGAATTGTTCGAGACCCGCCCTTCCGCCGCCGCCTGCCGAGCCTTTGGTGGTGTTTGCGTCTTCTTTGGCAATGACGAAGACGTTGAGCCGGCAGAGCGGCTGGGTGTCGCTGGCAAACGCGCCGTCTGAGGCAGCGATGAGGATCCGGCGCAGTTCTTCTGAGTAGCTGGCGCGGACCTGCACAATGCGTTGGTCGTACGCGCGTGCGGCGCGGTCGGCGCGCAGAATCAGTTCCAGCCGTGCGGCCAGGTCCAGATCGAAGCCGCCAAGGGGCACGGGGTAGAGGTCGGCAGCGGGCGCCTCGATGAAACTCTGCACCGGCTGCTTGGCCGGCCCGGAGGCGATCAGCGCGGCGGTGCGGGCGGCGTGGAGCAGGCGCTCGGGGCTGAGATTGTCCGTGTATGCGTAGCCGGTGCGCTCGCCGGAGAGGACGCGGATGCCGCAGCCGGCGCTGGTTCCCTGGCTGGCGGATTTGACGATCTGCTCGTCGACGCCCAGAGCGGTAGCCGTAACCGACTCAAAGTAAAGGTCGGCATAGTCGCCGCCGGCTGAGAGCGCCTCACCCAGGCAACGCTCAAGGAGGCGTTCGGTAATGGCGAATTTCTCAAAAAAGTAGCGATTGTGCGTGGGTTGCGGGGAAGCAGCCGTATGGGTCATCGTACCTTCAGTTTACGCCGGATTCCGCGCCCCGGTGAGCGCGCGGCCCACCCGTTCCTGTTTTGATGCGCAGCGGACGGACCCCTTCCGCGAGCACCCCACACATGCTAAATTTTAGCCATGAAGAAGATACTTGCCGCCGTTCTGCTCCTGATGGTTTTTGCCAGCCCGGCGTTTGCCGCGAAGCACCATCACTACCAGCATCATCACACTCAGCATCATCACCAGCATCATCATCACCACGCGGCCTAGAGCGGACTCCGGCCGAAAGCAGCACCGCTGCCGGACTGGCTGGAATGGTTTCACGCTGACGTGTAATTAGAATTAGGTTCGTGTCATGACAGAACTGGACGATCTTCGTTATCCGATTGGCCGCTTCAGCCCTACGGCCAGCAGCGTGCCCGGCATTCGCGCGGCACACATTGAAACGCTGCGGCAGCTGCCTGAGCAGTTGGGCGCTGCGGTAAACGGCCTGAGCGATGCGCAACTGGATACGCCCTACCGCGAAGGCGGCTGGACGGTGCGGCAGGTGGTGCATCACATGGCCGACAGCCACTCCTACGCTTTCCTGCGCTGCAAGCATGCGCTTACTGAAGACTGGCCCACCATCAAGCCGTTCGACGAGGCTGCCTGGGCCAACCTGGCCGACAGCCGCTTGCCTGTCGAAATCTCCCTGGCATCGATCACCGCCCTGCATGGGCGCTGGGTGAGCCTGCTGGAATCACTCTCCGAAGAGGACTTTCAAAAGGGCTACAACCATCCTGAGAGAGGCCGCCAGAACCTGGCCACGGCGCTGGCGCTCTACGCTTGGCACGCTCGCCACCATACCGCGCACATTACCAGCCTGCGCGCGCGGCAGGGCTGGTAGGCGTCCGGCATGGCTGCCGGTGAACCCGCTGCCTCAGCAGAAGCGCTGACCCAGAATATTGAAGAATACCTGGCGGAACATCCGGCTGCCGCGCTGCTTGAAGATGGGCGCGTGCTGTTCGACATGCGCTCGGCCCGCTACGCCGTGAGCGAGTCGCATGGGCGCTGCCTGCTGCAACTGTGGAGCGAGGAGCGCAACCTGGTGCGCACCGTTGTTTCGGTTCAGGAGCGCGCGCAGTGCCTCCGCCTGATGACCCGTCGCATGGGCGCTGCCAAGCCGCAGGCCCTGGAGCTGGTGCCCACCAGCGACCGCCGCACCCCCACAGCCCGCGATGCGGCCCGCCGCAATTATCAACGCCTGCTGGAGCGGGTGCTGACCCGCAACTTCATCGGCTCCAAAGTGGACGGTTTGCGCTCCGCCATGGACCTGGAGCACAGCTTCGGCCCTGCCTACGTACGCGGGCGCCTGCTGCACGGGACCGCGGCCGATGCGGTAATCGGCGTCAGCGAGGCAGAGTCCGCGGCGATTGTGGACGGCATTCTCACGCTGGGGATTCTGTGGCTCGACCATTGCCGCCAACACGGCGACGGACGGCGGCACTTTGGCGGGCTGAAGGTGATTGTTCCGGCGGGCGCCTGGCGGACCACCGCCGAACGCATGGCCTGGCTGAACCACGCCGCTGCCGATTTTCAGCTTTATACGCTGGACGAGCGCAGCGAAGAGCTTGCGCCTGTGGACTTTCGCGATACCGGCAACCTGGAGTCGCGGCTGGTGCATGCGTTTTCAGCTGCCGTGGCAATCGAGCGCTGTCAGGTGGGAATCGACCGGCTGCTGGCGCTCGTTCCCGACTCGGCCCGGGAGCGGGTGGAAGTGCATGCTTCTTCCGCGACGGAAGTCGGGTTGCTGTTGCACGGGCTGGAATTTGCGCGGGTGCGGCATGGTGTGGCGTCCAACTCATTTGCCCGTGAAGACGAGGTGATGTTTGGCGCGGGCGCCAACGAGACGCCGCTCACCAAAGAGAACGAAGCCCTTTGCCGCGAATTGTGCGCGCGCTTGTTCCAAAGCCGACACGCCGATGGAACACACACCGACCCGCTCTTCCGGCTGCAACCGGAGCACTGGCTTGAGGCGCGTCTGCGCGCCGGAATCACAGAGTTGCTCCCGGGATTGAGAGGGGATCTGTTGTACACGCAGGTGCCTGCGCTCTCGGTGGGCGACCGCGGCTTGCTGGACCTGCTGACGCTGGACCGCAACGGCCGGCTGGTGGTGATTGAGCTCAAGGCCAACGAGGATTTGCACCTGCCGCTGCAGGCGCTGGACTACTGGATTCGTGTGCGCGCGCTCAACGACGACCGCCAGGCAGGCGCGGGCAATGGCGGAGGCAGGCCGCTATCAGCCTTCGAGCGCCAGGGATACTTTGCCGGCGCGGAGGTGTCGCCGCTGGCACCGCGCCTGCTGCTGGCCGCTCCGGCGCTGCGCATTCATCCGGCCAACGAGCCGGTGCTGCGCTACTTCTCTCCGCAGGTGGAGTGGGAACTGATCGCAGTGACCGAGCATTGGCGGCGGGAGTTGAAGGTAGTGTTCCGCAAACGGAGCGGAGATAAATCCTAGATCGGATTCACGGTGCCCATGGTGAGGACACCGCGCTTCCAATTGAATTTCACGCCTTCTCTAGCGGGCGCACTCTGCAATGTCGCACACTAGCGCGTCCACGCGGGCCAGGTCCGTGTCCCAGGCAAACATGAAGCGCGCCGCACCACCGATAAAGGTGTAAAACTTCCACCCGCGCTTGTTGACCCGGTCGAGAATATCGCCGGCAGCCGTCAGAAACACCGTGTTGGCTTCGACTGGCGAGACGATATTGACGTTGGGAATGCGTGCAACCCGCTCGGCAAAGTACTGCGCACATTTGTTGGCATGCGCGGCGTTGGTCAGCCAGGCGCCGCTCTCCAGCAACCCCACCCAGGGCGCGGCCAGGAAGCGCATCTTCGAAGCAAGCTGTCCGGCCTGCTTGCAGCGGTAATCGAAATCGACAGCCAATGCGCGATCGAAGAACAACACCGCCTCGCCCACAGCCATTCCATTCTTGGTACCGCCAAAGCCGAGCACGTCCACGCCGCACTTCCAGGAAAGCTCGGCCGGCGTGCGCCCGAGGCTGGCGCAGGCGTTGGCAAAGCGGGCGCCGTCCATGTGCAGCAGCAGCCCGTGTGCCTTGCAGGCGGCAGAGATGGCCTTTAACTCCTCCACCGTATAAACCTGGCCCGTTTCCGTGGATTGCGTGATGGTGACGACGCGCGGCTTGGGATAGTGAATGTCCGACCGCTTGGTGGCGAGCTCATGAATGGAAGCGGGCGTGAGCTTGCCATCCACGCCTTGAGCCACCAGTAGCTTGGAGCCGTTGGAGAAGAACTCCGGCGCGCCGCACTCGTCCGTCTCCACGTGTGAAGAGTCGCAGCAGATCACGCCATGATAGGACTGGCAAAGCGACGCCAAAGCCAGGGAATTGGCCGCGGTGCCATTGAAAACCAGAAAGACCTCGCACTCGATTTCAAATAGCTCACGAAATGCATTGGACGCGCGCGTGGTCCAGGGATCGTCGCCGTAGGACGTCACATGCCCGCGGTTCGCGATCTCCGTGGCCTGCCATGCTTCCGGGCAGATTCCTGCGTAATTGTCGCTGGCAAACTGTTGTACAAGCTCTGCAGAGTCCATTTCCATCATGTCGTTATCCTTTTGAACGCGCCAGGCCGCCCCTGCCGCAACAGCAGGCTTGGCTATACCTCTCGCTCTATCAAGTTTATTCCGCCGGACGCCACCGAAGTACCGGCTTGCGGGCCGCGGTCACTTCATCCAGGCGCGAAACCCGCGTGGAGTGGGGCGCTGTCTTGACCAGCTCCGGCGTCTGCTCCACCTCGCGCGCAATAGCGCGCATGGCCGCAATGAACAGGTCCAGCTCTTCCAGCGACTCGCTCTCCGTGGGCTCAATCATCAGCGCACCGTGGACAATCATGGGAAAGCTGACCGTGTACGGATGAAAGCCGTAGTCGATGAGCCGCTTGGCGATGTCGCCGGTTTTGACGCCGAGCGCGGCCTGACGCTTGTCGCTGAAGACCACCTCGTGCATGGATGCGGTCTTGTAGGGCAGCTCGTAATCGTCTTCCAGCTTCTTGCGAATGTAGTTGGCGTTCAGCACCGCGTCTTCGGTGGTCTGGCGCAGTCCGTCAGGCCCGTTGGCCAGAATGTAGGCCAGCGCGCGGATGAACATACCTGTGTTGCCGTAAAAGGCGCGGACGCGGCCTACAGATTGAGGTCGGTCGTAGTTCCAGTGCTTCGCGCCATCCTTGTTCTGGACCAGCACCGGCGTGGGAAGAAACGGCTCAAGAAACGCCTTGCAGGCAACGGGCCCTGACCCGGGACCACCGCCGCCGTGAGGCGTTGAAAAGGTCTTGTGCAGGTTCAGGTGCATCACGTCCACGCCAAAGTCGCCGGGCCGCGCCTTGCCCACCAGCGCGTTCATGTTGGCGCCGTCCATGTACAGCAGCGCGCCCTTGGCGTGCAGAATGTCCGCGATCTTGTGGATCTGGCTCTCGAACACGCCAATCGTCGAGGGGTTGGTCAGCATCAGCGCCGCGGTCTCTTCGTCCACCTGCCGCGTCAGCGCTTCCAGATCGATGCCGCCCTCCGCATTCGACTTGAGATTCTCCACCGTGTAGCCGCAGATAGCCGCAGTGGCGGGGTTGGTGCCGTGCGCTGAATCCGGAATCAGAATCTTCTTGCGCGCATTGCCCTGCGACTCGTGCCACGCGCGTACCAGCAGGATTCCGGTGAATTCTCCGTGCGCGCCGGCAGCCGGTTGCAGCGTAATCGCGTCCATGCCGGTGATTTCAATCAGGCAGCGCTGCAAGAGGTCGATGACTTCAAGAATCCCCTGGGCCAGTGAGTCGGGACGGTAGGGATGAGCCTCGGCCAGTCCCTCGATGCGGGCAACGTATTCATTCACGCGCGGGTTGTACTTCATGGTGCAGGAGCCCAGCGGATACATGCCCAGATCGATGGCGTAGTTCCACGTCGACAGCCGCGTAAAGTGCCGAATAATCTCGATCTCGCTCAACTCCGGGAGCTCCGCTCTTTGATCGCGCCTTGTGGCGCCCAGCAGCGCGGCAACATCGACAGCGGGCACATCCAGCGGGGGCAGCTTGTAAGCGCGCTTGCCGGGCGAGGACTTCTCGAAGACCAGGGCCTCGTTCTGTGTCTGGTGCGGACGAACTTTGCCGAGTGTACGGGGACCTGTGGGAATCTGCGGGGTAGTTGCGTCGGTTGTCATTATGCCTCCACCAGCACTTTCGCCGCTGTATCGATCTGTTCGCGCGTGATCAGTTCGGTGGCGCACCAGAGAGTCGCATTGCCCAGTTCCGGATACCACCGGCCCAACTCCACGCCGCCGACAATCTTTTCATCCAGCAGCCTCTGGCTCCAGAGCTTCGGGGATTCGACGGTGCTGAGAACAAATTCGTGGAAGCGCGGAGCGCCGTTAAACAGGAGCTTGACGCCAGACTGAGCGCTGAGAGCCTTTGCCGCGTAATCCGCTTTGGCCAGGTTGTGCTCGGCCAGTTCGCGAATTCCCTCCTTGCCGTAAACGGTAAGGAAGATCGTCGCCATCAGCGCGACCAATGCCTGATTGGTGCAGATGTTCGAGGTCGCCTTCTCGCGGCGGATGTGCTGCTCGCGGGTAGAAAGAGTGAGAACGAAGCCGCGGAAGCCGGTGCTGTCAGTGGTTTGGCCCACAAGGCGTCCTGGCATCTGGCGGAGATATTGCTCCTTGCAGGCGATGACGCCGCAGAAGGGACCGCCGTAACTGAGCGCCACGCCGAACGACTGCGCCTCCATGCTGACGATGTCCGCCTCGACGGGCGGCCGAACAACGCCGAGCGAAACCGCTTCGGCAATCGACACGATGAGCAGTGCGCCCTTCGCGTGAGCCAGCGCGGCGATAGCCGGAATGTCTTCAATGATGCCGAAGAAGTTGGGGCTTTGCACCAGGACAGCAGCGGTTTCCTCGGTGATGGCGGCTTCAAGCGCTGCAAGATCCACGCGCCCGGTTTCCGTGTCATAACCAATCAAAGTCGACGGCAGGCCTTGGTGTTTGGCGTAGGTGGCCATCACTTCGCGGTACTCGGGATGGACGGTGCGGGCAACGACGGCCTTGTGGCGGCCGGTGATGCGGACGGCCATCATGACAGCCTCTGCCGCTCCGGTTGAACCGTCGTACATGCTGGCGTTAGCCACGTCCATGCCCGTCAGCTCGGCGATCATGGTCTGAAATTCGAAGATGGCCTGCAGTGTTCCCTGCGTGATCTCGGCCTGGTAGGGCGTGTAGCTGGTAAGGAACTCTCCTCGCTGGACCAGGGAGTCGATGATGACCGGGCGGTAGTGGCGATAAGCTCCGGCACCCAGAAAGCTGGCGTACCCGGTGGCGTTCTTCTGCCCGGCGGCGCGGAAGTAGTCAATGATTTCGCTCTCGGCCTGCTGTCGCGGCACGTTGAGATCGCGGGCCAGCCGGTACTCGGCGGGAATCACTTCAAAGAGCGAGTCAATGGACGCTGCGCCAATTTCCGCAAGCATCTGTTGGCGTTCGGCGGGGGATTTGGGAAGATAGCGCATTTCAGCTTCTAGCTCCTGGCTTCTAGCTTCTAGCTAAAAGCCCGTCGGGCAGGCCGGAGTGCGGCTTGCAAAAGAAGATCTCGGGTTCAGTCGAAGCGGCTCCCAGTGCCCCGAGACAAGCTGGAGGCTAGAGGCTAGAAGCTAGCCCGCAGTTTCTTCCGCGATGAACGCCTCGTAGGCGGCGGCGTCCAGCAGGGCGTTGAACTCGGCTGGGTCGGCCAGCTCCACCTTGATAATCCAGGCTTCGTGGGGCTTCTCGTTAATCTTGTCGGGCGCGGACTTCAGTTCTTCGTTGATGGCGGTGACCGTGCCGGTGACGGGCGAGTAGAGGTCGCTGACCGCCTTCACGCTCTCAACGGAGCCGAAGGTGGCGTTGGCGGTCACCGCGTCGCCTACTTTGGGCACGTCCACATAAACGATGTCGCCGAGGGAGGCTTGCGCGTAGTCGGTAATGCCGATGGTGCCGATGGAGCCATCGAGCGCTATCCATTCATGCTCGCGGGTGTAACGGTAGTTTGCCGGGTATGCCATAAGGTCCTCTCTTGGAAAGAACGAAGTACCAGTGTACGACTTGGAGACGATGCGGAAAAAACGCGGTTTGCACAGGATGAAACCGGGCCTGCGGCGAACCGGTGACTAAGCGGGCCCGAAGCCCGGATAAGGCTCCAGCGGAACAACCACGATAATTTCAAGCATCCCAGCCTGGTAGATGGGCAGACTGGCCAGGGCGGCGCGTACCTCCGCTTCACCAGCGGCTTCCCACAGAATCGCGGCGCCGGGCATATCGCCCCGCTTCCACACCTGGCGCAGCAAACCGGTCGCGTACAGTTCCTTGACGCGCTGGGCCTCCCGCGCGCCCAGTTCAGGGGTAAAGGCTTCCGGTGGAAATGCATCGACGCGGCGGCGGGAAAGCGAAATAAATTGCATAGGGAAATTGTAGTGGAGCTGGGTTTACTCCGTGGAGCCGTCGGGACAGATAGCGGTAAGCCTGCGGAAGTCGATCAGCAGTTTGGCGCGCCAGCGGAGGATCATGCCGAAGGCCAGGATGAAAAACAGGCCAGCCGTCTGCTGGGCCGTGAGGAAGGTATCGAAATAGCCGCGCGCCAGAAAGCGGATGGCCGCCAGAATAAAGAGAACGGCGAGGAAGGCGCTGGATCGCTGCATCATGACCGAATCTCCCTGGCGGACCAGGCGCGTGGTCAGCAGCAGGGGATAAGCCAGGGCGACTGCCCCGATGAAGAAGGCCAGGGCGGCCCAGGACCATGGAATGCGGAATGCCGCAACAAAGAACATACAGAAGCCGGTAGCCATGCCGAGGGGCGGAATCACGATCTTTTTCAGGGATACGGCACTGCGGATCTCTCGGAGCCGCCAAGTGGTAACTCCTGCAAGTCCGGCCAGGGAGACAAAGATTGAGGTTCCGGGGGGAAGCTGCATTCTGATTTCTATTTTACGGTATGCGGTGTACTGGAGGGATCGATGGGCAAGATCTCCTCCCGCCGCCGCTAGGCAGAACCAACTCAGCCTGCGGAAATACACAATCCGGAGGGAGGCGGGGGGGGTCAACCCCCGCATAAAGCCAACAGAATCGACGGCGGCTTTAGCCGCGGAGGGGGGCCTTTTGCATGAGTGGCGGGTGGCGCAGGTCCCAGGGAATTGAACCGCGCCACTGAGGGCGGGTGCCCCGGGTCCCTCGCATTTGGGGACCCGGGAGTCAGCAAACCTCAACCGGAAAGCCTCTTGAACCAAAGCCCGCCCTTTTCCGCAGCCCGAAGCAACAGCCTCCCTACTTGTCAAAGAACTTGCCGTGCCCGCCGTTGGCCCAGGGGTCGTAGTGCATGGCAAAGTTGGCGCGGGTCTGGACAGAGGGGTGGTTGTACTGCCAGAACTCGATGAAAGCGCTTGGGTTAGGGTCTTCCAGCCAGGCATTGCCCAGAGCGTTGAAGGCGTCAACAGCGGTTTTCTGCGGGTCGGCAACAATGCCGTGAACGGCTTCCTGCCCGTAGACGTCTGCCTGGTGCTCAAAGTGGCGGCTGAAGGTGTTGCTGGCAGGCGTCAGCAGAAAGCTCACAACCGAAATGGTGAAGAGAAGCACCACGAAGCCGGCGCGGCTGGCCAGCGGGGTTCCGTTTTCCAGTTCGCCCAGGTGCCAGCGCGAGCCGAAGCGGCGCGCCAGCCATCCCGCAAACACGGCGGCGGCCCAGAACACAAAGAACAGGGCAAAGGCCGTCCCGGCCAGCATTTTCGGCATGTGGTGAAGAACGTAATGGCCGCTCTCGTGGCCAAAGACAAAGAGCACTTCGTCGTCGGGAATGCGGCCGGCGGTAGTATCCCACACCACGATGCGCTTGGTGGCGCCAATCCCGCTGACGTAGGCGTTCAGGCCGTTGGTCTTGAGGCTGGCCTTCATCAGGAACATGCGATCGGGCGGAATGTTGGTTCCGGTGCGGGCCACTACCTTTTCCAGCTCGGTGACCAGGGCGGGATTGCTCTTGGCCAGCGGCTCGAACTTGTTGAAGATGGGTTCCAGCAGCGGCGACACAAAGATGGTGAGCACCAGCAGCGGCAGTGTGGCCACCCAGATTCCCAGCCAGTAACGGCGGGGCCAGCGGCGCACAATCCAGTTGAAGAGCAGCAGCACGGGCGCGCCAATCAGAAGGGAAATGCCCAGCGCCTTTGACTGATCGCCGGCCCAGCTGCCCCATCCCTGCACGCTGATGCCGTAGCTGCGGCTGAAATGTTGCCCAATGATGTCGAAGGGGAGGCCGGCCAGCGAAGTAATGATTAGAAACGCGGCAAAAAAGAGCAGCCCTTGCATCCACCGGCGGCGCAACAGACTCTCCGCCCAGGCAGCCAGTCCGGCGGCAGCATGGGTGGCCAGCAACAGCCACAGAACAGCCAGGCCCCAAAGCGATCCGGCGATGTCCAGAATGTTACGGATGCGGCTGAGGGCAACAGCCTTGGCCAGCTTCTCGGGCGGCAACGAGTATGCCTGCTGGGGATTGGCCGGAACTGTGGCCACAGGAGCGGCTGAAGGCGATGGAGCCGGCTGAACCTGGGCTGACGACGCATGGGCCGGTGGGGCTGGAGCCGGCTGGGCGGCACAAAGACGAGGGGCCGCGAATGTGAGCAGAATGACAAAATATAATGCGAGCCGCCAGCGGCGTGTAAATGTCATGAGATTCTCTCCTTGCAGAAGCGGATTCTGAGACAATGCTGTTGGCCACGATCAGCGTGCCATGGTTGTCGATGCCGCCGCCGATCACATCACTACCACTGACGTAATTGCCGGCGACGGTACTATAGCTCAACGTCACCTTGCCGGACTGAAGATCAATCCCGCCACCATTACCAAATACTGTATCGGAATTACCCGCGATTGTACTGCCTGTGACCGCCAGCGTGACGCCGAGCACCTGGATGCCGGCGGCTCCGGCATCCACCGAACCCGGGGAGCAGCTCAAGTCCATCGCAAAGCCGCGTTAATCGCTGGCGACACCCATGATTACGGCATCAGCAGCGTTGCCGGCGCAGTGGGCCAGTTCGCTTCAGCCAGAACTTCCCCACAGATGTGCAGCGGTTCACTGGGTCACTCCATAGCAGAGCGGGTGGTAAGCCGGTATTCACATATCTGCTGATTGATCCCGACTGGCTCAAAGGAGCTTCTGGCGTTGCAGATGGTCAACCCCTGGGTGGATATTCCGACGCCCCTTTGGATCTAACGGAAACATGGTTCCTCTCCCGCCTGGAACATCTGCAATTCATTGAGATACGTGGGCAAATCAAGCTGGATGAGGACACATCATCTCAGGACACAGCGCTTGATGAGGAAGCAGAAGCGGAGAACAACGAAGGAGAATCCGCAGCCGATAGCGAAGAGAGTGATGCGGATCAGACTGATCGCAAGAAGTACGGGCTGCCCCGTTTCATTACCCTTGACAGCGGACGTGTAATTGACACGAGAAAAGGAACAGTGGTTGAGAAGGCCACGGTCCAATGCCAATATTGCGGAACCAAAGAAAACATCATTGATGGACTTCGGAAGGCAAAGCACCCCGCTCCCTTGATGCCTTACGCTCTCCAATGTCTCTGTCCCGATTGTAAGGAAGAAGGCTATACATACGATGGGCGCTACTTTCTTGCACCAAGCACAAAGGACATCAATCGACTGTCAGAGAGTATGCGTATCTGGGATTCGCTTAAATCTGGCGCTCTTCAAGATTTCTGGCCCAAAGAGGAAATTCCCTACGGATGGCAGACACACTACTGGAGCATTCCAGATCACGGCTATACCCACTGGTATCGAATGTTCAATCCTCGTCAGCTTTTGGTCCTCGGAACCCTCCTAAAGAAGATCATGATGACGGAAAGTGTCAGTATGCCGGTGAAAGAGCAGGCCCTTGGAGCATTTCAGCAATACCTGCGCAATCAATGCATGTTTGCCTTCTGGAATCCTCAACGAGACACGATCGAACCCCACTTCTCGAACAACAATTATGTTGCAAAGCAACTTGTGGTTGAAAACTGTGTCTTCCCATCACTCGGGCGTGGAAACTGGACTTCCTGCTCAGAAAAAGTGATCGAGGCGTTAGAGTGGTGCCGAATCCCCTGGGAGCCGGTCTTGGTTCCGAATTCGTCGAAAAGTGAAAAGGTGGCGACGGCTGATCCTGTACGCCATGAAGGCGCATCGATCTTCTGTCATTCGTCAAGTGACATCCCAGAACTTGACTCGGAATCCACAGACCTCGTAATCACTGATCCTCCATTTGGCGACAACTTTATCTACTCCGAAATGGCGAACTTCTTTTATGCCTGGCTTCGCATTCCTCTCTCCCGGTGGTATGAGCAATTCAGAGGGATCAAAGATTCGCCAAATGCTCAGGAGGCCGTCAAGAACGTCGCCCATCACGCGGAGGATGGCGACGAGTTTTACCAGAACATGATGACAGCTTGCTGGTCTGAGGCTTTTCGTGTGCTCAAGCCAGGCGGTCTCATGGCGTTCACCTTTCATCACAGCGAGCCCGCCCAATGGGCAATCGTGCTGGAAGCCTTGATGGATTCTGGCTTCTATATTGAAGCGATCTACCCGGTAACAAGCGATGAATCAAAGGGCGAGAACGCCGAATTTGGGTCCAAGAAAATTGAGTACGACATGCTCCATGTATGCCGGAAACGTCTTAATGAACCTACAACCGTGAGCTGGGCAAAAATGCGCCAGTGGGTTAAAGCCGAGCTGACTCGGCTCAGGCATTTGCTCGCGTCTTACCGCGCGAACGAAATCTCTGACGCGGATGTCCGGGTCATTTTGCGCGGCAAGGCTCTGGAGTTCTTCAGTCGCCACTACGGAAAAGTCCTAACCGCCGCTGATGAACCAATGAAGATCGCACATGCGCTGGCGGGTAGCCACGCTCCGTCGATCAGGCACTACCTCGCCGCGATCGTCAACGAGCAGACCGCGGAGACCATCATAGAGGGTTGAATCGCAGTTTCTAAACTCGGGTGAACCACCAAGAAGGTAGTTAGTGTGCTTCCCATCGTTATTGTGCGACTCATCTGGTACCAGATACCAAACGACTCCAAGCCTCAATCGTGAGGGATCGTTTAATCCGCAAAGTGCCCGCAACAGTCCGAGTTTACCAAAATCGCCCTTATCTCCGGTGTATCGATCTTGCATTTCGTCACTTCTCCGCAAAACTCAGCGTGAACGCGACAACTGTAGTGGTTCACTGTCAAGTGCATTCGTGTTCGGTCTTACCAGAGCAGACAAGTGATGATTTAATCCCCAGCCTCGTGTGCGGTTCCAAAACGCAGGCCGTGCAGCCATCGCACTTTCAGAGATCCAAACAGTGTCACGCTCGATGAGCTTACTTCAATTCCTTTTTCAGTTCTTAACCAGCCAAAAG
>Ga0302320_10003694_pt1 | contig 35270 bp, 29 predicted proteins | sample Bog_T0_3_FD_202130 | JGI IMG/M metagenome (GOLD analysis project Ga0302320, IMG submission 202130) | Peat permafrost microbial communities from Stordalen Mire near Abisko, Sweden - Bog_T0_3 | ecosystem: Environmental > Terrestrial > Soil > Wetlands > Peat | place: Sweden: Abisko, Stordalen Mire...
CATCGGCCGCGGACTTGCGGAATCCCTTCACGCGCTCGGCAACCAGGTAATCATTGCCGGCCGCCGCCAGCAAGCACTCGACGAAACCACCGCCGCGAACCCTGGGATGAAATCCCTTCTCGTCGACACGCAAAACGCCGCTTCGATCCGCGACTTTGCCGCCAAAGCCGTCGCCGAGTTTCCCGCGATCAACGTGCTCATCAACAATGCCGGCATTATGCGCGCGGAGAAGCTTCTCGCTCAGCAGCCCGATCTTGCCGACGCAGAAGCCATCGTCGCTACGAATCTTCTCGGTCCCATCCGCCTCACGGCCGCGCTCATGCCGCATCTCCAAAAGCAGCCGCAAGCAGCCATCATGAACGTCTCCTCCGGCCTGGCGTTTTTGCCTCTCGCGCTCACACCCACCTATTGCGCCACCAAGGCCGCCATCCACTCGTACACGCTTTCGCTCCGCTATCAGCTTCGCTCCACCGGCATCGAGGTACTTGAGCTGATTCCTCCCTACGTCCAAACCGACCTGATGAGCGGCGCCGACGATTCGCGCGCCATGCCGCTCAGGCAGTTCATTGCCGAAGTCATGGAGATCCTCAAGCAGCAGCCCACTCCGCCCGAAATCTGCGTCGATAACGTCAAGCGTCTGCGCTTTGCCGCCGAATCCGGCAACTTCGATAAGATCTTCAACGGCCTCAATGCCTCCATGACGGACCCGCATTAACGCGGCATCGAGACAACCGATCGAAATCGGGAAGCCATCTCACCAGGCAAGGAGATGCAATGGCAACCAGCGCAGCAAAGAGAAAATCAGCGAGCAAGAAATCCGCCCGCAAGTACTCGCCCGCGGCACAAAAAATCGTCGCGACCGAAGTGCGCGCGATGGAGCAGGGGAAATTGAAGAGCGGGGGCAGCGGCAAAAAGGTCACGAGCAGAAAACAGGCGATCGCGATCGGACTATCCGAGGCGCGCAAGGCGGGGTATAAGGTTCCAGCCGCGAAGAGTTGAATCGGAGCCACCAGTTCCGACCGCCTTGCTCGCGCAGGTTATTCAGCCTGAGGGATTTACATTTTTGGGGGCGCGATTTCCAGTGTCGCGCCCGTTTCTTCACAGTTTCGGGCCGAGCGGGTCTGTCCTAAACTCTTCTTCATGGCCACCGTTCCCGATCTCACTCTGGATACCGGACTGCCCGCGAACCTCGACGCGGAAAAGACCATCCTGGGAGCGATCCTGCTCGATAATGCCGCCCACGCCGAGGCCGCAGAACACATCCAGTCCGACGATTTCTCGCTCGACTCGCATCGTCGTATCTTCCTGCGGATGGGCGAGTTAGTTGACTCCGGCCGCACCGTCGACATCGTCACGCTCGCCAACGAACTCAGCCGCTACAAGGAGGTCGAAGCCGTCGGCGGCGTGGCCTATTTGGCCTCTCTGACGGAGGGCTTGCCGCGCCGCCCGGTCATCGAAGACTACATCCGCATCGTCAAGGACAAGAGCCTGTTGCGCCGTCTCATGGGCATTTGTTCGGCCGCCATCGCCAAGGCCGCCGACCAGAGCCAGGACGCGATCGGTGTCCTCGACGAGACCGAGTCGCAACTGCTCGAAGTCAGCCAGGCCGGACTCACCCAGGGCCTGCAACCGCTCGACATCATCATCCGCGACTACTTCGGCACGATCGATAATTTATATAAGCAGGGCCGCGAGGTCACCGGCCTGCCCACGTACTTCACGGAATTCGATCGCATGACCAGCGGCCTGCAGAAGGGCGAGCTCATCATCATTGCCGCCCGCCCGTCGATGGGAAAGACGGCGCTCGCCATCAACATCGCGGAGAATGCGGCCATTCGCGGCAACGCGATCGTGGCCATCTTCAGCCTGGAAATGGGCAAGGCGTCGCTCGTCCGCCGCATGCTCGCCTCGCAGGCCTGCGTCGACCAGCGCAAGCTGCAACAGGGTTTCTTCGGCCGCGAAGAACACGAAAAGCTCCAATCCGCCCTCGGTCTCCTGGTGGATTCGCGCATCTATATCGACGACTCCGCCGGCGGGTCGCTAGCAGAAATGCGCGCCAAGGCGCGCCGCCTGATGCAAAATGCCGGAGGCCTCGATCTGGTGATCGTGGACTACCTGCAGTTGATGTCGGCCACCATACCGGGTGCGAAAAAGGGCTATGAAAACCGCGTGCAGGAAGTATCCGCTATCTCGCGCGGCCTCAAAGCTATGGCTAAAGAGCTGAAGGTGCCCGTGGTCGCGCTCTCGCAGCTCTCGCGCAACAACGAAAAACGCGACGATAAGCGGCCGATGCTCAGCGACCTCCGCGAGTCGGGCTCCATCGAGCAGGACGCCGACGTGGTTGTCTTCATTCACCGCGAAGCCTACTACAACCGCGACGAAGACCAGTCGGCCGAAGAAAAGGCCAAGTCCGAAATCATCATCGCCAAGCAGCGCAACGGCCCCACCGGCACAGTGCAGATGCACTTCGACTCCCGCTACACGCGCTTCGACAGTGCGGACACGCACCATGCGGAGGAATAGGCATCCCGCCTTGCGCCTCCTTCCCCTGCATCGCTATCTTGATCCAAGTACATATATCTGATGAGTATCAGGAAAGCTCTTCATGGATGCACTGAAACGCCTCTTCGAGCAGCACTTTCATTCGCCGCCTGAGCACGTACTGCCCTTGCAGGGCCAGCTTGGCGGCTCGGGGCGCAATATCATTCGCCTCTCCGGCGCGGGTCACAGCGCCGTCGGCATTCTTTACTCCGTGCGGGAAGAAAACACTGCATTCCTTGAGTTTTCCCGCCATTTCCGCCGCCACGGCCTGCCCGTTCCTGAGATCTATGCCGAAGATTTGAGCCAGGGTGCCTACATTGAAGAGGACCTGGGCGACACCACCCTCTTTGAATTCCTCAGCGCCAACCGCAACGGCGACACCATCGCGCCCGAGGTCGTCGACGCCTACCGCAAGGTGGTCGCGGAACTGCCGCGCTTTCAAGTGCAGGCGGGCCGCGACCTGAATTACAAGGTTTGCTATCCGCGTTCGAGCTTCGACCGCCAATCCATCGCCTGGGATCTGAACTATTTCAAGTACTACTTTCTTCGCCTCGCCGGCGTGCCCTTCAATGAGCAGGCGCTCGAAATGGACTTCACGCGGCTGACCAAGCTTCTGCTCGCCGCCCCGCACGACTACTTTCTCTATCGCGACTTTCAATCGCGCAACGTGATGCTGCGCGACGGCAGCCCGTGGTTTCTCGACTACCAGGGCGGCCGCAAAGGCGCGCTGCACTACGACATCGCTTCGCTGCTCTACGACGGCAAAGCCGATCTGCCGCCGGCTCTGCGCCAGGAACTTCTCGATAACTATCTCGACGCGCTCTCCGGCTACATCTCTCTCGACCGCGCCGCGTTCATGGAGCACTACTACGCCTATGTCTACGTGCGCATATTGCAGGCGCTCGGGGCGTACGGCTTCCGCGGCTTCTACGAGCGCAAGGCGCACTTTCTGCAAAGCGTTCCTTACGCGCTCAAGAATCTTCGCTGGCTGGCACACAACGTTCGCCTGCCTGTCGCGCTGCCGGCGTTGCTCGCGGCACTCGAGGCAATGCAGGCTTCAGAAAAGCTGCAAAAACTCTCCGCGCCCGCAGCCGGACTGACCGTCCGCATTTTCAGTTTCTCGTTTCACAACGGCATGCCTGCCGACGAATCGGGCAACGGCGGCGGCTTTGTCTTCGACGGCCGCAACCTGCCCAATCCGGGGCGCGAAGAACAATTCCGGCAACTCACAGGAAAAGACGAAGCGGTCATCGAGTATCTCGACCTGCAGCCCGGTGTGCATGAGTTTCTTGCGCACGTGGCCTCGCTTGTCGACGCGAGTGTAGCCAACTACCGGCAGCGCGGCTTTTCGAATCTGATGGTTTCGTTCGGCTGCACCGGCGGCCAGCATCGCTCCGTCTATCTCGCGGAGCAGTTGGCGCAACACTTGCGCGGCGCGAAAGGCGTCGATGTCAAGGTGCGGCACACCCAACTGGAGAAACTGGGGCGGGAGAACGCTCCGCAATGAAAGCGATGGTCTTTGCCGCCGGCCTGGGCACGCGTCTGCGGCCGCTGACCGACGATCGCCCCAAGGCGCTGGTTACGATCGGCGGCCGCTCGCTGCTCGAAATCACCCTCGCCCGTCTGCGCACCTTCGGCATCCGCGAAGTCATCCTGAATGTCCATCATTTTGCCGATCAAATTGCTGCCTACCTCGCAGCCAACCGCAACTTCGGCATCAGGATCGAACTCTCGCGCGAGGAGACTCTCCTCGACACCGGCGGCGGCCTCAAGAAGGCCGCATGGTTTTTTCTTGAATCTGGTACGGATGACCCATTTCTCGTGCACAACGTCGATGTGCTCAGCACCATCGATATCACGCGCATGGCGCAGTTCCACGCGCAACACAACGCACTCGCCACTCTCGCCGTCGCCGAGCGCCCCACGTCGCGGCCTTTGCTTCTTAGCGCGCAGGGTCAGCTCCTGGGCCGCGCAGCCGCGAGCAAGTCCCTAGCCATGGGCGCCCCCGGTCTCTCGCCTTTGGGGACCGGGGAGGACACAAAAGCCGGAGACACCAATTCTGGAACTACCCTCGCATTCGGCGGCATCCACGTCATCTCGCCGCGCATCTTCGACCAACTCGACGAAGAGGGAGCATTCTCCATCATCGATGCGTATCTGCGCCTCGCGGCGCAGGGCGAAACCATTCTCGGCTTTCGCGCCGATGGCGCCTATTGGCGCGATCTCGGCCGCCCCGACGACCTCATCGCAGCCGAGCGCGACTTGACCGACGGAACCTACCCCGCTGATTAGTTCCGCCTGTGCAGCGGACGAAAGACTTAGATCCTCTCTACACCTTGCAAATCAGATTATTATCCAGCAAATCGAAATCAATCTCCATGCCCAGCCCCGGCCCCTCCGGCACATGCACAAATCCCTCGGCGTCGATCTTGATCGGATTCTTGACGCCAAAGCAGAACGGCTCCTGCGGGATCAGTACTTCGTAGTATTCGCAGTTGCGAATGGCGCAGCTCACGTGCAGGTTGGCCGCATCGAGCAGCGCGTTCGTCGTGGTGTGCACCTCGCAGTTCACGCCGAAGGCCTCGCACAGCGCCGCGGTCTTCATCAACCCCGTCACGCCGCCCTTCCACGAAACGTCGCTGCGCACAATATCCACGGCGCGCTGCGTAAGGTACTGCGTCGTCCCAAACAGTCCGCCCGGCGTTGACTCGACGCCCGCAATGGGAATCTCCAGCGCCCGGCACAGCTCCTGGTAGCCGTAAATGTCGTAGTCCGAGAGCGGTTCCTCGAACCAGTAGTAGTTCAGCCGCTCCAGCTCCCGGCCGATGCGCAGCGCCTGTTGCTGCGTGTAGCCGGCTACGGGATCGCTCATCAATACATAGTCGCCACCCAGCTCCGAGCGCAATGCGCGGTACGCCTCCACGTCGCGCGCCGGATCGCCCCAGGGGTGGATCTTGTAGGCGCGATAGCCCAGGTCGCGATACTCCTGCGCCTGCTGCACAAAGGCATCGATAGTGGGCAAAATAAGCGAGCTGGCGTAGGCAGGGAGCGTCGTCCGGTACGCGCCCAGTAAACGGTAGAGTGGCAAGCCCGCCGCTTTCGCACCCAAGTCCCACAGCGCCACGTCGACCGGCCCATGCGCGTAGATCGGCAAGAATCCCCACCAACGGTCCATGCGCCGCACTTGTTGCCACAGTTGCTCGCGGTTCAGCGGGTCCTGCCCGATGAGCAAAGGGCGGATAATTGAACCGATCAGGTGCGCCGTCGCGTGGCCTGAGCGTCCGCCCCATGCAAAGGAGTGGCCCTCCAGTCCCTCATCCGTTTTCACCTGCAAAAAGACAATATCGTGCGCGGCCTTGCCGCCCTTCACACCAGCCGTCACCATCTGCGAATGCGGATTGGCGATCACGCTGATCGATACGTCAGTAATCTTCATGCCGATTCACTCTTTCCCCTGTTCGCGCTCACAGACTCACGCACGTTCACTTCTCCCCATCCACCGGATAGCCGCGGCTAACATAGCTGTCAATGATCTTCGCGTACACCTTCTTCCAGCCGCCCTCGCGCTCCTCCGTCGGAATCCCATCCGGCCACACGCTGATGTAGAGGTAATGCAGCTCCCGGTCGGCCAGTGCATTCTCCACCCAGTGCTCGGTGCGCGGAGGCACAAAAGCCACCGCGGGAGCCCGCACCTGCTGCATCTCCCCGCCGATGTACACCCGCGCCTCGCCCGCCCAAAGCAAATAAATTTGCATAAAGGTTTCGTGGCTGTTGGGCGGCGTTGTCCCGCCCGGCCGCACCATTTGCAGCACTGCCTCGCAGGCCCCGGTTTCGTCGCGGGGCAGAAGCATCACAAACTCATTGCCCGCGCAGCGAAACGGCTCTCCTTCGCTGAATTCCTTGATCAACATCCACAACTCCCATCGAGTCTTGCCGCGGCAATCGCGTGCCGCAGTGTGCTACGGCAGTACTCTAACAGGTGGCGCGGCGCAGCCAAATCTCTGCGCGAAATCCCTCAAATCTCGTTCAAGATCAGCGCAATCCTTCCCGTTAGGAAATCGCTGGGCGACTCTTCAGGATCAAGGACGATCAGCTCCACCGGAAACGCGATATTGTGTGGCCGCAGAATCAGGCGGTTTGCCTGAAATTCCGCATACCGGAGCGTGAGGTGGGCCCCGTGTCGCAACGCGTACAGATTGGGGCGGTTCGGCCGGTAAGGAAGCAGCGAATTGTAGTGCCGATCAATCAGGGCAATGGCCTCGGGCAGCACCAAAGGCTCCATGGGCAGGGCGTCGGCCGCCGAAACCCGGATTGCGACAAAACGCTGCCACGCTCGGCGGACGTTCGTGGCCTTGGCCCGCACAGATTGCAGGGTTCCGGGCAGCAGATGCAGCATCACCTGGATGGCAGATGCCCGGATCACCGGCTCGAAGAGCGCCGTTGCGTGCGAAACCACCGGGACCGCCCCAGCGCTCTCATCCTCCGGCCAAAAGCCTCTCTGGGTAATCGCCGGAAGCAGGTCGGCAACCGTCACATGCTGCGCGGCCAGGATGCGGTCCATCGCCTCCAGCGAAAGTTGCCGCCTGCTGTGCAGAAAATTGGAAAGATGTGCCTGCCCGAAACCTGTCTGCCGGGCCAATAGCGATACGCTGAGCGTGCCTCTCTGGATCCTGCGCAGCAGTTCCAGCCGGAGACGCTCGTGCATCTGGCTAAAGTTCATCTGTGGAAAACTTGCCGCCAGCAATAAGCACCTAAGCCTACTGCTTTCTCCTAGAAAACCTATCAGGGAGTATTTGCCTTAATTTTGAGCATCGATTGGACGATTGGAAAGTGATTGATTGGAACTCTGTGGTGACAAATTGACGCTCAAGAAGCATATCCCTACATTAGGTTTACTTAATCACGCATTGGCTTGTGGGAATCTTTAGGAAAAACGTCCATTCGCTGAGTTGTTAGCGGGGCGCAATCGTGCCTCTGGGTACAGCGAATGAACATTTACCGGTTCAGCTTGTTCGGTTCCGGCTTTCCTCCCAACTCCGGCCCTCCATTTCAAGGGTGCTGGGAAACATGCCAATCGGGAAATTCCAGGATCTGCGCACATATGGTCATGACAGACAACAAGAGAGCACAGGTGGCAATCCCCCATCAGGACAGGAGAAATCTGAGTTGCCCTGCCTGGTTCTCTTCACCCCGCGGAACAACCAGCAACACAATCCTCCGTCGGGAGATGAAACAAATATGGAGAGACCGTCATGGAAGTGCGCGTACAGTTGAAAGTTTGCGAAGGGTGCGGTTGCCTTTGGTATCGTGCCCAAACGCTCGAAAGTGTGTACTGCAAGGAATGTGAAACCAAGCTGAGGCCGTTTCCAACCCCGGAAAGCCGCAAGAAGCGCGGCCGTCCGGGTTGTAAGCAACTTGCCAGGGTGTGGGCGGTTGCACAAGCTGTGGGAGGTGCGCGATGAGTGCAGCTCTCCAATTACCGATGATTCCCGACGCCAGCGCCTCCAAAGGGGTATGGCGGATCGAACGCAGGCGATGGGAACGAGAACCTGCGCTGCGGCCCGAAACCGAGGCACCGCCCGAAACTGAGCCTTCACCGGCCGAGCCCATCCCACCTCTCAATTTGGCCTTCTACCGGAAACATACTGAAAGCCTGTTGCGGCGTTACCTGTATGCCTCCATGCAGGTGGGTAGGGCGCCGTCCATCCTTGGCGATCCGGTCGGCCGGGGATGGGCGTCCAGCCGCCCCGTCCGCACCTTTGAAGACGCGGTCATCTTCGTCCTCGATATCGAGAAATGCATCAGTCAGCTCTCGGTGCTCGATCGTCAGATTCTCAGCCGCGTTGTGCTCCAGGAGTACACCCAGGCTGAAACCGCCGTCATGCTCGGCATGGCCATTCGCACGATTGCTTACAAATATCCCCTGGCTGTCGATCGATTGACGGAGAAGCTGCTTGCGGCCAGTCTGCTGGTTTTACCGCACTAAATATAGAACCGGCAGAGCGGAGCGCATCGCGTTCCGCTGTGCCGGTCAAATCTCCTCACCCGCAGTCCCCAAGTCCTTAAGTCAAGTAATCCCCGCAGCTCCCGCCCAAGGTGTTGACCCGAAAGTGTCTACCCCAACAGTGCCATCCATAACTCTGTGCATTCCTGATTACAATGGGCTTCAGTGCTATGCTGATTCGCTCCAGAGCCCCGCTTCGGCTTGGTTTGGCCGGTGGCGGCACCGATGTCTCACCCTACTGCGACGAATTCGGCGGCGCCATCCTGAACGCCACGATCGATTACTACGCTTACGCCGCGCTCGAGCCTTTGGACACCGGCATGATCGAATTCGTCTCCGCCGACCTCGGTCAGAGCGATTCCTACCCGGCCGCTGCCGTGCTGCCCAACGACGGCCGTCTCGACCTCTTCAAGGCCGTCTACAACTACGTCGTCCGCGAATTCAACCAGGGCAAGCCGCTTTCTTTGCGCTTGAGCACACGCGTCGACGTTCCCGCCGGATCCGGCCTGGGCTCTTCATCCACGCTCACCGTGGCCATGCTCGCGGCCTATGCCGAGTGGCTCAATCTCCCTCTCGGCGACTACGAGCTTGCGCACACCGCCTTCGTCATTGAGCGCGTCGAGGCTGGGCTCCAGGGCGGCAAGCAGGACCAGTATGCGGCGGCCTTCGGCGGTTTCAACTTTATGGAATTCGGCAGCAACGGCAACGTGCTCGTCAACCCGCTCCGCGTCAAAGATTGGGTTGTCTCCGAGCTCGAGGCCTCGCTGCTCCTCTACTTCACGGGAAAATCCCGCACCTCCGCCGACATCATTCAGGAGCAATCGCGCAATGTGCGCGACCACAACGAGTTCGCCGTCGATGCCATGCACGCGATCAAGGCAGAAGCGTTTCAAATGAAGGAGTGTCTGTTGCGCGGCGACTTTTTAAGCCTCCACCAGGTTCTCCGCAGCAGTTGGGAATCGAAAAAGCGCATGGCTACGCAGATCACCAACGAACTCCTGGAAAATCTGTATTCGTGTGCGCTCCAGGCAGGCGCCTATTGCGCCAAAATCTCCGGGGCCGGCGGCGGCGGCTTCATGATGTTTCTCGTTGACCCTATTCACAAAGACAAGGTCACTACCGCGTTGCGCAGCCAACACGCCGGAGGCACCGCCTACGCATGCCACTTCACGCCCGGCGGCGTGCAGGTGTGGAGAGTGCCATGAGTGAGTTGACTCCTGATGTAGTTCACGAGAAACTCCTGCAAGGCGTTGCCGTCATGGAAGCCGTTGCGCGCGACACCGCGCTGCACGCGGCGCTGGTGGCTGCTGCTGAAAAGACAGCGGACGCATTGCTCTGCGGCCGCAAACTTATGGTCGCCGGCAACGGAGGCAGCGCCGCCGACGCGCAACACGTAGTCGCGGAGTTCGTCAGCCGACTCGTCGAAGATCGCCCCGCGCTGCGCGCCGTCGCTCTCACTACGGACACTTCCATCCTCACCGCTATCGGCAATGACTACGGCTTCGAGCGGTTATTCGCGCGCCAGATTGAGGCCCTCGGCCAACCAGGCGACGTGTTTCTCGCTATCTCCACTTCCGGCAACTCACCCAACGTGCTTCGCGCTCTGGAGCAATGCCGCGCCATGAGCATTGTCACGATCGGGCTCACGGGAAACACCGGCGGCAAAATGTCTCCCCTGTGCGACTATTGCCTGCGCATGCCCTCTGACGTCACCATGTACATCCAGCAGGCGCATTTAGCCCTCGAGCACATCTTCTCCCTGCTCGTCGAGCGCCGGTACTTCGCCGCGAAACCCGCTGCGGCCAAAGGCTGAACCCGGATGGAAGCTATCGTTCTTGCCGGCGGGTTCGGCACGCGGCTCGCTTCGCGTCTCAACGGCTTGCCAAAGCCAATGGCTTCCGTCGCTGGGCGACCCTTTCTTGAAATTCTTCTCACCCAGTTGCGGCGGTCCGGATGCAGCCGCGTTCTGCTGTCTGTCGGCCATCAGCATGCGGTTATTCAGGATCACTTTGGCGCGACCTTCGACGGGATGTCGGTCGATTACGTCGTCGAAAGCGTTCCGCTCGGGACTGGAGGCGCGATTCGTCTTGCGCTCGCGCAGGCCCGCGAGGAATCCGTGCTCGTGCTCAACGGCGATACCTTCCTCGATGCCGATTACGCCGCCATGATGCGCTTCCACGAATCTCAGCGCACGTCCGTCACGCTCGCCGTCGCGCACCGCGACGATGTCAGCCGCTATGGTGGAGTCACAATCGAAGGTCAACACGTCGTCGGCTTCGAAGAGAAGGGCCGCAGCGGCTCTGGCTGGATCAGCGCCGGAACCTACGTCCTCGCGCGCAACATCGCCTGGCCGACCGCGTTGCCGGAAAAATTCTCCATCGAATTCGATTTCTTCGTTCCCGAAGTCGCGCGCCTTCGTCCAGCAGCCTTCAAGGTCGATGGCTACTTTCTGGACATCGGGATTCCCGAAGACCTCGACCGCGCGCAAACCGAACTCGCGCGATTTCTCTCTTAAATCCGGTACAGGATCACGGCGATACTGCGAATTTATGGCGTTTGCTGTACCCGCTCCAAGTCTTTCTATGTGTGTGGGTTAATACCGCTGTACAGTTGCACTGGGACTGTACCCGGGCCGCTGATTGGCTGCAAGCTGCTGAATCGTATTGGGTTAAGTGGTACGGTACAGCCTCACAGTCGGTTTTGGCGGCGTGGCCGCCATTGGTCAGTGAACAGTGGTCAGTGGTCAGAGAACCGCAGCCCGGAGCCTGCTCCTGGTTCCTACCCGGGGGTAGGGGGTGGGGGAGTAACCAAAGCGTTAACAGCCGGGGACGGTTGGGCGGAGGGTTTCGGAACACCCTTGAGGGCAGAGGACTCGCAGCGGAGCCCGCTGGTTGTGTTGTGCCGGCAGATTATGTACATGATTCACCTCTCCGGGTACCCCCACCCGGCTGGTTTCGGCAAGTTCGCCCATCGAAAGCGGTTGCGGCCGCGGATCTACGGTAAGATTAGCGTTATCAGGAACTTGAATTCCAAGTTCCGGAGAACGCTGGACTTGAGGCGCAGGGCTCTTCGACGGCGAAAGACGGCGCCGGGAAGAACAGGCCTGTAATGACACTTGAATACAGAATAGGAGATTGCGGCAAATAATATGCAGATTATTGGTGCTTGCAGGCCATTGAAAAAAAAAGAGTTGTCAACATTTTTCGAAAAAAGCGCTTGACCAGTCGTTGGAGCGCAGTCCTGGAGGCCGGGCGGTGCGGATGATCTTTCGCCCGCTGAAGCGGGCTGATTCGTGGTTCCCGCGCTAGCAAGCCATCGCGGGGCACCCGGCTCGCTCAGGCTTCCCTCCCCGGTCCCCAAGGGCAAGCGACCGGGGGCACCTTGGTTGAATAGAATTCCCATCGGAACCGGGGCCGCCTTCCGCATGAGGCGGGCGAGGGCTTGACTTGAGTGGGACGTGTGGTTGCCTGTCGTGCTTCAGTTTCAAACATTGGCGGAAAGTGTCTCATTTTGGGACACTACAATGGGCTGTTATGGCTGATGACTTGAATCTGGTTAGGTCTCTCGCGCAGGCTCTGGTGGAACTCACACGCTCGCAGCTCGATTGGGTGGGTGGAGTCATTCGGCAGTTTCATCTTCCCTATGAATTCTGTCGCAAGGAAGATTCGGAGCTTGTCACGCCCGCGGTTCTCGAAATGTTGGGTGATGCTCTCCGCATACACCACGCGTTCAGTCGGCAGGCCTTGAGCAAGGACCGCTTCGAGTTCGCCTTCGAAAGATCGTTAAATCGCGCAGGAATTGAGGCCGAGCTCGTGGAGAACAGAACAAATCGCGGCCACGATATAACGATTCAGCGGGTCCCTGTGAGTCTTAAGACGCAAGCCGATGCTGGCATTCGCGTTGATTCGCTGCACATAAGCAAGTTCATGGAACTCGGGAAGGGGCCGTGGGAGCTTTCTCTCCTTCGTGACATGTTCCTGGAGCACATGAACAGCTATGAGCGAATCCTGCAGTTTCGATGTCTTGTGCCGGGGCCAACCGCGTACCTATACGAACTTGTTGAGATTCCAAAGGGCCTATTACTGGAGGGCGCGGGGGCAGAGTTGGTCGTCCAAACGGCGAGCAAGCAAACTCCAAAACCGGGTTATGGGTACGTTTACGACGCGGATAAAAATCTAAAGTTTGCGCTCTACTTCGATGGTGGCACGGAGCGCAAACTGCAAATCAAGGCAATCAGGAAGGACCTGTGCACCGTGCATGCAACTTGGCGTTTCGAATCAGCGCCCATTGAGCAGTCTATTCCTCGCTAGATTTGCATATTCTTCGTTAATTTCGATCCCTGTGCATTGGCGTTCAAGTTCGTTGCACACCATACCCGTTGTACCGGAGCCCAGGAATGGATCGAGGACCCTATCGCCCTTTCTGGACCCAGCAGCCACGCAGAGCCGAACCAGGGACCTCGGATAGACCGCGAAATGCGCGCCCGCATACGGCTCCGTATTGATGTTCCAAACGCTGCGTCGGTTTTTATGCTGTTGGCGACTGTCTGATGCTGGTTCTTGGATGGCCTCGTGGTCGTAGTGATAGCGTTCTGATTTTGAGAAAAGGAAGACATACTCGTGAGAGCGCGTCGGCCGGTCCTTCACGGACTCCGGCTGACAATTGGGTTTATTCCAAATCAAGTCGGAGCGCAGGTACCAGCCGTCCGCCTGCAACGCGAATGCAACTTTCCAGGGGACCCCGATTAGATCCTTTGGTTTGAGACCATTTGGAGTGGGAGCGCGGTAAGACATCCCTCGGCCCTTGTTCTTAGCATCGTCATCCCGCCATGTCCTCCCTCCGCTTGTGTAACTGTCGCCGATGTTCAGCCATAATGTTCCATCTGCAGCAAGTGTGCGCCGTACTTCTCCAAAGATCGCTACGAGATTCGAGATATAGGCTTCCACGTCCATTTCCGCGCCAATCTGTCCGTTCACGCCGTAATCCCGAAGACCCCAATAAGGCGGGGAGGTTACGACAGCTTGAAAAAGACCGTCCGGAAACCCGGCCAGGACGTGCCTTGCGTCGCCGACGACGATCTCGCAGAGATTTCTCGGATGCTTAGAAATATCCGGCTCGAATTCTTCTTCGAACTCGGGAAACAACTGTAGAACCCTAGCCATGCGGCTATTTTACTCGGCGATTCATGTTCCAATCGACAGATTTTTGCACACTCGGACAGCAGTACGCTCCAGGTCGGGAATCAGTTTGATTTCTCCCCGTTCAGGCCTTGGACCGACCCTTCAGGAAGCAAACTTACCACGGCATGGACTGCCTCGACGCCCCGATTTTGGGACCAGGGAGCCACGAACGCTGGCGGCCGGTGCTGTGACCACGTGATTTTGCAGCATTTCAGGAACTTGTGCGGGAGGGGACGCCCGCACTACAGCCGGCAAGGATGCCGGCGTTACACCACGGCATTTCGCGCGATCACTTCGCGGTACCACTCCGCGCTTAGCTTGGGCGTGCGTTTCAGAGTTTTGTAGTCGACGTAGTGGATGCCGAAGCGCTTGCTGTATCCATCCGCCCACTCGAAGTTGTCCATGAGGCTCCAAAGGAAGTAGCCCTTGATGGGGAACCCCTCGACGGCGGCGCGCTGCAGGTGCGTGAGGTGGTTGCGCAGGTACATCACGCGGTCGGTGTCTTCAATGCGCCCCGCGGCCGTTACCACGTCGGCGGATGAGCAGCCGTTTTCGGTGATGTAAACGGCGCGCGGATTCCAGATCTCGCTTGCGTTGCGCACTGCCCAGTAGATGCATTCGGGTCCGATGTAGAGCCAGGGCGAAGCCATCTTCGGATAGGAGGAGGGATACGGTTCGATCGCGTAGCCGCGGGCGGACCCGTCGGCGCGCACATAGGTGGGCGTGTAGACATTCAGGCCCACAAAATCGAGCGGGCTGCCGATGGCCTTCATGTCGCCCGGCTCGACGTGCGGGGCATTCGCGCCTTCGCGCTGCAAATAACTGTCCGGGTAAGCGCCTTCCATCAATGTCGTCAGAAATGGCGCGTTCTCCTCGCGCGTGGCGCGCCGCGCCGCTTCCAAGTTGGCGCGATCTTCGATGACCGGCACGCAGACTTTGGCGTTTTCCGCGAGCCCCACCTGGGCCGCGGGCGCGTTGGCGCGGATGGCCTGCACGCCGAGCCCATGCGCCAGGATGCCGTGATGCCGCACCTGGTTGACCTGCGCCGCCGGCAGCTTGAGGCCCGGCGCAAACTGGCCCACTTGATAACTGAGGTCGGTAAAGCAGCCGAATTCATTCGTCGTCATAAAGTGGCGCACGCGATCGGACAACTGGCGCGCCACGTAGGCGGCGTAATCGGCGAAAGCCAGCGCCGTTGAGCGCGCCTGCCAGCCGCCGTCGAGTGCCGCGGGCAGGTCCCAGTGGAAGAGCGTGACGTAGGGCGCGATGTTGTTGGCGAGCAACTCATCGAGCACGCGCTTGTAGTAGTCGAGGCCCGACGGATTCGGCTGGCCTTTGCCTTGCGGGAAGATGCGCGGCCAGGAGATCGACATCCGATACGCTTTTACGCCGAGGTTCTTGAGCAGTTGCACGTCATCTTTGTAGAGATGATAGGAATCGTCGGCAACGTCGCCCGTGTCGCCGTTGAAGGTCTTGCCGGGCGTGTGCGAGAAGACGTCCCAGACCGATGGCCCGCGGCCACCTTCGCGCGCTCCGCCTTCAATCTGGTACGCCGCCGTGGCGCATCCCCACACAAATCCCGGCGGAAATTGCCGGCTGGCGGGCGGCTGCTGGGCAAGAGACGAGTGGGGCGAAAACTCCGGCAGCGAAACCCCGGCCAATGCGGCGGCGGCGGCCGCAACCTTACCAAACTGACGGCGTGAGATGTCTTTCATGGATGCCATCGCCCTTTCCAAAATCAAAGGGCGATTATAGCGGAGGAGAATCGCCATTGCCCGCGCGCGGCACGTCCCGGTTGCCCAATGATTGAATCCGACTTTCGGCTGATTGCAACCGGTAAGTTGCGGCTTAGGATCGTGCTCGGACGCAATGCGCCCGGAAATGATCTGACATGTTGAACCGGCCTGGCATCTTCTCTTTATCGTTCCTGATGACTGCTTCGCTTCTCGCCGCATGCGGATCGAACCAGTCCTCCTCGAGTGCGGCTCCGAACCCAACTCCCACACCCACGCCGCCTACGTTGACGACGGTGGCCTTTGCGCGCGGCGCCGACATCGGCTGGTCGACGCAATTGGCGACGCTCGGCTACACGTGGGAGGACCAGACGCAGACGCAGATGCCGCTGCTGCAGATTTTGAAGAATCACGGCGTGAACCTGATCCGCATTCGCACGTTTGTGAATCCGGCTATCTCGCCGGGCAGCCTGGGCGTGGGCGCGATGAACCAGGCGGGCAGCATTGCGCTGGCACAGGCCGCGAGCGCGATGGGCATGGCGATCATGATCGATTTCCACCTGAGCGATACGTGGGCCGATCCGGGACATCAGACGATGCCCGCGGCGTGGGCCAGCGACAGCTATAGCCAGATGCAGACCGACGTGGGCAACTACGTGACCGGATTTATGACGGCGCTGGCGGCGGCGGGGATTTCTCCGCAATATGTGCAGATGGGCAACGAGATCAACAGCGGATTGCTGTGGCCGGTGGGCGAGTACACCAACCCGGCGCAGATGGCGGGCTTGATTAATTCCGGATATAGCGCGGTGAAGGCGGTGAGCCCGCAGACGCAGGTGATTGTGCACCTGGCGGGGTTGAGCAATTTGGCGGACCTGGAGTGGTTCTACGACCTGCTGAAGACCAACGGCGGCAAGTGGGATGTTACGGGCTTCTCGTACTACGACGGGCCGGGCACGCTCGGGACGATTACCGCGAACTTGAGCACGATGGCGAGCCGCTACGGGAAGCCGGTGATGATTTGCGAGATCGGCTACACGGAGAGCGACTTTATGAACTCGGCCGACGATGTGAAGACGGCGATGGAGGCGGTTGAGTCTGTGCCGGGCGGGATGGGCGTGGGAGTGATTTACTGGGAGCCGGATGCGCCGGACGATGCCGCGACGAGCAACTACGCGATGGGAGCGGTGAGCGAGCCATCGGCGAAGCTGCTGCAGTTTAATACGGCGATGGATGAATTTCTTTTTACGGGGACGGCGGCGGGGAACCAGATCATCGATCCGCAGTTTGCGAGCGGCACAAATGGATGGCAGATTACGACCACGACACCGGCGGCGATCTACACGCAGGCTGGAGGGAATGGAACGATGCTTTCGTTCTGGTCGGTGTCGGCTTATAGCGGGACCGTCTGGCAGGACGTGACGGGCTTGCCCAACGGCACATACACCATGACCGCGTGGGTGGAGAATGGCGGCGGACAGACGACAGCGCAGATGTTTGCCTGGCCGACAGGAGGAAGCAACGCAACCGTTAACTTGCCGACGGCAAGTACATGGACTGAAGTGCAAATTGCGAATATTCAGGTGACGCAGGGGACGGCATGGGTCGGCATTCAAATCAACGCCAATGCCGGACAGTGGACGAACATCGAGTCGGTGTCGTTTACCCAGAACTAATCGCGGGCACGATTGACGACGGCGACTACCGTACGCAGGCCGGCCTACTCTTCGACGAGCAAGATTTCCTGGGTGGGACTGCCGGCGGCGCTCAACTGGCACGCATTGGCCTCTTTGACGAGTTCGGCGGCCTTGATGTTGGTGCGATATTGGGCCAGGGCAAGACGGATCGCGCTGACCATGACTTCCTTTCGGCAGGGGGTGGTGAGATAACGGAAGATATGGCCCTCGTTGATTGCTGCCCTGGCAAGCTTGTGATCTCTCGATGGCGCGAGCAACATTCTTACTGACTGCGGCGCCAATTCGCGCACGCGGTCAAGAAACTCGACGCCGCTCAACCCGGACATGCGCATGTGCGCGATGACGACGGCGAAAGGCCCGAGCAGGTGAACGGTGGCCAGGCCTTCTTTGCAGCTGCAAGCGGTTTCGAGCGGGAAATCGCCGCTCAGCACGCGGCGATAGTCGTCAAGGACGTACGGGGCATCGCCGACGAAGAGAATCCGTTGCGTCAAGGTGCATTCCCCTGACGGAGTCATCGGCAGAAGGCGGACAGTCCATCAGGGAGAAGGGAGCGAGGGAGCGGCGGAAATTCAAATGCAAAAAGGCCGCAGCTTGTGACGGCTGCGGCCCATGAATTTCCAGATCGAAACTGGTCTTACATTTCTTTTACGCCTTCAACGAAGGCCTTGAGTTTGCGCGACCGCGAAGGATGGCGCAGCTTGCGCAGCGCCTTGGCTTCAATTTGCCGGATGCGCTCGCGGGTGACCTGGAAGCTCTGGCCCACTTCTTCGAGGGTGTGTTCGGAGCCGTCTTCGAGGCCGAAGCGCATCTTGATGACGCGCTCCTCGCGAGGGGTAAGAGTGCGAAGAACCTGCGAGGTGTACTCCTTCAGGTTGACGCCGATGACGGCTTCAGAAGGCGACACGGCCTGACGATCTTCAATGAAGTCGCCGAGGTGCGAATCTTCTTCTTCGCCGATGGGAGTTTCGAGCGAGATGGGCTCCTGCGCGATCTTGAGGACCTTGCGCACCTTGGCTACAGGAATGTCCATGCGGCGGGCGATCTCTTCGCTGGACGGCTCACGGCCCAGCTCCTGCACAAGCTGGCGGCTGGTGCGGATGAGCTTGTTGATGGTCTCGATCATGTGCACGGGGATACGAATGGTGCGTGCCTGGTCGGCGATGGCGCGCGTAATCGCCTGGCGGATCCACCACGTGGCGTAGGTTGAAAATTTGTAGCCGCGCCGGTACTCGAACTTGTCCACGGCCTTCATCAGGCCGATGTTGCCCTCCTGAATGAGGTCGAGGAACTGGAGGCCGCGATTGGTGTACTTCTTGGCGATCGAAACGACGAGGCGCAGGTTGGCTTCGATCAGCTCGCGCTTGGCCTGCTCGGCATCCATGTCGCCCTGGATCATTTCGCGCTGCGTGCGCTTCAGCTCGACGATCGAGACGCCCGCATCGCCCTCGATTTTTTCGAGATCGATGCGGCAGTTTTTCTGCTGGCGGCGGTACTCCTTCTTGAGGTCCTCGCTCTTGGAGGCCTCGTATTTCTGTTCGAGCGAACGCACCTGCCGCTCGAGGGTGCGCATGGTGTCCACGGTCTTGTTGACCTTGTCGAGCAGGCGCTTGCGCTCGACGGCGGTGTATTTCAGTTCGCGCACGATGCGCGACACGAGGACTTTTTCGCGGGCGATCAACCAGCGCAGCTTCCGCGCTTCCTTCACCTTGGCCTTGTTGCCGGGCGCGATGGCGACCAGTTTCTCATCAAACTGCGCAATCTTCTTCTGGTGCTTGACCAAAGCGTCGGTGCGCGCCACGGTGGCTTTCACGCGGGTCTGCACCACCTCTTCGGTGAGCTCTTCCTCGTCGAAGATCACCACTTCTTTTACGTTGCGCACGCCGCGCTTGAGGTCTTCGCCCAGGGCGGCAATCTCGCGGATGACAATGGGCGAGCGGGAAATCGCCTTGAGCACGCGCATCTGGCCGCGCTCGATGCGCTTGGCAATTTCCACTTCGCCTTCGCGCGTGAGCAGCGGCACCGTGCCCATTTCGCGCAGGTACATGCGCACCGGGTCATTGGTTTTCTCGAGGGTGCCCGGCGTCAGATCCAGCTCGACGTCCTCGCCCTCTTCGGCCTCGAAATCCTTGTCGCTGGGGAATTTCGGGGTGTCCAGAAGGTCAATGCCCTGGCCGCTGATGGTGGTCATCAGATCGTCCAGATCGTCGGCGGAGCCAATCTCATCGGGCAGGGCGTCATTCACTTCGCCGTAGGTGAGATAGCCCTTTTCTTTGCCGGTCTCGATCAGTCCGGTTACTTCGTCTTCGAATTTGTCATCAATCGCCAAATGATTCCTGCTCTCCTGGGCGCTGCGGAAAACTCCGCGGCCTGCCCGATTTCAATGCGGGTCGCGGCGCCCCAGGGCCGGCCCGATTTTGCGCGTATGCGCATCCATTTCGCACTGCAACTTGCTCGCGTCGCAGCCTGCGGATTTTATACAGCACCCAAAGATTCGATGCTCGCGCGACTTGCCACGCACGCACTATCGCCGGCGCCGAGTCCGATTTCGCACACGCAGGAAGAATATTTCCGCGTGGGAATTCTCGCGCGGACACATCCGCAAGTCCGCTGAAGCGGTTTTAGCTTGTCTCGGAACAGGATGGCAGCGCTTCAGGTTTCGCCTGGGTCGCCCGCGAGCCGGAGCTCATGTGTGGGGCAAAGGTGGCGCGCATCCTCACTGAGATCAATAGATTACCACAAACAAATGTGCCACCGCCAGAACAAAGTTGGCGACAGAGTCGACTGGATCGGCCTGCGGCGGGCCGGATCTGAGGAGCCATCCGGTCCGATTTCCTGATCATTAGACGCGCGAAGGGGCACTTTCGGCGCAAGAATCGCACGGGCGGCCAGGCTGGCGGTTGCGCGCCAACCCCTATGGTTGCTGCGGGTTGTGGCTGTGGAGCTGGCGGAGTGCGCGATCCAGCTCAAGTTTCTGCTGGGTGAGGATGGCAAGTTCGGCATGGTCGCTGCGGCGCTCGGCTTCGGAGATGAGCGCGCGCAGATCGCGGAGGCGGGATTCCATGGTGCGCTCCTGGAGTTCCTGAATGGCGGACTGAACCTCTGCCGCGCCGGGAGTACGGGTTTCTGCGAGCAGCGCTTCTGCTACCAGGGCGCGCTGGGCATCCTCGGCCAGGACCTCCATGGGATCGCGCGCCTCGCGCCCGGCAAGCGACTGCATGGCGGCGAAGGTGGAGAGGTGCTGAAACCATGCGGCCTGGTTGAGGATGGCCTCCGTCGCGATGCGGCGGGCGTCCTCATCCGCAGGATCTGTAATGGCCAGTGCGCGGATGAGCACGCGCTCCACCTCAGTCAGCGTCGCGGGCCGAGCTTCCACCCGCTCCCGCCGTCGCAACGCCGCTTGCCGCAACTCCTCGCGCAGCACAGCCGAGTCGATGCCGAGCTTCTGCGCGGCGTCCGCCGCAAATTGGTCCCGCGACAGCTTTTCCGGAATGCGGCGGATGTGCGGCAGTAGAAAATTCAGGGCCTTCACTTTCTGCTCGGCGCTGGCGCCGGGGAATTGCATGCGCGCCCGCTCGATCAAATAGTCGGATTGCCGCCGCGCCTCTCGAATCGCCACTTTGTAGGCCTCCACGCCACGCTCGCGGACATACCGGTCCGGGTCCAGGCCGCCGTCGAGCGTCATCAGCTTGATCGAAAAGCCTTCCTCGGTCAGCAGGGCGATGGATTTTTCCGCGGCATTTGCGCCGGCGGTGTCGGGATCGAAGTTGACGATCACATTCGACGTGTGGCGCTTTAGGATCGCCACCTGCTGCTCGGTGAACGCCGTCCCGCTGGTGGCAATCACGTTCTGAATTCCGCGCAGAAAAACGCTGATGCAGTCCATCTGTCCCTCGACCAGCAGCGCAAAACCCACGGTGCGGATGGCGCCCTTGGCCTTGTCCAGATTGAACAGGACCTGCCCTTTCGAATAGAGGGGCGTCTCCGGGGAGTTGACGTATTTGGGGCCGGCTTTTTCACCTTCCGACGGCGTGCCCAGCAGGCGCGCGGTAAAAGCAATCACGCGGCCGCCCTCATTGCAGATGGGAAACACGACGCGCTTGCGGAAGCGATCGTAGATGCGGCCATGGCCGCCGTCTTCCTGCTCCTTGGAGCTGAAGAGGCCGCTGGCGCGCAGGGTCGCTTCGTCCGCCATGCCGCTGAGGCGGTCGCGCAGCGCGTTAAAGCTGTCGGGCGCGTAGCCGATCCTGAATTTCTTGATCCCCTCGTCCGAAAGTCCGCGGCCGGCCAAATATTCCCTCGCCAGCGCTCCCTCCGGCCCGCGCATCTGTTCCTCAAACCAGGCAGCTGCGGCCTCATGCAGGTCGAGGAGCTTGGCGCGCATGCGCGCTCCCTCGGCTTCTTCCGGCGACGAAAACTCCCGCTTGGGCAGCGGGATGCCGCACTTCTGGGCGACGATGCGCACGGCCTCGGGAAAGCCGACGTTCTCGATCTTGCCGACGAACGAAAAAACGTCGCCCGAAGCACCGCACCCGAAGCAGTGGTAGAACTGCCGCACCGCGTGCACGCTGAACGAGGGCGACTTTTCCTTGTGGAACGGGCACAAGCCCGAGTAGTTCTGTGCCCCCGCCTTGCGCAGGCGGATGTAGCCCTCGATCACCTTGACGATGTCGGCCTGCTGCTTGACGGTTTGGGCGAAATCGGACATGGGGCGGGACTGTATTGAGGATAAGCTCACGGCGTGAGTGGACAAACCATCAAGCATGCCGCTGCCGGGTGGCGCTTCGGGAAGCGCCAGCTTCCTGATTCGTCCCAGAATGGGCTTATGAAGTAACTCCGGGGACAGGCACACTCAACCCGGTGGTAATGGGTCAGTTTGAAATGAACCAACCCCCAGGGGCTAAAGCCCGCCCTGATTATCGGGCATTTGCGGCACCCTTCGACTCCGCTCAGGGCAGGCTAGAAGTCGTGCCCTTTCGCGATGAATTCAAACTGACCCACTACCAACCCGGTTCGGGTATGCAAATTCTTACTCGAATTTTGTTATACTCAGATCTGTCCCGGAAGGGGTAGGATCCTCCCGGGAGTTTGGCTACTTCAGCAGTAGCGCAAGGACGAGGATTACGAGCGCCGCGATGAACCGCCAGTCAATGGCGATGGTCACGGCAACCCGCATCCAGGACAATTTCTCATCCATGTCCTCACCTCCTTTGCGTTAGCACGGCCCGCAGGTCGTTCGTGCGGCTTGCGGGCCGACAGCCCAATCTTCCGGGCCGATCTCTTCCGCTACCGCTCCCACACTCGCAAACGAGGCGCAGAAATCTTATCCCGATCATCCCCTTGGTCTTAGGTGACTCCTGTCACACATGGGCCCGACGCCCCTCAGCCGAAGCAGTGGTAGAACTGCCGCACCGCGTGCACGCTGAACGAGGGCGTTTTCTCTTTATGAAAAGGGCATAGTCCCGAGAAGTTCTGCGCGACCGCCTTGCGCAGGCGGATGTAGCCCTCGATCACCTTGACGATGTCGGCTTGCTGCTTGACGGTTTGGGCGAAATCGGACATGGGGCGGGTCTGTATTGAGGATAAGGCCGCAGGATCGGCGCCGTGAGATGCGTATCCTGGCAGATTGAGCATGGCGATGTGCATTTCTGGCTGTGTCGCGCGATTCGATTGCACATTGGCTCGGAACGCAGGATACTGTTGCTATGGCGACACAGCCCCTCGGCGAACGGCTCGTTTCAGTGGAGCAGTATCTCTCCACAGGCTACGATCCCGACTGCGAATACGACGACGGACTGATCGTGGAGCGCAACTTGGGCGAGTTCGAGCATTCCTTCCTGCAAACGCTTTTGGCCACAATATTTACCAACGGCATGGATCGCTGGGGGGTCTTTGGACTCATCGAACAGCGCGTCCAAATCAGACCGCGCCGGTTTCTCGTCCCCGATGTATGCGTGCTCCGCCTGGGCCTGCCGCGCGAGAAGATACTCACCCGTCCGCCGCTCATTGTCATTGAAATCATGTCTCCTGAAGACACCATCCGCCGTGTTTCCGCCAAGGCCATTGAGTATCTGGACTTTGGCGTTGAATACATCTGGGTTATCGACCCCGGCGCACGCGTGGTCTACAGCGGAACCAAATCCGGGTTGCAACCTGTTCCATCAGGAGAACTGTCAGTTCCTGGAACATCAATCCTGGTCCGGGTCAGCGAGCTGTTCGAAAAGCTCGACCGCATGTAGCGGACGCCCGTTCTCATTGCAAGACGTTGGGAGTGATGCGCATTCTTCTGCATCTCCAAGAACCCTTCGCAAAATACTTGTTGCAACGAATATCTACTTCCCGCATCCAAATAAGTGCACAACCTGGATGCTCCCTGGGCATCCAAGGAAATGAACAGGAGACTTTCTGCCATGACAACTGCTACCGGTACCCCCGTCACCACCACCTGGAACATCGATCCTGCCCACTCCTCGGCTGAGTTCAAGGTCAAGCACATGATGATCTCGAACGTGAAGGGCAGCTTTTCCGGCCTTTCGGGCAAGTTGACTGAGCACGCCAGCGATTCCACGCTCTCTTCCGTTGAGGCCTCGATTCCGGTTGGGACCATCTCGACCGGCGACCCGCAACGCGACGGGCACCTCAAGGGTACGGACTTTTTCGACGCTGAGAAGTTCCCCACGCTCGATTTCAAATCCACGAAGGTGGAGCGCAAGGGCGACGCGTACGAGGTGACGGGCGACCTGACCATCCACGGCTTCACGAAGCCGGCGACATTTGCTGTGGACGGCCCCAGCGCTCCGGGCAAAGACCCCTGGGGAAACACGCGCATCGGGCTCTCTGCGACCACAAAGATCAACCGCAAGGATTTCGGGCTGGCCTGGAATGCGGCCCTCGAGACCGGCGGCTTCCTGGTGGGCGAGGAGATCGCCATCACGCTCGATGTAGAGTTCATCAAGAACAAGGAATAGGCGGCAGGGAGCAGGGAGTAGCCTGACGCGCCTGGCGGAGATGCTTGTTGCAACGAATATCTTCCTGCTGCATCCAATCAATTGCGGGTCGAGAGCTGGAAGCCGGTGCTTTCTACTCCCTACTGGCTACTCTCTATTCCCTGTCTTCGGAGGTCCACCATGTCGCTCAGAGCTGTAAAAGAAATCTACGAAACCACGCCCACTATCGAGGGAGCCGGAGTGAAGCTGCAGCGCGCCTTTGGCTTCGGCAAGACACAGGAGTTCGACCCGTTCCTGCTGCTCGACGACTTTCGCAACGAGAATCCCGCGGACTACCTGGCGGGCTTCCCCTGGCACCCGCATCGCGGCATCGAGACGATTACCTATGTCCTGGCTGGTGAAGTGGCCCACGGCGACTCGCTGGGCAACAAGGGGCGCATGACCGCGGGCGACGTGCAGTGGATGACCGCCGGCAGCGGCATTCTGCACCAGGAGATGCCCAAGGGCGACGAGAAGGGCCGCATGCACGGGTTTCAACTGTGGGCTAATTTGCCTGCGAGCCTCAAAATGACCGATCCGCGCTACCAGGACATTCCGGCCAGCGCGATCCCGGAGGTGACCGAGGATGATGGAACCCGCGCGCGCATCATCTGTGGGGAATTCTGGGGCAAGACCGGGCCGGTTGAGGGCGTGGCGGCGGACCCGCGTTACGTCGACATTTCCGTGCCGCCGTTCAAGCGCAAGGTGATGAAAGTAGAGACCACGCGCAACGCGTTTGCTTATGTCTTCGCCGGATCGGGAACTTTCCGCGATGCCTCAGCACCGCAGGCCGTGCTTACCGAGTCGGCGATCGACCCCAACGCGGCACCGGTCTACGACGCGAAAAACCATTCGCTCGTGCTCTTCGACCGCGGCGACGAGATCGTGGTCCAGGCTGGCCCTGAGGGCATCCGCTTCCTACTCGTGTCGGGCAAGCCGCTTGAGGAGCCGGTGGCGTGGTACGGGCCGATCGTGATGAACAGCCAGGCCGAGCTGCGGCAGGCCATGGCTGAGCTGCAGAACGGCAAATTTATTCGCCACGGATGAGCATGTTGGCCGTCCGGCCCTGGTTCCAAGATGCCTCCTGACCTGGGCCGGGCAGTGTTTCTTGTGCCCTCGAAGCGAATCCGCGCATTGCGCATACATTTCCCCGGTCGCAAGGCCGCCAGGTTTAGCCTCGGGGAGTTGCCGCGCATCTCGTTAACCCTTCGCTGGGCTGGAAAGAGGCGCTTGCCCCGAATCCAATCGCGCCAAGAAAATCGCTTTTCTTATTGCTTTTAGCATGATCCTGTGTCTACACTGGTCAGCGGCGAAGTGCATGCATCTGGGCCGGTCGCTTATTCTCTACTGCCTCGCGGTTTGTCTTTTTCATTTTGTTCGAGACAGAAAGAAATGCTTCCACGATCACTCTCACGATCGTCGGCAAAGTGCTGCACAGGAACGGTGCGATGAAAAAGCCAGCAGCAACTACAAAAAAAGCGAATGTCAAGCCTCTCGACTACAAGAACGCCGGCCTCTCTTCGGCGCGCCGGGTAAAAGACTTGCTATCGCGCATGACGCTCCAGGAAAAAGCCGCGCAAATGCTGTGCATCTGGCAGCAAAAGCCGCAAACCCTTGTGGACGCCGACGGCAACTTCGACGAGAAGAAAGCCAAAACCGCATTCCGCGATCGTTGCGGCCTGGGCCAGGTGGGCCGGCCGAGCGATGCCGGCAAAGGCCTGAACGCGCGTCAAATGGCGACCACGACCAACGCCATTCAAAAGTTCTTCCTTGAGAACAGCCGCCTGGGAATTCCGGTGATGTTTCACGAGGAATGTCTGCACGGCCACGCCGCGGTGGATGGCACCAGCTTTCCGCAGCCGATCGCGCTCGGCGCTACTTTTAATCCCGCATTGGTTGAGCAGTTGTTCACGATGACCGCGGCCGAAGCCGGCTTGCGCGGAACGCATCAAGCACTTACGCCGGTGGTCGACGTGGCGCGCGAGCCGCGCTGGGGCCGGGTGGAAGAGACCTACGGCGAAGATCCGTTTCTGGTTGCGCAGCTCGGCATTGCCGCGGTGCGCGGCTTCCAGGGCGACCGCACGTTCCAGGACAAGCGCCACGTGATCGCCACGCTGAAACATTTTGTGGGCCACGGGCAGCCTGAGTCCGGGATGAATTGCGCGCCGGCGAATATTTCGATGCGCGTGCTGCGCGAGACGTTTCTTTCGACTTTCCGCGAGGTGCTGCGCGAGGCCGACGCGATCAGCATCATGGCCTCTTACAACGAAATCGACGGCGTCCCTTCGCACGCCAATCGCTGGCTGATGCGCGACGTGCTGCGCAAGGAGTGGGGCTTCAAGGGCTTCGTTGTTTCCGATTACTTCGCCATATGGGAACTCGGCTATCGCCCCGACACGCATGGTCATTTCGTCGCCCACGACAAGAAGGAATCCTGCGCTCTTGCGGTGAAGGCCGGCATCAATATCGAGCTGCCCGATCCCGACTGCTATTTGCATCTTGTCGGACTAGTGCGCAAGGGCGTGCTCAAAGAGGCCGAGCTCGACGCGCTGGTTGCGCCGATGCTTTTCTGGAAGTTCGAAATGGGCCTGTTTGACGATCCCTATGTCGATCCCGAAGAGGCGGAACGCGTGGTGGGCTGCGAAGCGCACCGCGAACTGGCTCTGACGGCCGCTCACGAAGCCATCACGCTGCTCAAGAATGACGACAACATCGCCCCTATCAATTTAGGGAAAATAAAGTCCATCGCTGTGATCGGCCCCAATGCGAACCGCGGCCTGCTGGGCGGTTACAGCGGCACTCCGAGTCATAATGTCACCGTTCTCGACGGTATCCGCGAAAAGGCCGGCGAGAAGGTGAAGGTACTTTACAGCGAAGGCTGCAAAATCACCATCGGCGGCAACTGGAATCAGGACGAAGTGGTGCCCAGCGATCCAGAGGAAGACCGCAAGCAGATCGCCGAGGCCGTAGAAGTCGCGAAGCAAGCCGACGTGATCGTGCTGGCCATCGGCGGCAACGAGCAAACCTCGCGCGAAGCCTGGTCGCTCAATCACATGGGCGACCGCACCAGCCTCGATCTGGTCGGCCGCCAGGAAGAACTTGTGAAGGCGATGGTTGCGCTGGGCAAGCCGGTGATTGCGTTTCTCTTCAACGGCCGTCCGCTGTCGATTAATTATCTGACTCAAAATGTGCCGGTCATCTACGAGTGCTGGTACCTGGGCCAGGAGACCGGGCGCGCGGTTGCCGATGTGATTTTTGGCGACTATAACCCCGGCGGCAAGCTGCCCATTACGATTCCGCGCTCAGCCGGCCATTTGCCGGCGTTCTACAACTACAAGCCATCGGCGCGCCGCGGCTATCTGTGGGACGATGTGTCGCCGCTTTACGCTTTTGGCTACGGCCTAAGCTACACCACGTTCTCCATCGGCAATCCTTTTCTCACCAAGAAAAAGATCTCCCGCGACGGCTCCGCGCGCGTTCTGGTCGACGTGACAAATACCGGCACTCGCGAAGGAACGGAAGTGGTGCAACTTTATATCCGCGACCTGGTCAGCTCCGTCACCCGTCCCGTAAAAGAACTCAAAGGCTTCCACAAGGTAAAGTTGCAACCAGGCGAGACTACAACCGTCGCCTTCAACATCACAGCGGCGCTGCTCTCCTTCTACGACGTGAATATGAATTATGTTGTCGAGCCCGGCGATTTTGAATTGATGGTCGGTAACTCTTCCCGCGACGCGGACTTGAAAAAGATCATTCTCCATGTGACGCAGTAGAGGCGACCGGCGAAACCGGCGACAGACGAGGCGGCGATGACCGAGAAACTTTCCTTCCGCGAGAAGTTTGGCTACGGCCTGGGCGATCTGGCAGCGAACTTCGTGTTTCAGGCCTTGATGGCCCTGCAAGTGCATTTTTATATCGAGACCTACGGGCTGACGCCGGCCCAGGCCGGCAAGATGTTTCTGGTCGTCGGTCTCGGCTCTGCCCTCTTCAATCCCATCATGGGCGTCATCGCGGATCGCACCAGCACGCGCTGGGGCCGCTTCCGCCCCTGGCTGCTGTGGACCTCATTTCCCTTCGGGATCATCGGCATCCTCACCTTCACCACGCCGCACTTCAGCCCCTATGGCAAGCTCGTCTACGCCTGGTGCACTTACCTGCTTCTGCGTCTTATCTACGCCGCCAACAATGTGCCTTATGCCGCGCTTACCGGCGTTATGACCGACGATCCCGACGAGCGCAACTCCATCACCAGCTACCGTCAGTTTTTCGCCAACTCTGCCGGTTTCATCGTGGGCGCGCTGGCCATTCCCATGGTGAAGTTCCTGGGCGGCGGCGACAGCGCCAAGGGCTACCAGCTCACGATGGGCAGCTTTCTCGCGCTCTCCATTGTTTTGTTCCTCATTGCCTTCGCTGTCTCCAAAGAGCGCATTGTGCCCGATGCGCGCCAGGAAACTTCGGTCAGGCGCGATTTGAGCGACCTGGTGCGCAACCGCCCCTGGGTGATGCTCTTTCTGGCCACGGTTCTCTACTTCACCGCTCTGCTCATTCGCGGCAACATTATGCTGCCCTACTTTGAGAAGCTCGCGGGAAATATCTATCTCTTTAGCTGGTTCAGCGGCTTTGGGCTGGCCGCCCTCCTCGTCGGCGTCACCTGCTCCACGGCGCTGGTAAAGAAGATGGGCAAGAAGTCGCTCTTTTTTTTGAGCATGCTCATCACCGGAATCTGTTGCATCGCGCTTTACTTGATTCCTCCCACGGCCACTGTAGCCATCATCGCGCTGGAGGTTCTGCGCCAGTTCGCCTTCGGTTGCTCCGGCCCTGTGCTTTGGTCCATGATGGCCGACGTGGCGGACTACGGCGAGTGGAAGACCGGCCGCCGCGCCACAGCCACTGTGATCTCCGGCGTCGTATTCGCCCTGTGGGTGGGTGTCGCGCTGGGCGGCGCCATCGCGAGTTGGCTGCTCGATCTCTACGGTTTCGACTCAAAGGCTCCATTGCAATCCGCGCACGCCCTGGAAGGCATCCGCATGATCGCCTCGGTCTATGCCGGCGTTACATTCCTCTCCGTGGCTGCATGCCTGCTCTTTTACCCCATTTCGCGCGAGCTGAATCAGAAAATTGCCAACGAACTCGCCGAGCGGCGCAAAGGGTTCGCGCCGCAGGCCGGTTCATAGATGCGCAGGCGACCCGGCGCCGCCTTCTGCAAGGAGAAATCATGTTCAGCAACTTGTGGACAAATGTTCGATCGACATTCTTACTCAGTCTGATTCTTGCCGGTACGGCAGCCGCGGCTCATGCGCCCGCGTCGCTCAAAGCCGCCTACAAAGGCGACTTCGTCATCGGCGCAGCGCTCAACGCGGCGCAAATATCGGGCACAGACACGCGCGGCGACGCGATCGTCATCTCGCAATTCAACACCATCTCACCGGAGAATTGCCTCAAGTGGCTGCTCGTTCATCCCCAGCCGGACAAATACGACTTCGCACTTCCCGACCAGTACGTGGCTTTCGGCCAGAAGCATCACATGTTCATCGTGGGGCACAACCTTGTCTGGCACAATCAGATTCCGGCGTGGGTTTTTCACGACGACAAGGGCAATCTCCTCACCCGCGATGCTCTTCTCGCCCGCATGCGCGACCACATTCGCACGGTCGTCGGCCGCTACAAAGGAAAGATCCAGAGCTGGGACGTGGTGAACGAAGCGCTCAACGAAGACGGCACGATGCGGCAATCGCTCTGGTACAAAATCATCGGCGACGACTACATTGAAAAGGCCTTCCAATACGCGCACGAAGCCGATCCCAAGGCGCTGCTCACCTACAACGACTACAACCTCGAGAATGAGCCCAAGCGCAATGGAGCCATTGCCCTAGTGAAGAAGCTACAGGCTGAGGGAATCCCCATTGCGATGATCGGCCTGCAGAATCACGACAACCTTACCTTTCCCTCGGTCGATCAGGAAGACGCGACCATCTCGGCATTCGAGGCGCTTGGTCTCAAGGTTGTCATCTCCGAGCTCGACATCAACCTGCTGCCCAAGGGCGGCCTGCAGCCCACCGCAGATGTCAATTTGAAGGTGCAGCCGAGTGAAGGACTCAACCCCTTCGCAAACGGCCTTCCCGACGCGGTCCAGCAGCAGCTCGCCGCACGCTATGCCGAGCTATTTCGCGTTTTCCTGAAGCATCGCGGAACGATCGCGCGCGTGACTTTCTGGAATGTCGCGGACGGCGACTCGTGGCTGAACGACTGGCCGGTCGCGGGCAGGAAGAATTATCCGCTGCTCTTCGATCGCGACGGCAAGCCCAAGCCCGCATACGACGCGGTCATTCGCGTTGCATCGGAGAAGCCGTCGCATTAACTGGTGGCGCAAACGCCCATTGATCTCCGAGGAAGAAGTTGACGATCGAGCAGCACAGGATCGCGATGGCATTCGCCGCCACCACAGGAATCCGCGCGCCTTCGACCAGAAGCGGCATCAGCGCCAGGTTCCCCACCATCGAAACCAGACCGTTCGACAGATGAAAGCGGATCAACTGCCGTGCCATCGCACTGCGGCAGCGGCGATCGCGCCACGTGTAATGCAAGTGCCAAACAAAGTTGTGCAGCAGCGTGATCTCGATGGCGGCGGCCGTCGCCACCATGTAGTGCCCCGGCGCGAGGCGATTGACGATCGCCAGCGCTCCGAGCTGCACCGCCATGCCCACGGCGCCCACCAGGTTGAATTTGCCCCAGCGGATGATTTTGTCGATTGGCATATTCATTTGAATGACTCCGGCTTCAGGGGTTCTTGCCGGTAAAGTTGCGCGGTATGCCGCACCGCGACGCCAATCGCCATCGCAGCCATGGAAACGGCCGCAATCGTTCCTCCCAGGTCGAAGAGCAGCACCTTGTGCCCGAACACCGTCGAGTAGGGGCTGCGCAGCGCCGCCAGGTTTCCGAGCGCGAGCAGAATGCGAATCTCCGTGGGTCCAAAGATTCCCTGCGAAAGCTGGAAGCACGATAAGGTGTACGTCGCGAGATAGCTCTCGCTCGAGAGCACGAGAAACGCGATCAGCATCGCCATGGCGATCGGCCAATGCAGCAACCCCGACGCGCCCAGCCCGCACATCAGCGCCACGGAGCCGATGATGTCGACGATGTGATCCACGTAGAACCCGTAGCGCGGCCGCTCCTGCCGCCGCACGCGCGCCAGCGTTCCGTCGAGGCTGTCGCCGAGCCAATTCAATGCCAGGCACACAATGACGAGCAACAAGGCCCGCCGGTCCCAGCGCGCCAGCGCATAACAAATGCCCGCTGCGATCTGCGCGCCCAATCCCAACAATGTCAACTGGTCTGAACTCACCCATCGCGGAGCCCGCTCGGCCATCCATTGCAAGGCCCGTTTTTCGAGGCGCGCCGTGAGCGCCTGGTTCACCCGCCGCGCATTGCGGAAAGTCGCCCGATCTCCCGCGGAAGCTGCCTGCTCATGCATCGCTGAAACTGCCTGTGTGCTCATTTCCGTCTCCTTTTGCAATCACTGTTCTGGATTAAGCGACAAGAATCTCCGGCACCATGCTTACTCGCACGGCGTTTTGTCTTCAGTTCGAGTTTGTTGTTTGAATTTCCGCTATCTTCGCAATGCGTCGCGTGTCGCGCGCAAGGTAAATTCGAGCGACTCACGCGGCACGCTCTCAACAAATGGTCCGATCGCCCATCCCAGTCCGACGGGAATCGAGCGCGACAGAGTGACCGACTCGATCGCGATGTACAACCCGCCGTCGCGCTCCTCGTAGCTCCAGTACGTGTTCATGCGCCACAGAAAACCGTGCTCTTCGCCTGGATTGAGTGCGCGCTCGTGCGCCGTTCCCGGCGAATCGATTTCCGCAATCTGCGTGCTGCGCGTAATGCTGTATCCGTGCTGCGCATTCAGTCGCCCAAACATCACGTCGTACGTTGTGTCCATCACCACCGTCAGCACGTGCTTCTGCCGCACGCGCATCGTCGTCTGGAAATGATCCCCATCGTGTTCGAGGACGCGTGCTGTAACGATCTGCGGCGAATACACCTTGGGGTAGGCATTGAAGTCCTTCATCAACCGCTCAAAGTCCGCTGCTTTGCCGCCGGCAATAAACGCGGCGCCGCGCCAGTCGTGCAATAGCGCCCCCGGCAACTCCATGCCCGCTCCGGTTGTCACCTGGTCGATCGCTAGCTCGCCCCGGCGCAAACGCGCAAAATCCACGGCCCCAAGAAATCCCTCAGCTGATCGATGCCGCGCGGCCAATTGCCCTTCGACGCGCTCCACATAGGAGTTGAATGTGGCCGTCGCCGCTGGCGTGGGCTGCGCCGCCACCCACGCGGGCGCAACCAAGAGAAGCGCCAGGCCAGCCGCTTTGAGAAATGCGCAACCGTTTTGCTTTCGTTCGTTCATGATTCGCACCTTAACCGGTCAGACGTGGCGATGCAATGCAAGTTGTCTCATTTGTGCGGCGATCTTACCTCACCGTGCAAGTCTCTCGATCGGCGCAACTTGGGAAAAGTTCTCCAACCAGCGCCGAGGCCCCGCACGCAAATCTCCATCGGCTACACTGGTCTGAAAGCATTTTCGGAAATCGTGTAGACCGAAGCCGCGCCTGCCGAGTGGATTTTTCCTCAAGAAAAATCCACATCCGCAGCGCTCAAGAGTACGAAATATTTTTGAGAATGCCGTGAAAGCCATGATCGAAGACAGCACCGGCTCTCGGCCAGCTCCGCGCTATCGCTTCGGAATCTTTGAGGTGGATGCCGCCACGGGAGAGCTTCGCCGCCAGGGCCTGCGCGTGAAACTGAACACGCAGCCCTTCCAGGTGCTGCTCATGCTTCTGGACCGGCCGGGCGAGTTGCTGACGCGTGAGGAGATCTCGCGCGAGCTTTGGCCCGATGGGACCTTTGTCGATTATGAGCACGGCGTCAACTCGGCCGTGAATCGCATTCGCGAAGCCCTTGGCGACACCGCCGCCAATCCGCGCTTTCTTGAGACCCTCGCCCGCCGCGGCTATCGTTTTATTGCGCCGGTGGAGCGAGTGGATTCTGGCAAGGGCCCCTCTGCCGCCGAGAGCTCTTCCTCGGTAAGTCGTGAAATCGCCAATACCGAGGCAACAGGAGATCTTCAATCGTCAGCCAAGCGCGGGCCAAGGGTGCGCATTCAGCTCCTCACGACAGCGGACGATCTGCCCAAGACCTCTTTTGAGGTGGTGCAAACCCTCTTCATTCTTTTTCAATTGATGTATCTGGGATTTTATGTGGGGGCGCTGGCCAATCTCGCGGAGATTGAAGATTTGTTTTTGCCGCTGCCCAACGCGGCCGTGGCCTACCGCGTTCTCATCATTACGGCCGCGATCCTCATCCCGGTTCGCGCCTTTTTACTCTGCGCCGCGCTCTTGCACGCTCCTAGCTTCCGCGAGAAGTTCCTGAAGCTGTGGCCGTTTCTGATTTTATTCGACGAGGTCTGGTCGCTCTCGCCCTTCCTACTTCTGCATCACATCAATTTTGGGTTGGCGCTGGCCTGCACCACGTTGCTCGTCTACTCGCCCTTCGCGCAGCGCTCACTGGTGCTGATGGGCGCAGGCGGAGCGAAGGCGGATTAGAAAGAAGTCAGAGGAAGTCGCGCGGCATTGAAGATGGATCTCCCCAGGAGTTAAAGCCCAGACAATCTTTGGGATTTTGCGGCACGACGGAATTTGTGCCGTTTCACGACAGTTTCAATTCGATTCGCTCTCTTTAGCTCTCAACCCTCCGCGATTTTCAGATAGGTTGTGTAGGGCGCGTCGCCCACGTCGACGAAGGGCTTCATGTGCAGAGCTGCGAGGCCGGAGCCGGCGATCCACTCGCGGCTTTGCGGAGTGGTTTGTTTGGCGGCCAGGAGTGAGGCCCGCGCCTGGGGTTCGAGCGACGTATCGCCATTGCGCAATGCCATGAGAACGAGCGGGCCGGTGACGAGCGCCATGATGTCGGGGTGCTGCGCGTCGACGGCTTCAAGGCGCGTGGCGAAGGGTAGATCGAGCTCGATACGGTCGCCGTTCTTCCATGGACGGCGGATTTCGGCAAAGGTTCCTGCTTCGAGCGGGCGCGATCCGATCATGCCGCTTGTGGTGAGCGATGCGCCGCTGGCCCACGCGGGAATGCGCAGAAAGACGGAGAACTCGGCGGGCGAGGAGGCGGTGACGTCGAGGCGGATATGGCTGTCGTAAGGGTACGCGGTCTTTTGACGCAGAGAGAACTGTGCGCCGCGGGCGTTCCAACGAAGCGTGGAGGGGAGATAGAGGTTGAGGTAGACGCCGCGATCGCTGCGGAAGTACGCGCTGATGCGGTAGTCGGCGGCGATCTGCGGGAGAGTGCCGGAGCAGCATGGCCACTTGGCGCCGTAGTAAACGCGTTTGGCTTTGAAGGTGTAGTCGGAGTAGTAGAAGGAGGAGCCGTCGAGCTGAAGAGGCCGGGCGCCGAGGACGGTGTTGAAGAAGACCTGCTCCATGCTGTCGCCGTAGCGCGGATTGGCGGTGATGCGCAGGAGATAGCGCGCCAATTTGAAATGCGCGTAGGCGCCGCAGGGGGTTTCAAAGCTGGCGTGGGCGGAGTTGAGGCTCTCGCCGAGTGCGCCGCTGCCGGGTTCGATGAAGTGCTCGCGCGGGCCCCAGCCGCCGGTGGCGTAGCTCTGCTGCTGGATCATGGTGAAGGCGTTGGTGGCGGCGCGGAGGTATTTTTCGTCGCCGAGGGCGAGATATGCCGTGGCCGCGGAGCCGAGCGCGTTGACGTGGCTGTAGGCGTGGCGGCCGGGGAGTGCGTTTTCGCCACGGGAGAGCGGATCGAAATACTCGTGAAAGATGAAGCGCTGGGCGAGATCGCGATAGCGCGGGTTGCCGGTGCGCTGCCAGGCGAGGAACTGGTTTTCCGGCATGGTGTAGGTTTCGTCCCAGACGTGGCGGGTGAAGTCTTCGCCGGCGAGAATGGGCGTTTCCTGGTGCGGCATGGCTTTCGGCGGCAGGTAGGGCAGGACGATGTCGGTAGTGCGGGCGAGGACTTCGAGGGCCGCGGGGTGGTGGGCGAAGACATGCGCGTCGGTGAGGCCGATGGAGAGCTTGTCGTAGGTGTAACCGGGGAAGGCGTAATTCTGATAGAAC
>Ga0302320_10003695_pt1 | contig 35268 bp, 31 predicted proteins | sample Bog_T0_3_FD_202130 | JGI IMG/M metagenome (GOLD analysis project Ga0302320, IMG submission 202130) | Peat permafrost microbial communities from Stordalen Mire near Abisko, Sweden - Bog_T0_3 | ecosystem: Environmental > Terrestrial > Soil > Wetlands > Peat | place: Sweden: Abisko, Stordalen Mire...
GCCACCCCAGCCACCCCAACCTCCGTGACGGCGTCCCCAGCCTCCTCCCCAGTAGGGTCCTGGATAGATGAAGCCGCCATCATAGTAAACGTACTCGACATAGTGCCAGACCTGCGTCTGGCCCTGGGCATTGCTTCTGAGCGTGATCCTGTCCGGGTCTCCGAGCGCAAGCTTGACGGCAGCCATGTCAAAGCCGATTCCGACCTGGCCCGACTTTACGAGCGCCTGCTGATCGGGATTGAGGCGTGCAAAGGCCTCCGGATTGTCCCTGATGCGGGTTTCAGGAGTCGAACAGCCCGCAAGCCACACCGCGCCCAGCGCGGCGGCGCAACAGAGCAAGGATGTTTTGGTCTTCATGGGTCGGGTATGAATCCAGCTTCGGTCTTGATTTTACTGCACTTTTTGGCGCGCATCGACTACTGAATTAGACGCCATCGGGGCCAACATGTTTCGCACGCCATTTCTCCTGCTTTGGGATATCGATGGTACGCTCATCACCTCGGGCGGGGCAAGCCTGAGGGCCCTGCGTCATGCGTTGAGCGATGTATTTGGCATAGCGGTTTTTCCAGAAGGAATTGAATACGCGGGTTGCACCGACCGGTGGATAATACGCCAGATCTTCACACGGTGCAACCTGCCCGAAAATGAGGCAAATTTCCGCAACTACATGGCGTCATACCTCGAGGCGTTGCCAGGCGAGATAGCGAAGCCGGGCGCGCGGGTTCTGCCGGGCGTAAAAGCCCTCCTTGACGGGGCGCCCGCCCGGGGGACGGTCACCCAGGGGCTCCTGACCGGCAACTCGAGGCGGGCGGCCGAGATAAAACTTTGCCGCCACGGACTTTGGCACCATTTCCCCTTTGGGGCATTCGGCGACGACAGCGAGAAGCGCGATGAGTTGGGGCGCCACGGCCTGCGGCGCGCCCGCGAAACCCATGGGATCGATTTTGCCCCGAAGCAGGTCTGGGTGATCGGGGACACCCCGCACGACGTCCGGTGCGCCCGCGCGATCGGCGCCAATTCGCTGGCCGTGGCGACCGGCGGCCATTCGGTGGCGGAACTCGCGGCGCATGAGCCGACAGCCCTTCTGCCGGATCTCGAGGACTCCGAGGCGTTCTGGTCGATCATCGGGGGTTGACCCGCCTTGCAGAAACCAAAATTGTGGGCGTCCCCATGAAGCTCTTCTCGATTGCGATCGGCTCGGACCATGCCGGGTTCAAGTACAAGGAGGCCATCAAGGCATGGCTGCTCGGGGAGGGCCACACGGTCCGCGATTTCGGCACGGATTCGGAGGCGGCCTGCGACTATCCCGACTTCATCCGCCCGGTCGCCCAGGCGGTCGCCCGGGGCGAGTTCGATCGCGGGATCGTGCTCGGGGGCTCGGGCAACGGCGAGGCGATCGTGGCCAATCGCGAGAAGGGCGTGCGCTGCGGAATCTGCTGGAGCGAGCAGACGACGATCTGGAGCCGGGCGCACAACGATGCGAACTGCATGTCGATCGGCGAACGCACCATCACGCTTGCGCAGGCTCTCGCCTTTGTGCGCATCTGGCTCGCCACAGATTTCGAGGGAGGCCGCCATCTCAACCGGATCCGCAAGATCGATGGTTGAAGACCTACAAGGCCTCCAGTATTGAAATCCCGAAAACGGGATTTCAATACTGGAGGCCTGAGGTCATTGAAATTTATGCAATACCGCCAACTGGGTCCTACCGGATTAAAGATCAGCGCGCTGTCATTCGGCGCGTGGGTGACCTTCGGAAAGCAGATCGGCGACCCCGTCGCCAAGCAGCTGCTCAATGCGGCGTACGACGCCGGCATCAATTTCTTCGACAACGCCGAAGCCTACGCGGACGGCCGGGCGGAGGTCGTCATGGGTGCCATCCTCAAGCAGGCGGGCTGGAGGCGCAGCAGCTACCTGGTCTCGAGCAAAGTCTTCTTCGGATCCGACGGGGACAAACCCAACGAGACGGGGCTTTCCAGGAAACACGTGGTGGAAGCGTGCGAGGCCGCGCTCCGGCGCCTGCAGGTCGACTACCTGGATCTTTACCTCTGCCATCGGCCGGATCCGGAGACGCCCGTACTCGAGACCGCGCGCGCGATGCACGACCTCATTGTCCAGGGCAAGGTGCTTTATTGGGGCACAAGCGAGTGGGAGGCACCGCAGTTGCGCGCCGCTTTCGACGCGTGCTCTCGGCACAACCTGCACCCGCCTGTTGTCGAGCAGCCGCAGTACAACCTTTTTCACCGAGTGCGTGTCGAAAGGGAGCTTGCGCCGCTCTTCGAGTCGCCGGGCCTCGGGACGACGATCTGGTCCCCGCTGGCAAGCGGCCTGCTGACCGGTAAATACAATCAGGGCGTGCCGGCTGGTTCGCGGCTGAATTTCCCCGGCCTCGAATGGCTGCGCGACCAGCTTACCGGGACGGCCGCGGAGGCGCGCATCGCCGCAGTCAGGAAGCTCGGGAAAATCGCGAATGAAGCCGGTGTTTCGCTCCCGATTCTGGCGCTGGCCTGGTGCCTCAAGAACCCGCGGGTCAGCACCGTCATTCTCGGCGCCTCGAAGGTCGAGCAGCTCCGGGAAAACCTGGGGGCAATTGACGCCGCGGAGAAGCTGACCCCCGAGGTGATGAAGGCCATTGACGCCGTTTCGGCACCGGTCGCCGATTAGCGTAAGGACCTCAGGCCTCCAGAATTGAAATCCTGTCGGCAGGCAACAGGATTTCAATTCTGGAGGCCTGAGGTCTTATTTAATCTCTCGCTTGCCCCGCCCGCCCGGGGGCCTCAGCCTTTGGGCTTGGACATGGCCTTCCCCATCCCGCCCGACATCCTGGCGGCGCGCGACTTGCGCGCCTCGGAGCTGGAGCAAGACCCGATCCCGGCCCTGGAACGCATCTATGCTTGGATGCACTATTCGCGCACCATCGACAACCGGATCCTGGAGCTTTTCCGCCAGGGCCTGATCAAGGGGACTGTCACCGGCGGCCAGGGCAACGAGGGTCTGATCGTTCCCCTCGCCCTGTTGGCCGACAAGGCGCTCGACGTCGTCTCGTTCACCCATCGCGACCTCGGAGGGCACCTGATCTGGAGCGGGCACCTGTGCGAGCACCTGAACCAGTATTTTGCGAATTCCGGCAGCCCGACCCGGGCTCGGGAGGGCAATATTCACCACGGCGATCCAAGGCATCGCTCGATTCCGATGATCAGCCATCTCGGGGCGATGGGCGGCGCCGTCCTCGGAATGACCGATTCGCAGCGCCGGCTGGGGCACCCGGCGGTGGGCTTCGCCTTCTTTGGCGACGGTGGATCGAGCACGGGCGACGTGCATGAGTGCCTCAACCTAGCCTCTCTCCTGTCGCTTCCGGTCGTCTTTGTGATCGAGAACAACGGGTACGCTTACTCGACGCCTATCAGCGAACAGTTCCGGTCCGGGACGGAGCTCTGGCGCCGGGCGGCCGGCTATGGAATCGAGGCGAGCGTCCTCGATGCGACCGACGTTCCGGCCTGTGCCGCGGGCCTCGCCCAGGCAATCGCGCGGGCCAGGAATACCTGCCGGCCCGTCCTTGTCGAGGCGCGCACCCTTCGCCTGCGGGGCCACGCGGCCTACGACACCTGCGACTACCTCCGGCCGGGCGAGGCCGAGGGCTTCCAGCGCCGGGACCCCCTACCCCGCCTGCGCGCGCTGCTGGTCGAAAAAGGATCCGAATCCCGGCTGTCCGCCCTCGAAAGCGAACTCGGCAAATTTGTCGAGGCCTGCATCAAGGTTTCCCTGCCGACTCCCCCGGCAAGCCCAAAGGGAATGGAATTGGACCTCTTTGCGCCGGCCGCCCCGCCGCGGCCCTGGGTGCCAAGCCTGGACTCGGCTGCCCCTGACGGGGCGGGCGCACCCGGCGAACAGCTGACGCTCGCCCAGGCGCTGAATCGCGCCTTGCGCAAGGTTTTGAGCGAACGCCCGGAGTCTCTCGTCCTCGGCCAGGATATCGGAACCTACGGCGGAGCATTCAAGGTGACCGAGGGCCTGCTGAAAGATTTCGGCCGGCCCCGGGTCCTGAACACCCCCCTTGCGGAGAGCGCCTGCACCGGTTACGCGATCGGCCTCGCCCTGAACGGCCACAGGCCCATCGAGGAATTCCAGTTCGCGGATTTCGCAACCGAGGCGGTGACGCAGATAACGCTCAACGCGGCGACCATGCATTTTCGCTCCGGCGCGGCGTGCCCGCTCGTCCTGCGCCTGCCGTGCGGCGGAGGGCTGACGTTTGGCTCCTTCCACTCGCAGGAGCTGGAGTCCCTCTTCCTGTCCATGCCGGGGCTCAAGGCCCTCTATCCCTCGACGTCGCAGGACGCCTTCAACGCCGTCCTGGCCGCGTACGAGGACGACAACCCGGTTCTCCTCTTTGAGCACAAGGCCCTCTACAGGCGCGGCCGCGAGAGAGTCGCCTGGGACCCGAATTACCGCGACATCTGGAAGCCGCGGCGGCTCCGGGCGGGCGACTTTGCGACCTTTGTCACGTATGGCGAAATGACCCACGTCGCCGCCGGGGCGTGCGAGTACTTTGCCTCGGAGTACGATTCGTCCTTCGAGCTGTTCGACCTGAGGGCCCTCTCGCCGCTTTGCCTCGACGAGATCGAGTCGTCGCTCGCCCGGACGGGCCGGCTCATCGTCCTTCACGAGGGCCGTCGCACCCACGGATTTGGGGCGGAGCTGGTCTCGCGCCTCGTTGAAAGGCAGTTCGGGGCGCTCAAGGCTGCCCCGCTGCGGATCGCCGCGCTCGACCTGCCGGTGCCCTTCGCGCCGGAACTCGAGGCGGCCTTCCGGCCCACGCCGGAAAAGGTGATCGAGCAAATCGCCGCATGGCTCGAGTGACTCCATCCTCGATTCCGCCGGAATTCTGGCCCGGCGTGCGGCTGTTCGCCATGGACGTCGATGGAATCCTCACGGATGGAACGGTGGCCATAGCCTCCGACGGAACGGAGACAAAGCGCTTTTCGGTCCTAGACGGGCTCGGCCTGCGCCGCGTCCTTCTCGCGGGGCTCGCCGTCGCCTGGATCAGCGGACGCGAGTCGGGCGCCACGACCGTGCGCGCGAACGAACTGAAGATCACCCGCCTGGTCCAGGGCTGCAGCGACAAGCTCTCGGCCCTCAAGGCAATTGCCGAGGAGCTTAGGCTTTCTCCCGGGCAGTGCATATACATGGGCGATGACGACATCGACGTCCCCGCGATGAAATGGGCCGGCCTCGGGATAACGGTCCCAGGCGCAATGCCCGCGGCGCTTTCCACGGCGGGATGCGTCACCGAACGGCCGGGCGGTCGCGGCGCCGTCCGGGAGATTTGCGATCTGCTCCTTGCGCGGCCCGGGGCTTGAGGAGCATTCCACGCCATTTGGATAATGCGCCGACCAACAGGCTAAGGAACTTCGCGTGAGGAAACGCATCAAAGAGTCCCGTGTGCCGGCCCCCCCTTTTTTCAGGTCCCGCCTCCTGCTGCTTTTGCTGGGGCTGTCGGTGCCCCTTCTCGGCGCCGATCCGCCCCCCGGACCCGGCCTCTCGCCAGCCCAGGACTGGAAGCTTCCCCTTTTTACGAAGGAGGGCTTCCGATCAATGAGCCTGCGCGGCGACCGTGTGTATCCCGTCGGCCCGGACCGGATCGATGTCGAGAACATCGAAATCACCGTGTTTTCGGGCGACGCGACCCCGCGGGTCAAAAGCATCCTCCTGAGCGCCAAGGCAAGCTATTTCCCGAAAGAGCAAAGGGCGAGCGGACCGGGCGCCGTGCGCGTGATACGCGACGATGGCGAGATCAGCGGCGAGGACTGGACCTACGAGAAGAACGGGGAAAAAGTTTCCATACGCCGCAATGCAAGGATAGTCTTGAACATGAATATCGGAGACATGTTGAAATGAAACAGGCTCTCGCCCTCGCTCTCGTCCTTCTGCCAGCTTCCGCCCTGCTTCGCGGAGCGGAGGCGCCGGAGCATTCCGTGATCGCAAGCGACGACCTGGTGAGCACGAGCAGCGACACCGAAACCGTCTCCATCTGCTCAGGCCATGTCGTCGTCACCGGGACGGACCTGAAGATGACGTGCGATTGGATGAAGGCAATTACCACCAAGCTCGCCAACAAGACGGACACGATCGGCACGCCGGACCAGGTCAAGTACATGCTCGCAACGGGGCACGTGCACATCTGGCAGGGGGAGCGCGAGGCGATCTGCGGCCGGGCGGAATTCCTGCCCACTGAGGACAAGGTCGTCCTGACAGAAAGCCCGTCCGTCACCGACCATGGAAACAATTCGGTCGGGACGGGCGACATCATCGAAATGCACCGCAATCAGCGGACCGTCACCGGAAAGAACGTGCGGCTCACCCTGCCGCCCATGAAGGATCTCGGATTTGACAAGAACCAGCCGCCGCCGTCGCCTCCGGCTCCTGCGGCGCAGGAGCCCGCCGCAGCGCCGGCGATCGCCCTGCCGCCGGCCGCCGCGCCCTCAAAATGACCAACGGCACCGCCTCGATCCAGACCGAGAATCTGGTCAGGACCTACGGAACGCGGTCCGTCGTCGACGGGGTCAACCTGAAGTTCTGCGCCGGCGAGATCGTCGGGCTTTTGGGCCCGAACGGGGCGGGCAAGACCACCACTTTCTACATGATCGTCGGCCTCGTGCCGGCGACATCGGGCTGCGTGAAGCTCGACGGGCGCGACATCACACGGCTGCGCATGCACGAGCGGGCCCGCCGGGGCATCGGCTACCTGCCGCAGGAGCCGTCGGTCTTCCGAAAACTGACCGTTGAGGAGAACATCCGGGCGATCGCCGAGGCGGTGGGCGTCCCGCACTCCAGGCGGAGCGCCGAGGTGGGGCGCCGCCTCGCGGAATTGGGCCTGGAGACCGTCGCCCGCCAAAAGGCGTACACCCTTTCGGGCGGAGAACGCCGGAGGCTCGAAATCGCCCGCACCCTTGTCACCCGCCCCAAGTTCCTCCTGATGGACGAGCCCTTTGCGGCGATCGACCCGATCTCGGTGGCGGAGGTCCAGAAGATCATCCGGCTGCTGAAGCAGCAGGGAATCGGGATCGTCGTCACCGATCACAACGTGCGCGAGACCCTGCGCGTCGTCGACCGTGCCTACCTGATCCACAAGGGGAAGGTGCTCACCGAGGGGACGGGCGAGTTCCTCATCCAGGACGAGCAGGCGCGCAAATTCTACCTCGGAGAGGATTTCAACCTTTGACACCCTCGCCGCCTCCGGCCGAGATTGCCCTGGACAGACCCACCCCATGCAAAAGGCCATCCACGGCATAACGGTCGAGTACTTCTTCGACACCTACCGCGAGAAGCTGAAAATGGAGCTCGTGACGGGCGGGGCGGGCCTGCATCGGCTGATCCGGGAGGGAAGCATCAACCGGCCGGCCCTGGCGCTGACCGGTTTTTTCAAGTATTTTGCGAACAAGCGCATCCAGGTGCTCGGCGCCGCGGAGATGACGTTCCTGAAGACGCGCTCGGCCGAGGAGCAGACGCGCATCTTCCACGAAATGGTCAAGCGCCACGTGCCCTGCATCGTGCTCACGCGCAATTTCAACGCCACCCCTCCGATGTTCGCGGTCGCCAGCTCGATGCGCCTGCCGATCTTCCGGACGCCGCTGATCACGATGAACTACGTGAATCTAGCGACCCTGTGCATCGACAATGAGTTCGCCCCCAGCATAATCGAGCATGCGACGACCCTCGACATCCGCGGCGTGGGCGTCCTCCTGCGGGGAGACTCCGGTGTGGGCAAGAGCGAATGCGCCCTGGCCCTCATCGAGCGCGGCCACTCGCTCGTCGCCGACGACCTGACGGTCATCAAGCTGGTCGACGAGCGCGAGCTCATGGCGTCGAGCCGGGAGCTCAACCGCGGATACATGGAGTGCCGCGGAATAGGCATCATCAACATCGCCGAGATGTTCGGCGTGAAGTCCATCCGGCGCGAGAAGCGGATCGACATGGTGGTGTCCCTGATGGAATGGACGCCGGACGCAGTCGAGGAGAGGACCGGGCTGGAGGAGCACTACTACTCGATCCTCAACATGAGGGTCCCGCACATCGAGCTTTACGTGCGCCCTGGCCGGGACATGGCGCGGCTGGTGGAGGTCGCCGCCCTGACGCAGGCCCTCAAGCGGATTGGGCACGATCCGGCGAAGGATTTCAACGACCGGCTCATAGCATCGATGACGGCGCAGAACGCGGAAGTGACCACGCGCATAAAGCCGACCGAGCGCGAAGAACGCCTGCCCGGCGCACTGGGCGCCGAATTATGACATCCCCCCTCCCGCGCGCCGTGGGCGGGCGCGCCGACCAGCTCCGCCCAGTCGAATTTACAGCCGGAGTCGCGCCCCACGCGACCGGATCCGTCCTCGTGCGCTACGGGGCGACGCAGGTCATCTGCGCCGCAATGATCGAGCCCTCCGTTCCCCTCTGGATGAAACAGCAGGGGGTCAAGGGAGGCTGGCTTACGGCCGAATACTCCATGCTGCCTTATTCGACCCTTGAGCGGAAGCCCCGCGACATCGCGAAGGGCCGGATAGACGGGCGCACGGTCGAGATCCAGCGGCTGATCGGCCGCTCGCTGCGCGCGATAATCGACCTTGAGAGACTAGGGCCCAACACGCTTTGGATCGATTGCGACGTCCTTCAGGCCGACGGGGGCACGCGAACGGCGTCGATAACGGGCGCATATCTCGCGGCGCGCCTGGCCGTCCAGAAACTGATCGACGGCAAGCGGATTCCCGACAGCCCGCTCAATGACTCCGTGGCCGCAGTCAGCGTCGGGATCTGCGGTGGGCGGGAGCTGCTCGATCTCGCGTACGTCGAGGACAAGGACGCCGAGGTCGACTGCAACGTTGTCATGACCGGCCAGGGCCGGTTTGTTGAGATCCAGGGCAGCGGAGAGGAGGCGACCTTCTCGCACGACCAGTTTCAGGGGCTCCTTGCCCTCGCGCAGTCCGGCTTGAAGGAGCTGGCTTCGCTGCAGAGCGCGTTTCTCGCCCGCGAATTGCTCAAGCGCTGAGCTCTAGCACACTTCAGTCGCCTTCGGCCTTCTTCGCTCGGCGCTTTTGGCAAACTTCGCCTGTCTTGGGATGCCCGCGGGCTTGGTGGGGCGGGCGGCGGATTTGGCCGTCGGTTTTTTGTGTAAAAGAAAACCGTTTTGTGCGAGGTTTCGTCTTTCCCCTTATCGTTCCATGAACATTCACGAGTACCAAGCCAAAGCCTTGTTTGAAAAATTTGGAGTGCCGATTCCCAAGGGCGCCCCGGCGACGACAGCGGAGGAATTCATAAACGCCCTCGCCGTGCTGCCGGAGGGCCCGACGATGGTGAAATCGCAGATCCACGCCGGCGGCCGCGGGAAGGGAACCTTCACCGACGGCTACAAGGGCGGTGTCAAGTTCTGCAGGTCAAAGGTGGAGGCCCGCGAGGTCGCCTCAAAGATGCTCAACAACACGCTCGTCACCAAGCAGACGGGCCCGGCCGGCCGCAAGGTGCAGACGATCTACTTCACGGTCGCGAACGAGATCAAGAAGGAGTACTACCTGGCGATCCTGCTCGACCGCGCGTCGTCCCGCCCGGTGATCGTCGCCTCGACCGAGGGCGGCGTCGAGATCGAGAAGGTCGCGCACGAGACGCCCGACAAGATCTTCAAGGTGATCATCGACCCGGCGTACGGGCTCGCCGATTTCCAGGTCAGGGAGCTCGTCTTCGGGCTGGGCTTCAATCCGGCGGAGGGAAAGAACGCGGCGAAACTGATCCGCAACCTCTACCGGCTGTACTGGGAGACCGACGCCTCCATGGTCGAGATCAACCCCCTGGTCACGACCCCGGCCGGCGAGGTCCTGGCCCTGGACGCGAAGGTGTCCTTCGACGACAACTCGCTCTACAGGCATCCCGAAATCCTCGCCCTGCGCGACCTGAACGAGGAGGACCCCAAGGAGATCGAGGCCTCCAAGCATTCGCTCAATTACATCGCGCTGGACGGGAACATCGCCTGCCTCGTCAACGGCGCCGGACTGGCGATGAGCACGATGGACATCATCAAGCACTTCGGCGGCAATCCCGCCAATTTCCTCGACGTCGGCGGCGGCGCCACGCGGGAACAGGTTGTGGCGGCCTTCAAGATCATCCTCGGCGATCCGAAGGTTAAGGGCATCCTGGTCAATATATTCGGAGGCATCATGGACTGCGACGTGATCGCCAACGGGATTGTCGAGGCCGTCCGCGAGGTCGGGCTCAAGCTGCCGCTGGTCGTGCGGCTCGAGGGCAACAACAGCATCGCGGGAAAGGCGACCCTGGCAAAGAGCGGGCTGACGATCACAAACGGCGACTCCATGGCCGATGCGGCCCAGAAGATCGTCAAGCTCGTCGCCGCGTAAGAAATCAAGAAAACCCCTTCCCAACATGGCCATTCTCGTCTCTCCCGAAACCAAGATTCTCATTCAGGGCATCACCGGCGACTTCGGCGCCCGCCATGCCCGGCTTTCGCTCGACTACGGCACAAAGGTCGTCGCGGGCGTCACACCCGGCAAAGGCGGCCAGTTCTTCGAGCATGCGGGGCACCGCGTGCCGATCTTCAATTCGGTCGCCGATGCCATGCGCTCGACGGGCGCAAAGGTGTCGGCGATATTTGTCCCGCCTCCCTTCGCAGCCGATGCAATCCTCGAGTGCGCCGACGCCGGCATGGAACTTGCGGTGGCGATCACCGAGGGCATTCCGATCCGCGACATGGTGCGCGTGAAACGCGTGATTCAGGGCAACGCCACGCGCCTCGTCGGCCCGAACTGCCCCGGCATCGTGACTCCGGGCTCGGGCATCGACTCCCACGGGGGCTGCCGCATCGGCATCGCCCCGGGCTATATCCACAAGAAGGGCCATGTCGGAGTCGTTTCGCGCTCCGGAACCCTCACTTACGAGGCGGTCTATCAGCTCACGGTCCGCGGAATCGGCCAGAGCACGTGCGTCGGGATCGGCGGCGATCCGGTCAACGGCACGTCGCACCTTGACGTGATCCGCATGTTCAACGACGACCCGGACACCCACGGGATCATCATGATCGGGGAAATCGGCGGAAACGCCGAGGTCGAGGCCGCCCGCTGGATCAAGGCCAACTGCAAGAAGCCCGTCGCCGGATTCATCGCGGGGTCGACCGCCCCGGCCGGACGCCGCATGGGCCACGCCGGCGCAATCGTCGGCGGAGCCGAGGACACCGCGGCGGCGAAGATCGCCGTCTTCAAGGAATGCGGCGTCGAGGTGGCGATCACCCCCTCCGACATGGCCGACGCCCTCGTGCGGGCGGCCCAGGCGAAGGGCATCAAGCTCAGCTAGACTGCATCCATCACAAAATCCGACCACGGAGCGCAGCAGCGCGAAGATGGCGAGGCCGAAGGCCGAGTCCCGAAGGGATGGCCGCGGTAGCGGCCATAATCTTGCCCAATCTCGTCGGCGAAAAGAGCATCAGGCTCCCTGCGATGTGCTTGCAAGCACAGCCCGGTCGTCTTTGACCCTTTTCCCTCGGCGGTTTGGCGATCTTTGGCCGTTTTCGTGAAATCTTCGGCTAGATCAGACCGGGGAAGGCGGGGCCCTTCCCCTTTCCCCAGCGAAGGCCGCGGCCCTCCTCGAGACTTTGCAAGAGAAAGCACCGGGCGTCTTCCACGGCCTGCCGGAGCGGCCTTCCCGCAGCCAGGCTGGTGGCGATTGCCGACGAGAGGACGCAACCTGTCCCGTGGGTGTTGCGCGTCTTGATCCGCGGGCCCATGAACCAGCTCAGCGCTCCATCCGCTGTCGCCAGGCAATCGCTGCAGGTTTGGCCGCCGCTGTGCCCCCCTTTTACAAGAACGGCTCCGCAGCCGGTTTCGAGCAGGCGGAGGGCCGCACGTTCGACATCGGCATCGGAACTGATTCGCAAGCCCGTCAGGACCTCGGCCTCCGGCCAATTGGGTGTCACCAGCGCCGCCCGGGACATGAGCCTTTGCTTGAGCACCCGAAGACCGGCCCCTGTCAGAAACCGGGTCCCGCTAGTCGAGGCGATCACCGGATCGATGATGAGCGGAATCCTGGCATGAGCCTTCAGCGCAGCCTCCACGGCCAAAATCGCGGCCGTTCCGGGCAGAAGGCCGGTTTTCACGGCCTTCACGGGAAAATCCGTTAAAACCGCCTCTATTTGAAAACGGATGAGATCCGGGGGCAGGGCCTTCCATGCCGTCACGCCGCGGGTGTTCTGGGCCGTCACGGCGGTCACGGCGGTCAGCGCATATCCGCCGAACGCCTGGATTGTCCGCAAGTCGGCCTGGATTCCGGCGCCGGCCCCGCTGTCGGAGCCTGCGATTGTCAAAACGCAGGTGAGCTGGGGCCCGTTCATCTTGGGGTGGAGGCGGTCCAGTCCTTGAATCCCCCGCGGAGGCTGACCGCCGAGCGAAATCCGTTCTGTTCGCGCAGGATCTTCGCGGCGCGAAGGCTGCGGGCTCCTGCGGCGCAATAGACGATGGTCGGCGCATCCGGGTTGAGCTTCTGCAGGGTCGCGGCCGACTCGCCCCGGTTCAGCTCGCTGAGGGGCAGGTGCACCGACGGCTCGATCGAGCCCAGGGCCCGCTCCCAGCCCTCGCGGACGTCGATCAGCTGAAATTTCTCGGAGGCTGCGATTTTCGCCCGCAGTTCCGCGACGTCGATTTCCTCATCCTTGCCGAGCCTGAAATGGAGTCCGAACAATGGGGAGGTATCATGGATCGGCTCGCCGCCCGGCGTCGAGCCTGCGCTGTCCATTGCGCAGACTTCGCCATAGCCCTCCGGCGGCAGTTCACGGATTTCCCTGTTCTTGGGGTCGGCGGAAATCGAGAGCGTCTGGACGCCCATGGTCAGCGCGTTCCAAAGCAGGAGCCGCCCGCTGAGCGGCTCGCCGATCCCCGTCAAAAGCTTGATCGCCTCGCACGCCTGCGCGGTGCCGATGAGCCCGGGCATGACGCCGAGAACGCCCGCCTCCGCGCAATTGGGGACCATCCCGGGCGGCGGCGGCTCCGGGAAAAGGCAGCGGTACGTCGGCCCTCCGCGCCAGTTGAAAACGCTGAGCTGGCCGTCGAAGCCCTGGACCGCGCCAAAGACAAAGGGCCGGCCGGCGATCACGCAGGCGTCGTTCACGAGATAGCGGGTGGGAAAGTTGTCCGAACCGTCGACGACGACATCGCAGGCAGAGACGAGCGCGATGGCATTCGCACGGGAAAAGCGCTCCCCGGCCGGGACGATCGAGATCAGGGGGTTGAGGGCGCGCAGGCGCCGGGCCGCCGCAGCCGCCTTGGGCTGGCCGGCGTCCGAGTCCGCATAGAGGACCTGGCGCTGGAGGTTCGACAGGTCGACCCGGTCGTCATCGACGATTGTTATCCGCCCCACCCCGGCGGCGGCGAGGTAGAGAAGCGCCGGACAGCCGAGGCCGCCCGCGCCAATGACCAGGACCGAAGCGGCCTTGAGCTTCATCTGCGCCTCGGGGCCAAAACCGGCCAGGCCCAGGTGGCGCTGGTAGCGGATGAGCTCCTCGCGGGAGAGTTCGTTCATGGCTGCGGAGCGGCTGCGCTCAGGCAGCGCTCGTCCCGGCCCTGCCCGTCATAGGTCGGGTCCCAGTCCTTCCACACCGGCTCGTATCCGGCCGCGCGCAGGAAGGCCGCTATCTCCTCCGGACTCCGGCTGTCGTCGATTGCGAACTGCTCGAGCGAGTCCGGGGCGCTCGAGTAGCCGCCGGGGTTTGTCCGGGAGCCGGCGCTCATCGTCGTGAAGCCCAGCCGGAATGCCTGGTTGCGAAATTCGGCGTTTTCGCGGGTCGACAGCGACAGCTCGACCTCGCGGCTCAAAAGACGGAATGCGCAAAGGGCCTGGATGAGGTCGCGCTCGCGGAAGGGGGTCAGCGCAATGTCCTGCCCCTCGTGCGGCCGCAGGCGCGGGAAGGACAGGCTGTAGCGCGAGCGCCAGTAGCGGCGCTCGAGGTAGCGCAGATGCAACCCGGCAAACCACGATTCGGCCCGCCAGTCGGAAAGCCCGTAGAGGGCGCCCAGGCCGATCTTCTTGACGCCGGCCCGGCCAATGCGGTCCGGCGTTTCGAGCCTGAACCGCATGTCCGACTTGGGTCCCTTCAGGTGATGGCGGGGATAAACGGCCGGATCGTACGTCTCCTGGTAGACGAGGACGGCGTTGAGCCCGTCGGCGGCCAGTTCAGCATAGTCGGACTCGCCCAGGGGCTGCACTTCCATCGACAGGCTGGAGAATCTCGGCCGCAGGAGCCGCAGCGCGTTGCGCAAATACGCGGTCCCGTAGCGGGAGGACTCGCCGGTGACAAGGAGCACGTGCTCGAATCCGTGGCCTTCGAGAACCCCCGCGTCGGCTGCGATCTCCGCATCGTCGAGCGCCTTTCGGGGAATGCGGTTTTGCGCGCTGAACCCGCAGTAGGTGCAGATGTTCGAGCAGACATTCGTCAGGTACATCGGCGCGTAGAGCTGCATCGTGCGCCCGAAGCGCTCGACCGTGAGGCGGTGGCTGAGCCGGGCCATTTCCTCGAGGAAGGGACCCGCCGCCGGCGAAAGGAGGGCCGCGAGATCGTCCATGTCGAGGCCGGAGCGCACCCGGCCGAGCGCCTTCCCGACGTCCCCCGCCGTTTTTCCCCGGATAGCAGAGGCGACGGATCCAAAGTCGTGTTTCTCCCACTCCGAGAAGAAGGTCATGGCGTCATGCGGTCGATCCGGCCAAAAAGGCGGTCAGCGGCGAAGTCGCGCGGGCCTCCGCCGGGACAAATCCCGAAAGCCCGGCTTCAAATGCCATCCTGCCCGCCTCGACGCCGCGCCGAAAGGCATCCGCCATCGCGACTGGATCGGCCGCGGCCGCAATCGCCGTGTTCACGAGGACGGCATCCGCCCCCATCTCCAGTGCGGCGGCGGCGTGCGAGGGTGCGCCCAGGCCCGCATCCACGACGACCGGAACACGGGCCTGCGCGATGATGATTTCGAGGAACGCGCGCGATTCCAGGCCCCGATTGCTTCCGATCGGGGAGCCGAGCGGCATGACCGCAGCGGCGCCGGCCTCCTCGAGCTGCTTGCATAGGACCGGATCGGCGTGGACGTAGGGAAGGACGATGAATCCGCGCTTCACGAGTTCGAGCGTGGCCGCGAGCGTCTCGATCGGGTCGGGCATGAGATATTTCGGATCGGGGTGGATCTCGAGCTTGAGCCAGCTTGTTTCAAGGGCCTCCCGGGCGAGTTCGGCCGCGAGGACCGCCTCCCTGGCATCCCTCACGCCGGATGTGTTCGGCATGAGCCGGTAGCGCTCCGGTTCCAGGTGGTCGACAATGTCGTCCGGCTCGCCGTCCGTGCGCACCCGGCGAAGGGCGACCGTGACGAGCTGCGTTCCCGAGGCCGCGAGGCTCGTGCGCATGGTCTTGCCCGAGCTGAATTTCCCGGTGCCCACGAACAGGCGGGAGGTGAACTTGACTCCCGCGATTGTCAAAGGTTTGCCGATCATGGTTTGGAATCTGTGCCCAGCGGGGACCGGAGGGGTGCGGGCGAGCCGTCAAAGGGCCACGCTCCGAGGAAGGCCCGCACATTCTTGTCGATCGTGTCGTTGCGAAGGAGGGCGGAACAGACGGCCGTTCCCGCAGCCCCCATTGCGCGTATGATCGGAAGGTCGTCGACCTCGATCCCGCCGATACCCCATGCGGGAATCCCGTTCAGGACGGCAAGCAGGCCCCGGAGCCCCTCGTAGCCCTGCAGGGGCGCCAGCTCCTTCTTTGTCTTCGTGAACCGAAGGGGGCCGATTCCCACGTAGTCGAGGCAGCCGGCCAGCACCGCCTTCTCGGCCTCGGGCAGACGGTTGACTGTCCCGCCGAGGATCAGTTCGGGGCCCAGACGCCGCCGGGCCTCGCGCCAATCCATGTCCTTCTGACCCAGGTGCGCGCCGTCCGCTCCCACCTCAAGGGCGATCTCGATGCTGTCGTTGATGATGCAAATCGCGCCGCTTGCCCGGCAGATTGCGGCGACTTCGCGGGCCGTGGCGAGCCATTGCGCGCGTGCGGCGTCCTTCATCCTCAGCTGCAGGAAGCGCACGCCTGCCGCGCAAAGGCGGGACGCCTGCTCGGCGTGCGGCATGGGCCCGCCGTCCTGGGTGATGGCCATCAGCGGAAAACGTCGCGAAGGATCGAGCGCCATGGCGGTCAGCCCCCCTGGGTCGCCCGGATGATCAGGAGCTTGTCCTCCGCGCCGATCCTGCGGGACTCCCATTCGGCGCGCGGGACGACGGCGCCGTTCAGGGCAACCGCGAGGCCTTTCCGGTCCTGGAACCCGAGCTCGCGGACGAGCCCCGACACGGTCGCCTCCTCCGGCAGAGGCCTCCGCCGGTCGTTCACAAGAATGCCTGGGGCTGCCGTGGCGGTGCTCATTTGGCGGGCGCCACGTAGATTTCCCCTCCGGCCTCGCGAAATTCGTCCGCCTTTGCGCGCAGGCCAGCGTCGATCGCCTCAGCGGCCTGGAGCCCCTGCTCCTCGGCGTAGCGCCGAACGTCCTCGGTGATCCGCATCGAGCAGAACTGGGGGCCGCACATCGAGCAGAAATGAGCGGTCTTCGCGCTTTCCTGCGGAAGGGTTGCGTCGTGATATTCGCGGGCACGCTCCGGATCGAGCGACAGGTTGAACTGGTCCTCCCAGCGGAATTCGAACCGCGCCTTCGAAAGCGCGTTGTCCCGGTACTGGGCCGCCGGGTGGCCCTTGGCGAGGTCGGCGGCATGGGCGGCAATCTTGTAGGCGATGACGCCCGCCCGGACGTCGTCCCGGTTGGGCAGGCCGAGGTGCTCCTTCGGCGTCACATAGCAAAGCATCGCCGTTCCGTGCCAGCCGATCTGGGCGGCGCCGATGGCGCTCGTGATATGGTCGTAGCCCGGGGCGATGTCGGTCGTGAGCGGTCCCAGCGTGTAGAAGGGCGCCTCGTGGCACCAGTCGAGCTGCTTGTCCATGTTCTCCGGAATGAGGTGCATCGGCACGTGGCCCGGGCCCTCGCACATCACCTGAACGCCCAGGTCCCAGGCGCGCCGGGTGAGCTCGCCCTGGGTCTTCAGCTCCCCGAACTGCGCCTCGTCATTGGCGTCCGCGAGCGAACCCGGGCGCAGGCCGTCGCCGATCGAAAATGCGACATCGTAGGCAGCCATGATCGCGCAGATGTCGTCCCAGTGCGTGTAGAGGAAGTTCTCGCGGTGATGGGACAGGCACCACTTCGCCAGGATCGATCCGCCGCGGCTGACGATTCCCGTCATGCGCCGGGCCGTGAGCGGGATGTAGCGCAAAAGAACGCCCGCATGGATCGTGAAATAGTCGACGCCCTGCTCGGCCTGCTCGACCAGCGTGTCGCGGAAGATCTCCCACGTGAGCTCCTCGGGGCGGCCGCCCGCCTTCTCGAGCGCCTGGTAGATCGGCACGGTTCCCACCGGAACCGGGCAATTGCGCAGGATCCACTCTCGGGTCTGGTGGATATTCTTCCCGGTCGAAAGGTCCATGAGCGTGTCGCCGCCCCACTTCACCGACCAGCGCATCTTCTCGACCTCCTCCTCGATCGACGAGGCGACGGCGGAATTGCCGATGTTGGTGTTGATCTTCACGAGGAAGTTGCGGCCGATGATCATCGGCTCGAGTTCCGGGTGGTTCACGTTGCAGGGGATGATTGCGCGGCCGCGGGCCACCTCGTCGCGGACGAATTCAGGCGTGATCTCCCTGGGGATCGAAGCTCCCCAGCTCTGGCCCGGATGCTGCCGCCAGAGGGAATTGCGCGGGCCCTCCGCGGTCATCTCGAGAAGCTCGCGCGAGCGCTGAAGCCGGGAGTTCTCCCGGATAGCGGCATATTCCATCTCCGGAGTGATGATCCCGCGCCGGGCGTAGTGAATCTGGCTCACCGGGCTGCCCGTCCTCGACTTGAGGACCGCGCGCTTTCCCCGGTTGAAGTACCTGATTGGATTCCTTCTGCCCTCGCTCTCGGCCTGCAACCGGTGGGCCTCCGAAAGGTAGCCGTCATCCATCGGCTGGGTCGAGCGGCCCTCGGCCTCGACGACGTCCCCGCGCTCGCGGATCCAGGCGGCCCGGATGGCGGGCAGGCCCTGCGCGCTGTCGCCATGGAAGGCGGGATCGCCCCAAGGACCCGAGGTGTCGTAAACGCGAACGGGCTCGTTGGGCACTTCCGTACCGTTCGGGAGTCGCGTCGGAGAAAGCGTGATCTCGCGCATGGGAACGCGAATGTCAGGCCGCGTTCCGGGGATATAGACGCGATGCGAAGCCCCGAAAAGACGATGCTCGGGGGTGGCGGTGGTTTGATTCGGTGATTCCATGGCGGGAGAACGAATTCGGGGACAAGCGCCCAACTCCGCCGGTCGGGCTTCAGACTCTCTCCTGATTTGGAATCGAGTCCTGTTTTCCCTACGGCGTAATTAAACGCATCAGGTTCAAAGGATTCGGAGATCGATCGCACCTCCGTCTCAACCCGGCGTCCCGGGCTCTCCTAAACTAGGTAGCCGTACCTATACCACAAAACTCCACCGTTTCAACGGAAAGTTGGGGACAGGCACCCCGCAGGAGGCTGTCCCCTTCGACCCTGCCTACTGAGAAGCGGCTTTCGCGACTTCGACCGCGAATGCGTAATCGGGGCCGAAGATGTTCGAGCGAAAGACGATGTACTTCTGGTCGGGCGTGAAGCTCGCATTTGGCTCGAGCCGGAAATTGTGCGCACCGTGGATGGCGGTCTTTGAGAGGCTGCAGAGCGGCTCCGGCCTGAGGACGCCCCCGGCGATCAGGTCCGTGCCAAGAGTCTTGTCATCCGCGATCACCTCGGGGTGGAGGAGGTAGATCCACTGGTTGTTCAGCCGTCCCGCCCCGTCGCCGCAGAACGTCTTTGCATCCGGCGACAGGTTGAAATGAATCTGCCACTGGTTCTGCTCGTAGTGGTACCACGTGTGCTTCTTGGTATCGAGATTGTAGGCGGCGAGGAAGCCGACCACGCCCTTGAGGAGGTGCAGGTCGACAAAGATGGTCCTCCCGTCGGGGCTCCACCACTCGTGGCCGGCGAGCTCCGTTTCCATGATCCGATTGCGACCCGGCTCGTCGGGAATCATGGTGTTTTCGGCGCCGTCCGTCCGTATTGTCCAGATGCGGTCCACCCGCCAGCCCGAGCCTTCGTGACAGTACATCAGGAAGTGCGGATCGACCGGCGAGAACTGCAGGTGGTTGAGCCAGTCCGTCTGGTGCTCCATGACGACGGCTATCTTCCCCGTCTGGAGATCCACAGTGTACATGGTCATGGGCAGCCTCGCCGCCAGACGCTTCGCCATCATTTCACCCTTGTTGACCGGTTCGCCCAGGTTCAGGGCCCCCATGCGGCCTGCCGCTGGCGCCTTACCGCCATAGACCCCTTCGCCCGTCGCTTCGCCCTCGACGAAGGTGCCGGCTCCGAGAGTTTCGTCGCAGTTGATGGTGGCAATGCTCGCTCGGGGCGGCAGGTCGGCGATCTTGCGTGCAGCCCCGGTGACGATGTCCGCGGCCCAAAGGCTCGAATGGGCGGCATCGGCGCCCGGCTTGGTGTAATAGAGGGTCGGGGTCTTGTGGCCGACGACGACCGCTCGGGCCGGGGCGGCCACGAGTGGACGGGCCTGCAGGGTTTCCAGATTAAGGACCGAAATGCCGGCGGGATTCGTGTAGGCCATCTCCTTGCCGTCCGGCGTGTAGGGATTGACGTTGAAATAGAAGCTGTCGGAGCCGGGCTCATCGGTCAGCCGGATGACCCGGTGGCCCGTTTCCGGGTCGATCCAGGACTTTGGGGGTACCGTGGCACCCGAGGAACCCTGGGCGCGGGCGATTGCGGGGTAACTTGCCGTAAGCGCAAGGGCCGAAAACACGGCCAGCCTTCGCAGGGGTTGTAACGATTTGTCAGTGATCATGGGACAACCGAGCTAGACGAGCGCGAAGCCAAATGGGGACAGCCTCCTGCGGTGTGCCTGTCCCCAGCAAAGGGGACAGCCTCCTCGAAGGAGGCTGTCCCAAAAAAAGGGCTGGACAACTTGCCCAACAGCAGCATGTTTCCGGCCTGCATCAGGAACGAGCCTCGGCGCGAGCCGGGGTTCTGCCAACCGGGCCGGGAGCGGCCACGGTGGATCGGGCACAGGCCCGGATGTGCGGGGCCCAGCGGCCCCGAACCAAAAGCTCCCGAAGACAGCGCCGATCTGATGCCCAGGTCGGCTTTTTGTTTTCAGACCCTGGTGCGCGATCAACCAAATCACGCATCATGAACGAGACAGTCCAACTACCGAGCATCCGAATCAGGGCCGAGAACCCAAACCACCACTTGTGGAACAACCACGGGACGTGGTTCTTGCACTATACCGTGCACCCGACTCCGTTCACCAAGGAACGCATTCGCCGGTCCCTGGGAACAAAGGACCTGGCCCTTGCCCGCCGCCGCCGAGACCGTCTCTTTGCTGATCTGGCAAGTGCCGGGGTCGCGGCCTGAAATCCACCCTCACCCAACCACCCGGCACGGCAGCAGCGCCGCGTCCTGCATCCCGTGGATGATCTTCTTGTCCGGCGGACAGAAGGTCGCCAGGGCTCCGGACAGGCGCGCCTGACCTTCGATCACGAAATAATACGGGCACAGCCTCAGGCGTCCGTCCACGTCCACGGATGCGGCGGTGCCCGTTGCCGCCGGATCTGCGGATTCGGGAAGCCGATAGACCCTGTGACGCACCCGGCGCGGCTTCTTGTAAGCCTGCAGGATGTGCAGGTTTGTGGGGGCAAATTCCACCGCCCTTTGGACGCCCTGCTGCCACTCCTCACGCGAGCAGTCGCTTCCGAGGATGACGCTTCGGGCGCCCCAGGCTGTCTCGTGAAATCCGCTGATCTTTATGATCAGGTCGCGCTCCTTTTGGGACGCGCCGGCGAGGTCCATCCAATCGCCGAGGAGACGCCCGCCAACCTTCGGTCCATCGAGGACAGCCCCGGGGGGAAGCGGCGCCGGATCGATCACCCAGGACGGGGGGATCAGGGCTGAGAGGAGGCGGAAGGACCGGCCGCCCATAGCCTCGGCCCAATAGTCCCTGAGCCGCGGATGGTGAAACAGCGCAAAGCCGATCTTTTCCTCCTGAAAAGCCCTCATCGGCGGAGCAATCGCGACATCGCCCGCCGCCCATGCCTCGAAAATGAACCTCGCCGTCCGGATGTTGGCCAGGTCGAACAATTCGAAAAACCTGTAGATGATGTCGATCTTCTCCGGATTCCCGCCGCTGTCGTAGAACAGCGCTCCTCCTAGCGGGAAAAGATCCTCCGGCCTCAGGCAATAGACCCGCTTTCCGGCCAGTTGCAGCTGGTGGGCAAGCCATTCCATCTCCGGCCTGTAGGTCGAGGCCTCGTCGCTTACGACGAGTGCGATGGAGGGATTGGGCATCGCAGGCCGAAGCGCCGCCAGCGAGGCGTGGAAATTCTTAACCATCAGGTCCCCGGCTCCGAGGATGCCTCCGTTCTCCGGGCCTTTTGAAACCGCCCCCGGAGCCATGTCCGCCGGGTCTCGGGGCGGCAATTCCTCCTCGTAGAGCCTGTTCAGAAACGCGATGAGACCAATCCCGCCCGGCACCGAATCGAGTTCAGTCATCACAAATCCTTCGTCAGTCAGCAGGAGGTCCGGCCGCAGCACGGACGGGAAAATCCCGCGGTTTCGCGAATCGCGCGCATGCTCGACCAGCTCGCTCGGCTTTCCGCGGTCCAGATAGTCGGCGACCCAGGGCGCCACGAGCGTCTTGTTTCGAAGGAGGTTTCGGCCCGCGACGGAGCGCAGGTACAAAGTCTCCAGGGCCTGCTGGTATTCCAGGCAGGCCGATCCGATCGCCTCGAGCTCCTCGGCCTGCTTCGCCGTGAGCGGCCACGCCGCCGGTGAAAGCTGCCAGGACTTCGCCTCAAACAGCGGCTGGGCGCTCAGGGCCGACTGGATGCGCTCATAGGCTATTTCTTGCATGGGAAGGGATTCAGAAATTGGTTGAATCAAAGGGCAAGTCGCGGCGGGACGGCCTGCAGCCTATTCATCCATCTGGATTTCCTTGTTGCGGTGGCGCGGAGATCCGGACCGAAGCCAGGCGTAGATGAAGCGGTCGATATCCCCGTCCAGAACCCCCTGCGTGTCGCTCGTGGTCATTCCCGTCCGCAGGTCTTTCACCATCTGGTAAGGTTGAAGCACGTAGCTGCGGATCTGGCTGCCCCAGCCGATCTCCCCCTTCTCTCCGTAAAACCGCTCCATTTCGCTTCTTTGCTCATCGAGCTTCCGCTCGTAAAGGCGGGCCTTGAGGACGCTCATCGCGCTCGCCCGGTTCTTGATCTGCGAACGCTCGTTCTGGCAGACGACAACCATGCCCGTCGGAATATGAGTGATGCGCACCGCGGAATCGGTCGTGTTGACGCCCTGGCCGCCCTTGCCCGAGGAACGATACACGTCGACCCGGATGTCGCTGTCGGGCACATCGATCGCGACCTCCTGGTCGATTTCCGCGATCACATCGACCGCGCAAAACGAGGTGTGGCGGCGCTTGTTCGCGTCAAAAGGGCTTATCCGCACCAGCCTATGCACGCCGCGCTCGGCCTTCGCGTATCCGTAGGCGTTCTCGCCCTTGATGAAGATCGTCGCCTTCGTAATTCCGGCCTGATCACCGACTTGCACGTCCTGGACATCGATTGCAAATCCGCGGCGCTCGGCCCAGCGGCTGTACATGCGAAGGAGCATGTCGGCCCAGTCGCACGACTCAGTGCCGCCCGCCCCCGCCTGGATCGACAAGATCGCATTGTTCCGGTCGAACTGCCCGCTCAGGAAGGCGGTGATCTCCAATTTGTCCATCTCGGCGACCAGGGCCTCAACCGTTGCATGCAACTCGCGCGCGTTTGATTCCTGCTCCGCGGGCGAGGCTGCGCCCACCAGTTCGACCATGACGTCCACGTCCTCGACCTTCCTTTGGAAGGCGACGACAGGCAGCACGGTGCGTTTCAGCAAATTCAGCTTCGCTATGTGCTTTTGCGCCCGGTCGTTGCTGTCCCAGAAACCGGGGGCGCCCATCTGCGCCTCGAGAGCCTCTATCTCGCGTGTCTTTTGCTCGACGTCAAAGAAACCTCCACAAGTGGCCGGCGCGCTTCTTAATGTTGTCGATGTGACTGAAGGTCTCTGGTGCGATCATGGGAACGGCCACAAGAACGGAGAAAACGCCTTGGTGCAAGCGCGCTCCCGGCTCCGGGCCGCTCAAGCCCACAATCGGCGCTGCAGGTCGGAGAAACGGCCGACGATCGGCCCGTGGAGCGGATGCCGCCCGTTCGCGATTCGCTGGCGCGCCCCGACCCACACGTCGCGTATCGCCCGGCGCTCGAGCGAAAACACGGCATTTTCGAGCAGGGCGTTGGGCTCCGCCCCCGCGATCGAGGGGTCGTAGAGGTTGATCGTGAAGAAGTCCGCCGGCCGGCCGACCTCGAGCGCCCCGCCGGGTGCCCCGAGACTGCGGGCGCCCGCCACGGTCGCCGCATTGAAAAGGGCCGCCGCAGGCTCGGGCGCCAGCAATGCGCGGCCCCGGCGCTCCATGCGAAGATTGTATTCGAGCAGGCGCGCATCCTCGAGCAGATCGACCTGGATCTGGCTGTCCGTGCCCAGCGAGACTGCTGCGCCCGCAGCGAGAAGCTTTTCGACGGGAGAGGCCCCGGAACCGAGGTTTCGCTCCGATGTGGGACAGGCGCAGACCGTGGCCCGCGCCGCGCCGAGAAGCTGCACATCCTCGTCCGACAGATGGATGGCGTGAATCGCCGTGAACCGCTTGTCGAGCAGTCCGTGCTTGGCGAGGAGGGCGACGGGCGTTCGGCCGTTCTCGGCAATGCAAGCCTCATTGTCGGCCGGCTGCTCCGAAAGCGGAAGATGGAGGCGCATCCGCTGGGCATGCGCGAATGCCGCAACGGCCTTCAAATAGTCCAGCGGCACCGACGCCAGGCTATGGGGAGCAATGCCCACCCAGGCCTCATCGACGTGGTAATTCTGGCTGACATAGCGTTCCAGCGCCCCGGCCTCCGCGATGAACCGGTCGGGGTCCCGAGTGGCGAACCGGGCGGGGCAGCCCCGCGCGCAGGCCACCTTGAGCAGCGCGATTCGAATTCCCGTGTCGTGGGCGGCGCGCAGGATCTCCTGGCCCAGGAAATTCGGATCGGGCCAGGATGCGCCTTCCGGCGGATTGTGAAGGTAGTGAAACTCCCCGACGCACGTGATTCCGGAAAGCATCATTTCCAGGAAGGCCATGCGGGCCGTGTCGAAAACGTCCTCGCCCGACAGCCGGGCCACTGCCTGATCCCTCGCCTCGCGCCAGCCCGGGAAGGCGTCGGGACCCGCGCGAGGGCGGCGCTCTGTCCGTCCGCGGATCACCCGTTCCAGGGCATGGGAATGCCCATTCACCAGCCCGGGCAGAGCCGCCTGGCCGGCCAGGCGCCTGGCCGCGGCCGTGTCCGCCGGCTCGCGCGAGAAACGGGTTATGCGCCCCATGGCGTCGGCGAAAAACGCGAGGCCGGACTCGAATTTTCCACCGGTGTACACACAGTCGGGCAGCCAGCCCGTTTCGGACGACGGAGGAACTGCGGGCGCTGCTGGGGCGCCGGCCGCGCGTTGGGGGGGATCAGCTCGCAACGGTTTTGGCGGCTCTTCGCTTCTTCCAGTCCCAGTACCACGAGACCAGGATGCAGATCTCATAGAGGAGGTACAGCGGCACCGCCATTGCGATTTGCGTGATGACCTCGGGCGTCGTCAATATGGCGCCCAGGATCAGGGAGATGACCAGCACGTGCCGGCGGTAGTGGGCGAGCTGGCGATGGGTCAGAATGCCCATTTTGACAAGGATCAGGACGACCAGCGGAAACTGGAAGCCGACCCCCATGCCGAGGAGGAACTTGCAGACGAAACTGATGTACTCGTCGGCCCGCCAGTCGGTGGCTGAAAATCCCAGCAGGTCCGAGTACTTCATCGAGGCACGCAGGGCAACCGGCAGCAGGATGAAGTAGGTCAGGAGCACTCCAGTCAGCGCGAGGAGAACGCCCCACGCCGCCCAGGTAAACACGACCTTTCTCTCGCTCCGCTTGAAGGCCGGTATGATGAAACTTCCCAGGTAATAAAGCCAGAACGGCGCCGACACGACGATCGCCGCGTAGATCGCGACGTGAAAGGCGACGAGGAACGCCTCGGTCGGGCTGAGGTTGTGCAGCGTGACCTCTATCGGGTCCGCCGCCAGGCCATTCGGGTCTGGCTGGAGCGTGAGGACCTGCTGCCCGGCGATTGTCGCCGATCCGACCCGGAATACCGCGTGGGGGGTGGGGCCGCCGGGAAGGGCGGGGAAATCCTCCTTCGTCACCTCAAACGGGCCCAGCTTTGCGGCGCCGAGCTCAAGGGTGACCGTCGATCTCGGCTTCTCGAACATGCGCATCCGCCGGATCGGGTGCTCGAGGATGGCGACGATCTGGGGCGTCAGCAGCAGGCAGATCATGATGGCCACACCGATGGCGATCGCCGAGCGGATGAGGGCCGTCCTAAGGTCCTGCACATGCTCCCAGAACGACTTGCGCGCACCGGAGTCTTCCTCCTCTCCTGTTGAGAATTCTGGGTTTTCGTCGGACATGGCTTGGCAGTTAACCTGCATCCATCACAAAACCGATGAAGATTGCCCAAGATCGTCGAGCGAAAAGGACCGAAGGCGACCGAGCTGTGCTAGAAGCACAGCGCAGGGAGCCAGAGGACCTTTGCGCCGACGAAATTGGGCCGGATTCGTCGGAATCTGTGATGGATGCAGGTTGAACCAATCCGAGGTCAGCGGAGGAAGCCTCCGAGGTCAATAGGGGGCGGATCCGACTCCGCCTATTCCCGCAGCGTTCCCGCGGCCTTCTCGGCGAGAAAGCTCGCGTATGTCCGCGCTATCCCCTCATTCAGGGCGATTCGCGCCCTCCACCCCAGGGAAGCCAGCTGGGAGACGTCCAGAAGCTTGCGCGGCATCCCGTCGGGCTTTGACGAATCCCAGACGATCCTGCCGGCAAATCCTGTCGCCGCGGCGACCATGGTCGCCAGTTCCCGGATCGTGATTTCGACGCCGGAACCGACGTTGAGCCAGTCGGGCGGATCATCAAGACGCAGGAGAAAGGCGCAGGCATCCGCCAGATCGTCGACATGCATGAACTCCCGGAGGGGAGAGCCCGTTCCCCAGGCGGTGACCTCCGCCCAGTTCCCCTCCGTCGCCTCGTCGAACTTGCGGATGAGCGCCGGCAGGACGTGCGAGAGCTGCCCTTGATAGTTGTCGCCAGGCCCGTAGAGGTTGGTCGGCATCGCGGAGTGGAAGAGAACGCCGTACTGGCGCCGGTAGAACTGAGCCAGCTTGAGGCCGGCGATCTTCGCGATGGCATAGGCCTCGTTCGTCGGCTCGAGCGGACCGGTCAGAAGGCAGCCCTCGGTCATCGGCTGCGGCGCATTTTTTGGGTAAATGCACGAACTGCCGAGGAAGAGCAGCCGCTTCACCCCGAAGCGGTAGGCGCCGTGAATCGTGTTCGCCGCGATGGCGAGGTTTTGGTGGAGGAATTCCGCCGGATAGGTCGAATTGGCATGGATGCCGCCCACCCTTGCCGCGGCGATGATCGCCATGTCGGGTCTCTCGGCGGCGTAGAACGCCTCGACCGCCGCCTGGTCGCCGAGGTCCAGTTCGTGCCGGGTCCGCAACAAAAGCTCGACGTCCGGCTCCTTCTGAAACCGGCGCACCAGCGCCGAGCCAACCATTCCGCGGTGTCCTGCGATAAACAACTTCACGGCTCAGGCGCGACTCTTGTCGAGACCGGCGATGCGCGCCTCCTGGCGGGCGGCATCGAGATCGTGCTCAACCATGATCTTCACGAGCTCATTGAACCGAACCTTGGGCGCCCACCCCAGCTGGCGCCGTGCCTTTTCGGCATTGCCTATCAGCATGTCAACCTCGGCGGGCCGCTCGTACCGCGAATCGTGCTTCACGTACTTCTGCCAGTCCAAGCCGAGAAGACCGAAGGCCTCCTGGCAGAATTCCCGCACGCTGTGGGTCTCGTTTGTCGCCACGACGTAGTCGTCCGGCTTGTCCTGTTGCAGCATGAGCCACATCATCTCCACGTATTCCTTTGCGTAGCCCCAGTCCCGGCGTGCGTCCAGGTTCCCCAGGAATAGCGCGTCCTGGAGCCCCATCTTGATGCGGGCGGCCGCTCGCGTGATCTTGCGCGTGACGAAGGTCTCGCCGCGCCGGGGCGACTCGTGATTGAAGAGAATTCCGTTGCTTGCGTGAAGATTGTAGCTCTCTCGGTAATTCACCGTCAGCCAGTATGCATAAGCCTTCGCGCAGCCATAGGGTGACCGCGGCCAAAACGGTGTCTTCTCGGTCTGGGGCATCTCCTGGACCTTTCCGAACATCTCCGATGACGAGGCTTGGTAGAATCGCACCTTCTTGACGAGCCCCGCTTCGCGGATCGACTCCAAGATCCGCAGGGATCCCAGGCCGTCCACGTCTCCGGTGTATTCGGGAATGTCAAAGGACACGCGCACATGCGATTGCGCGCCGAGATTGTATACTTCGTCCGGTTGAAGCTCGTAGAGGAGCTTCACCATCTGAACGGAGTCGGCCAAGTCCCCGTAGTGAAGGAAAAGCCGCGTGTCGTTGACGTGCGGGTCTCGGTAAAGGTGATCGATCCGGACCGTATTGAACGTCGAGGCCCTTCGGATCACACCATGAACCTCGTAGTCCTTGGCGAGGAGCAACTCCGCCAGGTACGAGCCATCCTGGCCTGTTATGCCGGTAACGAGAGCTTTTTTCATCGGGGAATCATGATCATGGGTGGGGCGAATGCCGCCATGCAAGCCGCGATCCGGAGACGGGGGGGTCCCTGGTTCGCGCACTTGGATCGCCCGACTGTCCGCACGGTTCCGGGAAAACTCACCGATCGCGGCCGATTTCAAGCCACACCGCGGTGAGCGACAGGTTCATGTCCCGGATGAACGCAAGGATCGACCCGATGAGCGAGAGTACCGCCAGGGAAAAAATGACGATGATCAGCAGTCCATCCTCCCACTTCAAAAGGGCGGAAAGGAACAGCACCAGCATCAGAACGCCGGAAAGCAGCACGGAGATCGAACCAAGTGTGATCGACAGCCTTAGAATCCGCGCCCGGTTTACGAGTATGTCGATCTGCGCCTGCAGCATGGCCGTCTCCGCCTCCCCCGGCGCCTCGGCCATCTCGCGCTTGATCAGCCGCGCCCGGTCGAGCATCCGGCCGAAACGATTGGTGAGCGTAAGCAGGAGCAGGCCGACGCCCGAGATGAGGATCACCGGTCCGATGGACAGCTGCAGAATCGGAACAAGCTGCGTGAGGGGGGTGGCAATCATGGCGGGGTCGGGTGGGTTTAGCCTGCATCCATTACAAAACCGATGAAGATTGCGCAAGATCGTCGAGCGAAAAGGACCGAAGGCGACCGAGCTGTGCTAAAAGCACAGCGCAGGGAGCCTGAGGTAATTTGCGCCGACGAGATTGGGCAAGATTGTGGCCGCTGCCGCGGCCGTCCCTTCGGGACTCGGCCTTCGGCCTCGCCATCTTCGCGCTGCTGCGCTCCGTCGTCGGAATTTGTGATGGATGCAGGCTAGCGCAGAATCCTGAAAAGGCTCGTGTAGTCGTCGGTCCAGAGGGGCGGCGGGGCCTTTGACCGCTTGTCGGCGCTGTCGGCGGCCTCGAGAAGGGCCGGCGTCTCCTGGAAGCGCTCCTTCCTGGCCACAAGCACCCAGGTCGAGTCGTAAATCCACCAGCTCTCCTCGTTGTCGTCGGAAATCGAGACTGCCTGGAGGTCGAAGTTCTTCGCCAGGCTTTCGACCACCGGCTGCAGGTCGAAGTAGCGGTTGGAAATATGGACGGCGATTATCCCGTCGGGCTTCATGTGCTTGAGATAGGTTGCGAAGGCCTCGCGGGTCAGAAGGTGCACGGGAATCGCGTCGCTGTTGAATGCGTCCAGCGCCAGCAGGTCGAAGCGCTGCGGATCGCCCCGTTCAAGCTCGCGCTCCATGGACAGCCGGGCGTCGCCCATGACAATGTCCACCTTGGCCCGCGAGTGTGCAACGTACGTGAAACGGCTCTTCGAGAGGAGAGGCACCTGGGGGTTTATCTCGTAGATCCGCACGGTGTCGCCCTCCTCTCCGTACGCAGCCAAAGTGCCCGTGCCCAGGCCCACCAACCCCAGACGGCGGCCTCCAGTTCTGACCAGGCTATGGATGGCCAGCCCCACCCCGCTGGTTTCCGCATAGTAGGTCGTCGGCCAGCGCGATTTCACCGGATCGGCGAACTGCAGGCCGTGGATTATCCGGCCATGCTCCAGCTCATAATAGTGCTCGGCTGGTTCATCGGGCCGGTAGTCGTACACGGTGAGGACGCCGAAGAAATTCCGCGATACGCTGATCGCCGACTCACGGGTGCTTTCAGCCTCCTTCATCAGGATGAAGCCCAGGACAAGGGACGCAAAGATGAGGAAACTCCCCATGCGCGGCCGCCATTCGCGCAGGAACATGCGCCTCAGGTCCACAAAACCCCAAAGGGCCCCCACCGCGCACACGCCCGTCACCTTCCCGTGATCCCGGAAGAATTCCCGGAATTCCACAAACAGGATGTCCCGCCTTACCGTCCACGTGGCCGCATAGCTGCCGCGCATCGCCAGCGCGATGAGAAGGCCCAAGACCGCGCCGCCAAGGGCTCCCAGCGCGAGCGAGCGGTCCCGCTTCTGGATCGCCAAAACGGCCAGCAGGACGCTCAGGATCCAGAACCCGGCGGGCAGCTCGAGAAACGAATTGAACACCAGGGGCGCGACGACCGCCACGAGGATCCCGCCCAGCGCCCCGCCCGCGGCAATCATCAGATAGAATGACGTCAGGCGGCTTGGGTGGGGCTTCCGCCGGCACAATTCGCCATGGCAGAACATGCAGCCGGCGAACAGGGCCCCGCAGTAGCCGATCAGCTGGGCCAGGATCGACGCGTCGTTTTCCGCAAAAAGCAGCTGGGCGACCACCGCCAATCCGGCCACAAGAAGCATGCTGAAAAGCGGGCGCACGTACCAGCGCGGATGGTCGAAGCAGAGGATGAAACTGAGCAGATAAAGGCTCAGGGGCAAAATCCACAGAAACGGAACGACGGCCAGGTCCTCGCAGAGCTTGTTTGTCGTGGCCAGAAGGAGAATCGAGGCGACAGCCGGCAGAACAAGCCACAGCATCCGGTCGCCAATGCTCGTTTCAGCGCCGGGTCCGGGCTCCGTCTCCCCGGAGGTGCCTGTCCCCGCACCAGAGTCCGCGCCCGGTTCGATCCCCTGGGCCCGCGCCAAGCCGCCTGAATTCCGCCGCACCCGCGCAGCGCACAGCCCGCAAACGATCACAAAGAGTCCCAGGCCTATGGCCCACAGATTCGCCTGGGTGTGGCGCGAATACGCCCATTCGAAAAAAAAGGGGTAGCTCAACAAGGCGAGAAGCGAGCCCGCGTTGGACAACGCGTAGAGCCGGTACGGCGAAACGCCCGGATGGGTGAGGCTGGACCACCGCTGGATCAGGGGCCCGGTCGCCGACAGGACGATATAGGGCAATCCCAGGTTTACCGCCAGCAGGATGAGTATTCGCAAAGTCGGATCGCCCGGCGCCTGGGGTTTCCAGGAATCCGAGGGGACGATCGGCAGGAATGCCAGGGCCGCCAGCAGAAGGGCGATGTGCAGGAGCGCCTGCGTGCCCGGCTTCAGCCGCCTGCTTGTGTAATGCGCATAGGCGTAGCCGACCAAAAGGGCTGTCTGGAAGAACAAGAGACAGGTCGTCCAGACGCCCGGACTGCCGCCAAACCAGGGAAGGATGTATTTGCCGATGAGCGGCTGGACCTGAAAGAGCAGGAAAGCCCCGATGAAGATCGTGAGGGCATAGAGTGGCATGGGGCGCTTCGGGTTTAGGGCCGCGCCTTCCGAAGCGGAAGGCCGCCGCGCCGTAGCCCAACGGGCGGAGGCGTGCGGTCAAGCGGGAATCAGCGCACCTCCCTTCACCCTGCGGGCTTCGGGGTGTGTCCTTCCAATTTGGAAGGACACAAAAACAGCGGCCGGTCGTTGCCGACCGGCCGCCGTGATTGAAGAACTATCGATAGTCTGATCTAAGGAATCGCTTCCCGGGACAACGGACCACAGGTCATGCTCGATTGCCCGAGCTGACGATACTTACAGCGGCTTGTTCGCCGTCGCGGCCGGAGCCGGGGTCTGAACGCCACTCGCAGGAGCGGGCGTTGCGGGTTTCTGTCCAAAGCGCAGACGCTTCGGCAGCTTTGTCTTCGCTGTGGCTTGAACCGGTGTCTGGCCGGCTTGAGGAGCGGACGGCGCGGACGCCGTGTTAAGGTTGAGATTAAGATCGTTGCTCATTTTTCAGTTTGGTTTTTGCGCCCAGATTGCGGGTGCAACTCCCATATGGCAGCCTTTGTGCCGTCGCGCAGCCGAACTAAATAGGGTATTCCGTCGTAACAAGTTATCGAAATATCACGTTATTGCCAATAACTGGCCTTAACCGTCAAACTGCCTTATGTGCAATAATTGCACATTTATCACCCCCTGAAGTGCAGGGTTACAAATCGAGCAATCCGTATCTCTTGAGCTTGTACTGAAGTGCCCGTCGGCTGATCCCGAGAAGGCGCGCGGCCTCTTCGCGCTTGGAGGTGACGTGTATCAAGGTCTGCCGGATGAGGAGCATCTCTGCCTCGGCCAGCGTCATGCCTGGGCGGATCGTGAAAGCGGGTGCCTCCAGGTCGCTCGTCCGCATAAAAACAGGCAAATCAATAACTTCTATAGTCGAGTTCTGGCACGTCACGACCAGGCGCTCGATGATGTTGCGCAGTTGCCGGACGTTGCCCGGCCACGAAAACCGCTGGCACAGCTGCATCGCTTCCGCCGAAATGGTCTGGCGCCGGCGCTTGTGCTTCGCTGCAAAGTGATCGAGGAACGCATCCACGAGGAGCGGTATGTCCTCAGCCCGGTCCCGGAGGGGGGGGACCGAGATGGGAATCACCTGGAGACGGTACAGCAAATCCTCGCGAAACTTTCCCGCGGCAACCGCCTCCGTCAGGTCCTTGTTAGTCGCAGCAATGATTCGCACGTCCACCCGCATCAGTTCGGTTCCGCCGACCATCCGAAAAGCGCCATCCTCGATGACTCGAAGCAGGTCCCCCTGCCCCTTGTGGGGCAAATCGCCGATTTCGTCGAGGAAGAGGGTTCCTCCGTCGGCGAGCATGAAACGTCCCGGCTTGTCAGAGCGCGCGTCGGTGAACGCCCCTTTGACGTGGCCGAAAAGCTCCGCCTCGACCAGGTGTTCCGGCAGGGCCGCACAGTTGACGAAGATGAACGGCTTGTCGGCCCGCGGGCTCGTCGCATGAATGTAGCGCGCTACCAGTTCCTTTCCCGTTCCGCTCTCGCCCTCGATCAAGACAGTCACCCCCGAGCGCGCCACTTCCTCCGCCGTCCTGATCACATCCCGAATCGCATCTCCCCGACCGATCAGAAGGCTCGGTTCGGGAGGCTTGCGGGGCCGTTCGCGCGGTCGCGCGGGCTCGGAGGGAGCGGGGAGGGTGTTTTCCGTGGATTCGGTCATGGTGTTCGGACGGCAGACCCCCGATAACACACCTTGATCCGCCTTTGTGCAAGAGGATGAACCGCCTCCCCGGGCATCGGGATGGAGGCCAACCGGCGGGCGCAAATCACCTGCCGGCGGGGGCGGGCATCGCCCTGACCGCCCGGAGCCAGCTCTGCGCCTGGTTGAAATCGGGCTTCTGGCGGATCGCCATTTCAAGTTCGGAGATGGCGTCATCCTTGTGGCCCATCTGCGCCAGGATCAGGCCCAGTCTTGCGTGGGCGTCGGGATCGACGGGTCGGAGCTTAAGGGCACTTGCGTATTCCCCGGCCGCCTCGGGAAGCCGCCCCTTCTGGGCAAGTGCCGTGCCGAGATTGAAATGTGTCTCGGCCGCCCCCGGATTAATCGTGAGGGATCGGCGGTAATCCTCGATGGCCTCGTCGATGCGGCCCATCATCGAGTGGACATTGCCCAGGTTGCCGTGGGCGCTCGCGTCGTTCGGCTTGATCTTGAGGGCGGCCTTGATGCTCGCCTCTGCCTCGTCCGCCCTCCCCTTCATCGCAAGCGCCACCCCGTAATCATCGAGGGCGTCCTCATTCTGGGGATCGCGCGCGAGGACCCACTTGTATTCGTCGATTGCCTCGTCGACCCGCCCCAAGTCGCACAGCGCCTCGCCGAGGCCCACATGGGCGGGGATCATTTTCGGGTTGGCAGCAATCGCCTTGCGGAGGTACGGCAGGCCATCCGCCGGGCGGCCCTGCTTGTCGAGCAGGTGGCCGACATTGGCGTTGGCATCGTCGAAATCCGGCTTGAATTCGAGCGCCCTGCGGAAGTCGGCCTCGGCCTCCCGGATCCGGCCCTGATCCTCGAAGAAGGCGCCGCGGTTGTTATACGCCATGTAATTGGCGTCGGTCACGGCGATCGCGTGATCGAACAGGGTGAACGAATCCTTCCAAACTCCGATCTGGTCCCAAGTGCGTACGGCCAGTCCGACCAGAATCACGATCGCCGCAATGGCCCCGAGTTCCCTGGCACCCCTTGAAGTCATCAATTCCCTCATGCTCCAGATCGCGGCAATTTGGATCCCGAGCATCGGCAGGTAAGAGTAGCGGTCGCCCATCGACTGGATGCCGGACTGCACGATTCCGGAGACCGGAATCAGCATTCCGAGAAACCAAAGCCAGCCCATGATGATCCACGGCCGCCGCCGCCGCTGCAGCCATCCGGCAATGGTTACCCCGCCGACAAGCGCCACGGATCCCAGGACGGCCCATGGCGGCCAGTGTCCCGGATGCGGGTACAGGACGGAAAGGTCGAACGGGCACACCAGCTTCCATAGGTACCGGGGCACGGCAATGGCCGCGGTCTCCAGCCGGATGTCTAGGCCCAGAGCCTGCGATACTGCGCCGCCATTCCTTTGAACGACGTAGGTGACGACGCTGGTAAAGGCCGCCAGGGCGACAAACGGGAGCTTCTCCAGCCAGATGCACGCCGGCTTTTCCGGCCTGGCGAGTTGGGCCTGGGGCGCAAATCCCCTCGAAAGCGGCCAAAAATCCAGCAGGAGGAATACTCCCGGCAAGGTGACGATCATGGGCTTGCACATCAGGCCGAGCGCGTAGGCGCCGAAGGCCAGCCAGTAGTATCGCCGCGCCAGCGCGCGGTTGTCCGGCATCGCCAAGGCGTAATTCGCGTAGGCCCAGAGCGCGGATAGCCCAAAGAATCCGCTCAACACATCCTTGCGCTCGGACACCCAGGCGACGGACTCGACCCGCAATGGATGCCAGGCAAAAAGCGCCGCGCACAAGGCGCTCGGCCAGAGGCTCCCCGTCAGGCGCCGCAAAAGAAGAAAGACCAGGACCGCGTTCAGCGCGTGCCAACCCAGAGAAACGGCATGATGCCCCCGCGGATCGGCCCCGAAGAGCGTCCAGTCGGTCATGAGGGACACCCACGTCAGCGGATGCCAGAGATTCGACGCCCCTCCCGAGGAAAAGGCCCACTGCACGCCATCCCATCCAAGCCCTTCTTGGACATGGACATTCTTGGTCACATAATCGGGGTCGTCGTAGTTGACGAAGCCGTTTCCGATCGAACGACCAAAGACTAACAAGGTGCCGGCGAAAAGCACCATGCAGATCCAGGCAACGCGCCGACGATCGGAAGTGTCTTTGCCAGGCAGGCTCACCGCGCCCATCGTTGACCGGTTGGCCATCGGAGCGCAAGACAGCCGCGAGGGGCCGGCCCGGCGCAATGTTTGTGTGTTTTTTCCGCCTGCGGGTGTTATGAGTGTGGAAAGGGAATGAACGAAGACTCCGAACTTCTCCGAAGCTATGTCCATGACGGATCACAGCCGGCCTTCACAGAACTGGTCCGGCTGCATTTCGACCTTGTTTATTCCGCGGCGCTCCGACAGCTCGGAGCAGACGAACACCGCGCGCGCGACGTCGCCCAGATTGTGTTCTCCGACCTCGCCCGGAAAGCCGCCTCCTTGCAGAGCCACCCTGCGCTTTCAGGCTGGTTGTACACGGCCACCCATTTCGCCTCGCGCAAGCTCGCGCGCGCCGAATACCGGCGCAGTCGCCGCGAGCTAGCGGCTCA
>Ga0302320_10003696_pt1:5000-35260 | contig 35260 bp, 20 predicted proteins | sample Bog_T0_3_FD_202130 | JGI IMG/M metagenome (GOLD analysis project Ga0302320, IMG submission 202130) | Peat permafrost microbial communities from Stordalen Mire near Abisko, Sweden - Bog_T0_3 | ecosystem: Environmental > Terrestrial > Soil > Wetlands > Peat | place: Sweden: Abisko...
CAGCTATGGCCTCTATTTGCGGATCAGGCATGACGGCGACCACGCCACCGCCTATGCCCACCTGTCGCGCCTGGCCAGCGGCATGCGCCCCGGCAAACGGGTCACGCAGGGCCAGACGGTCGCCTTCTCGGGCGCCAGCGGTCGCGCTACCGGGCCTCACCTGCATTACGAGGTGCTGATCGGCAGCACGCAGACCAATCCGATGACGGTCCATATCGGGTCCGGCCGCAAACTGGTCGGTCAGGACCTGGCTGGCTTCCAGTCTCAGCTGCGCCGGATCCATCAAATGCTGGCACCATCACGCAGCCCGACGCGCACCGCGCTGAATGGAAACTAGCCTGGATTTCCCACACCGGCACCGTCAGCACGGAGGAAAAGATCCAGGCTAGGCCGCCACGGCACAGGACTCGCCGTTGATCACCAGGCCGCGATCGTCGGTGCCGACCGTCACGGTCTGACCATCTTCGATAAGACCTTCCAGCAGCAAGGTGGCGAGCGGGTTCTGCAGCGCGCGCTGAATCACCCGCTTCAGCGGCCGCGCGCCGTAGACCGGGTCGTAGCCAGCCTCTGCCAGCCAACTGCGCGCCTTGGCGTCCAACTCGAGGACAATCTTGCGCGGCTCCAGCAGCGCGCGCAACCGGCCCAACTGAATATCGACGATGGCGTCCATCTGGTGGCGGCTCAACCGCTGGAACAGCAGAATGTCGTCCAGCCGGTTGAGAAACTCCGGCCGGAACGCCTGGCGCACCAGCACCATGACCGCCTCGCGGACAGCGGCGGTCGGTTGGCCGTCCTCCTGGCTGGCCAGGATATCCCCACCAAGATTGGAGGTCAGGATGATGACCGTATTGCGAAAATCGACGGTGCGCCCCTGCCCGTCGGTCAACCGCCCGTCGTCCAACACCTGCAGCAGCACATTGAAGACGTCCGGGTGTGCTTTTTCAACCTCGTCGAACAGGATTACCTGATAAGGCCGCCGCCTGACCGCTTCGGTCAGTGCGCCGCCCTCCTCATAGCCGACATAGCCGGGCGGAGCCCCGATCAACCGCGCCACCGCATGCTTTTCCATATATTCCGACATGTCGATACGGATCATCGCCGTCTCGTCATCAAACAGGAATTCTGCCAGCGCTTTGGTCAATTCGGTTTTGCCGACGCCGGTGGGGCCTAAGAACAGAAAACTGCCGATCGGACGTTGCGGGTCCTGCAAACCCGCGCGCGAGCGGCGCACCGCTGCCGACACCGCCTTGACAGCCTCGTCCTGGCCGATTACGCGGCGCTCCAGACTGGCTTCCATGCCGAGCAGTTTGGAACGTTCGCCTTGCAGCATCTTGTCGACCGGAATGCCGGTCCAGCGCGAAACCACGCTGGCGATCTGCTCATCGCCCACGGTTTCCTTCAACTGGTTGCTGCCGGCCGCTTCTTCCGCCGCCTTCAATTTTCGCTCGAGATCGGGAATCACCCCGTAAAGCAGCTCGCCGGCCTTTTCATAGCGGCCGGTGCGCTGCGCAATCTCCACTTCCGAGCGGGCATGATCCAGTCTTTCCTTGATTTTGGTCGATTGTGCCAACTCTTCCTTCTCGGCGCGCCAGCGGGCGGTCACATCGGCTGATTGCGCTTCCAGGTCGGACAATTCCTCTTGCAGCCGCAGCAGCCTTTCCTTCGATGCGGCATCGGTCTCTTTTTTCAGGGCCTCCCGCTCAATCTTCAGCTGAATGATGCGGCGATCCAGTTCGTCGAGCGCTTCCGGCTTGGAATCGACTTCCATGCGCAAACGGCTGGCGGCTTCGTCGACCAGATCGATCGCCTTGTCGGGCAGGAAACGATCGGTGATGTAGCGGTTCGACAGGGTTGCGGCCGCCACCAGCGCCGAGTCGGAAATGCGCACGCCATGGTGCAATTCATATTTCTCCTTGATGCCGCGCAAGATCGAAATTGTGTCCGGCACGGTCGGTTCGGCGACATAAACCGGCTGGAAGCGCCGCGCCAGCGCCGCGTCCTTCTCTACATATTTGCGATATTCATTGAGCGTAGTGGCGCCGACGCAATGCAACTCGCCGCGCGCCAGCGCCGGTTTCAGCAAATTGGAGGCGTCCATCGACCCTTCGGCTGCACCCGCACCGACCAGGGTGTGCATTTCGTCGATGAACAGAATCACGTCGCCGGCAGCAGCGGTGACTTCGGCCAAGACCGCCTTGAGCCGTTCCTCGAATTCGCCGCGGAACTTGGCGCCGGCCACCAGAGCACCCAGATCGAGGGCCAGCAGACGCTTGTCCCTGAGCGATTCCGGCACGTCGCCATTGACGATCCGTAGCGCCAGTCCCTCGATGATGGCGGTCTTGCCGACGCCGGGTTCGCCGATCAGCACCGGATTGTTCTTGGTGCGGCGCGACAGCACCTGGATGGTGCGGCGGATTTCCTCGTCGCGGCCGATCACCGGGTCGAGCTTGCCCTCACGCGCCGCCGCCGTGATGTCGCGGGCATATTTCTTGAGCGAGTCATAGCCTTCCTCGGCGTTGGCACTGTTGGCCTTGCGGCCCTTGCGGATATCCTCGATGGCGCGATTCAATCCCTGTGGTGTCAGTTTGGCGTCGGCCAGCAGTTTGGCCACCGCCGAGCCGCTGGCCATCGTCAATGCCAGCAGCAGCCGTTCCGCGGTGACGAAGGAATCACCTGACTTTTCCGCCAGCTTTTCGGCCTGCTCGAACAGCCTGGCGATCGTCGGATCGATAAAGACCTGGCCGGCGCCACTGCCTTCGACCGCCGGAATCTTGGCCAATTCCTTCTGCAGCGCGGTCTGCGCCTGCACCGGGTCGGCACCGGCGGCACGCATCAGATTGGCGGCCAGCCCCTCATTGTCGTCGAGCAGCACCTTGAGCAGATGCTCGGGCAGCAGACGCTGATGGCTGGAGCGCAGCGCCAAGCCCTGCGCCGATTCAATGAAACCTTTGCTGCGCTCGGAGTATTTTTCGAAATTCATGATTTGGAACCCTTGTGCGACGGATCGCAACGGCCCCCCCCCGGCCGCGGCATCCGGACCTAACCCCGCTCGGCCAAGAGTCCGCACGCCAGTGGCCACGCCGGCTGGGCTTGCCGCGACTCCTTGCGCCGTTCCATCATGATATGGAGCCGGAAAACCGCCGCGCAAGCGGGGATCCCGGCGACCCCCTATTGCGCCGCTTCGCCGCCCTCTTCCGGGGTTTCTTCGGTGTGCGGCGGCGTATGGCCGACCAATTGAGGCCGGGACGGTTCTTCGCCCTGGTCCTCGCCGCTTTCCTCCTCGTCGCCGCTGTCGTCCCCCTCCTCGCCGTCCAATTCGCCCGACAAGATGATCTGATCGTCGGCCGGGGTCGGCAGCTGGCGGTCGGTGGGACGGCCATTCGCCAGATTTTGGCTGCTGATGACACGGAAATAATGCTCGGCATGCTGGTAATAGTTCTCGGCGGCAATACGGTCGCCTTGCGCATGGGCGTCACGCGCCAGCGTCAGATACTTCTCCAATACCTGGTGAGCATTACCACGAATGCGGATATCCGGCCCGTTACTATCATAGGTCTGGTTCCGTGATGGCATGTGTTTTTTGCCGCCGTTATTATTATTTCGGCCGCGCGATCTTTGTTTCAAATTTGGTCCTGGCTTCATGATCCCTGCTTGGTTTGCGTTCTGAACTAAGGCCCCAGATTTGGGGCTCTTGCCTGCCCAACTCCACGAGGAGTAGGGATTGTTTTGGTTGGGATGCCGGTTAACGGGAGGACGGAGTCCGACAGACTCGACGAAGTCTCAACCGCTTATGGCGTGCGGGATAAAAGTAAACGGTAAACCCTACTATTCCAACAACTTTTTTTGCATGTGCGATAAATTCCTTAAAACCCGGCGACAATGCAGCGCTCGATGCCGGCCAAATCCCGCTTGACCGCCCGAATCGTCAGGCCCTCGGCCCGCACAAGATCGCATACCGCGCCGGCCTGACCGGCGCCGATTTCCAGCGCCAACAGACCATCGGCCCGCAAATGGCGCCCGACCTGTCCGGCCAGTTGGCGAAAAGCGCACAAGCCGTCGGCGCCTCCGTCGAGTGCGCGACGCGGCTCATAAAGCGCCACCTCGGGTTCGAGGCGGTCGATCTCATCCGAGGCGATGTAGGGCGGGTTGGCGATGATCACATCAAAGCTTCCGACCACCCGGTCGCACCAGTCCGATTGTACAAAACGGCAGCGCCCGAGCAAACCCAGACTTCGCGCGTTGGCTGCGGCCACCGACAGGGTGGCGGCATCGCAATCGACGCCGACACCCTGGGCGTGGGGCAATTCCTGCAGCAGTGCCAGCAGCAGGCAACCGCTGCCGGTGCCGAGATCGAGCAGCGCCATCGGCGTCTGCCGCTCCGGCTGCGCCGCCAGCACCGCCTCGACCAAGGTTTCGCTGTCGGGACGCGGCGCCAGCGTGTTGGCGGTGACCTGGAACTCCATACTCCAAAACTCGCGACGCCCGAGAATCAGCGACATCGGCTCACGCCGGCAGCGTCGCGCTGCCAGTTGGTCCAAGGCGGTTGTTGACCGCGCGTCGAGCGGGGCGTCCGGGTGATTGAACAGCCAGCTGGCGTCGACTCCGAGCGTTTCGGCCAGCAGCAGTCTGGCGTCGAGACGGGACTGCGGCACGCCCGCCGACTGCAACCGATCGGTCAGCGCGCGCAGCGCAACCGCGACTTTTGTCATGCCAATTCGGCCAGCAGCGCTGCCTGGTCGGCAGCGGTCAAGGCGTCGACCAGTTCGTCCAGCGCCTCGCCTTCCATCACCTTGTCGATCTTATAAAGGGTAAGATTGATACGGTGGTCGGTGACGCGCCCTTGTGGAAAGTTATAAGTCCGGATGCGTTCCGAACGGTCTCCCGATCCCACCTGACTCTTGCGGTCGGCGGCCCGCGCGGAATGCTTGAGGGCGCGCTCGCGTTCATAAAGCCGCGCCCGCAGGATCTTCATCGCTTTGGCCTTGTTCTTGTGCTGACTCTTTTCATCCTGGCACTGCACGGTGATGTTGGTGGGCAGATGCACGATGCGAACCGCCGAATCGGTCGTATTGACACTTTGCCCGCCCGAGCCTTGGCTGCGGAACACGTCGATTCGCAGATCCTTGTCGTCGATCACGATATCGACCTCTTCAGCCTCCGGCAGCACCGCCACCGTCGCCGCCGAGGTGTGAATGCGGCCACCTGCTTCGGTAACCGGGACACGCTGGACGCGATGCACCCCGGATTCGAATTTCAGGCGGGCGAAGACCCCGCGGCCGGTGATACTGGCGACCACTTCCTTGAGACCGCCGAGACCGGTCTCGTTCCACTCCAGCGTCTCGCAGCGCCAGCCATGCAAGGACGCATAGCGCTCATACATGCGAAACAACTGGGCCGCGAACAACGCCGCCTCCTCGCCGCCGGTGCCGGCCCTGACCTCCAGAATGGCGTTCTTTTCGTCGGCTTCGTCCTTCGGCAGCAATGACAGCTGCACCTCGCGTTCATAGGAGGGCAGTCTTTCCTTGAGGGCATAATATTCCTCTTCGGCCATCGCCCGCATGTCGGCGTCGGAGTCCGGGTCGTCCTTGATCGCCGCCGCCTCGGTCATTTCCAGGCGGGCCTGGCGCAACCGCCGGATGAAGGCAACCACCGGTTCGAGTTCGGCCAGTTCACGCGCCGAGCGGACGAAGGCCTGCGCGTCGGGCACGCCGTTTTCGCCCTCGATCAAGGCCGACAATTCGGCATGACGCAACAAAACCCTGTCCAAATTCTGTTCTAGATCCATTCCGGCAGACTCATCATGGCAAGCGAAACAGGCGTTTCAGCAAGGATTCGGCGGCTTGCCACTGACTCTCGCCGGTCGCCAGCAGTTTCATCATCTCGCTGGGATCGTGCAACAGACGGTTGACCAGCAATCGGGTGGCTTTTTCCGCGTCCGCTCCGGCTTCCCGCAACGCCTGCTGCCTGAGCGCTTCGACATGCCCGCGCAACAACACGATCGCCGGGGTCGCCTGGCGCTCGGCCCGGCCATGGAAGAAATCGGCGACCATCTGATCGACGATGGTAAGCGCCTGTTCCGCCGCCCGCTGGCGTTCGGTGCGTCCCTGCAAGGCCAGTCGCTCGAGATCGGCGAGATCGTAAAGAAAAGCGCCCTCCAGACGATTGACCGCCGCGTCGACATCGCCGGGGATGGCGGTATCGACGAGAAAGATCGGCTTTCTGCGGCGCCGTCGCAATGCCAGGCCGATTTGTTCCGCCGAAAGGCTGGTTTGGCGTGCGCCCACTGCCGTCACCACGATGTCGGCCTCCGCCAAAAGGGAGGCCAGAGTCTCGAAAGCGCCGACATGGCAGCGCAGGCTCGCCGCCAATGCTTCGGCGCGCCCCAGTCTCGGCGCCGTTACCAGCAGACGCGCGACCCCGGCCGCCAGCAGATGTTCCGCCACCAGTTCACCCATGCCGCCGACGCCGAGCAACAGGGCGCTGCAACCCTTCAGGTCGCCGTGCAGATCGCGGGCCAACTGCGCCGCCACCGCGGCGATCGACACGGGCCGCTCGGCCACACCGGTTTCCGATCGCACCCGTTTGGCGGCGCCATAGGCGGCCGCCAGCAGCGACTCGAGATTGGCGCCGCACACACCGGCTTCGCGCGCCAGGCGATGACAGGCCTTGACCTGTCCCAACACATGCGGTTCGCCGATCACCAGGCTGTCGAGCGACGAGGCAACCGCGAAGCAATGCCTTACCGCCGCCTGATCGGTCAAACGATAGAGCTGGTCCTGCAAAAGCGGGGGCGGCAGGCCACCTCGCCGCGCCAGCGCCGCGACGATGCGTCGCTCGGCTTCGAGGGGATCGTCATGCAGGGTCCAAACCTCGACGCGGTCGCAGGTTGACAGCGCCAGCGCTTCCGGCAGTCCGAGCCCGGCGAGAAACTCCGGCTGCGCACCATCATCGACGAACAGCGCATCGCGCAGCGCGAGTGACGCCGAATGATGATTGGCACCGACCACCAGCGGGCGCACCCTATCCATCGCGCTAACGGAATCGGGCCAGGCGGACCTCCAATGCCGACAGCGGCACTTCTTCTTGTTCGCCGCTGTCGAGGTCGCGCACCATTGCCGCGCTGCGGGACAATTCATCCTGGCCCAGGATCACCGCCGCCCGCGCATTTTGTTTGTTGGCGCGGATCAACCGTTTTTTTAGCGAGCCGCCATAGCCCAATTCGACGGCAAAGCCGGCATGGCGCAATCTTTGCGTCAGAGTCAGCGCAGTCGGGCCGTCCTCCAGCGGAATCACTGCCAGCGGCCGCGACGGCGGCGGCGGCGGCGGCGTCAGCATCGCCAGCCGCTCGATGCCGGCGGCCCAGCCGACACCGGGCGTAGCCGGACCGCCCATTTGCGCGATCAAACCGTCATAGCGGCCGCCGGCCATCACGGTGCCCTGAGCGCCCAGCGCCGTGGTGATGAATTCGAAGGCGGTGTGAGCGTAGTAATCGAGACCGCGCACCAGCCGGGGATTGATCGCGACGGTGATGTCCAGCGCCGCCAAGCCTTCATGCACCTCGTCGAAGAAGGCGCGTGCCGCCGCCGTGAGATGGTCGGTCAACAAAGGTGCGCCGGCGACGATGGCGCGGTCGCTCTCGTCCTTGGAATCCAGGACGCGCAAGGGATTGCGTTGCAGCCGCAGACGGCTGTCGGCCGACAAGCCGGCGACATGGCCGGACAGGTAATCCACCAGAGCCCGCCGATAGGCGGCGCGGCTGTCGGCATCGCCGAGTGAATTGATTTCGATGCGAATGTCGCCCGACAGGCCGAGCGCCTCCAATATATGCGCCCCCAGCGCGATCACTTCGATGTCGGCTTGCGGCCCGGCAACCCCCAGCAATTCGACGCCGATCTGATGGAACTGGCGCTGGCGTCCTTTTTGTGGCCGTTCATAGCGAAACATCGGACCACGGTAGAAGAATTTTTGCGGCAGCGATTGTGACAAGCCGGCGGAAATAAGCGCCCGCGCCACGCCGGCGGTGCCTTCCGGCCGCAGCGTCAGCGACTCGCCGCCGCGATCGGTGAAACTGTACATTTCCTTCGACACCACATCCGAGGTTTCGCCGAGCGTGCGAGAGAACACTTCGGTAAATTCGAACACCGGCGTGATGATCTCGCCAAACCCGTAACGCGCCGCCACCTCCAGCGCCACCTGTTCGACGTGACGATGACGACGGGCGTCGTCGGGAAGCAGATCGTGGGTGCCGCGAACCGGCTGGAGGTCCACCCCCCTACTCGCCGGCCGCGGCCAGCGGCGCTTTGGCCGCCTCCAGCTGAGCGGCTTTTTTCTCCACCAGGGACACGATATGGTCGACCATCTGGCCGCTATCGATACGGTGGTCCGGACTGCCGGCGAGATAGACCATGTGGTTGCCGCCGCCGCCGCCCGTCAGGCCGATGTCGGTTTCGCGTGCCTCGCCGGGACCATTGACGACGCAGCCGATGATCGACAAGGTCATCGGCGTGGTGATGTGGCCCAAACGCTCTTCCAGCGTTTCCACGGTTTTGATGACGTCGAAACCCTGCCGGGCACAGGACGGGCAGGAGACGATGCGGACACCGCGATGGCGCAGGCCCAGCGACTTGAGAATTTCGAAGCCGACTTTGACTTCTTCGACCGGATCGGCCGACAAGGACACCCGGATGGTATCGCCGATTCCGGCCCACAGCAGCGAACCGATGCCGATCGCCGATTTCACGGTGCCGCCGCGCAGCCCGCCGGCCTCGGTGACGCCGAGATGCAGAGGATAGTCACACGCTTCCGCCAGCGCCTGATAGGCCGCCACCGCCAGGAACACGTCCGACGCCTTGCAGCTGATCTTGAAATTGAAGAAGTCGTTATCCTCGAGGATGCGGATATGGTTGAGCGCGCTTTCCACCATCGCTTCCGGGCAAGGCTCGCCATAGCGGTCCAGCAGCTCCTTTTCCAGACTGCCGGCATTGACGCCGATGCGCATCGAGCAGCCATGGTCCTTGGCGGCTTTGACGACATCGCGCACCCGGTCGGCCGATCCGATATTGCCGGGATTGATGCGCAGGCAGGCGGCGCCGGAACAGGCCGCTTCGATGGCGCGGCGGTAATGGAAATGAATGTCGGCAACGATTGGCACGCCAACGCGCGGCACGATGTGCTTGAGCGCCAGGGTAGACTCCTGGTCGGGGCAGGATACTCTGACGATATCGGCGCCGGCTTCTTCCATGCGCAGAATCTGCGCCACGGTAGCGTCGATATCGGTGGTCAGGGTATTGGTCATCGACTGTACGGTGATCGGTGCATCGCCGCCGACCGGGACCGTGCCGACAAAAATCTGCCGGCTTTTGCGCCGATAAATATCCCGATAGGGCCTTACGCTCATCGCCTCGTTTCCAGTTCAGTCCCCGCCGCCGGCGTTATAGCGCACTTCCGGCCGTCAACCAAGTCGATCGAGGGTCTATTCGCTCGGATTGGGGGTCGGCGGCGCCTCCGGCGTCTCTGGCGCCTCCGGCGGGGCGGCGCGATCGAGCCGATTGGGGTCGAGACTGAGGTGGCGAACCGAGCCGGGCGCTCCCAGGCTGGGGATTTCCCGGCCGTCGACCAGCACGGTCAGCGCGCCGGCGCTGCCTACCGTCAGTTCCAGCCCGGGCCGATCGGGTGGCGACAGCAGGTCGCCCTTGTGCATCAGGCGCGAAATCACCAATTGGCCGCTGGTGTCGCGGATCTTGATCCAGCAGGTACCTTCCGCCCGCAGCACCACCCGCTTCGAAGGCCGCCAGTTGGGCTTGACACCCGGCTTGGCGTTGTCTGGCGCTGCCGCCGCATCGGCTGGCGAAGAAGCAGTGGGATTGTCGCCTGCCACCGGCGCCGTCACCTGGAAATGCGACTTGGCGGTTTTGCTGGCCTTGACGTCGCCCGCGTGTGACGATTCGGCGGCTGGCGGTTCCTCGGCCGGCGACGACGACGGCTCAGCGGCGGTGGGTGGCGCATCGGCGATTGCCACCGGCGATGGCGACGAGCCGGGCGCCGGTGCCACGCCAGCCGAATGCGAAGATTCGGCGGGGGATTCGGTACCGTCGCCGACCGGCTTGTGAATCAAGGCGGCGAGCCGCTCCGGCAAAGGCGGCACCGCTTCGGCCACCGCTTGCGGGCGATCCTGCAGCCAGTACCACACCCCGAAGGCGATCAAAGCGCCAGCCAGGGCGACGCCGAGCAGCGCGCCGGTGGGGATGCTGCTCCCCGACCCGACGGAGGGAAACACCAGTTCGTTGCGGCCGGCCAGATCGCGGTTCTCCTGCTTGAAGCGACGCACGATCTCATTGCCGTCAAGGCCAAGATATTCGGCATAGCCGCGCACGAAGCCGACCGCATAGGTGGCGCCCGGCAAATCGTGGAAGCGACCCTCCTCGATGGCCTGCAGGTAAGGCTGGCGGATCCGCAATGTCGCTGCCACCGTCGCGATGTCGCGGCCGAGCTTGACGCGGGTGTCACGCAACAAGGCGGCTACGCCCGTTGCGGCACTGCCAGTGGCCCCTGACGCCAGGGGGGCGATCGGCGGACTATCTGCGATCACGCTGAAACTGATCCTTTCCGGCAATATGCGGGCGGACTTGAAACATTTACTCGAAAGGGGGCGTTAGCGCAATGACGGCGGAGCGCGCGGCGGCCGCGCGTCACAGTTGTACGCCATGATCACGCGCGAAATGACGCAAAGGCTCGCGCAGCGAATGGTCGGGCAAACCATAGAGTCCGTCCATGAAGGTCTCGAGCGACGGCAGGGACAGCGACCGCACCATCGCTTTGACCGGTCCGATCTGGGGGGCCGACATCGACAGCGCCCGCAACCCGACGCCGAGCAGCGCCATCGCTTCGAGCGGCCGGCCGGCCATTTCGCCGCACAGCGACACACCTGTCCCCTGCTGCCGGCAGATAACGGTGACCCAGCGCAGAAAACTCAGCATGGCGGGCGACAACACGTCATAGCGATCGGCGATACGCGGATTGCCGCGGTCGATGGCGAACAAGAACTGCGTCAGATCGTTGCTGCCGACCGATATGAAATCGACTCGATGGCATAAAGTCGGCAATTGCCAGGCGAGCGCCGGCACCTCCAGCATCACGCCCACCTTGAGTTCCAGCGGCGGCAGCGTACCCTGCCCGTTCTGGTGCCGCTGCTCAAGCGCCAGAATGGCGCGCAGGCGATCAAGCTCCGCGACTTCCGCCACCATCGGGAACATTATGTTCAGCCTGCGGCCGCTGCCGGCCCGCAACAAGGCGCGCAGCTGATGGCGCAGCACGGCGGGACGATCGAGACTGATACGCACCGAGCGCCATCCCAGCGCCGGATTGTCCTCGCGCTCGGCGTGCCAATAGGGCAGCAATTTGTCCGAGCCTACATCGAGCGTGCGAAAGATGACCGGCTTGTCCGCGGCCTGATCGAGGATATTGGCGTAAAGTGCCGTCTGGGCCGCAACATCGGGCATGCGCGGCCGCGACATGAAGGGCATTTCCGTGCGGTAGAGGCCGATACCATCGGCACCGGCGGCGTGCAGCTGGGGTACGTCGGCCAACAGCCCGGCATTGATCCGCAATTCGACCGGCTGGCCGCAGAGTGTCACTGCCGGCAATTCCCGCATGGCGGCGAATTCCGCCAGCCGCATGGCACGCGCGCGCTGGCTGTCGGCATAGGCCTCGAGAATGTCGTCGGGCGGACGCACGAAGATCTGGGCGTTGTCGGCGTCGACGATCACCGGATCCTGCGCATTGATACGCCTGAGCGCGTCATGCACGCGGCCGACCATCGGAATGTCGAGCGCCCGGGCGAGGATCGCCACATGCATGGTGGGCGAGCCTTCCTCGAGCACCAGACCCCGCAATTTCTTGCGGTCATAATCGAGCAATTCGGTGGGACCAAGGCTGCGGCATATCAGGATCGAATTATCCGGCAGATCGCCGGACGCCGCCGAACGGTCGGCACCGCCGACCAGATGGTTGAGCAGGCGGTTGGCGATATCCTCGAAATCATGCAGCCGCTCGCGCAGATAAGGGTCGCTGACCTGGGCCATCCGGACCCTGGTATCCTCATGCACTTTTTGCACGGCGGCTTCTGCGGTCAGACCGGACTTGATCGCCTCGGTGATGCGCGCCGTCCAGCCGGCATCCTCGGCGAACATCCGGTAGGTATCGAGCAGATCGCGATGCTCGCCGCCGATGGCCAGATCCTGGGCCTCGAACATCTGCTCCAAGGTTTGCCGCATGCGGTCCATGGCGTCGTGCAAGCGCAGCATTTCGATAGCGGGATCTTCGCTGACCAACTTCTCGACGATGATCTGCGGCTCATGCATGACGGCGATGCCGATACCGATGCCTCCAGTCAGCCTGACGCCCTCCAGCCGGAGCGGAAGCAGCGCATTGCCGTCGACCGGCGCCAGTTCGTCGCGTCCGATCAGCTCGCCGGAACTGACCAGCTCGGCCAGCACCATCGCCACAGTTTCCAGGGTTTCGGCTTCTTCTTCGGTGTAATGCCGGCTGGTCTTGTTCTGCACCACCAGAACGCCGATCACGCGACCGCCGCGGATGATCGGTACGCCGATCAGGGAATGGAAGATCTCTTCGCCAGTTTCCGGCCGATAGGCAAAATTGGGGTGACTCTGCGCGTCCGACAGCGCCAGCGTGCGGGCATGCGCGGCGATGTCGCCGACCAGGCCTTCGCCCACGCGCAGACGAGTCTCATGCACCGCCGTTTGCAGCAGACCCTCGGTGGCGAACAGTTCGAGCACTTCGCCGGCCCGCATGACATAGCAGGAGCACACTTCCGCCACCATATCGGCGGCGATCAGCTTGACCACCTGGGCGAGCCGCTGCTGGGCCGTACCGCCGCCCGCCATCACGTCCCGCAACCGGCCAAGCAGGCGCCGCGAAACGGTGATGCTGGGCAAGACCTGCATCAGGCGACGGCCTCGACCGGCATTCTCTTGCGCAAGGCCGTCACCGCCTGAGCGACCAGTTCGGCAATGATTTCTGCGGTCGGTTGTTCGCGTTCGACCATGCCGACACTTTGTCCGGCCATCATCGAGCCGTTTTCGACGTCGCCGTCGATCACCGCCTTCCGCAACGCGCCGACCCAGAAATGTTCGATCCTGAGCTGCGCCGCCTTCTGATCGATCTCGCCCTTGCGGAACAGCGCAATGACCTCATGCTGCAGCAAGGTGAAGCGGCGGGCGGCCTCGTTGCTGAGCGCGCGCACCGGAATCACCGGGAAACTGGGATCGACCTGCACCGAGGGCATGGCATCGCGCGCACTGGCGCGGATGAAGGCATGTTTGAAGGCGGCGTGGGCGATCGACTCGGTGGCGCAGACGAAGCGCGTGCCCAACTGCACGCCTGACGCGCCCATTTCGAGGTAGGACAGGATTGCCTCGCCGCGGCCGATGCCGCCGGCCACGAACACCGGCACGTCGCGGACTGCCGGCAGGATCTCTTGGGCCAGCACGCTGGTCGAAACCGGTCCGATATGGCCGCCGGCTTCCGCCCCTTCGATGATCAGGGCATCGGCGCCCAATCTTACCAGCTTGCGGCCGAACGCCGGCGTCGGCGCAAAGCACAGCAGTTTGGCACCGCCTTTCTTCACCTGGGCGATCGAGCTTGAATGCGGCAATCCGCCCGCCAGCACGACATGGCTGACCTCGAGGCGAACGCAGACATCGATCAGGTCCGCCAGTTCGGGATGCATGGTGATCAGATTTACGCCGAACGGCTTGCTGGTGAGTTTTTTCGTCGCCTCGATTTCATCCGCCAGCAGTTTCGGAGTCATGGAGCCGCAGGCAATCACGCCGAAGCCGCCGGCGTTGGAGATGGCGGCCACCAGATTGCGCTCCGAGACCCACGACATGGCGCCGCCAAGAATGGCATAGCGACTGCCAAGCAGGTCGCGGCCCCGCTGCCAGAGTCGGTCCAAGCGCGCATCTTCTGCCGTCATCACTGTTTCCCCCGCACCCGCGACCGCACCAAAATCAGCACTAGGAATCAAGCCCGTAGGCGCTGTGCAGGGCACGCACTGCCAATTCGGTATATTCCTCGGCGACCAGGACGCTGACCTTTATTTCGGAGGTCGAGATCACTTGGATATTGATGCCTTTTTCCGCCAAGGTACTAAACATTTTCTGCGCCACGCCGGCATGGCTGCGCATGCCCACGCCGATCACCGATACCTTGACGACATTGCTGTCGGTCATCAGCCGCTGATAGCCCAGTTCCGCCTGCTTCTCATTCAAAAGAGTGATGGCACGGTCATAGTCGGCTTTGCCGACGGTGAAGGTGAGGTCGGTGCTGCGTCCATCCTCGGAGACATTTTGCACGATCATGTCGACATTCACGTCGGCATCAGCCAGCGGCCCGAAAATCGCCGCCGCCACACCTGGCCGATCCGGTACCTTGATGACGGTGATCTTGGCTTCGTCGCGACTATAGGCAATGCCGCTGACCAATTCCTTTTCCACGATTTCATCCTCATCGCAAACCAGAGTGCCGGGCTGATCGACAAAGCTGGACAGCACTTGGACCCGGACCCGGTGCTTCATGGCCATTTCCACCGAGCGCGTCTGCAGCACTTTGGCGCCCAGACTTGCCAATTCCAACATCTCTTCGTAGGTGATCTTAGCGAGCTTGCGTGCCTTGGCAACGATCCTCGGGTCGGTGGTGTAGATGCCGTCTACGTCGGTATAAATGTCGCAGCGTTCCGCCCGCAAGGCCGCCGCCAGCGCCACCGCGCTGGTATCCGACCCGCCGCGGCCCAAGGTGGTGATGCGATTGTGCGGCCCCACGCCCTGGAAACCGGCCACCACCGCGACGCATCCCGCCGCCAGCACCGCCTCGAGGGCGGCGCAGTCGATCGTCTCGATGCGGGCCTTGCCATGGGCGTCATCGGTCAAAATCGGAATCTGCCACCCGGTCCAGGAACGCGCCGCGACGCCCTCTGACTGCAAGGCGATGGCAAGCAGGCCGACGGTCACCTGTTCGCCGGTAGACACCACCACATCATATTCGCGCAGATCGTACAGCGGCGACAATTGGCGGCAATAATCGACCAGTTGGTTGGTGACGCCCGACATGGCCGACACCACCACGGCAATTTGATGGCCGGACTCGACCTCCGCTTTGACGCGCCGCGCCGCATTCCTGATGCGATCCGTGTCGCCGACCGACGTCCCGCCGAATTTCATGACGATCAGGGCCATAGCATCCTGCGGTGAATCCGGACTTCCCGCCTGCGAAAAGCCCAAAAAATGCGCCATCGGCGAATTTCGGAATCACCGGGGCGGCGGAAGGCGGGTATACATACTCCAAAGCCGAACATCGACGCAAGACCACGCCGGACCCGCGTCTCCGGGACCACAGCACGAGGACGCCATGTCGCGCAAAAGCTCGGTTCACGCCAACGCCACGGACGCTTGGAGCGAGAGTACCGCTTCGGCCGATGAAGTCGCGCGCTTTCACGCGATGGCGGACGCCTGGTGGGACAGCCAGGGTGCCTTCAAGCCGCTGCATCAGCTCAATACGCCGCGGCTGCAGGCGCTGGTCGAGCATTTGGCAGGCCATTTCGGCCGCGATGACAGGCAGGCCACGCCATTTTCAGGATTAACGCTGCTCGATATTGGCTGCGGCGGTGGCTTGCTGTGCGAACCGCTCAGCCGTCTCGGCTTCGCGGTTACCGGTATTGACGCCGGCGACAAGAATATCCAGATCGCCCGCCTGCACGCCGAAAAAATGGGGCTCGCGATCGACTACCAAACCGCTACGCCAGAGCAGCTCGATCGACAATTCGACGTCGTCCTGGCGATGGAGGTGATCGAGCATGTCGCCGATATCGATAGTTTCCTGGCCGCCTGCGCGGCCCGCATCAAGCCGGGCGGCGCCTTCTGCGGCGCCACCCTCAACCGTAACGCCAAGTCTTTTGCGCTCGCCATCGTCGGCGCCGAATATGTGTTGCGCTGGCTGCCGCGCGGTACCCACAACTGGCGCAAGTTCGTTCGCCCGTCGGAATTCTCAGCCGGGCTGCGCCAGGTTGGCGTCACCGTCAAAGCGTTGGAAGGAATGGGCTATGATGTCTGGCGCGATCGCTGGAATCGTATTGCTTCGGTCGACGTGAATTATTTTATTTACGGGGTAAAGAGCTGAGCATAGGGAGTTAGACAGGTCGCGTTCAATGACCGCTTCTCAAGCCATCCCATTACCTTCAGGGGGTGAACGATGCTGAAAATATTTGCGTTCCTGGTGAAGTTGCCCGAACTGACCGACTCACAATTCTTCGACCATTGGCGCGATCCGCACGGCACAATGACGCGGCGCATCCCGCAGTTCCGGCGCTACGCCCAGAATCACGGGGCGGCGCCGCGCGCGGAAGTAGCGGGTCTGGCGTCGACCCCCTATCTCGGCATCGCTACCGTCTGGGTCGATCGGATCGAGGATTTGGTGGCGGCCAACGCCGACCCGAACTTTCCGCCGCTCGATGCGGATGGCGATAAAATGTATGACCGGTCCCAGCTTGCCTGGCTGATCGGGCAGGAAACTATTGTGCGCCTCCCGCCGCCGCTGGCCGATTGGCGGCCGGCCAAAATCCTGTTGTTGTTGAAATCGGGTGCCAACCCGCTCGATGCCGAGGCTATGCGACTTTTGGCCGGGCGCGCCATCGACAGTTTTCCCACATTGGCCGGACTCGCTTGGGTGCTGCCGCTTGAGGCGGGGGCGCCGTTCGACGCCATCATCGAACTGACATTTGCCGATCAGATCGCACTGGCCGCGGCGTGGGGAAAAGGCGGGTTTCTGACAGACATCAAAGGCCCTGTCGATTTGGCATCCTCGCGCGGCTTTCGGGCCAATGAAGAACGGGTCATCTGGCCCTGACCCGTGCTCCGTTTCCGAAATTGAGAAACGCGCCACTGGATGGATTTTCACTCCAGCCGGTCCCAGACCTGCGAACGGCCCAGCAGCGGAAAGCCGATATAACCGCGCACGCGCAACTGCCTGCCGTCATCGCTGAGCTGAAAGCTGCAGCGATAGACGGCGCCGCTATCGGGGTCGAGAATATCGCCGCCACCATAGGCGCCATCCTGCAAGCGAATGTCGCGCAGGATCACCATGCCGATGATCGGCTGGTTCTTGCGCTCATCGCGGCAAGCAATACACAGCGCGGTGTCCTCACCCGGGACAAGGCTGCGTTCGACGCGACCGAAATATCTGCCGTCATCCAGGAAAATTCTCACCGCACCGCGTGGCTGACCGCTGTGATCATCGATGGTCTGCCACAGCCCGAGCGGGGAGAAAGGTTCGGCGGCGACCACGGAGCAGGCAGCCCAGCAGGCGGCCAGCGCCACCGCCGCTTTCACGCGATTCGCGCCTTGACCAGCTTGGCCATGGTGGCAAGCGACAGGCCACCCTGCTGCAGCTTGGTCAATTCCTCCCGGGTCACCGCCACCGCCCCCTCAATCTCGTCTTTTCTATGTTCCGACGAAATGAAAAAACGCAGTCGCGCCGATTGTTCCGGGACGCCCGGCGGGATGATCGGAAAGGCATTGTAGCCGCGCTGCAGCAGCCGCTCGGCGAGCAGCACAGTCCGGAGCGAATCGCCCAGGATCACCGGAGTCACGGCAAAACCCCAGCTGGTGCCGACATCGAGCTTGGCCTCGCGGGCTTTGCGCAGGAAGAGCGCGCCATTGGCCTGCAACCGGGCGACCCGCTCCGGCTCGCGCCGCATCAGCGCCAGCGCCGTCGATGCCGCTATGGCGGCCGGCGCCGGCAAGCCGACGGAATAGACCATGCCCGGCGCGGTCAATTTCAAATAGTCGATCAGGGCGCGTTTACCGGCGACATAGCCGCCGCAACTGACCAAAGTCTTGGACAGGGTGCCCAACCAGATGTCGATTCTTTTGGGGTCGATTGCGGCCATCTCGAAGATACCGCGGCCGTTCTTGCCGAGAACGCCGAGCGCATGGGCGTCGTCGACCATCAGCCAGCAGTCGAAGCGTTCCTTGATGTCGACCAGACCGGCCAGATCGGGGCCGTCGCCATCCATTGAGAACAGCCCTTCGGTCACGATCAGCACGCGTTCGAAGCGGTCGCGGCCGGCCTCCAGAATTTCGGTCAGCGCCGCCAGATCATTGTGTGGAAACGGCCGGCGGGCGGCGCCACACAGTTCGGCACCCACCACCACGCAATTATGGATCAGCGAATCATGCAGAATCAGGTCCTTGGGGCCCAGCAGGGCGGCGATCACGGAAATCGCCGTGGCATGGCCGCTGACGAAAGCCAGGGCATCCTCGGCGTCGTAGAGGGCCGCCAGCGCGCCTTCCAATTCGCGATGGAAGCTGCGTTCGCCGGCCGTGATACGGCTGGCCGATACGCTGCTGCCCCAGGTCTCGACGGCGGCCGACACCGCCTTGGTGATGGTCGGATGGCCGTTCAAGCCGAGATAATCGTAGGAGGCGAAATTGACGACGCTGCGGCCGCCGATCATGCTGTGCGCACCAGCCCGCACGTCATGCGGGCGGTAGAAGGGAAAGCCGATCCCGAGCGCGTCGGCGATGGCGCGCTGCGCTTGCAATTGCTGGTAGGCCGGCAGGCTTTCGAAAGACATGTCGTGGCGTTTTCTTTGCTGCGCGTCGACTGGCCGGCGTGACAGCTTTTCGGCGGTGGGCGCACGGCGCATGGTGTCGAGCAGGGCCGACTTGACCGAACGGGTGAGCCGGCCGCCGAGCGGGCGGTCGAGGTCATCGGTGCTCACAGCAAAGCCGCCATCGTGCTGCGCCGTTCCAGGCTGGCGTCGGTTACCGCCACCAGATCGTCAAGACCGATATCACTGGGCGCATGCTGTTGCATCAATTGCCGCTCCAGATCACCGGCCGTCGACAGGGGGCTGCGGTCGCCACCGGCCAGACCGGCAATCAGGCGTGTGGCCAAATCGTTGACGGTGATGCCGGCACTGATGGCGACCACCGGCAATTCGATGCCGAAGCGATTCTCGATGCTCATGCGCAATTCAAGGCTCATCAGCGAATCCATGCCCAGTTCGTCGAGCGGACGACCGGCATCGATCTCATCCGCGGAAAGCCGCAGGATGCGAGCCACTTCCAGGGCCACCCGTTCGGCAACAAAGGCGCGCGCCTCGATTTCGCTCTTGCCGGCGATCTGACCGGCCAGATCGATGATCGGGTCGGAGTCGCCGCCGCCGGCGGTGGCGAACAGGTGACCGAAGGCCGGCGTCGACAGCAATTTCAGGCTTTGCAGAGCGGCGCCGGGCCGGAAGCTGGCACAAATGACCGAGGGCGGGCAGCCTTGCGTCAACAGGCCCTCAAGGTGGGACAAGGCCTCGCGCGCCGGCATCGCAACGATTCCACTGATCCGTTCCAGCGCCGCCGCCACGTCACGGTTGCGCGCCAGCACGCCGACATCGCCAATCGCGCCCCAGGCAACCGCAAGGCCCGGCAAGCCTGCCGCGCGGCGCGCCCGCATCAGACCCTGCAAATAGCCGTTGGCGGCGACATAGGCGCCCTGGCCGGGGTTGCCGATCATGGTCGTCGCCGAGGCGTAGACCACAAAATAGTCAAGCGCGGCGCCACGGGTGGCGCGATCGAGATTGTCCGCCCCCTCCACCTTGGGCGCCAGCACCGCCCGCGTTCGCTCCGGCGTCATGCCGGCGATCACGCCGTCATCGAGCACCATGGCGGCATGGATGACACCGGCCAGTCGTCCATGCTGGCGGATCAGCGTGGCGATCAGCGCGTCGAGTTGCGCGCGGTCGGTGACATCGAGCGAGACGGCGATCAGACGCGCGCCGCTCCGTTCGATCGCCGCTGCCCGGGCCGCCAGGGCGGGGTCGAGCATTCCGCGGCGCGACGCCACAACGATGACTTCAGCGCCTTTTTCGGCGAGCCAGGCCGCCGTCTCGAAGCCAAAGCCGCCCGTGCCGCCCACCACCAGATGCACGCCCGCGCCGGCCTTGAAAGGCGGTGACGAAAAACAGGTGGCGATCGGCGGCGTGGCCGGCCGCACCACCAGTTTGCCGACATGGCCGGCCGATTGCATCAGCTGGAAGGCGTCGCCCGCATCGAACCAGTCGAAGGCGCGGTAAGGCAGGGGCGTCAAATCACCATTGGCGAAATGCGCCGCCAATGTCGCCATCAACTTTTGCGCCAGCGGCAGATTGGCCGCCAGCAACTGATCGAGGTCAACGCCAAAATAGCTCAGATTGCGGCGAAACGGCCGCAGACCGAGGGCGGTATTCAGGACATAGTCGCGTTTGCCCAACTCGACGAAGCGTCCGAACGGTTTCAGGCATTTGACGCTGGCCAGCATCGCCTCTCCGGCCAATGAGTTCAGCACCACGTCGACGCCGCCGATTTCCTCTCTGATCTGATCATGAAAGGCGACGCTGCGGGAATTGTAGATGCGCTCGGCCCCCCACAGGGCGACCACCGCGCGCTTGTCGGCCGTGCTGACGGTGGCGGCAACCCGTGCCCCACGGAGCTTTGCGATTTGCAGTGCCGCCAAGCCGACACCGCCGGCGGCACCATGGATCAGCACCCATTCGCCCGGCTGAATCGCCGCCAGTTGAACCAGCGCGTACCAGGCCGTCAGAAAGGCCACCGGGATGGTGGCGGCCGCTTCGGTCGGCAGTCCTTCGGGGATCTTGGTGAAGACGCGCGAATCCGCGGTGCTGTAGCTGGCAAAACTATGCCGCCCGAACCCCATGACAGGGTCGCCGACGGCCAGATCGTCAACCCCGGCACCGACGGCGACGACTCGCCCGGCGCATTCGAAGCCGAACACGGCGCCGGCCAGGCCGGAATCCAGCACATCATCGTCGAGCAAGCCGGTCGCCAGCATGATATCGCGAAAATTGAGACCCGACGCCTCGATCGCCACTTCGACCTCGCCCTTGCCGGGCGCGCTGCGTCCGCCTTCCACCCAGTCGAAATTGGCCAGCATGCCCTTGGCCGACAATTCGAGGCGAACGGCGGGAACTACCTGCTCGGCCGGCGCGCGTCCCGATCCCGACAAGGTGCGCAGAGCGGACACGCCCCAGGAATCGATCAACAATTCTGATTCGGCGACGGGCTCAGCGACCAGCGCGGCCAGCCGCTGCGCCGCGATTTCGGGGTCGAGAGGCAAGGCAATATCGACCAGCTTTATGTCGATGCCCGGATATTCGTTGATGGCCACACGGGCAAAGCACCACACCGCTTCGGCAAGCGGGTCGATCGCCGCTTCATTTTCGCCGGCGAGCCCCCGCACGATGATCCACAGGCGACATGACTCGGCTGTCGTCAGGATGGCTCTAAGGCCGGCGATCGATGCGTCCAACCCGCCCGCTTCGGCAGAAAAGGCCGGGAAAATGATGTCGACGGCCTGGCCGGCCGGACCAGACGCCACTGCCTCCGGCCAAATTCGACCGAAGTCGCGGATCCGACCGGGCGGCAGGTCCTTGATGGTGCGCCCGTCGCCGCGCAGGGCCCGTGCCAGTGCCGCCAGCAGCGGCAACCTGTCGTCGAACAACAGCACCGGCGCCGTGCTCACTGCCAGCGGGTGGGCTCGCCGGTCAGCCTCTGCGAAATGAATTTCGCCCAAATCATCGCCTAGGCTGCAGGTTTCGATGGCGGTGAAGCCGGCAGCAACCAGATGCCGGGGCGCGGCCTCGGCGGCACCGATGCGTCCGAGAGGAAAGTTCGGATCCTGCGACTCCGAGAACCATCCGTCGCTGTCTCCCAGCAGCAAATCGAAGACGGCGTTGTCAGGTGGCTGCAGGGCACAAAACAGACCGCCGGGCGCCAGGCGCCGCGCCATCGCCCGCCCCAGCCGCGAATCACCCCCGAACAGCGGCCCGGCGGCGACCGCCAAGGCGAGATCGAAGAAAGCGGGCGCCTCGCCGTCGGCCTCGATTGCTTCAAAGCGGATTCCCGCCCTGGGCGAGCGGCGCGCTTCGGTATGGGCCAGGCGCTTGCCGTCGGTTCCCACCACGGTGACGCAGACCAGCCCCTGCAGCGCCAGTGGCGTCAAGCCGCGCAGCAGCCCGAGGCAGAAAGGTTCGGCAACCAGAACGCGTAATGGTTCGGGCGCAATTCGCCGCTGCAGCACCCGGCAGACCGCCAGCGCTCTATTCACCAGGGGCGCGAACAGGATGGAATTGCTTTCGAACTGTTCGAGAATTGCCGGTCTGATCTCGGGCGGTGCGCCGTCGCCGAGCGAGCGATGCAGACTATCCAGCGCTTGCGCCGCCAGGACGATCTCGGCGCTGGCGCCGCTATATTCGGCCGCGAAGGTTTGCAGAATCTCGGCTGGATCCGGCAAGCCGCTTTCCGCCGCCAGCACCCATCCCTGGTCGGTCTCGGAGGCCAGACCGGCACGCCGCAAATGGTCGAACAGATTGACGATCCTGGTCCAGGCGCGCTGGTCGCCGAGGAGCGCGGTGTCCCGCGCCACCGCACGATCGCCGAACAGAAGCTGCAGCCGTTCAAACGCCAATGAACGGGCAAATGCCTCGAGAATCAGCCAAGACTCCGGACGCGCCTCCGCCGACGGGTCATCGCAGCAGCCAACCGCCAGGGTTCGCGCCGTCGCCCGATCGTCATCGCGGGTTAACCTTATTTTGCTCTGATGATAAAAGACGCCGGCCTGCTTGCGGCGATCGAAGGTAATCGAGCGGAACAGGCCGCCGGTCAATCCGGCGACGAAACGATCATCGGCGTCATACAGCGCCACCGAGATGGACAGCGACTGATCGGTTTCGCGATCGACCACGACGCGGGCGCGGGTCGCCAGGCCGCCGTCCCGATCGACGCGCAGTGCCGCGAATCGCACCGGCAGATAGGCATAGCGTTCGCCGCTGCGGGGTTTGATGTTCTCGAACATGGCGTGAAATGCCGCGTCGAGCACGATGGGATGCAGAATATAGGCACGACCGCCGGCACTGCTCGGATCGGCAAGCGGGGCAAGCTCGATTTCGATCACCGTATCGCTGCGTTCGGCCCCCACCACCCGGCGAAAACTTGGTCCATAGTCGATTCCGGCATGGGCGGCACTGGCATAGACCTGGTCGCCGGTCATGGCGTGCGGCAGAGTTTGTTTCGGCACGAAGGCCGGCGCGGACGAAGCGATTCGGACAATCCTGCCGCGCGCGCACAGACTCCATTCGTCCGCCCCCAGACGCGGCCGGCTCCAGATTTCCACCAGTTGGGTATCGCCGCTCCAACGGATCGAGAGCTCATGCATGGCGTCGGCCCGCAAAGGCAGCCACTGCAGGAGGTCGAAATCTTCAAGACCGATCGGTCCGTCGGGGAAAATCTCGCGGGCCACCGCCAGCGCCATCTCGGCGAAAGCGGCACCTGGCATCACCATCTCGCCGTCGATGCGGTGGTCCGCCAGGTAGGGCAGAACCGTCGAATCGATCAGGCTGCGCCATTCCGGCGTGCCCGAGGAAAGTCGGGCGCCGATCAGCGGATGTCGCGGCGCCACGCCATAGATGTCGAGCGCCTCCGCGCTTTGCGGTTGGCGGAAGAACTTGCGTTGCCAGGCGAGACCAGGCAGCTTGACCCGAGCGGTCGGCGCTTCGCCGAACAATCGGGGCGTGTCGAACTTGCAGCCCAGCACCAGCGCCCGGGCGGCGATGCTCAGCAACGGATCTGCGGACTCGTTGGCCTTTTCCTTGTCACTCAGGCTGGCGATGATCGTCCCATCGGCGCCGATGTCGCGCAGACTGTCGGTGACATTGTTGGCGAGAATCGGGCGCGGCCCGATTTCAATGAACAGACCGGCACCTTGTCCCGCAGCAGTGGCGATCGCTTCCTGAAAACGCACCGGTTCACGCACATTGCGCCACCAATAATCGCCGTCGAGCCGGGCGCCGGCGATCCCCGCACCGGTGACCGTCGATAGGAATGGGACGTTGCCGTTTTTGGCGGCAACCGGCCCCAAACTGGCCAGCAAAGGCAGGCGCAGCGGCTCGAGGACTGACGAATGAAAGGGATAGGCGAGATCGAGCACCCGGAAGGCGACCCGTCGCTTGCGTGCGACTTTGGCGACACACAGGATAAGATCCTCGGGTCCGGATAAAGTCACCGAATTCGGGCTGTTGATCGCGGCGATTTCAATGCCCGGGTATTCGGCAATCAGCGCTTCGGCCTGATCGGCGGGCAGATTGGCGACCGCCATGGTACCGAGGCCGTGGACTTTTTCCTGATGCTCGCTGCGATGGAAAATGACGTGCACCGCTTCGGCCAGACTAAGCGCACCCGCCGCTTCGGCCGCCGCGACTTCGCCGACGCTGTGGCCCAGCACCATATCCGGCTTCAATCCGATGGCGTCGAGACCGGCGACCAGCGCCGACTGAAGCGCAAAGAGCAGCGGCTGCGCCACGCGGGTTTGCTTGAGATTGTCGGCCAAATTCGGCGCGTGCAGGGCGTCGACCAGCGACCAATCGGCGCATCGGCCGAACACCTTGTCGATGGCGGCGAATTTGGCACGGAAGGCGGCATTCGCGGCAAAAGCGGCGCGGCCCATGCCGGGCCATTGGCAGCCATTGCCGGAAAACACGAAGCAAAGCTTGGGCGGCGTTGACGGCGCTGCCGCCGCAAAGCCGGGTCCGGCGTCGCCGGTTGCGGCGAAATCGCGCAGATTTGCCACCAGCCGCGTCGGATCATCGAGCGGCAGGGCCAGCCGATGGACGGACATATCGCGTTGCCAGGCCACGGCATTCGCCAATTGCCCGCCTTGCCCGCCGGCGGCGATGGCGTCGGCATAGGCGCAAGCGGTAGCGGCAAGCGCCGGTCGCGACGGCGCGGTCAGCACCAGAAGCGAGGCCCTGTCGCCGGAATCGCCGAGCGCCATAGGCCGTTCGGTCGTTTCCGCCTGGCGTATCACCACATGCGCGTTGGTGCCGCCGAAACCGAAGGAGGAAACGCCCGCCAGCCAGGTTCCTTCGGCCGGCAGCGCCAAGGGTTGCGTGGCCAGCGACAAATTGAGTGCCGCGAAGTCGATGGCTGGATTGATCTCGGCGGCGTGCAGCGTGCGGGGCAGATGGCGATGTTCCAGGGCCAGGATCGCCTTGTAGAGGCCGGCCAGGCCAGAGGCGGGTTCGAGATGGCCGATATTGGATTTGACCGACCCGATCGGCAACGGCCTGTGACGCACCTGTCCCAGCGCCTCACCAATCGCGGTGGCCTCGGCGGGATCGCCGACCCGCGTCCCGGTACCGTGCGCTTCGACAAAGGCAAGCCGATTGGGATCGATCGCCGGGTCATTGACCGGGTGTGCGTAGATCTGGTCGAGCAGGGCGCGCTGTCCCTGCATCGACGGCAGGGAGATTCCGGCGGTGCGGCCATCGGAATTAGTGCCGGAAGCCAAGGCCACCGCGCGCACCGGGTAGCGGCGGCGCATCGCGGTCGACAGGCGCGCCAGCACCATCGCCACTGCGCCTTCGGCCCGCACATAGCCGTCGCCTTGCGCCGAGAATGGCCGGCAAAGGCCGGTAGGCGACAGCATCGAGGCGCGCGCGAAGCCAATGAACGACATCGGCGATAGCAGCATATTGACGCCGGCGACGATCGCCATATCGATACGGCCCGAAGCGATCGCAGCCTGTGCCTCGGCAAAAGCGACCAAAGACGACGAGCAGGCAGTGTCGACGGTAAAACTGGGGCCCTTCAGGTCGAAGATATAGGAAATGCGGTTGGACAGCACCGACAGGGTATTGCCGGTCATGAAATGGCTGTCGATCGAGGCCGGATCGGTGGTGTGCAGATTGCCGTAATCGAGGCTCGAGGCGCCGACATAGACTCCGACCTCGCTGCCGGCCAAGGCGCTGGGCGGAATCCCCGCGTCTTCCAGTGCGCTCCAGACCACTTCCAGCAACAGCCGCTGCTGCGGATCCATTTCGGCGGCTTCGCGCGGCGAAATGCCGAACACGCTGGGGTCGAAATCGAACGGATTGCTGAGATAGCCACCGGCGAAAGAATAGCTGAAGCCAGGCTCGCTGACCCGCGGATGAAAATAGCGTTGGCTTCCCCAGCGCCCTTCCGGCAGTTCCGCCACGGCGCAGCGCCCGTCGTTAAGCAAACTCCAGAATTCGTCTTCGTTATTTGCCCCTGGCAGTCGCGCTGCCACCCCGGAAATGGCCACTTGCGAAAACCCGAGGCGCGGGCGGCCGGCTGAAGCTGTCATAAAATGGCGTTCTCTTTCAGGCGCACTTGTCGGCGTCCGGACTTTTTCTAGCAGACTGCGTGTCGACATTGCACCGTAAAATCTCTTCGTCACTGTTTTTGCCGGTGTCCGAAGCGCCGCCGATGGCCCTCCGCGCGCCTCCCTGCACCCCGTTCAATGACCCCGCAAGGCGTCGACCACCGGGCGGCGTACCGCCCGCATGGCCGGAAACAAGCCTCCCAGCAGGCCGATCACGGCGGCCCACAGGATGCCCAAAATCGCCAGGCCGGGCGTGACCTGCAGGTGAAACACCACCTGGGTGAAATTGCCGCTCAGCGTATTGACCGCGTTGCCATTGAAAAACAACCAAGCCAGCCCGGCGCCGATCAAAGCCCCCAGCAGCGCCAGCAACAGCGACTCGACGAACACCGAAACCAGGATCGGCGTGCCGGCGAAGCCGATGGCGCGCAGAGTCGCGATCTCGACGGTGCGGGCGCTGACCGCCGAATACATGGTGTTGAGCGCACCGAACAGGGCACCGACGGCCATGATGCCGCCGACCACATAGGCGACATAGGTAAGGATTTTGCCCAACCGAGCCGACAGGCGGGCATAATAGTCGGTTTCCCGGCTGACCTCTACCGACAAGCGCGGGTTGCTGGTCAGAAAAGTCTTGAAAGAGTCGAATAAGCTGGCGGATTGCAGCAATACCGTGACGCTCTGATAGAGATTGCGGCGATAGGCCCCCAATACCACCTCGGAATCGGCCATCACTTCCGAAGCGTGGCTGTCGTCGCTGGCGAAAACGCCCACCACCGTCCAGTCGGCGTCGCGAAAGGCGATGCGGCTTCCGAGTTCGATGCCGCTGAATTGCTGCTGAGCGCTGCGACCGACGACCATCTCGCGCAAGCCGGGTTGGAACCAACGTCCAGCGATCAGAGCAAGTTCAGGCCGCAATGCGACGGCTTGCGGGCCTACCCCCCTCAGCGTGACATTGGCGCTGGTGCCGCCTTGACGCAATGGCAGATCGATGATCGCCACCACTTCCGCGGAGACAATGGCGTGCCCGTCGGCATCCTTGGCGACACCCGGGGCATCGGCGATCACCAGCGTCGTTTCGCGGCTCAAGGTGCTGGCCAGTTCCGAATTCGAGCCGCCGCGCAGCACAATGGCACGATCGGCGCGGCCAGTATGCGCCATGGTATCCAGAAAACCATGGGCCATCGCCAAGACCGATATCAGCACGCCGACCACGCCGGCGATGCCGACCACGATGACCAGCGACGGCCCCCAGCGGCGCGGAATGGAGGCCAGATTGATGAGGGTGATGGCGAGGATCTGGCGCAGCATGACGGGGACCCTAGCGGCCGGACAGGCTGTCGATGATGGCCAACCGGCGGACCTTGAGCGCCGGCGGCAGGCCGGTCACCAGGGCCAGCAGGGCGGCGACCGACAACCCTTCCAGGAAGACTTGCGGCGGCAGGCGCGCGACGCCAACCACCGATTTCATCACCGGAAAGGTAACCGTGGCTGCCGCCAGCCCGAAGAGTGACGCGGTGACGCACAGCAGCAGCGCTTCACCGAGGACCAATGTCAATACCGCGTCATCGCTGAAGCCCAGCGTCTTCAGAATGGCGAAATCGGGAATCCGTTCCCGGATCGATTGCATCATGGTGTTGCCGGTCAGGAACAACAGCGCGAAGAACACCGCGCCGATGATGGCATTGACCAGGAAATTGATGTCGCCGAACTGTCTGAGAAAGGACTGCGTGAATTCCTTTTCGTTCTGCGTCTTGGTTTCGTCAGGGGAATTGGCAAAGCGCGCATCGATCGCGGCGGCGATGCCCGGTCCTTGGTCTGCATCCCTGAGCTGGACGACATACCAGCCAACCCCGCCTTTGCCGAACGCGCGGGCCTCGTCGAAATATTTGAAATTGAAATAGAACGACTGCTCCTGGCTGCGGTCGACCGGTTCCTCGAAGATGCCGACGATATCGAATTCCCAGTCGGAATTGCCCCCCGGATGCGTCCAGATCTGCGATTTCAACGGCACATGATCGCCGATCTTCCAACCATAAGTACGCGCCAAATCGGCGCCGACGACGGCGCCGGTACGGGTATTGATCAACGCCTTCAACTGATCCGGCGGCAGTTCAATTTCCGGATAGACAGAAAAGAAGCGATCGGCGTCAACCGGGTAGGAAAAGACGAAATTCTTGGGATCCTGGTAATAGCCGCCGAACCAATGCGCATAGGCGACCTGTTCGACCCCGGCAACGGATTCTATTTGCGACAGCTGCGCCAAGGGCAGCGATTCGGTGAAACTGACCCGACTTTGCACATAAAGGCGGTTCAGTCTGCTTTCCTCGACGCCGTGGCTGAACGCGGCGTTGACACCTTGCAACAGACCGAACAGCAGGAAAGCGACCACGATCGACGCCAGCGTCAAGAGTGTGCGGGTGCGCTTGCACCAAAGACCCGACCACAGCAGCGGAAAATATTTCATGCTGCCGCCGCGGCTTCGATCAGCATGCCCTTGTCGACATGCACCTGGCGGCTGGCGAAATTCGCCGCTTTCTGGTCATGGGTGACCATGATGACGGTCTTGCCCTGTTGACGATTGAGGCTTTGCAGGAGGCCCAGGATCTCGTCGGCGGTATGCCGATCGAGATCTCCGGTCGGCTCGTCGCATACCAGCAGGCTTGGGTCGGCGACCAGAGCGCGCGCGATCGCCACCCGCTGCTGCTGCCCGCCCGACAGTTCATTGGGACGATGCCGGCCGCGATCGGACAGGCCGACCAATTGCAGCGCGACAGCGACGTGCCGCCGGCGTTCGGCGCGGTCGAGACCGGTCAGCAGCAGCGGCAATTCGATATTGCGTTCCGCCGACAGTTCCGGCATCAGGTTGTAGAACTGGAAAACAAAGCCAATATGCCGGGCTCGCCAACGGGCGAGCGCCGCGTTGGACAGTTGGTCGATACGCTCGCCACACACTGTGACGCTGCCGCCATCAGGGTGGTCGAGCCCGCCGATCAGATTGAGGGCCGTGGTCTTGCCCGACCCGCTCGGCCCCATGATGGCGAGGAATTCGCCCTCCGCCACCTCAAGGTCGAGTCCCGACAGCACTTCGACGGTTTCCTTGCCACGCCGATAGGATTTGACCACCTTCTGCAGACTGACCGCTTCCATGTCGTCCCCCTTGCTCCCGACAGAACACAATAGCTAATCCCGATCGCGGCGGCGAATCAACGCGCCGTCCGTCAGCCGCCCGATGTCGCCGCTGGCAACGGTTTGGCCGGCCGCCAGACCTTGCAGGATGGCTTGCTGGTCGCCCTGGCGCGACCCCAGCGTAACCCGTTGCCGCAAGACATGATCGCCCTGCACCACGAACACGGCAGCCTGATCGGAGTCATGGGTGACCGCACTGTCCGGCACCAGCACGGCGGGCGCGCCGGTTGCAGTGACCTGCTCGCCGAGAAATGACACGCGGGCGCCCATTTCCGGCAGAATGCGCGGATCCTTCTGCTTGAAACCGACGCGAACCTTGACGGTGGCTTTGGCGCGATCGGCGGTGGGAATGATCGCGATCACGGTGGCCGGAATTGGCCAGTCGGGATAGGCGTTGAGGCGCACCACGGCATCCTGTCCCGGCCGCGCCCGCTCGATATAGTTTTCGCTGACGTCGACCTCGACCTCCAGGCTGTCCATATCGACCAGGGTGCCGATGCCGGTGCGCGTGAATCCGCCGCCGGCCGACAGCGGCGACACCACTTCGCCCGGCTGCGCCGCCTTGACCGTGATCACGCCCTCATAGGGTGCCCGCACCAAAGTGTCCTCCTGGTTGCGCAATGCTACCTGCAGGGCCGCCTGCGCCACCTCCAGACCGCGCTCGGACACTTTGACGTTCTGCTCGGCCTCGTCATAGCGGGCACGCTCGCTGTCGAAGTCGGCGCCAGACACCCACCCCTTGCGGTTCAATTCCTGCTGGCGCGAAAATATCGGCTTTTCGTCGTTGAACGCCACCTTGACCGCTGCCAGATTGGCATCGGCCTGCGCCA